>WBZU01001592.1_pt1 | contig 16837 bp, 10 predicted proteins | sample 5204311 | NCBI WGS metagenome assembly WBZU01 (sample SAMN12344359, study PRJNA552823) | activated sludge metagenome | biome: Activated sludge suspended growth; feature: Nitrification reactor; material: Wastewater; isolation source: activated sludge from nitrification reactor of wastewater... | reverse complement strand
ATCATCACGTCGATCATCAACCGGACGCCCATCCGCTACCCGGGCCGGGGAACCGCCCCCAGCACCTACTGGCTCACTCTCACCGACACCGAGCTGTCGTTCCTGTTGGCCGTCCTCGCCAACGACCCCCGCCTGCAGGGCGACTTCGTCGACGTGATGAGCACGCTGGCCGACGCCGGACCGGATTGGACCGCGGACGTCCAGGTCCAGATCCGACGAGGTCGGTTCACCGGGCAGACCCGGGCCGTGCCCACCGACCGGTCCGCCCCGGCTCAGGTCCTGGCCCGCCGCATGATCACGAGCCTGCCCCCGCTTCGACCGGTCCAGAGCCCTCCGACCGCGACTCCGGTCGTGATCGGCGAGCCGGCCTTCACCTCGTTCGACCCCGGGACCTGGGCGACCGTCGTCGACCGGTCGCTCACCGCCGGGGCCGTCACCGCCCGGGTGCGGGCCCGACCGGTGTCGTTCCGGGTCCGCAGCGGAGATCCCGCCGACAACCGGATGGCGATCTGCCACGGGCCGGGCCGGCCGTTCGACCCGACCGACCCCGCCCCGCCGGGCCGCCAGGCCCGCCGGGCCGGGACGTGTGCGGTGACCTACCTGACCCGCACCGGGGTCGAGGGCCGCCGCGACCGCTGGTACGGCGAGCTGACCGTGATCTGGCGGGCCGAGTGGACCACCGACGGGATCACGTGGCGATCCCTCGGCGACATCCCCCAGATCGCGGTCGTCGGTCGGACGGTGGTGCCCGCCACCACCGCCATCGAGTCCCGGTCCTGACCAGGCCCGGGACTCGTCAGTCGCGTCCGCCGAAGAGCGCGGCACCGGCGTCGACCAGGTCCGGGATCCGCTGGACGAACTTCTCCTTCAGCTCCGCGGCACGGGCGGCGTCGAGGTGGCCGCCCGCCACGGCAGCATCGATCTGCTCGTTGGCGCCCGTCACGAGGGCGTCGCTGATCTTCTGGGCGTCGACGCCGTGCTCGGACGCGAGCTGATCGAGCGTCTTGCCGGCCTTCAGCTCGTCGGCGAGCTGCTCTCCGGTCAGGCCGAACACCGACGCGGCCGCGTCGAGCATCTCCTGACGTCGGGCGTCCCAGGCGTCCCGCCGTTCGGACCGTGCCGCCTCCGCTCGCTGCGTCACCTCGGCGGTGACCGCATCGGCCTGCGCCTGGGTGAGGACGCCGTTGTGCACCAGGGCGGCCAGGGCCTCGTCGAGGAGGCGGTGCGAGCCGCCGTGGTCGCGTCCAGCCGACTCGGCCGGGGCCGCGTCGGCATCGGGCGACGGGGGCGTCGTCGGAGCGCTCGCAGCACCAGCGGCGACCTCGGTGGTGGGGGTCCCCTCCTCGGCGCCGGCACCGCCGAGCGGGTTGACCGCGGCGACGGTCAGTCCACCGACGGCCACCGCCGCGGCGACCGCCACCCCACTGACCACGCGTCGCGCTCCGCGGGCCTTCGACCCGCGACCGGTCGGGTCGCCCTGCTCAGGGCTCGGGCTCCCGCCGCCCGCGTCCACTCCGTCCATGACCTGCTCCTGTCGTCGTCCCGGTCCCACCCCGGGGTGTCGTCACATCGGTCCCTCCAGCTTGAGCCCACCCCACCGCTTTGTCACGCACAGACGCGGTGATCACCGCGTCTGTGCGGGACAAAGCGGGGGTGGGGCCGACGCGGGGGCGGGTCATTCCATGCTGCGTCCCCAGTCGCGGAGCACCTCGAGGAAGTTGGTCGGGCTGTCCGGCGCGGGATCACCCGGCTGGTAGCGCACCGAGTGGATCGTCCCGGTGAACGGGAACGACCCGTGGCGCTCGTAGACCTTCCAGCACACCGGGGACCGGCGGTCGAGGCCGACGTCGATCCCCTCGAACGGCGCCATCGCCATCAGCAACCGGAACCCGGTCCCGGCCGCGACCGCCTCGCCGTCGACCGCGACGGCCAGGTCCCAGAGGTCGTCGCCCGGGCAGGTGATGCGCAGCTCGAGCTCGTGACGCCCTGGACCGACCACAGGTCCGCGGACCTCTCCCTCCAGGCCGTAGCCATTGTGCGCCGCGACCAGCTCGCCGGTGTCGTCGACGTAGAGCGAGTAGCCGCCGCCCTGGTCGCCGTGGGCGAACAGGATCCCCCGGTCACCCTCGCCCAGCGTCACGTCCGCGATGATGGCGGCGTCGCGCCAGAGGATCAGCCGCTGGGAGCGCCAGCGGTCGAGGGTCGGCATCCCCGCGTGCAGCACGACGGGTTCGTCGTAGCGCTCGACCCACGGCGGACGCAGCAGGAACCGGTAGCCGGTCCCCTCGTCCATCGGGAAGATCTGGTTCTCCCACGCCGCGGACTCCCACGCCTCGACCAGCTCGTCCCGACGATCGGGGTGCTCGTCGGACAGGTCCCGGAGCTGCGTCGGGTCCGCAGCCATGTCGAACAGCTCCCAGTGGTCAGCAGAGAACGGGGTCCGGGCCGGGTGGCGGGTCACGACCTCCCAGCCGTCGCGGCGATAGCCGCGGTGACCCTCGTTCTCGACCACGACGTCACGGCTGCGCCCGACGGCGTCGGGGTCGGTGATCGTCGCTCCGAACACCGCCTCACCGGCGAGCGGCAGCACCGGGTTGCCGCGCCACTCCTCGGGGCGGGTCACCCCGGCGAGCTCCAGGAAACTCGGCAGCAGGTCGGTGACGTGCAGGTACTGGTCACGCAGCCCGCCGCCGGCGAGACCGCTGTCGGCCAGCGCCCTGGGCCACGACACGACGAACGGAACCGAGTGCCCGCCGCGGTGGGCGTTGATCTTGTAGAGCCGGAACGGCGTGTTCGACACCATCGCCCAGCCCCGCGGGTAGTGCGGCAGGGTGGTCGGCCCGCCCATGACGTCGTGTCGGGCCAGGTCCTCCTCGAACGGTTCCGCGGCGCCCTTGCGCTCCCAGTGCAGGGTCCGGAAGTACGCGGAGGTGCCCTGCTCCTGACCTTCGCGGGACCCGCCGTTGTCGGAGGTGAAGATGAACAGCGTGTTGTCCCACTCGCCCATCTCCTCGAGCGCGCCGCGCAGCCGCCCGATGTTCTGGTCGAGGTTGTCGATCAGACCGGCGTAGACCGCCATGTAGCGGGCGAACAGCCGCTTCTGGTCGTCGTCGAGGTCGTCCCACGGCGGGACGTCGTCGCCGGGCTCGGTGTTGCGGGGCGCGAGCTCGGCGCCGTCGGGGATCACGCCCAGGTCGACCTGGCGTTCGTAGCGGGCCTGGCGGATGGCGTCCCACCCGGCCCGGTAGGTCTCGGCGTGGCGTTCGACGTCGACGGCCTTGGCCTGCAAGGGGGCGTGCACCGCGGCCTGCGAGAAGTACAGGAAGAACGGCTTGGTCGGATCCGACGCCTTGGACTCACGGACCATGTCGATCGCCCGGTCGGTGAAGTCGTCGGTGACGAAGTAGCCCTCGGGGTACTCGTCGGTGCGCACCGCGTGGTTGTCCTCGATCAGGCGGTGCGGGTGGTGGAAGTTGGTGAAGGCGTCGAGGAACCCGTAGTAGCGGTCGAAGCCCTTCTGCAGCGGCCACGACGAGCGGTCCCCGGCGTCGTTGACCTCGCTGTCCTTGGTCAGGTGCCACTTGCCGACCATCAGCGTCTGGTAGCCCGCCTCACGCAGCAGCTCCGGCAGCGTGGGCGCGAACGGGGTCAGCTCCATGGCGTAGCCCGGGAAGCCCGGATCGGAGTGGGCCACGTGACCGACCCCGGCGCGGTGCGGCTCGAGGCCGGTCATCAGCGACGCCCGGGTGGGCGAGCACATCGGCGCCGAGTGGTAGTCGGTGTAGCGCAGCCCCTCGGCCGCGATCGCGTCGATGTTGGGCGTCGGGATCTCCGAGCCGTAGCAACCGAGGTCCGAGTAGCCCAGGTCGTCGCAGAGCACGACGACGATGTTGGGAGCGCCCTCGGCCGGCCGACGACGTTCGGGCCACCACGGCTCCGAGGTGGCGAACACCCGACCCACCCGGCCCTCGTGGCCGGCGTACGGCGCGGTCGGATCCTCTGCGTCGGTCGTCGTCATCTGGGTCGCTCCTCCGGGGCCGGACTGGGACCCCTATGTTGTCGCGACGTGGAGGAGACCGACGGCGAGACCGCGACACCCCTCGACGACCGACTGCTCGGCGACCGGCTGCTCGACGACCTCGAGGACGCGCTCGGAGCGGGGTCGGTGCTGCGAGCGGGCCGGGACGTCCTCGACCGCTACCTGGAGCCCGCCCGCGGCCGGGGCGGTCCCGCCGCGGCGGTGTTGCGCCCGGCGACGACCGCGCAGGTGTGCACGGTCGTCCGACGCGCCGTGCTCGACGGGTTCCGTCTGCTGCCCCAGGGCGCCAACACGGGCCTGGTCGGCGCGTCGGTGCCACCGACCGTTCCGTCGGGATCCGACCCTCGACCGATCGTGGTCCTCAGCACCGAGCGGTTGGTCGACCCGATCGAGGTCTTCGCGGATGACCGGGTGGCGATCGTCCCGGCCGGGGTGAGGCTCTCGACGTTGAACGACCGGTTGGCTCCGCTGGGCCTGTCGCTGCCGATCGACCTGGGGGCCGATCCGTGCCTGGGAGCGATGGTGGCGACCGACACCGGCGGGGCCCGGATGCTGGCGCACGGCGACATGCGCCGCCGGGTGCTCGGCGTCGAGGCGGTCCTGGCCGACGTCGAGCTGACCAACGGGTCCGGTCCAACCGTGATCGACGACCTGACGCGGCTGCGCAAGGACAACACCGGACCTCGCCTGACCTCGCTGATGGTGGGATCCGGCGGGGCGCTCGGCGTCGTTACCCGGGTCGCGGTCGAGCTGGCCCGAGTCCCCCGGGAGACGGCGTGCGGCCTGCTGGCCCCGGTCGACGCCGCCGCGGCACTGGACGCGCTGCGGATCCTGGAGGATGCGCTCGGGCCGCTGCTGTCGGCCTACGAGGTCGTCTCGGACACGGCCCTGGACCTGGCGGTGGACCACATCGACGGCCTCCGATCACCGTGGGGCGACCGGAGCCCCGCCCCCGAGGTGATGGTGCTGGTCGAGGCGGCCGGCCCCATCGGCACCGCGGAGGTGCTCGCCGACGCGGTGGCGGCGCTCGACGATGCCGGCGTGGTGGATGACGCCGTCCTGGTCCCGACCGACCGGGCGTGGCACCTGCGACACTCGATCACCGAGGGACTCGCCCGGGCCGGAACCGTCGTCGGGTTCGACGTCTCGGTCCCCCGCTCCGAGCTGGTGGCGTTCCGCGACGACGTCCGGGAGCGGCTCGCGACCACCGTGCCGCGGGCGGTGGTGGCGGACTTCGGCCACTGGGCCGACGGCGGCACCCACTGCAACCTGGTGTTCACCGGCGGACCTCCCGGCGACAGCGAGCGCGCGGACGCCCGCCGGGTCGTGTTCGGAACCGCGGTCGACGACCACCACGGGAGCTACTCCGCCGAGCACGGGATCGGTCCTCACAACGCGGACTGGTGGATCCGCACGACACCTCCGGGCGATCGCGCGGTGCTGCGGTCCCTGCGGGAGCGCTGCGATCCGCACCGGGTTCTGGGCCACCCCGCCCTGCCGTTCTGATCCGCCCGACGCGGCGGTCGGACCGCCCCTGACCGGCGACGCCTCTCAGCGCAGCTGGTCGACGAGCTGCTCCGGCGGGGCGGGTGTGCCGACCCACTCGCCCTGGGCCAGGGCGCAGCCGAGGGCGGCCAGCCGTTCGGCCTGGGCGACGCTCGACACGCCTTCGGCGATCGACTGCAGGCCGAGGGCCCCCAGCAACCCGAGCACCGAGGTCACGATGGCGGTGAGGCGGGGGTCGACCCCGAGGCCGCTCACGAAGCTGCGGTCGAGCTTCACCGCGTCGATGGGCAGCTGGTGCAGGTAGGTGAGCGATGCGTAGCCGGTGCCGAAGTCGTCCACCGCCACCCGGGCCCCCAGGCCGCGCAGCTCGCCCAACCGGTCGCGTGCCAGCGCCAGGTCGTTGAGGAGAACGCCCTCGGTCAGCTCGAGGACGAGGTCACCGGGGGCGAGCCCGGGATCGGCCAGGACCTCACGGACCGCACCGACGAAGCCGTCGTGCAGGAGCTGACGCGGCGACACGTTGACCGCCACGAACGCGTCCCGGGCCGCCCCGTCGCGACGCCACCTCATCAGCTGGTCGCACGCGGTCCGCAGGACCCATTCGCCGATTGGCACGATAAGCCCGGTGTGCTCGGCCAGGGGGACGAAGCGGTCCGGGCCGACCATCACGCCGTCGCGCTCCCAGCGCAGCAGGGCTTCGACCCCCGCGGTCCGGCCCGTCACGAGGTCGCGCTCCGGTTGGTAGTGCAGAACCAGGTCCCGACCGTCGCTGGAACGACGCAGGGCCGCCTCGGTCTGCTCACGGCGCGTCGCCCGATCCCGCAGCGCCTCGTCGAATCGGACCCACGTCCCAGCCGGGAGGTCCTCGGGGTCCTCCACACGTCGGCCCGGTCGATCGTCACCGACGATCCTCCCGGGTTCCCTGCCGGCGTGGTCGACCAGGGCGACGTCCAGTCGGGGGTCGAGCGGCGGGGCCGCGGCGAGCTGCTGCTCCACCCGGTGGGCGATGGTGAGGAGGTCGTCGGGCTCGCCCAGCCGGTCGCAGAGGACCGCTAAGCGGCCGGGTCCGAGCTCGGCGACCGTGTCGCCGGGCCGCACCGCGGACCGGAGCCTGTCGGCCAGCTCCGCGGCGCGGTCATCGGGTCCGCTCACGCGCACCAGCCCGAGCGGGCGCTCCGCCCCGACCGGCCGCCCGGCACCCGACGCGGCGTCGACGCGGGACTCCAGGACCGATCGGTCCGCGAATCCGGGGAGGGACGCGACCGGGCGGGAGGAAGGGTCGTGACTCTGTCCGCTCAGCGGGTGAAGCTCCATGCCCGGGCCAGCATCGGCAGCTGCAGCGGCAACCTCAACCAGGTGAGCCACACCGGCACGCGCACCTGGGAACGACCCCGGGACGCGTCGATCGCCATCTGCACGTTGGCGGGGTACACGGCGAGAACGGTGAGCAGCATGAGCCAGCCCCCGGCCCGACGGGTGCGCGGGATCGCCAGCAGGGCTCCGGATGCGATCTCGGCGACGCCGGAGACCATCACCGCCTCCCGTCGCCACGGGAACCAGCGCGGCACGATCCGCCGGAACGGGCCGGGGACCAGGAAGTGGGCGATGCCCATGCCGGCCATCATGGCGGCGGCCCGGAGTCGGGCCCGGTCACGGGCCGGGTCGGCGTCGGGGTCCCGCATGCGGTCCAGTGGTCCGGGTCGTTCGTCGCTCACGGCGTCCAGCATGTCAGCTCCGAGGCCGGATCCGTCGACCACGACCGATCGACCGCTCACCGTTGCGGACGGAACGGCGCGATCAAGCGCCGGAACCGACTATTGCGGCCGCAATCAACCCCTGAACGGGGGCTTGGGCGGCGCATCGTGGTTCTGGGTCGCCCGATAAGCAGCAAAATCGAAGCCAGGGGCTTCAACTGTATCCTTGTCGATCCAGCCAACTCGGTTTCCCCAATAGGCGATCACAGCACCGTTGGGGTCCAGAACCTCGACCAAGTCAGGTATTGGACGGCCCGGCTGACTCGGGAACAGGTCATCCGCACGCACGAACCCACGTTGGTCAAAGTTCCGCGAATTGACCACCGGCCGAAGTGAACCGGGACCGAACGTCGCGGGATCCAGCTCGTCGCCCGGCGGGGGCACAGAATCAGTCGCAGGGGGGCCTTCAGAAGAACCTGACGTAGGCGGGGCTCCAACTCCGACATTCTGGACTGGCTCAGCTGGATCACCACATGCCACCAGGCCCAAGGACAAGGAGATCAGCAAGGCTCCCGCCAGACTGTGCATCGGTCGAGAGATCCGGTTCATCCCATCTCCTTCATGAGTAACCAGGGCTAGCCATCAAATGGGATTGCCATCCGCCAGCCACGGCAACGCTGTGCCCTGACACCGCCCTGTACATGGCCATTGGCGGATTCCACAAGACGTACCCGTTGCCCCAGGATGACGTCGTGATCGTGCTGTACTCGGAGGTTGTCCCCACGTCATACCAGCTACCGCCGAGTTTCACCTGAAGCACCGAAATGTTCAGCAACCAGCCCGCAGGGAGATTGAACGGCAACCAGCAGGCTACAGAGTGGTCAGCGCCAGTCCATGAATAGGATGTCGCGTGATCGCCCGATACAACTTCAACATCGATCTGCCCCCAGGCACACTGCGGATCGCTGCCAGTGCTTCCAGAGAAGTACCGAACTTCGCCACTGTTGTAGTCGCCCGCATTCGCGATCGAGCTGACCCCGATCGAGCAGGCGATGAAGACGAGAATGGAGCACGTCTTCATCAGAATCCGATGCCGCATGACGAACCCCTCATCGACAGGACACATGCATACGGTCCGGAACCGTACACCTGTCATTTCTCGCCACCAAGGCGGGCGACGTGGTACCCGCCTTCCGCTCCGGACGGCCCGGACAGGAGCCGGCCGATCAGCGGGACGTCGACGAAGCCCTCGAGGAACGCGTACCGCAACGCCACCTTGGGGAGGTCGCCCGGATCGGCGTAGATCAGCGAGCGGGGCTGCCACTCGGGTTGGAACTTCTCGTTGAACTCGCGCAACGACCGGATCTGGTAGTAGGGGTTGAGCACGTCGACCACCCGCCGCAGCAGGCGATCGACCCGGGTGTGCTGGACGTCGTCGTCGAGCAAACGGGAGAACGCGGCGAAGTTGAGCGACAGACGTCGCACGCCCCGCTGGTCGAGCTCGCTCACGGACCGGGCGACCAGGAGCTCGATGATGCCGTTGGCCGCGTCGGGAAGCCGCCGCATCAGATCCAACGTGTAGCCCCGCCCGTACGGTCCGTCGCCCCCGCCGGTCGGGATCAACCTCAGGAACGCGACGGGGACCTCGGCGGTCGCGTCGGACCCGACGCGCCAGGCCACCGCGAGCAGTCGACCGGGGTCGGACGCGCCCACCTCGGTGCTCATCGCCATCGTGTAGCCCCGCTCGTCGGCGCCCTTGCGCCAACGGACGCTGATCTCGTTGAGCCGGGCGACCAGAGCCGGGTCGGCCTCGGACTCGGCGATCAGCTCGACGCGGTGGGTGCCCTCGACGCGGCGGACCGACTGTCGCACCGGGGCCATGCCCGGAGCGTCCAGGTCGAAGGTCCGACAGTCGAGGACCGCCTCGTCGCCCAGGTAGAAGTCGCGGAAGCCGCGCTCGGAGTAGAAGGCGGCATCGATCTCGCGGGCGGCGAGGAACGCCGGCTGCCAGCCGTGGTGCCGGCAGTGCTCGATGAACTCGTCGACCGCCAGCGGGATCGAGGACGGGTCGCCGATCGGGTCGCCGGAACCGAGGGCGAATCCGCCCAGGTACCCGTAGGGGATCATCGCCCGGCCGTCCGAGGAGAAGAACCAGCTGCGGTCCCGACGCAAGGCGAACGGCGCGAGCGTGTCCCAGCCCCACTCCCTCACCAGGCCCTCGGCCCGGGCCCGGTTGCCGGCCGCGTCGGAGTCGCCGACCGCGGCGGCGACGGCCGGGCGCAGCAGCAACCAGAGCAGGAGGAGCAGCCCGATCACGCCGAGCACCACCAGCGATGCCGGGAACCAGGTGGCGAACCGACCCGAGTACTCGTAGGGCCCGGTTGCGCCGAACAGGCCGACGGTGATCGCCTCGGCCGATCGGACCCACCCGAATGGGGGTTCCAGGCGGTTGCGTTGGCTCCACAGCGCCAGGAACCCATAGCCGTAGACGAAGAGCAGGAACCGCGGCGCGGCGAGGAGGACCTGCGTGATCGCCGGTGGGTCGCGCAGCCCGGTGAACTCACGGCGGGTCAGGCCCAACACGACGAGCATGCTGAGCGACGCACCCAGGGCGACGACCTCACCGCCGCGGAGCACGCTGATCACCGCGGACAGGGCGAAGAGTCCGACCGCCAGCTTCCAGGCCCGTCTCTTGCCCCGCAGCAGCTGTCCGGCGAGCAGCACCATGCAGAGCCCGAGTCCGACGGCGAGGACCCGGTCGTCGACGACCTGGGGCAGCGGCGAGAGGAGCTCGTCGAGAGGCAGGACCCGTACCCCCAGAGCCGGCAGCGCGCTGAGCATCGTGAGGACGCCGACGACGGTGGTCAGCGTGGCGACGACGCGGACCAGCCCGGGGAGTCGCACGACCGCGACCGGCGCCCCCGGCCGGGCCGTCGTCGGCAACGGAGTCGTCGGCAGCACCGGTCGGGGCGCCGTGACCTCGCCGCCACGGCGCTCCGGCCGTTGGGTCGGGAACAGGATCACGTCGCGTATCGACGTCGCTCCCGACAGCAGCATGACCAGGCGGTCGACGCCGATGCCGAGTCCGCCAGTGGGTGCCAGGCCACGTTCGAGCGCCCGCAGGAACCCCTCGTCGACCTCTGACACCTCGGCACCGATGGCGGCGGCCGACTCCATGCGCTCGCGTTGCTGGACCGGATCGTTGAGCTCGCTGTAGGCGTTCGCGAGCTCGCGGCCGGCGACGAACACCTCGAACCGTTCGGCCACCCCCGGGACGCTGCGGTGCGCCCGGGCCAAGGGCGAGGTCTCCAACGGGTGGTCGTGCACGATCGTGGGTTCGACCAGGCTCGACTCCACGCGCTCCTCGAACGCGGCGAGCAGGCAACGGCCGGGACCCCAGGGCTCCTCCCAGGTCACCCCCAGTTCGTCGAGAGCAGCGTGGGCCGCCGCCAGATCCCCGGCGGGGTCGATGCGATGCCCGGTCACGTCCTCGACCAGGTCGACCATGGCCACCCGCCGCCACGGCCGGGCCAGATCGATGCGGTTCCCGTCGACGTCCACCTCGGTCGACCCGGCCGCCCGGCCGGCCCCGACGACCAACTGCTCGACCAGGTCCATCATGTCGAACTGGTCGCCCGGGCACTGGTAGGCCTCGAGGATCGTGAACTCCGGGTTGTGAGCGGCGTCGATCCCCTCGTTGCGGAACACCTTGCCGATCTCGAACACCCGGTCCATCCCGCCCACCACCAGGCGCTTCAGGTACAGCTCGGGGGCGATGCGCAGGTACAGGTCGATGCCCAGGGCGTGGTGGTGCGTGACGAACGGTCGGGCGACCGCCCCGCCGGCCGACGACGCGAACACCGGGGTCTCGACCTCGGTGAAGCCACGGTCGTGCAGCTCGCGCCGCAGCGCGTGGACGACGGTGGACCGGGTCGCGAACGTCCGACGGCTGTCGGGGTTGGCGATCAGGTCGAGCTCACGCTCCCGTGCCCGCCGACCGGGCTCACGGGGGCCCTGGTGCTTGTCGGGCGGCGGGAGCAGGTGCGGGGCCAGGACCGTGATCCGATCGGTGAACACCGACAGCTCCCCGGTCCGGGTCCGCCCCAACGTCCCGGCCGCCGCGACCACGTCTCCGCGCTCGGGCAGCACGAGTGGTCCGGGGCCGTCGGTGCGGCTGAGGACGAGCTGCACCCGGTCCCCCGCCTGCTGGATGACGACGAACGCGATTCCACCGTGGTCTCGCACCAGCATCGTCCGGCCGACCACCTCGACGGTCTCCGATCCCGGGCCCGGTCCCACCGTCGGGGCCAGCCGGCGCAGCGCGCCGATCGAGATCGAGCAGGGCGCCGTCGGGGGGTAGGAGAAGCGACCCGGATCCCTCGGACCGTCCGTCGAAGCGGCGTTCACCGGGACCCGAGCGAGTCGATGGTCCCGACCGCAATGCGGTGCCGATCGGTCAGGTCACGGGCGTCCTGCCCGATCGGGGCGTGGGCCGACGCTCCGGCCAGGACCTGGTCCGCCGCGGCACGCAGCGCCGGGCGGTGCTCGGGGCGCACGTCGATCGCCGTGGTGGCGATCACGTCGAGCAGCCGGATCGAGATAGCCGGATTGGCTGCACCGGCCTGGCGGATCAGGTCGAACGCGGCGCGCACCGCCCGCTCGAACCGCAGGGGCGGCAGGTACAGACCCACGCGGCCGTCCGCTCCCGAGAGCCCGCCGTTGTGGTCCGGCTCCCGACCCATTCGGACGAGCGCCGCCCCGAGCCAGTCCACGCAGACCATCCCGGTGAAGGTGTCGTTCACCGCTGGGGACAGGGCCCGGATGGCGATCTCGACCACCTGGTAGATGGCGTACTCGGCGTCCTGGCGCTGGGTGCGCCACGGACCGATCTCGACCGCGTGGTGCAGCTCTCCGGCGAGCGGAGCGGCCGCTGAGGCGGGCAGGACGCGGGCGAGCGGCTGGCCCTCGACCACGAACTGGCCCACCCGGTGGACCATCACCACCGACGCCCCCCGGGCATCGACCGCGTCCAGGATCCGCAGGTGGTCGATCCCCTGGATGAACCCGCTGGCGTGGGCCGCGACCACCTGGCCGTCGCGGTCCGCGGCGTCTCTCAGCTCCGCGACCGCCGCGTCGTCGAGGTCGAAGCCGACCCCTTCGAACATCGCGTCGCGCTCGTCGAGCGAGCGGTCGAGGGCCCGTACCACCGACGCCACCACGTTGGGCGACTGGATCGTCGTCGCCACCCGGTGGATGTAGACGACGAGAGCGACGAAGCAGGACAGCCCCAACAGCATCGACACGCCGTAGGACACCGCCGGGACACCCGCGGATCCGATCCCGGTGCGGACCGATCCGAGGGTGAGCGCGCAGTACACCACCGTCGACAGGAACAGACCCAGGGTCACCTGCGTGACGGGGTCCTCCATGAAGCGGCGGATCAGCCGGGGGCCGAGCTGGGAGGTGGCCAGCGAGAACGTGAGCACCGTGGTCGAGAACACCAGGGCGAGAGCGGTCGCGAGGGCTCCCAGGAATGCGGTCAGCACCAGGGAGGCGTCGGCTCCGTTGCGGGCGATCAGCCACTCGGGCGCCCACACCGCGTGGTGGTCACCGGGGGCGGGCACCACCCGATCGAATCGACGAGTGACCACGAAGAGCAGGACGCCCATGAGCCCCATCGCCAGCGGGATGACCCACAGGTTGGGCCCGACCCGGTAGGTCAGCTCCCACCACCACTCCGAGGCCCGGGATCGTCGACGGGTGACGGTGCTCGGCATCGACGACAGTCTGTCCGACGCCGCCGCGGCGTCCCGTGACCGACGGGACCGGCGGCGCAGAAGACCCCGCCAGCCACGGCGCTACGGTGGTCGCCCATGTCCGAGCCGCCCGCCACGTCCGGCCGCCGCCGGCCCGGCCGAACCGGCCGAACCGGCCGAACCGGCCGCGACCGGCGGCCACACCTGCGTGCCGCCGCGGCGATCGCGATCACCACGGTCGTCGGCGTCATCGGGGCGTGCACGGGGACATCGGGCCAACAGGTCGAGGTGGCAGCGGAAGACCGCGCCGATGACCGCTCGACCACATCGACGACCCAGGCACCCGACTGCGCCCAGATGCTGCCCGTCGAGGCCCGCGCCGCGCAGCTCATGCTGGTGATGGTCACCTCGCCCAACGCCGCGGCCGACGCGCTGGCCGCGGGCCAGGTGGGCGGGTTCGGACTCAAGGGCAACCAGACCAAGGACGTGGGGTCCCAGATCGCCGATGCGGTGGAGGGCGCACCGATCACACCGATGGTCGGGGCCGACGAAGAAGGCGGAACGGTGCAGCGGCTCCGGCTGGCGCTGGGCGAGATCCCCTCCGCCGCCACGGTGGCCGAGGGGACGCCCGAGGAGGCGGCCCAGCAGGCCGGTGAGCACGCGGCGGCCATGAAGCAGCTCGGGTTCAACGTGAACTTCGCCCCGGTCGCAGACGTCGGATCGGGATCGGGGCTCGGCACCCGCTCCTACGGCGACGATCCCGCGACGGTGTCGCGGTTCGTCGAAGCGGTGTGGCCCGCCATGCAGCGCAAGGGCGTCCTGCCGGTGATCAAGCACTGGCCCGGGATCGGCGGCGGATCCGCCGACCCGCACGCCAAGCTCACCTCCCTCGACAGCATCGACGAGCTGCGAGCCCGGGACCTGGTCCCGTTCCGCACCGCCATCACCGCGGGCGTGCCCGCGGTCATGGTCACCCACGCCGAGATCCCCGGCCTCACCCAGGACGGCGAACCCGCCAGCCTCTCCTCGGCCGCGATCACCGGCGAGCTGCGCGGCACCGAGGGGTTCAAGGGTCTGGTCATCACCGACTCGCTGGGCATGGGAGCCATCGCCAGGACCGACACACAGGCCGAGGCCGCCGAGAAGGCGATCACCGCCGGGGCCGACATCGCCATGGTCTCGGGCAGCGAGGTGGTCCCCGAGGTCCACGCCCGGCTGGTCGAGGCGATCTCGTCGGGTCGCATCCCCCCCGACCAGGTCCTGGCGTCGGTGCGTCGGGTCCTGGCCGCCAAGGGCGTCGACGGTCAGTGCCTCGATGCGGTCGCCCGCTACTCCGCGATCGCCCGCCAGGGGACGACGACCACCGCCGCCACCGGCGGGGCCACCCAGACCGTGCTTCCCGGAAGCTCGGTGCCGACCGGATCGAACGGCTCGTCGTCGACGTCGAGCACGGTCCGCAACGGGACGGCCTCGAGCGGCTCGGGGCGTGCAGGATCGACCAGCACCACATCCACGCCCCGCCGATCCTCGACGACCGTCGTGACCGGCATCAACGACTGATCGGACCCGATCCCCTCACGGTCGGCGAACCCCCGCCGCGTCGATCGCCCGGTTGACGGCGCGGACGTCGCCCGCCCGGCACCACAGGCCGTGGACGCGGGAGCGACCGCTGCCCTTCTCCCAGCGCTGCACCGGTCGTCCGTCGGCGCCGAGCTGCTCGGCGATCGCCACGACCCCCTCGACCGGCAGGTCGACCACGAGCGCCACCCGACGCTTCCGCCATCTCAGCGTGTCCCACCGCCACACCGCCAGGTGCGACCCGAGCCAACCGACCAGGACCGCCGGCAGCAGCGGAACCCGGACCCGGTCGCCGCTGGCGACGCGCAGAGCGCCCCGGGCGCCGAGACCGAGACCCACTCCGGCGGCGGCTTCGGCGCCCCAGGTCCACCCGTCGGGATCGACGGTGCGCAACCCACCCCAGCGGAGCCCGGCGACGAAGCGGACGAGTCCGGGTGCACGCTTGTCGATGACCTCGGTGCAGCGGCCCATGACGTCGTGCGCGTCCACCGACCCATTCTGGCGACCGCGACGCCGATTCCGGTCGCGCCACCGCGAACGGGGAACCCGATCCTCACCCCTGGACCAGGACTTCAGTGACGGGCGGGGCGGTGGGGTGCATACTTTGAACACACACAGCCGGCCACGGCGCGGGGAAGGGCCCGGAACAACCGGAGGTCAGATCATGCGAGTGTCCTCGATCCTCTCGATGAAGGGTTCGACGGTGGCCACGACGGCCCCGAACGCACCTGTCACCGAGGCCCTGAACGAGCTCCGACTGCGGGGAGTGGGCGCTCTGGTCGTGTCGACCGACGGCGTCCACATCGAAGGGATCGTCTCCGAACGCGAGATCGTCCACCGTCTCGCGGAGCGCGGCGAGGCCTTCATCCACGAACCGGTCGAGGCGGTGATGATCACCGAGGTGGTCACCTGCCAGCCCGACGACGACCTGCAGCAGCTGGCCCGCCGCATGACCGAGACCCGCTGCCGGCACCTGCCGGTGGTGGTCGACGGTCAGCTGGTCGGCATCGTCAGCATCGGCGACGTGGTCAAGGCGCGGCTCACCCAGCTCGAGGAGGAGTCGCGCCAGATGCAGGACTACATCACCACCGGCCGCTGACCCACCCCAGAAATTCGGGTGCTCAGCGACACACCTTGTCGCTTTTCCGACCCCAGAAATGGCGACCTGCGGACCCGGTCAGCCGGCCCGGTCCGCCGCGACCTCGTCGAGCGCCTCGTACTCCTCGGCGGTGTCGACCCAGTCCTCGAACTGGATGACGCCGATCTCGGTGAAGCGGTCGCGGAGCCACCCGTCCGCCGCGTCGAGCAGGCCGAGCTTCTTGCAGTTGGGGACGATCTTGGAGAACAGCATCGTCTGGAAGACGTCGGCCTGCTCGTAGCTGTGGGTGTCGAGGAAGTCCGACACCGCCTGGCCGTCGACCCCCATCCGCTCCCACACCTCGAGGTTCCGGAAGCGCTTCTGGAGTCGCACCGCGGCGTCGAAGGCGAACTCCTGTCGTTCACGCAGCTCGTCGGATGTGAGACCGCCGTAGTACTCCTGCAACGACAGGACACCGAAGGCCACGTGGCGGGCCTCGTCGCTCATCACGTAGCGGAGCAGGTCCTGCAGGAGCGGTTCGTTGGTCGCCTGGCGCATGAACCCGAACGCGGCCAGGGCCAGGCCCTCGACCATGATCTGCATCCCCAGGTAGGTCACGTCCCAGCGGGAGTCGGTGAGGATGTCGTCGAGCAGCGCCTTGAGGTTGGGGTTGATCGCGTACTGGCGGCCGAGCTTCTCGTCGAGGTAGCGGGCGAACACCTCGACGTGACGGGCCTCGTCCATCACCTGGGTGGACGCGTAGTACTTGGCGTCGATCCACGGGACGGTCTCGACGATGCGCGAGGTGCACAGCAGCGCCCCCTGCTCCCCGTGCAGGAACTGGCTGAGGATCGAGTTCTGCAGCTCGACGCCGACCGTGGTCCACTCGCTCTCGCCGAAGGAGCGGACCGGCGAGTCCGGATGGTCGACGAGGTGGCCGAAGCGCCCGACCGGCGAGCTCCCGCCGAGGTCGGCCGACACCCGCTCGGGATCGACGTCGATCGACCAGTCGAGGTCGGTGGTCGCGTTCCACTGCGACCCCTTGGCCTTGGAGTACAGGCGCGACAGGCCCGGGCGGCTGCGCTCGTAGTCCCACGTGAAGCTGGTGCCGATCTCCGCCTGGACGGCGTGGATCGTGGCGTCGACCTCGGCACGGTCGATCTGGTCGAAGTCCGTCATGAGAGCC
>WBZU01001591.1_pt1 | contig 16839 bp, 13 predicted proteins | sample 5204311 | NCBI WGS metagenome assembly WBZU01 (sample SAMN12344359, study PRJNA552823) | activated sludge metagenome | biome: Activated sludge suspended growth; feature: Nitrification reactor; material: Wastewater; isolation source: activated sludge from nitrification reactor of wastewater... | reverse complement strand
GGGCCGCATCCATATGGTGCAGAGCGCCGCCGGCCACCTCGACGTGCACTATCTCGCCGTGGTGAACACATCGGTCGCGCTCGCTGCCCCGCCGACGGCGCTCGAACGGCTCTCCTACCTCCGGCAGAGCCGCTACTGCCCGTCGGACCGTCTCGACGGGTTCGCCGCCGACGAGTTCGGACCGGTTGCCGAGCCGTACGAGTGTGCGGCGCGCATCTCCGACTGGATCTTCGAGCGGGTGTCCTACGAGCTCGGGAGCAGCGGTCCCCTCGACACGGCCATCGAGACACTGCTCGGCGGCCACGGCGTGTGCCGCGACTTCGCCCACCTGTGCGTCGCGTTGTGTCGCGCCGTCGGCATCCCGGCGCGCATGGCGTCGGTGTACTCCCCCGGCCTGTCCCCGATGGACTTCCACGCCGTGGCCGAGGTCGCGGTCGGCGACCGCTGGCTGGTGCTCGACAGCACCCGGCTCGCTCCCCGACCGACGCTCGTGCGCATCGGTACCGGCCGCGACGCAGCCGACACGGCCTTCTGCAGCACCGTGGAGGGCTACGCCGAACTGACGACCGCGATGGTCGGCGCGTCGACCGACACCGATCTGCCCTATGACGACCACTTGACCGCGGTCGCCATGCCGTAGGAGTCGGTCTCATCACCATCCGTGCTGGAGGTGACGTGCTGCGTCCTCCGCAGCCCGGATCGCGCTACGCGACGGTCGGCTCGACCTGGACCGCCGGCGGTGCGCACGGAGGCAGCGACCGCGTCGCCTCGGCAGCGGCCATCGCCGCCGTCGTGTCGGGCAGGTCCGGCACCTCGACGTTCGTCGTCGAGAAGTCGAAGACGTCTGCGAGATCACCGCACGTCTCGCGGCGCCACGCACTGAGGTTGGGAACCTCGACTCCGAACCGCGTCTCGATGAGGCGGAGCATCGACGTGTGGTCGAACACCCCGCTGTGCACCCGTCCGCCCGTCGTCCAGGGCGAGGCGATGATGGTCGGCACCCGGAATCCGAGCCCGATCGCCGTTCCCTGCGTGAACTCGCCGGGGGTGCCCGGAGGCGGCGTCGGCGGAACGACGTGGTCGAAGTACCCACCGTTCTCGTCGTAGGTGAGGATGAACGCGGTCTTCGCCCACACGTCGGGCGCCGCCATGAGCGCCCCGAGCGTGCGCGCCGTGAGATCGTGTCCCGGTGCCGGTGACCCGGCCGACGGGTGTTCCGAGGTCGCTTGCGGCGCCACGATCCACGACACCTGTGGCAGGTTGCCCGACGCCACGTCCGCTGCGAAGGCGTCCCGGGCCCGAACCTTCACCCCACCGTCGAAGAGCGGGTCGGTCTCGGGGAGGCCCTGGAAGTTGGCGAAGAACTCGAGCACGTTGTCGCCGTAGTCGTCCTCCTCCTGGTACACCCGCCACGAGACCCCGGCGCGCTGCAGTCGCTCGGGGTAGGTCTCCCATCGGAAGGGGCCCTCGAAGTTCTCGAACACCGGACCGCCGCCGAGGCCGTCGGGGTCGATCGTGCCGGTCATCGAGTACATCCGGTTGGGCGTGGTCGGACCGATCACCGAACAGAACGAGTGATCGCAGAGCGTGAAGGCGTCGGCGAGCGCGTGGGGGTACGGGATGTCCTCGGCCGTGAAGTAGCCCATGTTGGCGACCTCGAGTCGGGCGAACGAGTCGCACTTCCCACCGTTCCAGTACGCGTGTTGCAGCACCCAGGCATGCCCCGGATCCGGCCCGTACGCCCCCGACGTCGTCGTCGTGTCGAGGCGGTAGGGCAGGACGAATCCCTCGGGATGATGGTCGCTGTCCTGATACCAGATCGGTCGACCGTCGGGACGCCGCGCCACGTCGGGATCGTCGAACCCGCGCACCCCCTTGCGGGTGCCGAAGTAGTGGTCGAACGAGCGGTTCTCCTGGATGAGGATCACGATGTGATCGATGTCGTTGATCGTCGCCGGCTTCGCCCGAGCGACGGTCGTGTCCGTGGGCTTGGCGGTCGTGCCCGCGGGGTCGGACTCGTCAGCGGCGTCGTCGGACGCGCACCCTGCCACGGCGCCCGCCGCACCCGCCGCCAACGACGCCGACAAGAACTCGCGCCTCGACCACGTCCCCACTGACGAACCCCCTCGGTCCAGCGTCCCGGGTGAACTCCCGGTGAACGGGGAACGACGTTACGCGCCCGCGGCGCGCCGCGCCCGGTAGGCCGTCACGTTCATGCGGTTGCCGCAGTTGCCGACGTCGCAGTAGCGCTTCGACCGGTTGCGGGAGAAGTCGATGAAGACGGCGTCGCAGTCGTCGGCGGCGCACCGGCGCAAGCGTTCGTCCTCGCCGGCCCGGACGACGTCGATCATCGCCATCGCCGACTCGACTCGGACGCGCACTGCGAACGGGGCGTCGGGATGGGTGGCGTGGAGGTGCCAGTCCCACCCGTCGTGGCGGACGAGCTGCGGCAGCGCGTGGCCCTGACGAAGCATGGCGTTGATGATGGCGACCGACTCGTCGCGGTCCGCCGACCAGAACCGCCGGAACTCGGGCCGCAGTTCGCGCACCGTTTCCAGTTCGCCCGCCGTCCGGGTGAACGATCCCGTGTACTGGTGACGCTCGATGAACGCGTCGAGGTGGTCGAGGTTCGCGAGCTCGTCCTCGCCGGAGTGCGAGCAACGCGCCTCGGTGTTCACGAGGTCGACCATGGCCTGGAGCGACGCTTCGGTGTCATGGGCAAAGATCACGTTGACTCCTGACTTCGGCCCGACCTACTGTCACGAGTGTACTCCTACGACACTCCTGACACCCTCGTTCACCAGCACCGCCCGCACCGCCGGTCCAAGGACGCGATGACCCGATCCCGCACGCTCGACCACCCCGCCGCCGGCCTCGTCGTGGCCGTGCTGTCGGCGGCCACGTTCGGCATGAGCGGCACGTTCGCCCGCCCACTCCTGTCGTCGGGCTGGAGCCCCGGCGCCGCCGTCGCCGTGCGCACCGCGGTGGCCGGCGCAGTGCTCCTGCCCGCCGCCACGTGGTCGATGCGAGGCCGCAGCCGACTCCTGATCCGGGCGTGGCCCCGGCTCCTCGCCTTCGGCATCGTCGGCGTCGCCGGCGCGCAGCTCTGCTACTTCGCCGCGGTCGAACGGCTGCCGGTCGGCATCGCCATCCTCATCGAGTTCCTCGGCCCGGTGCTCCTGGTGATCGCCACGTCCGCGGCGCACCGAGCGTTCCCACCGCGACTCACGATCCTCGGAGCGGCCGTCGCCATCGGCGGTCTGTTCCTCGTGCTCGACCTCACCGGTTCGAGCGACCTCGACCCCCTCGGCATCGCCTTCGCGCTCACCGCAGCCGTCGCCGTCGCCGGCTACTTCCACCTCGCCGGCCACGTCGCCGCCGACTCGCTCCCTCCGGTCGCGTTGGCGTCGGGCGGCCTCCTCACCGGCGCGGCGATCCTCGCTGTTGCCGGCATCACCGGCGTCCTCCCCTTCGACGCGACCACTGCCGACGTCGACCTGTTCGGCACGGCGCGGGCCTGGTGGGTGCCCATGGCCGTGATCGTCCTGGCATCGACGGCCTTCGCCTACGTGACCGGCATCCTGGCGGCAACGCTGCTGGGCGCGCGCGTCGCGTCGTTCGTCGCGCTGCTCGAGGTCCTGTTCGCCGTGGTCGCCGCGTGGGTGCTCCTCGACGAAGTGCCGACGATCATCCAAGGCTTCGGCGGCGCGCTGATCGTCGCTGGCGTCGCCCTCGTCCGGCTCGAGGGAACACCCGGCGACGTTCCGGGTCCGACGTCAGGCGACCGCGGGCAGGACGTGCTCGGCGATGAGCCGAACGTGGTCGAGGTCGGCGAGGTCGAGCACTTGCAGGTAGCACCGCTCGGCCCCCGCTGAGGCCCACTCGCCCAGCCGGTCGACGATCTCGGCGGGGGTGCCGCACAACCCGTTCTGCCGGAGCTCGTCGACCTCTCGCCCGATGGCGGCGGCGCGACGGGCGATCTCGGCGTCGTTCTCACCGACGCAGACGACCTGCGCGGCCGACGTCACGATCGTGCCGGGGTCGCGACCGATCGCCTCGCACGCGGCGAGCACCCGGTCCCGGCCGGCCACGAAGTCGGCCAACGGGGCGAACGGCAGGTTCCACTCAGCCGCGTAGGCAGCCGCCAACCGCGGCGTGCGCGACTTGCCGCTGCCGCCCATGACGATCGGCGGGCCGGGACGCTGCGTGGGCTTCGGCAACGCCGGCGAGTCGACGACGGTGTAGTGGTCGCCGGAAAAGGAGAAGGGCTCGTCGGCGGCCCACAGACCGGACACGATCGCGAGCTGCTCCTCCAACATGTCGAAGCGGACGCCGATCGGCTCGGGGTACGGGATGCCGTACGCGGTGTGCTCGGCGTCGAACCAGCCGCTGCCCAGGCCCAGCTCGACCCGTCCGCCCGACATCTGGTCGACCTGAGCCACCGAGATGGCGAGCGGACCGGGCAATCGGAACGTCACGGGCGATACCAACGTGCCGAGGCGGATGGTGGTGGTGTCACGCGCCAGGCCGGCGAGCGTGATCCATGCGTCGGTCGGCCCGGGCAGCGGCGAGCCGTCACCCATGCGCAGGTAGTGGTCCGACCGGAAGAAGGCGTCGAAGCCCGACTCCTCAGCGACCAGAGCAACGGCCAGCAGGTCGTCGTAGCTCGCGCCTTGCTGGGGTTCGGTGAAGATGCGGAGCAGCATGGCGCGCAGCCTACGACGCGCCGTCGACACCCGTTTCGTCCCGCGAGAGCGTGCGGGTTGTATCCCCTCGCGGGACAGAACCGGTGAGCGGGTGGACGAGGTCGGTCGGGAGATCGCGGAACTGCTCGGCCAGTTCGGGGAGGAACTCGCCGAACGCCGTCGACCGACGCCAACACATGGCGATGGTCCGGCTGGGCACCGGCTCGGAGAACCGCAGGAGTGTGATGTTGTCCGATGGCGACACGGGAGGGCGCACCGACAACTCCGGCAGGAGTGTGACCCCGACGCCGGCCGCGACCATCTGGCGCAACGTCTCGAGACTCGTGGCCCGGAACCCACTCCGCTCACTCGCTCCGGCCAGCTGGCACACCGACAGGGCCTGGTCGCGCAGGCAGTGACCGTCCTCGAGGAGGAGCACACTCTCGCCGGACAGCGCGCCGATGTCGATCGGACCCACCGACGCGGCCAGCGGGTGGTCGTTGGGAACCGCCAGCAGGAACTCCTCGACGAACAACGGCTCGACGTGCAACTGATCGTCGTGGATCGGGAGGGCGAGCAGGCCGGCGTCGAGGTCGCCGTTGCGCAGGCGACGCAGCACCTCCTCGGTCTTCTCCTCCACCAGCAGGAGCTCGAGCTTGGGGAACCGTCGGCGGACCTGGGGCACCACGTGAGGGAGGAGGTACGGCCCCAACGTCGGGAAGACCCCGAGCCGGACGGTGCCCGACTCGGGGTCGATGGCCCGACGGGCCAGCTCTCGGATGTTGTCGGCCTCCCGGAGGATGATCCGCGCCCGCTCGACGACTCGTTCGCCGGCATCGGTCAAGAGCACCTGGCGAGGGTTGCGTTCGAGCAGGTCGACCCCGAGCTCGGCCTCGAGCTTGCGGATCTGCGTCGACAACGTCGGCTGACCCACGTGGCAGATGTCGGCGGCGCGGCCGAAGTGGCGCTCGTCGGCGACGGCCACGAGGTAGCCGAGGTCGCGGAGATTCATCGGGTGAGGCGGGTCACGTCAGACCGAGGCCAACACCGTGTCGTCCGCCGCGGCCGGAGCCGAGGTGCGGATCAGGTGGTCGAAGGCGCTGAGCCCGGCGGTGGCACCGGCGCCCATGGCAATGACGATCTGCTTGTACGGCACCGTGGTGCAGTCACCGGCGGCGAACACGCCGGGCAGCGACGTCTGGCCCCGATCATCGATGACGATCTCGCCGCGAGGCGACAGCTCGATCGAACCCTGGAGCCACTCGGTGTTGGGCAGGAGGCCGATCTGCACGAAGATGCCGTCGAGGGCGACCTCGTGGGACGTGTCGTCGGTGCGGTCGGTGTACACGAGGCCGACGACCTTCTCGCCGTCACCACGCACCTCGGTCGTGAGGGCGCTGACGATGATGTCGACGTTCGGGAGGCTGCGGAGCTTGCGCTGCAGCACCTCGTCGGCACGCAGGATGGAGTCGAACTCGATGAGCGTCACATGGGCGACGACGCCGGCGAGGTCGATCGCGGCCTCCACGCCCGAGTTGCCGCCGCCGATGACGGCGACGCGCTTGCCCTTGAACAGCGGGCCGTCGCAGTGCGGGCAGTAGGTCACCCCCTTGTTGCGGTACTCGTTCTCGCCCGGCACGTTCATCGAACGCCAGCGGGCACCCGTCGACAGCACGACCGACCGGGATTGCACCACGGCGCCGCTCTCCAGCTCGACGGTGACGAGCCCGCCGACCTCGGCGGCCGGCACGAGTCGCTTGGCCTTCTGGACGTTCATGACGTCGACGTCGTACTCGTGCACGTGCTGCTCGAGTGCCGTCGCCAGCTTCGGGCCCTCGGTGTAGGGCACCGAGATGAAGTTCTCGATGGCCATGGTGTCGAGCACCTGACCGCCGAACCGCTCGGACACGACACCGGTGCTGATTCCCTTGCGAGCGGCATAGATCGCGGCCGCGGCGCCGGCAGGGCCACCGCCGACGACGAGCACCTCGAAGGCGTCCTTGGCGTCGATGCGTTCGGCCTCCCTGGCGGCGGCGCCCGAGTCGAGCCGGTTGACGATCTCCTCGATCGTCATGCGCCCCGAGCCCCATTCCTCACCGTTGAGGAACACGGTGGGCACGGCCATGACCTGGCGGGCCTCGGCCTCGGCGGGGAACACCGCACCGTCGATCGTGGTGCTCTTGATGTTGGGGTTGAGGGTGCTCATGAGGTTGAGCGCCTGCACCACGTCGGGGCAGTTCTGGCAGGTGAGCGAGACGAAGGTCTCGAACTCGAACTCGCCGTCGAGGTCGCGCACCTGGGCGATGACCTCCTGGGTGGCCTTGGAGGGATGCCCGCCGACGTGGAGGAGTGCGAGCACGAGCGACGTGAACTCGTGGCCCAGGGGAATGCCGGCGAACTCGACGGAGACGTCAGTGCCGAGGCGGTCGATCGTGAACGACGGCGCCCGGTTGGCGTTGCCGTCGCGGCGGTAGGTGATCTTGTCGGAGAGCGAGGCGATCTCGTCGAGGAGCTCGTTCAGCTCGGTCGACTTCGCGCCCTCGTCGAGGGTGGCCGTGAGCTCGATCGGCTGGGTGAGGTTCTGGAGGTGGCTCTTGAGTTGGGTGGAGAGTGCTGGATCGAGCATGGGGGTGTCCTTTGAGGAGAACGGTTCTTCGTGGATCCCGGGGGTTTTGTGCTGCGAGAAGCGACGCTGACGTCGCTCCTCGCAGCACAAAATGCCCGAGGGAGGGTGGGGGCAGGATCAGATCTTGCCGACGAGGTCGAGCGACGGGGCCAGGGTGGCCTCACCCTCTTCCCACTTGGCGGGGCAGACCTCGCCGGGGTGGGAGGCCACGTACTGGGCGGCCTTGACCTTGCGGAGGAGCTCCGCAGCGTTGCGGCCGATGCCTTCGGCGGTGATCTCGAGGAACTGGATGACGCCCTCGGGATCGATGAGGAACGTGCCACGGTCGGCGAGGCCGACACCGGGACGCATCACGTCGAAGTTGGTCGTGATGACGCCGTTCGGGTCGCCGATCATCGGGTACGTGATCTTGCCGATGGTCTCGGAGGTCTCGTGCCAGGCCTTGTGGGTGAAGTGGGTGTCGGTGGAGACCGAGTACACCTCGACGCCGAGCGCCTGGAACGCTGCGTAGTTGTCGGCCATGTCGCCGAGTTCGGTGGGGCAGACGAACGTGAAGTCGGCCGGGTAGAAGAACACGATCGACCACTTGCCCTTCAGGTCGGAGTCGCTCACCTGGACGAATTCGCCGTTGTGGAAGGCGGTGGCCTCGAAGGGAAGGATTTCGGTGTTGATCAGTGCCATTGGGAGATTCCTCGCTGGTTGGATGGCTGGGGGTACGAGGTCAATCTAGGCAGTCCCGTGTGATCGTTCAAATCGAATGATTCGATGTGATCGATCGTTTCTGTCAATCTCTGTTCGCCAAGGGCGACACTCGGCAACCTGAGCCCCGACCGAACCGGCGCGCTCTGGCAGAATCCCGGCCCATGGCATCCACTGACGACGGTCGTTCCGCACTCGCCCCGGTCCCCGCCGCGGACGTCGACCGATGGGACCTCGACACGGACGTGATCGTCGTCGGCCTCGGCTGCGCCGGTGCCAGCGCGGCCATCGAGGCGGCTGCCGCCGGAGTCGACGTGACCGTGCTCGAGGCGGCAGCGATGGGCGGGGGCACCTCGGCGATGTCGGGCGGCATCATCTACCTCGGCGGCGGCACCCCCGTTCAACAGGCCTGCGGGTACGAGGACTCCCCCGAGAACATGGAGGCATTCCTGACCGCCGCCTGTGGTCCGGGCGTCGACGCGGCGAAGGTTCGTGCCTACTGCGAGGACAGCGTCGGGCACTTCCACTGGCTCGTCGAGCACGGCGTCCCCTTCGAGCACTCCTACTTTCCCGAGCACGACCGTGAGCCACCCGACACGTCGGGTCTGGTCTTCAGCGGGGGCGAGGATTCGTGGCCGTTCAACGAGCTGGCCACCCCGGTGCCTCGCGGTCACCACCCGGCCCACGCCGACGCTGCCGGCGGGTTCCTCATGCAGCGGCTGATCGAAGCGGTCGCCCGCTCGGGAGCGACGACGGTCACCGACGCCGCGGTGCAACGACTCGTCGTCGACGACGGCGTGGTCGTCGGGGTCGAGATGACCGTCGACGGCGAGCACCGACATGCCCGGGCCCGACGCGGCGTGGTGCTCACCGCCGGCGGGTTCACCTTCAACACGACGATGGTCGAGGAGCACTGCGCACCGGCCCTTCGGTGCAATGTCCCGATCGGCACACCCCACGACGACGGCCGGGCCATCCGCATGGCGATGGGTGTCGGCGCGACGACGATCGGCATGGACCACCTCGAGGTCGGCATCCCGCTCGCTCCACCCCGGAGCGTCGTCCGCGGCATCATCGTGAACGCCGCCGGCGAACGGTTCATGAACGAGGACACCTACGCCGGCCGACTCGGGCAGGAGTTCCTCCTCCGCCAGGACGGCCGCGTGTACTGGGTCCACGACGACGAGACGTTCGCCGTCAACATCGCCGGCTACAAGCCCCGGTGGGTCGCGGAGACCGCGGCCGAGCTGGAGACCGAGATCGGCCTGCCGGCCGGCTCGCTCGAGGCCACGCTCGATCGGTACAACCGTCGCGCCGAGCTCGGCGAGGACCCCCAGCACCACAAGGCGGCCGAGTACGTCGTCCCCCTGCGGCCCCCCTACGGCGTCGTCGACCTCGGGGTCGACCGCAGCTACTACGCCACGTTCACGCTGGGCGGACTGTCGACGACACCGGCCGGCGAGGTGGTGTCGGCCAGCGGCGAACCGGTTGGGGGGCTCTTCGCCGCAGGCCGGACGACGGCCGGCATCGCCGCCGCCGGCTACGTGAGCGGGATCTCCCTCGGCGACGGCACCTACTTCGGTCGCCGCGCCGGCCGGAGCGCTGCGGGCAACTGAACCCCTCAGGGATCCTCGAAGCCCCGGCGCTACTTCCGCTGCCGCTTCGCCCCGTTGATCAGCAGACGTTGGTAGAACCCGGCGGGGAGTCGGGAGACCAGGTCGAACACCTTCGCATCGGGCCCGATGAGCGCGCGGCGCTTGTTCTTCTCGACCGCCGCGAGGATCTGCTTCGCCGCCTTGGACGGCTTCGTCATCGCGATCTTCTCGAACATGTCGCCCGGGTCGCCGACATCGCCGGACAGCTCGGCGGTCGCTTCGTCGACGCGGGCGTTGCGGGCGATGTTGGTCTTGATACCACCGGGGTGGATCGTCGTCGCCGACACGCCGCTGTCGTCGATCTCGAGCTCGATGCGCAGCGCGTCGGTGAACCCGCGCACGGCGAACTTCGCAGCGTTGTACGCCGACTGCGTGGGAATGCTCACGAGGCCGAACACGCTGGAGATGTTGATCACGTGGCCGTCGCCCGACGCCTTGAGATGCGGCAGGAACGCCTGGGTGCCGTGGACGACGCCCCAGAAGTTGATGCTCATGAGCCACTCGAAGTCCTCGATCGACATCGACTCGACGACCGCTCCCAGGGCGACGCCGGCGTTGTTGAAGATGAGGTTGACCTTGCCGTGCTCGTCGGCGACCTGGTCGGCCCACTCGAACATGGCGTCGCGGTCGGACACGTCGAGCACGAGGGACGACACCTTGACCCCGTAGCCCTCGCAGAGGCTCACGGTCTCGGCGAGCCCGACCTCGTCGACGTCGGACAACGCGAGCGACGCGCCGCGCTTGGCCAGCTCGACGGCGAGCGCTCGGCCGATGCCCGAACCCGCCCCCGTGATCGCTGCGACCTTGCCGTCGAAGTTCTCCATGTCAGACCCCTACTTCCTTGCTCGTCACCGAGCGGTTCGATCCCTTGGCGGCCCGCGAGAACCGCATGACATCGTCGCGGATGTCGCTGCGCTTCGTCGCCCGGTAGTCCTTCACGTAGCTCTGGTACACCTGCCAGGGATACGTGTCGCCCGACTTGGGCAAACGGTCCGCGGCGCGGGCGAGGTAGCCCGACGACAGGTCGAGCATCTTGCCCGATGGCGCTGCCGCCGCCACGTTGTGCGGGACACAGATGTCCTGGCCCGTGTTGTGGAGGTGGTTGAGCAGGCGCGTGACGTAGCCGGCGATGAGGTCGGCCTTCAGCGTCCAGGAGGCGTTCGTGTAGCCGATCGCCAACGCGAGGTTCGGGACGTCCTCGATCATCATGCCCTTGTAGACCAAGCGCGAACTGGGGTCGACCTTCTCACCGTCGACGAACAGCTCGATGCCTCCGAGGAAGAGGACGTCGAGGCCGGTCGCCGTGACGATGATGTCGGCCTCGAGCTCCTGACCCGACGAGAGGCGAATGCCCGTCGGGGTGAACCGGTCGATGTGATCGGTGACGACCGAGGCCGAACCGGAACGGATCGCCCGGAAGAGGTCGCCGTTGGGCACGACGCACAGCCGCTGGTCCCACGGGTCGTACTTGGGGGTGAAGTGGGTGTCGACGTCGTAGCCGGCGGGTAGTTGGCGTTCGACGCCCTTCCGCAGGATCCGCTTCATGAGCTCGGGACGGCGCCGGCTCAGCTGGTAGGAGCCCTGCGTGGCCAGCGCGTTCATCCACTTGAGCACCGGGCCCTCGTAGCGGGCCGGCACGAGCTTGCGCACCAGTGCGGTGAGGGGGTTCTTGCCGGGCAACGATGCGACATAGGTCGGCGACCGCTGCAGCATCGTCACGTGGCCCGCCGTCGGCGCGAGCGAGGGGATCAACGTGACCGCGGTGGCGCCGCTGCCGATCACCACGATGCGCTGGTCGCGGTAGTCGAGGTCCTCGGGCCACTTCTGGGGGTGGACGATCGTGCCGCCGAAGTCGTCCATGCCCTCGAACTCGGGGAGGTAGCCCTGGTCGTAGCGGTAGTAGCCGCTGCAGGAGTACAGGAACGAGCACGTGAGCTCGAACGTCTCGCCACCGCCACCAGCGGTGTCGGTGCCGTCGGTGCGCTCGGCGGTGACGGTCCAGAGCGCGGTGTCGCTGGAGAACTCGGCGCGGACGATGCGGTGGCGGAAGCGGATCTTGCGGTCGATGCCGAACTCCGACGCCGTGTCCTTGATGTACTGCAGGATGGCCCCGCCGTCAGCGATCGACTCCGGGCGGTTCCACGGCCGGAACGGGTAGCCGAGCGTGAACATGTCGGAGTCGGAACGGATGCCCGGGTAGCGGAAGAGGTCCCAGGTGCCACCGATGGCATCGCGCGACTCGAACAATGCGTAGGAGGCCCACGGCGTCTCGTTCTGCACGTGGTAGGCGGCGCCGATGCCGGACAGCCCGGCGCCGACGATGAGCACGTCGAGGTGTTCGACCTCGCCCGTGGCGCTCATGCCGCAGAGCTCCCGCCCGGAAGCAGCCCGACCAGCGTGCCCGTCTCGCCGAAGAGGCGGTCCCGCCATTCGTCGGTGAGCGCCGTCGTGTCGCGGTCGTCGGGGTGGAAGTCGGGGCGGTCGTAGTCGCACAGGTCGCGCCACACCTGTTTGGTGACGAGCGGCGAGGTGCGGAGCTTCTTGAGGCTCCGACGGAGGTTGCCGTCGCGGTACGCCGCCTTGTCGCCGAGCACCGACAGCATCACGCTGATCGACATGCCGACGACGAACCCGAGGCGAGTCGCCTTCATCGTCCACACCCGGAGGCGCTCGCTGCCGCCCACGGCCTTGTACACGTCGAACGCCACGGCCTTGTGCTCGGACTCCTCGAGGGCATGCCACAGGAACACGTTCTGCACGGCCTCGTCGCCGAACTCGTCACGGACGGCCTGGTCGCTGAGCAGCAGCTCGGCGAGCGTCGCGGTGAAGTGTTCGAGCGCGGCGGTCGATGCCAGGTTGGACATGGGCGGGGCGATGCGTTCGCGCAGCGCCAGGCCTCGTTTGGTGATCCGCTCCATTCGTTTGGTGTCGTAGCCCAGCTCGGCGAAGCGGTCGTTGAGCGCGCGGTGTTCGCGCCCGTGCACCGATTCCTGGCCGATGAACCCGGCGACCTGGCGCTTGAGCGCCGGGTCGGTGATGCGGTCGCGGTAGTGGCGCACCGACCGGACGAAGAAGTCCTCGCCGTCGGGGAACACGGCCGACATGCAGACGGCGAGGTGGCTCTCGATCAGGTCGCCGTCGGCGGCGAAGTGCTTCGGCACGTTGCGCAGCGACTCCTCGAACGAGACCCGGCGGGTAGGCACGTGGCGTTCGGGGTTGCTCGTCTGGCGAGGGGCATCGGTGATCGTCATGGGGGTTCCTCCGAGGTCGTGGCGTCAGCGTAGAGCATTTGAGGGATTTCCTCAATCTCTCATTTCTGGTAGGATGTCACACATGACCACGGCCGCCACGTCGCCCTCGTCGAAGGGCGAGCTCACCCGGCAGTCGATCCTCGATGCAGCGATCGTCCGGTTCGGACGCGACGGCTACCGCGCCACCTCCGTTGCCGACATCGCCCGCGACGCCGCGGTGTCCGGGACCGCCGCCTACGCCCACTTCCCCAACAAGGAAGCGCTGTTCCTCGCCGCCCTCGACGAGGACGCTGCCGCCGTCATCAGCGAAGGTGTGCTCCACCTCCTCGACGACTCCGTGGCGAGCGCCGAGTGGCACGAGACGCTCATCCTCACGCTCGTTGCCGCAGTCGACCGGCATCCGCTCGCGCGCCGGGTCATCGCCGGCCTCGAACCGGACGTGACCGATCGGGTCATCGACATCCCAGCGATGCTCGAACTGCGCAAGACGGTGGCGGCCCGCCTGCGCGCCGACCAGGCCGCGGGCCGGGTGCGCCCCGACATCGATGCGTCGGCGATCGCCGACGGTGCCGTCGGGATCATCGTGTCCCTCCTCATGGCGGTCATCCAACTCGGCACGGCCGCCGTCGGGGTCTACGGCGAGGGCATCTGGGCCATCTTCACGGCAGCGCTCGATCCGCTGCCGGACTGAACGCTCAGATCGCCCCCTCCCGCACCAGGCGCTGATACGCCAGCCAGCCCGGCAGGAGCGGGATCCAGAAGGTGGCGAGACGGAACAGCAGGACCGAGCCCAGTGCCATGTCCGCCTTCATGCCGGCAGCGGTCAGACCGGCGATGAGGGTGGCCTCGACCGCCCCGAGCCCGCCCGGCGTCGGCGCCGCGACCGACACGACCGAGGCCAGCAGGTACACGAGTGCGATGGTGATGATCGGCAGGGTCGAACCGAACGCATGCGCCGACGCCGCGAGCGCGACCACATACCCGAGCGTCACGCCCGCCGAACCCCCGAGCAGCTCGGCCACGTTCGTCGGCGAGTGGGCGACGACCGACAGGCCGTGCAGCGCTCGCTGGACCGGCGGTACCACGTGCAGACTGGCGAGCCGACGGAGGGTCGGCACCGCGAGCGAGACGAGGACCGTGGTGACGATCGCCGCCACCCCGATGAGGATCGTCGACGCCGACGGGAGCGTGAAGCGCTCGAGGAGATCGGTGCCGCCGAGCCCGAGGAAGACGCCCAACAAGCCGAGGTGGACGACCACGCCCGCCAGGGAGTTGATGCTCACCGCTGCAACCGAGACGGCGGCGTCGATCCCGCGCTTGTGCAGGAACCGGGCGCTGAGGGCGAGGCTCGCAGCGGTCGCTGCAACCGCGACGAACGAGGTCGCCAGCTGCACCTCGACGTTCGGTCCGAGTGGGATCGGTTCCGGCAGTGAGCCGGCGAAGGCGACCGCGGCCGCGACGTAGGTGAGGGCCGAGACCGCGAGGGCGGCCAGCGCCCACCCCCAGTTCGCGTTGCGCACGAGGCCCCAGACATCGCCGGCACCGATCAACTGGGGCACGAGCGCCCACGCCGCGACCGCGGAGGTGGCAAGGAGGAAGATCGTGCTGCCCTTGACCCGCTGCAGACGTTCGAGCGGCACGTCGGGGACCCCGGTGCTGCGGGTCACCTCCGCCGTCAGCTCGGGCAGCACGCCGGACCGCTTGACCAACGCCCGAGTCGGCGGCGTGAGGGCGAGCGGCTGCAGTCGCGGCGCAGCCGCGGTGACGGCGTCGATCCCGACGGCCATGATCGCGGCGCGCACCGACGCCGACGCGCCGAACCGTGCCGCCGTCGCGGCGAGCACCTCGGCCACGTCGGCGTTCAACATGCGCTCGGGGGCGCCGAGTTCCGCAGACTCGAAGTCGACGATCCGCACGTGGCCGTCGCCGTCGAGCAGCATGTGGTCGAACGACAGTCGGTGGTGCGCGGTGCGACTCGCCCGCAGGGCGGCGGTACTCCGCCAGATCTCGGTCAGGAGCATCGGGGTCCACTCGTGATCATCGAGCTGCGTGAGCGGACGGACGTCGAACATCTCGTAGGCGAGCAGCCGCGACGCCGTCCCGACGTTGGTCGACGCGACGAGCCGCGCCGTCGGCACACCGTCGGCGAACGCCTTGAGCGCACCGAGCGCCTCGCGGTCCATCGGGTGCTTCACCGACCCGAACGGCCGGTCCTCGCCCACGTCGCGGAACCGGATCCAGTGGGTCAGTCGTGCGAGACGCCGCGACTTCCACGACTCCCGGGTCAGGACCTTGATGAACACGCCGCGGCCACCGGCGTCGGAGGCGACCATGGCCACGTAGCCCGGCGCGAGGCTCGAGACATCGGCGATGCTCACGGCGTCGAACCCGTGATCGGACAACACGGCGGCGACGTCCTCGCACGCCGGGCGCAGGTTCGGCATACCACCCACGGCGAGGATCGCGTGGCCGATGACCCATCCGACCGCGCACGCGACCAGGACGGTCGCCGGTTCGGCCAACGTGCTCACGATGCGGGCCAGGGCGGCAGCGACCACCATTGCGTACCCGGACCGACGCATCCGCGCCGACCACCACGGCGAATCGACGACGACCGCGCTCACGATGGCAGCGATGCCGATCAGCGACGGGAACCCGAGGCCCACGCCGAACCACACGACGGGAGGGCGGGCGACGTGGAAGTTGCCCTCAGCGCTGACGGCACCGATCGCGGCCATCGACGCCCCCGAGATCGCCGCTCCCAGGAGCACCGCACCGACACGCTCGAAGCGTCCGGTGGCCAACAACGCGATCACTCCCATGAAAGCGCTCAGACCGACCCCGATCTGGGCGGCGGTGACGGCGGAGTCGACGACCCATTCGGGAGCCGATCGCAGGAGCGGACCGGCGTTGGCCCGGAACTGCGAGTGGTCTCCACCGGTCGCGGTCACGAGCGACCACGACGCGGCCAGTGCCAGCACCGCGACGCCGAGCCGCACCGGCGTCATCGGCGACCGGGCGCGCCGCGGCACCGACTCCGTTGGGGGGAAGACGAGGACCGACACGAGCGCAAGCTCAGCGGGTCCACGCCTCCCCCGCAACTACCAGCTCCCGGGGATCAGGTCCCCTTGTAGTTGAGGACCTGCCGGAGCGTGTGACGAACCTCGACGAGGTCGGCCTGATCGGCCATCACCTGGTCGATGTTCTTGTACGCCGACGGGATCTCGTCGACGAGCGACGCGGCCCGGTCCGACAACCACACCTTGCCGGCCATCTTCCGTGTCAGGTCGGCAGCTGTGTACTGCTTCTTGGCCTGGGTACGGCTGAGCCGACGGCCGGCGCCGTGCGAGCACGACGTCCAGCTGTCGGGGTCTCCGAGGCCGGCCACGATGTAGCTCCGGGTGCCCATCGACCCCGGGATGATCCCGAGATCGCCGACATCGGCCTTGATCGCACCCTTGCGGGTGATCCACAGGTCAGCCTCACCGTGGCGCTCGCGCTGGGTGAAGTTGTGATGGCAGTTGATGCGCTGACGCTCGCGACCGACACCGAAGAACGCCAGCACCTCTCGGAGCGCTCGGTCCATCATCTGGTCGCGGTTGGCGCGGGCGTAGTCCTGGGCCCAGAGCATGTCGGCGATGTAGCCGTCGAACTCGGGGGTGCCCTCGAGGAAGTAGGCGAGGTCGGGGTCCTCGAGCCGCAGCTCGAGATCCTTCGCCAGCCGCCGCGCCGACGCGATGTGCATCTGCGCGAGCTGGTTGCCGATGCCACGGCTCCCCGAGTGCAGCACGACCCAGACGACATCGCGCTCGTCGAGGCACACCTCGACGAAGTGGTTGCCCGAACCCAAGGTCCCGAACTGCTTCGCCGCCGTCACGGCCTGCTTGCCGGACAGGTCCGTCGCCGGGCGATGCTCCGCGAGC
>WBZU01001590.1_pt1 | contig 16845 bp, 15 predicted proteins | sample 5204311 | NCBI WGS metagenome assembly WBZU01 (sample SAMN12344359, study PRJNA552823) | activated sludge metagenome | biome: Activated sludge suspended growth; feature: Nitrification reactor; material: Wastewater; isolation source: activated sludge from nitrification reactor of wastewater... | reverse complement strand
TAAATAATTCGGCTGGGGCTTTTTATTTTACTCCACAAGTGAAAAATAACTCAAACAATAGTTTAACGGATAAAAGCAACTGGGTGTTAGTTGAAGATACATTTACAGCTTCAGGAAATGAAGCCTATATGATGATAGGTAATTTTTTTCCTGATTCTTTAAGCGATACGACTTATGTTGGTGGCAGCGGATGGGGAGTGGGAGCAGCTTATTATTACATTGATGACGTTTCATTGACTTTATTTGATAGCGGTGTATCTATTCCCGAGCATGGCGAACAAAACGAAATAATTCTTTACCCTAATCCAAGTAATGGAATTATTCAACTCAGTTCTACCTTTGAAAAGCCAATTCGCTTAGTAGTAAGTGACGCACAGGGAAGGGAGCAATTCAACGAATTAATTTATCAAGAAAGCGCGGATGTAGATTTAAGCTTTTTATCAAGTGGATTGTACTATTACAATCTATATATTGACTTCCTAAGTGTAAAATTTGGTAAATTCAGTATAATTAAATAAAATGAAAGTCCTGTTATTATATTTATCACTATTTATTAGTATAGCAAGTGCACAAAATTTAGTACCCAACGCTGATTTTGAAGGAAACATAGGCTGTACAAATTTAATTGATTCTGTAACCAGTGCCCCTCCCTGGTTTCAAGTAGGCAATGTCAGGTATTATAATGTATGCAGCCCTTGCAACAGCTGTCAAGTCCCAGTTAACTTAAATGGATTACTTGGTTATCAATGGCCTCATTCAGGAGATGCCTATATCGGATTAAATACCTTTCATGCCCTTGGGAACAATTTAAGAGCTTATGTAATTGCTCCACTGTTAGATACTTTGATTAACGACTTTGAATATTGTGTAGAGTTTTACGTAAACCTAGGAAATAATTGTAAATATGCATCTGATGCAATTGGAGCCTACTTTTCAAGTACAGCTCCTTCTTGTCCCGGATTTTCGTGTTTATTAAATGACACCCCTCAGGTGAGCAGCACTTTAGGTATTCCAATTACAGACACTCTCAACTGGACAAAAATAAGCGGAAGATTTATTGCGAAAGGGGGCGAGCGTTTTATTAGTATAGGTAATTTTTTACCTGATAACCAGCTTACAATTAGCATAAATGACAGTACGCTGCTATATTCTACTCTTTATTACATCGACGATGTATTTGTAACTTTATGTGATAGCAGTGTAGCTATAAAGGAGATAAAGAGCACAGCGAAGGCAAGCGTGTTTCCTAACCCCAGTCAGGGAAGTATTAACATTAACACAAATGTTGAACTGCCGTTCAATTTTAATATTATGGATGCACAAAACAGAACCGTTTATAGTCAAGTCATTCATCAAAATAAGTCAACAGTAGATATATCCTTGCTTGCAAATGGAATGTATTATTATACTATCGGGCAAATTGGAACATCAAATATTAAAGGGAAACTAAGTATTGCGAAGTAAAATAAAAAGGCAATAGTGTTTCAATGCTTTCAAGTGCAAAAATAAATCTTATGCAAAACCTGAGTTACCAAACTCTTCCTTCAACCTTTATCATTGGTATTTAGCTTCTAGTATTTAAATCAATAAAATTGGAAATGTTTACTTTTGAATGCAACTTATTAATGGAAGCTTTCAAATGCTGATCCTCATAGTGAGTTAAACCATAGAAAACTCCAATTTTAAAATCAAAATGAATTTATTCTACCGAAAATCTGGCCAAGGAAAGCCGCTATTTATCTTGCACGGTTTATTTGGTTCGAGCGATAATTGGCAAAGTTTGGCGAAAAAATTTGCCGAAAATTTCGAAGTATACACGATTGATCAGCGAAATCATGGTTTGTCATTTCACTCAAACGAGTGGAATTATGCAGCAATGAGCAAGGACATTTTGCAACTGATGGATGAATTGCAACTACAAAAAATTAACTTAATTGGACACTCAATGGGAGGGAAGGCCGCCATGCATTTTGCTTTGCAGCACCCTCAAAGAATCGAAAAATTGGTGGTTGCAGATATAGCTCCAAAGTACTATCCAATTCATCATCGCCAACTGTTGGATGCGTTGGTTGAACTTGATCTCTCAAAAATTAGCAGCCGCAAAGATGCCGAGGCCCAATTAGCACAAAAAATTAGCCATCAAGGCGAACTTCAATTCCTACTTAAAAATCTTTATTGGAAGGATACTGCTACAAACCAACTCGCATGGCGTTTTAATTTGCCCATAATTAATTCAGCTATTGAAATTGTTGGTGAAGCTCAACAAATCCCTGATACACCCCTTCAGCTTCCTTGTATATTTGTGCGAGGCGAAAAGTCAAACTATATTAAAGACACGGATTTTGAACTAATTCATCAACTTTTTGCGAATGCAAGTATTCATACAATTGAAGGAGCAGGGCATTGGGTGCAAGCCGAAAAGCCTAACGAATTTTATACCGTTGTTTTTAATTTTTTGATGTCATGAGTTGAAAAGCTAATTTTTTAACTTTACCTTAATTAGAAGTAGAAGCGATGTCAAAAAAAGTTAAGCATCAACATTTTAAATCAGAAGGAAGTAAAAGCAATACAAAACAAGTAACTTCTGGCAACGACACTTTTTTTTATCTCGATAACTGGTTAACTAAAAATGGAATTAAAATTCTGGTTGTTCTTGTAGCTATTACAGCCATCTATTCAGGACTTTTACTCAATTATAAACTTACCGACGGGGCTGATGATGCTGCCTATATTGAACGTGCATGGGACTTTTTAAAGGAGGGCAAATACCCCTATTTTCAAGGCCCTGCTTATCCATTAAGCCTTTCGGTGTTACTTCATTTTTTTGGACTGCATATTTTAGCCTTAAAATCCTTCTCGGTATTTTGTCAGATAGTGTTTGTAATGCTCAGCTACTTTACATTTAGGAACCGAGTTCCAGGATTGGTCCTTTTTGCCTTACTTTCATTTATATCCATCAATAACTTTATTTTGTTTTACGCCGCACAAACCTATACTGAAGCTTTTTTCTTAATGGTTCAGGCGCTTAGCTTTTTACTGTTTTTTAAATTGTTTGACTTGCTTATTAGCGAACAAAAATTATCACTAACAAATCCAAAGAGCCTACTTATGTGGCTGCTGTTTGGAGGGGTGTTTACCTTGTTAAGTATATCAAAAAGTATTGCCCTTGTTGGTGTTTTAGCTGTTTTTGTTTTTCTGGCTATTGAAAAAAAATATAAAGAATTACTAATTGCCTTGTTAGTTTTTAGCAGTATTCGCTTGATGTATGAATTACTTGTGACTCAACTTTTCGGTCCAAATACAAGTAATCAATTGGAAATGATGTTGCGTGTAGATATGTACGATCTAAGCAAAGGACATGAAGATGTTGCTGGTATGTTTGAGCGATTTTTTAAGAATTGTTCCACCTACTTTTCCATTCACTTTTTACGCATGGTTAATTTACGAAAATTCGATTATGTGTCAAACCAAACAATTCCTTTTTTGGCCTTACTGATTCCTTTGATTTTACTCGAAATTACGCGTAGAGCCTACGCTGTAAATAAGTATATTTTTTTTTCGGCTATTTATGTGATGTTGCTTTGCGCCGGAATATTTTTTGGAGTACAAGTAGCAAATAAGCAAGACCGCTTGCTGCTTATAGCCATGCCCTTGCTTTTTTTAGTGTTTTTTTATGGAGCTTATTTGTTGGCTAAAAAATTTCCATCAACACAAAAGGCATTTCTGTTTTTTTCTGCAATAATGCTCTGTGTAAGCTTTGTTAAATCGAGTTTGTTGGTGCAAAAAAATTTTGAAGTTATACGTGCGAATCTTTCAGGTGATTACTATTATGGCTTTACTCCCGACTGGCAAAACTATTTAAAGATGAGTAAATTTTGTGCCGATAGTTTAGCTCCGAATAGTAAAGTATTGTGTCGTAAACCCGCCAATAGTTTTTTATATGCTAACGGAAAAAAATTCATTGGTGAATATTCTTCTCCTTCAACTAAACCTTCGGCCGATAGTATCTTAAAAGTATGGAAGGATAAGGGAGTGCAATATATCCTCATGGCAAGTATACGTTCCAATCCCAAAATCAATAACGGATACATTATTAATAACATGCAACGTATTGCCTATCCGGTTTATGAAAAATATCCCGATAAATTACGACTTATAAAAACCATAGGAACAGACGAACCTGCTAGTTTATTTGAATTACGGTAGAGCAACAAAATAGAGCGAAACTCTTTTAAAAATAGAATTTACTATTCGTCTTTCTTCAATAGCGAGTCCCAACCTTGAGCTGTTAATGGGTAAAGCGCTCCATTACGTGCTATTAAATTAGCTCCTGCCGATTTTGCTGTCATGTGTCCAATTACAGTAAAATTGGGGTTTCCTTTTATTTTATCGTAGTCTTTTAGGTCAATCGTAAACAACAATTCGTAATCTTCACCACCACTTAACGCACAAACTGTTGGGTCAAGGTTAAATTCACGAGCCATGTTTATTGTGGTAGGATCAATGGGTATTTTTTCTTCATATAAACTACATCCCAGTTTTGATGACTCACACAGATGCAGCATCTCCGACGACAGTCCATCCGATACATCAATCATTGAAGTTGGTTTAATTTCAAGCTTTTTCAATAAAACAGGCACGTCCATTCTTGCTTCCGGTTTTAATTGGCGCTCTAAAATATAATCGTGCCCTTCAAGGTCGGGCTGAATTTTTGGATTTGTTTTAAACACTTCTTTTTCGCGTTCAAGCAATTGCAAACCTACATAAGCACCACCTAAATCGCCCGAAACTACTACTAAGTCACTTTCTTTTGCAGTATCGCGTCGCACTAGTTCAGATGCTTCTACTTCGCCAATAGCAGTTATGCTTAACACCAATCCCGAAGTCGAGCTGGTTGTATCTCCTCCCACCAAATCAACCGTACATTTGTTACAAGCTAAATATATTCCTTCATACAATTCTTCCAAGGCTTCTACCGAAAAGCGGTTCGATATAGCAATAGAAACGGTAATTTGTTTTGGTACCGCATTCATCGCGTACACATCCGAAAGGTTTACCATTACCGATTTGTAGCCTAAGTGCTTCAAAGGCATGTACATCAAATCAAAATGTACGCCTTCAACCAGCATGTCGGTGGTAACAACGGTTTGCTTGTTTTTATACTCAATTACTGCACAGTCATCGCCAATTCCCAGTATCGAACTGTCATTTTTAAGTACTATGTTTTTTGTAAGGTGTTTTATGATGCCAAATTCGCCCAATTCACCCAATTCTGTTCTACCGCTATTTTCTGTCATTCGGCAAAAGTAAATTTTTTCTCAGCTGTTTAATAAAAAAGGTCATCAACTCTGCGAACAAAATGGAATTTTGATTTGCACCAATACCTTTTTTTAGGTATTTTTGTGCTGTGTTTAGATTATTTCTAAATAAGATGTGGGGCTTGCTAACAGTGTAATTGATACATGTAGTATAGTTGAAGTCCTTTATTTACAAAGCTTTTAAATAGGTAAAATATGATAACTGTATCTGAAAATGCGAAGCAACACGCATTAAGTTTGATGAAAAATGAAAATCGCCCTGAAGGAACTTTCATTCGGGTAGGAGTTGAAGGTGGAGGTTGCAGCGGACTTTCCTATAAATTGGAATTTGATAGCGAAAAACGTGAAGGCGACCAGGTATTTGAGGACAAAGGAATTAAAATTACAGTCGATAAAAAGAGTTTTTTATACCTAATAGGAACCGAACTTGATTATACCGGTGGCTTAAACGGAAAGGGTTTTGTTTTTAATAATCCAAACGCCAGTCGCACATGTGGTTGCGGTGAAAGTTTTAGTGTGTAATTGGAAGTGTAAGAATTTGCTTTCCATTTTCACTGTTTATTTTCATTCTATTAAACAAATCAACAAGCAATCAGTTTATTAACAATTACCTCTTCCTCAAACTAATGCAAAAGGAAGCATAAATATGGCAAACGAATTATTTGAAGAAATTTCACAAAGCGAATACAAGTACGGCTTTGTTACCAATATTGAGTCTGACAATGCCCCTAAAGGCTTAAGCGAAGACATAGTGCGCTTTATTTCAAAGAAGAAAAATGAGCCAGAGTTTATGCTCGATTTTAGACTGAAAGCATTTCGCTATTGGCAAAAAATGAAAGAGCCCACTTGGGCGCACGTGCATTATCCGGAGATTAATTTTCAAGACATTATTTATTATTCAGCACCAAAACAAAAGCCCGTTTTAAATAGTTTAGACGAAGTGGATCCTGAATTATTAAAAACGCTTGAAAAGCTTGGTATTTCATTGGAAGAGCAAAAGCGTTTAACCGGTGTTGCTGTTGATTTTGTGATGGACAGCGTTTCTGTTAAAACGTCTTTTAAAGAAAAACTAGCCGAATTAGGTATCATCTTTTGTTCCTTTGGAGAAGCAGTACAAAATCATCCTGAACTTATTAAGAAGTACATGGGTACTGTTGTTCCTTATACCGATAACTTTTATGCTGCACTCAATTCGGCAGTATTTACCGATGGCTCTTTTTGCTATATACCAAAAGGAGTGCGTTGTCCAATGGAATTATCCACCTATTTTCGCATCAATTCGGCAGGAACAGGTCAGTTTGAGCGCACACTCATTATTGCCGACCAAGATGCTTATGTGAGTTACTTGGAAGGTTGCACAGCTCCTATGCGCGACGAAAATCAATTACATGCAGCGGTTGTTGAAATAGTTTCGCATCAAAATGCCGAGGTAAAATACAGTACTGTTCAAAACTGGTATCCCGGTGATAAGGATGGAAAAGGAGGGATTTACAATTTCGTAACCAAGCGTGGAATTTGCTTAGAGAAAAATGCAAAAATTTCATGGACACAGGTGGAAACAGGTTCAGCAATTACATGGAAATACCCAAGCGTAATTTTAAAGGGCGATAATTCAGTAGGCGAATTCTACTCAGTAGCGGTAACAAATAATTTTCAGCAAGCCGATACCGGTACCAAAATGATTCACCTAGGGAAAAATTCAAAAAGCACCATCATTAGCAAAGGAATATCCTGTGGTAAAAGTAACAACAGTTACCGCGGTTTGGTGCGCATTGCAAAAGGTGCTGACAAAGCCCGCAATTTTTCACAATGCGATAGTTTGCTCATGGGCGATAAATGTGGAGCACATACTTTTCCTTACATCGAAATAAATAATAAATCAGCCATAGTAGAACACGAAGCTACCACCTCGAAAGTAGGGGAAGATCAAATTTTTTATTGCAAGCAAAGAGGTATCGATACTGAAAAAGCAATTGGTTTAATTGTAAACGGTTATTGCAAAGAAGTGTTTAATCAATTGCCGATGGAATTTGCAGTAGAAGCACAGAAACTCCTAAGTGTGAGTTTAGAAGGAAGTGTTGGATAATAGAAGCAGGTAGCAATAGTAAACGAGAAATATTAAACAGATAGAGCCATGTTGAAAATTAAAAATTTACAAGCTAGTATTGACGGGAAGGAAATATTAAAGGGAATTAATTTGGAAGTAAAAGCAGGCGAAGTGCATGCGATTATGGGACCTAACGGATCAGGTAAAAGTACTTTGGCTGCCATATTAGCCGGGCGAACTGAATATGAGGTAACCGGTGGTGAGGTTATATACAAAGGCAAGGATTTATTAGAAATGGAGGCTGAAGTAAGAGCCCGTGAAGGTGTATTTTTAGCTTTTCAATATCCGGTAGAAATTCCGGGAGTTAGCAATATTAACTTTTTAAAAACAGCCTTAAACTCTATTCGCGAGCACAAAGGAATGGAGGCTATTGAGCCAAAGGAGTTTTTGAAAATGGTGAAAGAGAAACAAAAGTTGGTTGAACTCGATGGAAAATTGGCCAACCGTAGCGTTAATGAGGGCTTTAGTGGTGGAGAAAAAAAGCGTAACGAAATTTTTCAAATGGCTATGCTCGAACCAAGTTTGGCAATACTCGATGAAACCGATAGCGGATTAGACATTGATGCCTTGCGAATTGTAGCCAACGGTGTAAATAAACTCAAAACAAAAGACAATGCTACGATTGTTGTAACACACTACCAGCGATTGCTCGATTATATTGTGCCCGATTTTGTACATGTGTTATACAAAGGAAAAATTGTAAAATCAGGAGGGAAGGAACTTGCTCTTGAACTAGAAGAAAAGGGCTATGATTGGATTAAGGAAGAAATTGGTGAAACCATTGGTGCTTGATGATTTGCAATAAACAAAAAATTCATTTGGTACTCAACAGTGATTACCATAATCAAGCAAAAAAACTACCGTTGAAATGACAGATTTAGTGACTACAAAAACATTAACCGATACCATAGGCAAGGATTTTGAGAACCATCTTTCAAAATTAAATGCCAACTCTGCAGTTCGCTCTATGCGTGTAATGGCGATGGAGAACTTCTTAAACATGGGTTTTCCCGACAAAAAAAATGAAGAGTATAAATACACTCCTATTGCTTCTTTTATAGACGATAGTTTTGGATTGGAAACAGAGGATAGAATAGAGATTCCACTAAAGCGATTTAAGAAATTGCTGCCGCTTAAAAATGCACATGTTATTGTACTTATAAACGGAATATTTTCGGATGAGCACTCTCAACTAATTCCTACCGACAGCAGCATCTTTATTAGCAACCTTGCTGCAATTTATGCTTCCCAAAAGGAAACCATTGAAAAGCATTTTGCACAGTATGCGGATATTTCAAAAGACGCGTTTAGCGCATTAAATACAGCACTTGCCAAAGATGGAGCTTATATTCGAATAGCTGCTGGTACTGTTGTTAATGAACCGGTTCACATCATCAATTTAATTGCCAATAAGAAAAACTTATTAGTGAATTCGCGCAATTTAATTTTGGTTGAGAAATCAGCAAAAGTAGATATCGTAGAAACCTTTGTGAGTTTGGATTCAGCGGCAGGTGAAAAACTCTTTACAAATCATTTAAGTGAAGTTATTTTAGAAGAAAACGCACAAGCAACTTACTGCCGCATTCAAGCGGAAGAAGACAATGTAACACAAGTAAACACTACCCAAGTACAGCAACATAAAGGAAGTAATTTTGCAACCCATACTTTTTCATTAAGTGGTGCCTTGGTGCGCAATAATTTATCCATTGTGCTCGCCGACGAACTATGTGAAACACATTTATATGGCTTGTATTTACCTCGAAAAAACGAGTTAATGGACAACCATACACTGGTTGATCATCGCATGCCTAACTGCTATAGCAACGAGTTGTACAAAGGAATTATGAGCAATGATTCAACCGCAGTTTTTAATGGAAAAATTTATGTTCGACCGGATGCACAAAAAACAAATGCATATCAGTCCAATAAGAATATGTTGGTAGATGATGGGGCTAGTGTAAATACCAAACCACAGCTGGAAATATATGCTGATGATGTAAAATGTAGCCATGGTAGCAGTACGGGGCGACTGGACGAAGAGGCAATGTTTTATTTGCGTTCGCGAGGCATAGGAGAATCAGCTGCTAAAAAATTACTTCTGAAAGCCTTTGCTGAAGAAGTGGTAAATACCATCACACATGAACCATTAAAAGCTTACGTTGACGGGCTAATTGAAAACCGCTTCGCCTGATTTTGACTAATGCTTAATAAAAATGAATATAGTTGCAACACCTTATAAACCGCTATTTGATTTAGAAAATCTCCGCAAAGATTTTCTGATTTTAGCTACAAAGGTGCATGCAAAACCTTTGATATACCTCGATAACGGCGCCACTGCTCAAAAGCCAAAGCAGGTGCTTGACGCCATACAAAATTATTATCAAATCAGTAATGCCAATGTTCACCGAGGTGTGCATCAACTAAGCCAACAAGCAACAAGCTTATTTGACAAGGCTCGGCAGACTGTGCAGAAGCACTTAAATGCCGCTAAACAAGAGGAAATTATTTTTACTAAAGGGACTACTGAAAGTTTGTGTTTACTCGCAGCAACGTTTGAAAATACCATTCTTAAAAAAGGGGATGAAGTAATAGTTTCAGAAATGGAACATCATTCCAACATTGTGCCTTGGCAAGTGCTTGCCGAAAAAGTAGGCGCGAGTATTAAAGTGCTACCGGTAAATGATGCTGGTGAAATTTCACTTGAGGATTTTAAAGGAATATTCAACCCTAAAAGTAAACTGCTTGCAATTACCCATGTTTCAAATACCTTAGGTAGCATTAATCCTATTCAGGAAATGTGTAGCATTGCGCATCAAAATAATGTATTGGTTGTTGTGGATGGAGCACAGGCAGTTCCTCACATGCAGGTAAATGTGCAACAACTTGATTGCGATTTCTATGTGTACAGTGGTCATAAACTATTTGGACCCACCGGCATTGGAATTCTTTACGGTAAAGAAACACTCTTAACTAGTTTGCCACCTTATCAAACAGGAGGAGGCATGATAAAAACTGTGAGTTTTGCAAAAACGGAATATGCTGATTTACCACAAAAATTTGAAGCAGGAACACCAAATATAGAAGGAGCAATAGGTTTGGCGAGTGCTATTGACTACGTTAACTCAATTGGTTTTGAACTGATTCAACGCTATGAGCAAGATTTGTTAAACTATGCAACTGCTCAATTACAAGCTATTGACGGACTCAAAATTATTGGAACTGCCCAACATAAGGCAAGTGTACTTTCATTTGTTATTGACGGGCAGCACCCCTTTGATGTAGGTACTATTTTAGATCAACAAGGAATTGCTGTACGAACCGGACATCACTGTACTCAACCACTTATGCAACGATTTGGAATACCGGGAACTATACGTGCTTCCTTTGCATTTTACAATACTTTTGAGGAAATAGATGCTTTAACTAAGGGAGTAAATAAGGCAATTAAAATGTTGAAATAATTCGGAGAATAAGCATCAATAAGCGGCCAGATTAATGACTATAGAAGAAACCGAAAGGGAAATTTGCGAAGAGTTTGAATTATTTGAAGATGATTGGGAAGGAAAATATGAGCATCTGATTGAGCTCGGAAAAAAGCTTCCTTTAATTGATGCTAAGTACAAGGTGGCTGAAAAATTAATAAAAGGTTGTCAGTCACAAGTATGGTTGCACAGTGAAAACTTAGATAATAAAATTAGGTATACTGCCGACAGCGATGCAATAATTACGAAAGGTTTAGTTGCATTATTAATACGCGTATTAAGCAATCATACCGCCGAAGAAATTGTACAAGCCAAATTAAGTTTTATTGATACAATTGGATTGAAGGAACACTTATCACCAACGCGCAGCAATGGCTTATTAAATATGGTGAAACAAATGAAATTAGATGCTTTGGCATTAACTACTAACCCCAATGTTTAATACAGTATGGCAGCAATAATAAACACCGAAAATAAAGAACTTGCCGACAAGGTAATTGATGTATTAAAAACTATTTATGATCCTGAAATACCTGTGGATATTTGGGAACTAGGATTAATTTATGAAGTAAATATAAATGCAGATAATGAGGTGGAAGTGAAAATGACATTAACCTCACCATCCTGTCCTGTTGCAGAAACATTACCTCCTGAAACCGAACAAAAGATAGCTGAAGTAGAGGGTGTACGTAAAGCGAAAGTTGAAATTACTTTTGAACCACCTTGGGAAAAAAGCATGATGAGTGAAGTGGCACAATTGGAATTAGGATTTATGTAGATAACGGTTTTTGAGAGCTATTTTTTTTCAACTATATTTACAAAAAGCACAAATTAAGCATGGAAATTACAAATAAAGTAGCTGCCAGCGGACTCATAACACTTGATTTGGAAGAGTTTTATCCTGAAGGAGAAAGGGTGTTGGTGGATATTAAGGAGCAACTTTTTCAAGGGTTAATTTTGCGTGAAAAGGAATTTAGAGCATTTATACAAGATACGGATTGGAGTATTTATCGAGATAAATTTGTTGCCATTACTTGCTCAACCGATGCTATAGTCCCCACTTGGGCATATATGCTACTCACAGCTACTTTAGCGCCTTTTGCAAAAAAAATAGTATTCGGAAATTTGGAACAATTAGAGCAGAGTATTTTTCAGGAAACACTCGCAAAGTTAAATTTAACTCCATTCAAGGACGCAAGAATTGTTGTAAAAGGTTGCGGAAAATTACCCATTCCCAAGGGAGCTTTTGTAGAGTTAACAAGTCTTTTGCAACCGATAGCAAAAAGCATTATGTATGGCGAACCCTGTTCAACTGTGCCACTTTACAAAAGAAAACTTTAGGTTTTAAGTGTAAAGAATTAGCCTAGCGTTACACAAACAAAAATGGAACATTATTCAATAATTCGATCTTCCAACAAAATAACCTGTTTTTAAATCAGCTAGGTTGCTACCAACAAGCTTATTTTTTGTTCTTTACAAGCGATAGTTCATATTCAACAAGAGCATTGCTTATTTGCTGTGCAGCGCATGGAAACGACACTGCAACAATGCGGCTTATTTCTTTGAGGCGATTATCAAATTTGCATTTAGCAATTCCTCCACTTAGCTCTTTCCCTTCACGGTTGAGCACTGAATAATGCACCCGCAACTCACGTTCATACGTATCGTTTTGCAGTTGCATTACATCCTCAAAACTGTTTCTTAATTCAAATTGATTGATGAATAAAAAATTCTCTGCTTTTGTTTTTTCATGCAAACGCTCCAACAAAGTTGTATCAATCAGAATTGTTTTCATATAGCGCTCAATGGTATCGCGCACGGTATATACTTCGCCGTTTTTAATTGTAGCTTCCTTCTTGGGAGCTTCTTTTTTTGGAATAACTTTAGAAATTAAACGTTCCTTTTCGTTTCTTTTTATAGGTGTGAACACAAAGGATATTCCCGAATAAATTTCTACCAACTGACTTTCACTGGCTGATGTTTCATCGTGGAGAAGGCTATGCGTTTCATGCTTTAATTGTATAGTATTGTCTAATACTCGGTCAAATGCAATTCGAAAGCGTTCTACAATTTGTGGTTGATTCAACTGATTAGCCCCACCAATTTCGCGATCCATGTCGCTCATGTACATATCAGGTTCAAAAGGAATAATCAGCGTTTTTTTATGAACTGCGCTATCTGAGGGAATTATATCAATCGTGCTGTCCTGTGCTTTACAGAATAAACCCTGAATAACACATAGAAGTAAAAATAGTAGTTGAACGAATTTATTCACGGCATTAATTTTTGGTAAAATTAAGGAGGAGATGTTTTCGTTTGTTTTGAATAAGAAGGAGTTATTAACCACCCTTTGCTTACTATTTAGAATCCTAATTTAAAAGGAAAGAATAAACGAATTACACATTGTTGAATAATTCGTTCACTCCGAAATACCTATTATTGAAACAAGCGAAATATATCGTTTCCGTTTGCAAACAGTAATAATCCTAATAGCAAAATCATACCTGCCGTTTGTGCATATTCCATAAACTTCTCGTTCGGCTTTCGGCGGGTAATTACTTCCCACAATAAAAACAAAACATGCCCACCATCCAATGCCGGAATTGGCAATAAATTCATCACCGCCAAAATGATTGATAAAAATGCTGTCAGATTCCAAAAGCGCTCCCAATCCCACACAGGTGAAAATATTTTACCCATCGTAATAAAACCACCCAATGATTTATAAGCCCCGGTTTCGGGTGAAAAAATTAACTTAAACTGTTTAATGTAATCGTCGAAAGTGTGTATAGCTTTGTTTGTTCCTGCAGGAATAGCCTCTAAAAAACTGTAATCAATTTTTTTGGTTTCTAAATAGTTGGAATAATCTTTTAAAGTAAATCCAATTAATCCTTCTTTCGGAACATCTACTTTTACACTTGTTTCAGCTTCTGCACGCAGCAAACGAACCGTAATTTGCTGATTTTTGTGTGCCTGCAAAGCAGCTCTAAATTCATCAAAATAGCGCGTTTCCGAAGAGTCAACGCCAATAATAACATCACCTTTGGCAAGACCAGCTTTTGCTGCTGCTGAACCCGGATTTACTTCTTCTACTTCTATCGTTTGTCGCGGACTAATAAAGCTTCCTTGCGATTTTATTAAAGCGCCTGCAAACCCTGCTGGCACCGGAATATCTAATGTTTCTCCGGCTCGTTCTACGGTAACAGATTGTGCTTCGTTAAACAAAATTTCTGCAGGAATTTTTGCAAAATTTTCAACTTCTTTATGGTCAACAAATAAAATTTTGTCGCCACTCTTTAAACCCATTTTTAGCGCTGTTGAATCGCAAGCAATCCCGTATTTAAGGTTTTTCGTAGGTAAATATTCTTCGCCCCAATAAGCTAAAATGCAGATGTAAATGAGTATTCCAAGTAATGCGTTTACAGTTACACCACCGAGCATAATGATTAATCGTTGCCAGGCCGGTTTACTTCTAAATTCCCAAGGCTGTGGAGGCTTCGCCATTTGCTCCTTATCCATACTCTCATCAATCATCCCTGAAATTTTCACATAACCACCTAAAGGCAACCAACCTATACCATATTCAGTTTCTCCCTTTTGCTTTTTGAACAACGAAAACCAAGGATCAAAAAACAAGTAAAATTTTTCAACGCGGGTCTTAAATAATTTGGCGGGAATAAAATGTCCAAGCTCGTGCAATACTATAAGTATCGATAAACTTAATATTAATTGTGCTGCTTTAATCAGAATTTCCATGTATGTTATTTTGAGCTTTTTTTAACGCGTTCAAAGGTAATTGCTTTGGTGCTGTAATCGAATGTTTGTATAAAGTTTAACAAAGTTTAATAGCTTTTATAAGAGTGCGGTTGCCATGCGCCGTGCTTCACTATCACTGGCTACATAGCTGTCGTAATTTGGCTTGGCAACAAATTCAACTTTGGCCAAACAGGTCTCAATAATGTCCGACATTCCCAAAAAGGAAATTTTATCTTTTAAAAAAGCATCCACAACAACTTCATTTGCCGCATTCAGCACACAAGGCATATTACCACCTTTATTGAGTGCATCAAATGCCAAGGCCAAATTGCGGAAAGTTTCAGTATCGGGTTTTTCAAAAGTTAATTCAGGATATGCCAAAAAGTTAAAACGAGGGAAATCCGATTTCAACCGCTGCGGATAAGCCATCGCATATTGTATAGGCAACTTCATATCCGGTAAGCCCATTTGCGCCTTCATGCTGCCGTCTTCAAATTGCACGATGCTATGCACAATCGATTGAGGATGCACAATTACATCAATTTGGTTCGTTTTTAATCCAAACAACCACTTGGCTTCAATTACTTCAAGCCCTTTGTTCATAAGGCTTGCCGAATCAATGGTAATTTTTGCACCCATATCCCAATTTGGGTGTTTCAGCGCTTGTTCTTTTTTTACACTTGCTAAAAATTCTTTGTTTTTTCCTCTAAAGGGACCGCCGGAAGCAGTCAAATAAATTTTTTCAATAGGATTGTGAAACTCTCCTACAAGACATTGAAATATTGCAGAGTGTTCCGAATCAACGGGATAAATATTTACTCCTTTTTCTTTGGCAAGTTTAGTAACCAATTCGCCTGCTACTACTAAAGTTTCTTTGTTGGCCAAGGCCAGTTGTTTTCCTGCGTTAATTGCTGCAAGTGTTGGCTGCAAACCGGCATAGCCCACTAAGGCTGTTAATACCAAATCTATACTTTCCATTTGCACAACTTGTGCTAGCGACTCTTGTCCGGCATAAACTTTAATGTCGTGCCCGCTAAGAGCTTGCATCACTTTGTCGCGTTTTGAAGTATCACCAATAACTACGCAATTAGGCGAAAATTGGATAGCTTGAGCTATTAATAAATCGGCATTTTGTTGTGCAGTTAAAACCTCTACCTCAAATTGAGCTGGGTTAGCTTCGATTACATCGAGTGCCTGAGTACCAATAGAACCGGTACTTCCAAGAATGGCTATTTTCTTTTTTTCTTCCAAAATAAGCCTCTTAAATTAGGCATTTGCCCCGTGACAATTTTTAAACTTTTTGCCACTTCCACATGGACAAGCATCGTTGCGACCTACAGTTTTTTCAACACGTACAGGTTGTACTTTAGGCTTTTCGGGTGCAGCATCAGGCGCAGGTCTTCCGGCTGCAGTAGCTCCGGTATCGTCGGTACGACTAACTTGTAATTTACTCATGTCGGTTCGCACCGGTGCTTTAATTTCTTTTACCGCATTTTTATTTTCTTCGGGTAAAGAGGCTTTAGATAAAAAGGAAACAATGTCTTTGTTTACCTTAGTAATCATTGTCTTAAATAACTCAAACGATTCAAACTTGTATATCAACAACGGATCTTTTTGCTCGTATACTGCATTTTGAACCGATGTTTTTAATTCATCCAATTCGCGCAAATGTTCTTTCCAAGCATCGTCGATAATGTTTAACGGAACATTCTTTTCAAAGGCCGAAAACAACTCTCTTCCTTTTGATTCGTAGGATTTCTTTAAATTGGCAATTACCTGCATGGTGCTGATTCCATCTGTAAAAGGAATCACAATATTTTCGTAAATGTGCGCCGAATTTTCATACACATTTTTCACTACAGGAAATACATTTTCTGTAATCATTGCTGCCTTTTCCTGGTAATGCGCATAAGCTTTTTCATATACCAATTCAACCAAAGTGTCGTGCGGTGTTTTCATAAACTCGCTTTCGGCAACAGGACTTTCAATGGATAGTACACGTATCAATTCCAAATCAAATCCTTCAAAGTCTTTTTGTTCCTGATATTCGCTCACAATGCTTTCGCACACATCGTACATGCTGTTAGCTATGTCAACTGCCAAACGTTCACCAAATAAAGCATGTCGGCGCTTGTTATATACCACTTCTCGCTGCGAATTCATTACATCATCATACTCAAGT
>WBZU01001587.1_pt1 | contig 16871 bp, 6 predicted proteins | sample 5204311 | NCBI WGS metagenome assembly WBZU01 (sample SAMN12344359, study PRJNA552823) | activated sludge metagenome | biome: Activated sludge suspended growth; feature: Nitrification reactor; material: Wastewater; isolation source: activated sludge from nitrification reactor of wastewater treatment... | reverse complement strand
CGGTAATCGTGGCTACGTTCGACGAGATGTCCCCGAAGTCGATAACGCTCGCACCATCGACGAGGAGATTGGCTGCAGCGTCGTTAATCAAAAGTTCGGGGGCACGCAGGTCGATGTCGAAAGGATTCTCATCCGCATCATTGCTGGCGATGTGAATGGTGGCGATGTGCTCGCTATCGGCAGCAGCATTGAGCGTGAGAATGAGTGTGGTGCTAGCTCCAGGAATCAGGCTGGCAGCACCGAGCACCCCCTTGTAGTCAGCAGCGTTCGGGCCGCTCTTGCTCAGGGCTAGACCGGTAAGGTTGGCGTTGCCAATGTTCTTCACGAGCAACGTGATCTTGCCTGCCTCGGCCAGCGGATTGCCAAAGGTCAGGGTGCTGACTCCATCCGTAAGCACGGTGCCAGATGTCGGATAAGACACCTCGATCTCCGGTGCCGGCGCGGGTGGCTGTGGCCCAAACCCGATGAAGGTGTAGGCGGCACCGGCTGAGGTGCCGGTATTGTTGCTTTGATTGCCGTTAATCCCGATCGCATTGCTGTCCTCATTGTTCGCCCCTACCACTACAGTGCCGTTGGACACGCCAACGGTAACACCAAAGTTGTCACCGGCTTCCGGGTTGGAGGCTTTGAGGTAAGCCTGCTGCGCCCATGATGTGCCAGTGCGAAAGAAGACATAGGCCGCTCCAGCATTGCGGGCAGAGTTGTCGGCCTGATTGCCGTTAACGCCCGTTGCGTTGCTCCCCTCGCCATTCGCTCCGACCACGATAACATCTCCCGAGATGCTTACTGACTGGCCGAACTGGTCGGGGTAGGCGGTGAGGCCGCCATAGATTTGAGGGGTGTTGGATGCCTTCAGGTAGGCTTGCTGGCTCCAGCTCACGCCGTCGAACGTAAAGACGTAAGCCGCGCCGGCATCGTGGTCCGTAGCGGGGTCGATGCCGCCGCTGTTGACGCCGGTAGCATTGCTATCCTCACTGGGTGCCCCTACCACCAGGGTGTTGCCAGAGATCGCCACGGAAGAGCCGAAGTAGTCGTGTCTGCCAGGGTTCAAATTGGGTTTCAGATAGGCCTGCTGAATCCAGGTGGATGACACATACTTGAAGACATAAGCAGCACCCGACTGTGGCAGACTGTTGTCGTCTCCATTACCATTCACGCCAGTGGCACTGCTGCCTTCCCAGGGCGCGCCGACGACGAGAACATCGCCGGAGAGCGCGACGGACCACCCAAAATGATCCTCTCCGGGATTGGTATTAATTCCCGCGAGCCCAGCGGTCTCCTGGGTCCAGGTGGCACCGTTACGTGTAAAGGTGGAGACCGTGCCGCTCTCGAATCCAAGATTCCAATACTGATCACCAAAAGCGCCCACCGCCACCCGGTTACCCGAGACCGCCACCGAGTATCCAAAGCGGGCATTCAGCAGGCCGGGATCCGAAACGCCGGGTTTAAGATAGGCCTGCTGTGTCCAGGTGGTGCCGCTGCGGTAGAAGACATACGCTGCACCCGAATTAGTCCGGTTGTTGCTACTTTGGTTTCCATTGACGCCGGTAGCGCTGCTGCTCTCAAACGGTGCGCCGACGATAATTGTGTCCCCGTCCACGGCGACGGCGAAACCAAAGGCGTCAGGACCGGGATTGGATGCCTTTAGGTAGGCCTGCTGGGTCCAAGTTGTGCCGCTCCGCACGAACACATAGGCTGCACCAGCGGATGGCAGGCTGTTGTCCGTCTGGTCGCCATTCACGCCGCTGGCGCTGCTGTCCTCAGCAGGGGCTCCGATCACCACAGTGTCGCCCGAGATCGCCACGCAATTCGCGAACGCATCCATACCCTGCGTGTTGGATGCCTTGAGATAGGCCTGCTGTGCCATGGGATCGATCGTCAGTGGATAACGCGCGCCGCGCTCATCGACGACCACGCGAATGCCGTTCTTCGCCGTAGCAAAGTGTGAGGGAAGAGTCTTGCCATCAGCATCCCAGCACTTCAGTCCTGCATACGTAAGCACGGCGGCACCCTGCGTATCGACGAAGCACACGCTCTGCGCATCTGCCGTGAGTTCCGGCTTCAGACTGCCACGCACGGCAAGTTGCAGGCTCAACAAGCCATCGTGAGTCATCGTGGGACGCGACTTCAAAGTCCAGCCTTGCTCCAATCCACGGCGATCATTGATGAACCATTCCTCCAGCGTGTCATCCCACCGGTAGCTGACACGCTGCCCCTCGGCGCTCACACGCGGCTGCTGTCCTATCACATGCTCGTGACTCGGGAAACCGTAGCTTTCCAGCTCCAATCCCCACCGCCACCCACCGCTCGCTGGTGACGCCATGAACCCACGACCGTCAAAGATCATGCGCCATCCCATGCCCGGGCTGTATGCGACGTGGGTGCCGTCGGTTTGTCGCACAAAACCATGCTGGCTCGCTTCGTGGGCGGCATGAATGGACGCCCAGTCCGAGGCGGTGATCCCGGCGGGCACTGCCTTGGGATCACGCGACGGTTCCGCAGCCTGCAGGAATACAGGAAGAAACAGTCCAGGCAAACACGTAAGGAACATCAGAATTGCTTTCATGGGGTGAATGGGTTGGAGCGTCTGGAGCTAAACAACTAGCCCGGCTCGAGCACCACCTTGCCGGAGAGCATCGGTGACGTGGTGGGCCTCGTGGATGGCGGTGTGCTGGTGGGCAACTGCGGCAACTGGAACTGGCCCACGCCTTGATTGATCCGAGGCACCAGCACTCCCACCCAAGGCACACTGCGCGGGATCTGTGGTGCCTGTGTTCTTGATCCAGAATACGACCTGCGTCGCGGTGGTTTGACCGACGCCCAACGTTACCTTGCCGCCATCCGTGAGCGGAGTGCCTGTGGCAGCGGCGGGACCGTAAACAACTTGAAACGCAGGGCCTGCGGCAGTCGCGAACGACGCAACCATCTCCAGCAGCGCAAGGCTGACGACCAACGAGCGGAGTCGCGTTTCCATGGGCCGGAGAATGAGGGGATAAGGCACCCTTTGCAACATCGGAAATGCGATGTGGCAAAAGACAGCCCCGGGCGGCTTCTTCCCTATCTTGAGCCCCGGCTGCCATTGCGCTGAGTGAGCCAATTGCACAAAGCTCATGCCTGCCTAGCGTTCGCCAAGCCGATGGAACCGCCGACGCCCGACAATCGCACGTCTCACGCCCAAGTGAGCGACGGGATGGTGCGCGACATCCTGCCGAACTACGAAGTGCTCGACCTGATCGGGCGCGGCGGGATGGGGGTCGTTTACAAGGCTCGGCAACTCTCGCTGGATCGCATCGTCGCCATCAAGTTGCTGCCGCGTGAGATCATCCGCGATGACCTCGACTTCAAACAGCGCTTCAAGAACGAGGCACGCACGATGGCGAAGCTTTCGCATCCGGGGATCGTGGCGGTGCATGACTTTGGTGAGACCGGGGATGGGCAGTTGTTCTTCGTCATGGAGTTCGTCGACGGGACTGATCTGGCAAAAATGATTGCCACAAGCGTGAGGTTGCCGCCGGACCATGCGCTGGCCATCACCGCTCATGTTTGTGATGCGCTGGCGTATGCGCACGCGAACGGCGTGATCCACCGCGACATCAAGCCATCGAACATCCTTTTCAACACGCAGGGCCAGGTGAAGATCACTGACTTCGGTCTCGCGAAATGGCATGACCCATCGCAGATCACAGGCCTCACGAAGACGGGGGTGACGATGGGCACTCAGGACTTCATGGCACCGGAGGCCCTCACTCTCGGCGGGGATGTGGATCACCGCGCTGACCTCTATGCGGTGGGCGTGATGCTCTATCAGATGCTCACCGGCGAGATCCCACGTGGCTTGTTCCTCATGCCGGGCGTGAAGACGAAGGGCGAGATCGATCCGCGCTTTGACCGCCTCATCACGCGCGCGATGCAGGTCGAGCGCGAAGAGCGCTACCAGCAGGCATCGGAGATTCGCCAGGATCTCGATGTGATTCACTCGACACCGCGTGTGAAGGCCGATGCCTCGAAGGCATTGCCCGCCGTGCCGACGAAGGCGGTGCGCGAGGTGCTGGGGGAAAGCGAAGAACAGCAGAAAGTAGAAAGCAGAAAGCCGAGCCGAGTCACCGAGACAGGCGAAGCCAAATGGAGCCGCGGCATCGTCCTTGGCATCGTGGCAGCCATCGTGGTGGCTGGCGTCGCGGTGTTTCGTAGCGGAATCCGCCAGGATTCCGAGCAGGCGGGAGGGAAAAGCGCGTCTGTCGGAAGTCTGGCGACATCCAACGCGAGCGATGGCTGGACCGATCGCCTCGGGGAGTGGCTGGCGGTGCCGGGGAATGCGAGCAGCGGTGTCTTGCGAAAAGAGGGCAATGGCTGGCGGCATGTGGGGCCGACGGTGATCGGCATGGGGGAGAAGCTGCCGGGCAAGTCTTTGGCCAATGTGGCTGTGCGGCTCACGTTTCATCACGGCGGAGAAAAGCACTCCTCGCTCATCAAGCTGCGCTACAACAGCAAATCACCAGGCAGCGGCTATCAGGCGATGGTGTCGCCGCTCGGAGTGATGGAGATCGTGCGCATTGAAAATAGAGAACTCAAAACCCTCGCCAAAGCCAGTCTGCCCAGTGGCTATGACAGGAACGTGAGCCACGTCATGGAGTTCCGCGCCGAGGGCGACAGGCTCGCGCTGAGCGTGGACGGCCAGGAGCGGCTATCGGCAAATGATGCCAGCTATGCTTCCGGCAGTTTCTCGGTGGAGTTTGGCGTGATCGAGAAGCTCGAATACCGCGATCTGGGCGGCGTGGTGGCGGCGGAACGCGCCAGTGTGCCGACCGAGCAGCCCAAGGGCGCGATGAAGGCGGAGACGCGTCCGACGGAAGCCTTGGCGGCTTCCGCTACGGACGGGTGGGTGGATGGGTTGGCGGAGTTTTTCGCGAATCCCTCATTGCCGGACCGTCTCTCGCGACAACGGAACGGCGCGCTCGTTTTGAAAAATGGCGGATTCAGGATCAGCCGCAGGACCGACTTCCATGCGGACCTGCACATCAGGGTCACCGCTCGGGGTGGCACGGCGGACTACTGGGGCGCGCTGCTCACTCGCGGCCAGGGCAAGGCCTACGCGGCGAGGATCACGAGAGAGGGCGTCGCAGAACTGCACCTGTTCATGCCGGATGGCGTCGATCGCAAGCTGCTGCGATCGTTCACGCTCCCCGCTGGCTTCAACTACGCCGCTAAGCACACGCTGGAGTTTCGCAATGCGGGTGATGAATTTTTTGTCGCGCTCGATGGACAGGAGCTTGGCTCCGCGCGCGACGGCACGTTGACTGGCGGGACATCGGTCAGTCTCGACAGCGGACCGGGCGCGCTCATCGAGAAGTTTGAATACCGCGTCATTCCGATCCTCAGCGACACACCTGCTCCCAAGGATGGCGGCGGCACTTGGGTGGATGGCCTCGCGGAGTGGCTGGCCGTGCCCGGCAATGCCAGCAATGGCACGCTCATCAAAACCGATGCCGGCGCGTGGCGCTATGTCGGTCCATCGAGCCTCACGCTGACGGCCCAAGACAAGCCGCTGGCCAATGTCGCCGTGCGCGTCACGTTGCAGTCGATGGGCGATTGGCTCGGCATTGATCTGCGCGATGACAGCAAGACGCAGCGCCGCTATACCATGACTTTGAGCGCGATAGGGCGCAGCACCGGGTTCATGATACTTGTGGATGGGAAAAGCATCCCGCTCGCTCGATTTGGCGTTCCTGCGGGATTCGAACCGCGGGCCCGTCACGTTGTCGAGGTTCGGGCAGAGGGCGAACTGCTCACCGTCATCGTCGATGGGCAAACGATGGGCTCGATCAAGGATGCGACCTTCCCCTTTGCTGGAAAGGCGAGTGTGGTGGCCAAGAACTGCGTGATCGAGAAGATCGACTACCGCGATCTCGGCGGCACCGTGCCCACTCCACCACTGCCGGTGCCCATCGGCACCTGGCAGGATGCCCTGGCCCGTTGGTGGGCCAAGCCGGAGACGTGGCGCACCGGTGCGATGCAGCAGGAACCCGGCGGCTCCCGCGTGCTGGACGATGGCGAATTGTGGCTGGCCTTTAATCTTCGCAACATCGCCGTGCGCGCCACGGTGCTCGGTGGTGAGGCGAGGGAGTGGCGTTTAGGGTTGCGCGCGAAAGGCGGCCGCTGCTATGCCGCGATCCTTGATGCGAACGGCAAGGGTCGCCTTATCGAGACCACCCAACCTACAACGTCCTCGCCAGAGTCCGCTGTGGAGGAAGCGCTCGCAACGTTTGATCTTCCACCCGGTTTCTCGCTCGCCAGCAGCCACGCGGTGGAGTTTCGCGCACACGGCGATCTGCTCACGTTCAGCGTCGATGGCAAGGAAGTCGCCCGCGTGCGCGACAACACGCGGCAGAGCGGCGATGTCATCTTTGAAGGCAAAGGCGCGCTGATTGAGAAGCTCGAGTTCAGCGAGCTTGGCGGCGATTTGAAGTAACTACGGCGACGTCACTACCAGCCGCAAGAACAGCTTTGAGTTCGCACCGACGGGCACGCTGAAGGTGTGCGTGCTGCCGCTGCCGGAGTCCGTGATGGTCGTCCAGCTTCCGGGCGCGAGCGAGGTGCTCCATTCCGCGCCGTAGGTGATGCCGCTGACACTCGCTGGCTGGGTGAAGGTGACGGTGAAATTGCCACCCGATCGCTGCGCCTGCGGCAGTTGCATGGAGCTGGCGAGCGTGGGGTTGAGGCCGAAGGCGAACTCGATCAGATTGGGCAGACCATCGAGGTCGAAATCGAAGGTGTCGGCGGCATTGCCACTGTTGCTGGTGGTGCCGAAGTAGGTCTGCCGCCAGCTCTGCTGTGCCGTGATCACGGTGAAGCTCTGCGTGACCTCGGCAGAGAGGCCAAGCGCGTCGGTAATGATGCCTTTGAGCGTGTGGCTGCCAGTGGCGGCGGGGCCGGTGAAGTTGATGCTCGCACTCGTGCTGGCTGCCGCCACGGCGACGTTGTCCACCAGCACCTGATAGGTCAACGGGGCATCGGGATCCGTCCAGCCGGCAAAACTCACATTGAGCAAAGCACCCGCCGTCACAGGCGAGGCAGGATTGAGTGTCATGGTGCCGCCGGAGGGCGGTGCGTTGCCCGCGCCGTTGAGGATGATGTCGAAGGGATTCTCGTCGGCATCGTTGCTGGACATGTGCAGTGCGGCAGTCCTCGATCCTGCTGCGGCGGGTGCGAAGCGCACCACGAACGTCGTGCTGCCCGAACCCGGCGCGACGGGCGCGGTGGGAGCGGCGGTCACGGTGAAGTCCGCGGCATTCGCTCCATCAATCGTGATGCCCAGGCCGGTGAGATCGCCGGTGCCGGTGTTCTTGATGGTGAAGGTGAGGCTCGCATTGGACCCGAGCGCCACGCTGCCAAACGAGCGGCTGCCACCGTCGGCGATGTTGCTGAGCGCGGGCTGCTCAACGGCGATCTCGGGAGCGTTGAACTGCGTTGCGATGACCGTTTCCGCCAGGCCGATACTGCCGTTGTAGGCACCGCCCGCGATGACTCCCCGCGCGCGCAGGGACACGGGCACGCCGATGGGGATGCTCAGCCCCGTGAGCTGCCAGTTCCCACTCGTGCCCACGCGCGTGCCTGCCCCGAGCGAGGTCCAGGATGCCCCACCATTGAGGCTTTGCTCAAAGGTGACGAGCGACACTTCCGGCGCGCCGCCACCGCGCGTCCAGAGCAACGAGTTGGCATCGGGCGCAGTGAGAATCTGTGTGGCGGACTCATTCAGCAACCGGGCGAGCGACTGGCGCGCGGTGGGCGATGCCGCGCCATTCGGCTGGAGCGTGGCGAAGTTGCCGTGGACCAGCACCTTGCCATCCGGTTGCATGGCGACGCCGTTCACGAAGAGGCCCGCATTGGGATCGAAGCCCATGTCGAGCGTGCCGTCGGCATGGACACGCGCGATTTGATTGCGGGTCGTTGCCGAGGCAGCGCCGTTGGGCTGCAGCGCGGAAAAATTGCCGCCCATCACGATCTTGCCATTCGTCTGGAGGACGATGCTGCGGACATCTCCGTTTACATTTGGATCGAAGGCGGCGTCCAGCGTGCCATTCGTATTTACCCGGGCCACGCGGTTGCGTGTGGTGGGCGAGGCCGCGCCATTCGGCTGGAGTGCCGTGAAGAACCCAGCGATGAGGATCTTCCCGTCCGGCTGCGCGCTCATGCAGTAGGGGAAGCTGTTCAGGTTCGGATCAAAGCCGGTGTCGAGCGTGCCGTCGGCATTCACCCGGGCCACGCGGTTGCGCGTGGTGGGCGAAGCCGCGCCATTCGGCTGGAGGGTGGTGAATCCGCCGCCGAGCAGGATTTTTCCATCCTGCTGCACGTGCACGCACACGATGTCGCTGTTGGCGTTTGGATTGAAGCTGGCATCCAGCGTGCCGTCGGAGTTCAGTCGCGCGATGCGGTTGCGCGTGGTGGCGGAGGCAGCTCCATTCGGTTGCAGCGAGGTGAATCCGCCGCCGAGCAGAATCTTCCCGTCCGGTTGCGGCGCCAGGCAGAACACGGAGTTGTTCGCATTGGGATTGAAGCCGGTGTCCAGCGTGCCGTCGGGGTTCAGTCGTGCGATGCGGCTGCGCGTGGTGGCGGAGGCAGCTCCATTCGGCTGTAGAGAAGTGAAAAAGCCACCAAGCAGAATCTTCCCATCCGGCTGCACAGCAACGCAATAGACGATGCTGTCGGCCTTCGGATTGAACCCGGCGTCGAGCGAGCCGTCGGCATTGACACGCGCGATGTAATTGCGCGCCACTCCGCCCACCGAGGTGAAACTCCCGCCGATGACGATCTTGCCATCCGGCTGCACCGCCGCCGCCAGGACTTGGGCGCTGCCGCCAAAGCCATTCGCATTGAAGGTGTCCAACTGCCCCGGTGACACGCCGGTGTTATCCAGATTGACGTGAACCACCGGCTGGTCGGGATCACTGCTGCTCACATGAAAGGCCGCCACACGCAGACCGGATGCCGAGGGCGCAAACCGGATCACGAACGTGGTGGCTGCTCCCACTGCCAGAGTCGAGGCCGGTGCCTGGGTCAGCGTGTAGTCCGCACTCTGTGCGCCGTCCACGGTCACAACGATTCCAGTCAGCGGCAGCGTGCCCGCATTCGTCACCGTGAAGGTTCGCGACACATTTTGCCCAAGTCCGAGCGTTGGAAACGGCACACTGCTGCCGCTGGATAGTGGCAGCGCCGGCACGAAGCCATTGTCCTCCAGCTTGATCTCGGGCGACTTGCTCGCGGCGACTATGCTGTGCCGCGCCGTGGGCATGGTGGGCAGGTGCAAGTAGCGGCGATTTGCCAGCACGCCGGAGGCTGACACCTGCACCGCAAGCGTTGAGTAAGTGACGACGTTGCCATCGCCCAATTCGCCGTTGGCCCCTTGTCCACTCCCCAGAATGTCCTGCGGTGAGGTAAGGACGAGGCTGTGTAGATAACCGGCGGCAATCGAAGTCACCGTGTAGCCCTGAAGCACCGCGAGCGGCAGTGACGAATTGTTGTTCGTCCCGTTGCCAAACTGGCCGTAGCCATTGTAGCCCCAGGTGAAGGTTTTGCCGTCCGCGCTCAGCGCCATGCTGTGCCAGCCGCCGCCGCTGAGCGCGGTGATCGTTTTCCCGGCCAGTGCACCGTTTTGGACAATCGCCACCGCTCTGGAACGATCCGTCGTCGTGCCATCGCCCAGCTGCCCTTCCACGTTGCGCCCCCACGCGGCGATCGTCCCGTCCGCCAGCAGCGCCAGACTGTGAAACTGACCCGCGCTCACAGCCACAGAGAGCTTTCCTGTGACGGCGGGATCGTCGCTCGTCACTTGGTTCGGCGAAGCGTAGGCGAAGCCGAAGTCGCCCTGACCCACCTGCCCAGAGACACTGTCACCCCAGGCAAACACCAGCCCATCCGCCGTGAGCGCGAGACTGTGATGCGCGCCCGCCGCGATGCCCACCACGGTCTTGCCGGCGAGCGCGCCGCTCATGTCCACCGCGATGGGCGAGGAACGGTCCGCGTTCGATCCCAAGCCATCACCGAGCTGGCCATAGGCATCGTAGCCCCAGGCATACACCTTCCCCTCCGTCGTCAGCGCAAGGGAATGACTGGCTCCCGCAGCGATAGCGACCACCGTCTTGCCCGCCAGCACGCCCGTGCTCACCACCTGGACTGGCGTGGTGCGTTGCGTGGTGGTGCCATCGCCGAGCTGCCCGAAGCCATTGCCTCCCCAGGCATACACCTTTCCGTCGGAGGCAACGGCCAGCGTGTGCTCATACCCGCTCGAGGTAGCCAGCACTGTCTTGCCCGCGAGCATACCGCTCGCGTTCACCTCGACTGGTGCCAGACGATTCGTCGTGCTGCCGTCGCCGATGGCGCCCGCCGTGTTTCCGCCCCAGGCCGCCAGCCCCATGTCCGGCCACACCAGCACCAGATCATTGCCCGTGCCGCCCCAGTAGTTCGCGATGAAACTGTAGCTCCTCCCGCCATACGACGCGGAGATCGTCCCACCGTGGGCCAGCCCGGTGAACGTGCCACTGATCGGCGTGATGGCCGTGTTCTTCACCACCGTGAGCGCCGTGCCCGCCGAGGGTGCAAAGTTCAGCACCAGCGTCAGCGTGCCGCTGGCCGTGTAGCCCGCGCTGGTGACGGGGATGTCGGCGGCTGAGTTGAACGTCACCGTCAGTGCCGAAGCGCTGGACACCAGCAGCGCTGACAGGATCACAAGAAGGCGGCAGCGGGACGAGGAATGTTTGCTCATGTCCAAGTTGTCGAAAACCTCCCCTCTTCGTTTCACTTGTTCGGGAAGTATTTTGCGGCAGTGGTGACCGAACTCGTCTCTGATGGTCGACGAAACACCGCCCAGCACTCCCTTCGACATGGCCGTGCAACAGCGCGACTCCATGCTCGGCATCGCTTTTCCCACCACGGAATGGAGCATGGTGCTGCGCCTGCAGGCAGAAGGCATTGGCTCGGTGAATGCGATGAACGACCTCTGCCGCCGCTACTGGTATCCCATCTACGCCTACCTGCGCTGCCGCAACTTTGAGCGGGCGGACGCGCAGGACATCACACAAAGCTTCTTTTTGAAAGCCGTCACCACCGGCCTTTTCGAAGCCGCCGAGCAGGGGCGCGGACGCCTGCGCTCCTTCCTGCTAGGCTCGCTGAACCGTCACGTCTCCGACTACCTGCGCCACGAGAACGCACAGAAGCGCGGCGGTCGCGCCATCGTGCTGCCCATCGAATGCGAAAATGCGGAGACGAGGTTCGGCGCGGAGCTGATCGAGCACGACGATCCCGAGTCGCTCTACCTCGCTACGTGGGCGAAAGAATTGATCCAGCGCGCGAAGCAGCGGCTTCGCGCGCACTACGCCAGCTCCAAACGTGCCAGACTCTTCGATGCGCTCGAAGCCGTCGTGCTCGGCGACGAGACCGCCACGACCTACGGTGAACTCGCCGCGCAACTCAACACTAGTGATGCCGCGCTGCGCCTGCAGGTTTTTCGCATGAGACAGCGCTTCGCGAAACTGCTGCGCGAGGAAGTCGCGCTCACGGTGGAGACGCCAGAGGAGATCGAGGAGGAACTCGCGTGGCTGGCACGAGTGTTGCGCAGTTGAGTTGACGAGGGCGTTGTTGACATTGAACGCCAATGTCCTCCGTCGCTCCATCATCAGCACCTCACGATGACATGGGTGGCGATGCTTTGAACGACATCCTGCCCAACTACGATGTGCTCGACCTGATCGGGCGCGGCGGCATGGGCGTGGTTTACAAGGCGCGGCATCACTCACTTCTTCGCCATCCATTTGCGCCACCGTAGTCCCAGCAATTATCAGGCCGTGCTCCAGGGCGACGGCTCCACGAAGATCGTGCTCGACAATGAACTCGCGCGTAGCGCCGCCATCCCCGGTTTCGATCCCACGCAGCACTAAGTCTTCCAGTTTCGCGCCGATGGCAGCACACTGAGCTTCCAGGTGGATGGAGCTGAGACATGTCGCATCGTTGACGACACGCTCAAAGACGACGGCGATTGCTATTTCACTGGTGATGCGGGCACGCTGATCGAGAAGATGGAGTATCGGTAGATGAGAGGGACCAACGTTGGCGTCACTTGAGAAAGCCTTTGAGTCGTTCGATCATCGGACCGAGCTCGGCCTGATATGCGGGCTGCATTTTGATCGCGGATTCCCAGGTGGCGATGGCTTGCTTGAAGTCGCCGAGGTAGAAGTGCGCGTAGCCTTTGTTGTAGTAGGGCAGTGGCGAGGCTGGATCGACGGCGATGGATGCGTTGGCATCTGCGAGCGACCCTTGGAAATCCTTGAGCATGAGCTTGTCATTGGCGCGGTTGTTAAAGGCCAGCGCATTCTTTGGATTCAATCGGATGGCCTCCGAATGATCAGCGAGAGCCTTTTGAAGTGCCCCGATCTCGGTATTGCCTTTCCCGGCCCAGCCACTGCCGCGCAGGCAATAAACGTCGGAGGGGTTTGCATTGCCGAGTTCAAGAGATTTGTTGGCGTCCTTGATTACGTCATCCCAGGCCTTCAACTGAAGATGAGCCAGCCCTCGGTTATAATAGACACCGGGGTTGGCCGGGTATGTATCAATGAGTTTGGAGAAGCCTGCGACAGCTGACTTATAGTCGCCCGCCATATAGCTGGCCATGGCTGCATTCGCTTCCTGTTCAGCTTGTGCAGTAACGGCTGCTGGCGGATTCACTGCTCCCGTCGGCTTGCCCGTCGGAGTTACTGGCATGTTTTGCGCAATGGCGTCGCTGTTGCTCACCGGCACTTTCGAGTGAAAACGGATGAGGTGATTCTTCGCGACGGTGCCGGTCGTCGATTCGATCTGCACGTTGATCGCTGCGCCGGTGATCTCCACGACCTTGCCGTTGGCGACGGTGATCTCATCGTCGTCGCCGGGGATCTTGAAATAGATGTCGGCCTTGTCACCGGGGGCGGGCATGGTGCTGGCATCGGTGGACGCGGTGACGTAGCCGGAGGACACGGATTGCACCGTGCCTTTGATGATGGTTTCAGCGGGCGCGATTTTGGCAAAGGAAGCCGTTGCGGTGCCTGCGGGGGCAACGGTGACTTTGATGGTGGAACTCATCGGTCCATCCGGTGCGGTGAACATCGCAGTGACGGTGTAGTCGCCGGGTTGATCCGCGCGAAAGGTGCCGCCGCCGAGCAGGGTGAGACCGGGTGATGAGGTCCACTTCGAACGCTCGGAGAGATCAACGGCCTGCGTCACATTCTTGCCAAACACACCCATCGCGCGCGCTGACATGGTGGAGCCTGCGGCGATGGTGATGGGTTTCGTCGGCCACAGGCCGTAAGCGAGCAGATCGTCATCCTTCACGGGAGTGTCCGCAGGTGGTGGATCCGTGAGGCCGAGGAGCTTGATATACCAGCCACCCCGGGCGGACTTCGCATTTTCATCGGCGCGTGCTTGCTCTTTCTGTGTCTGGTCCTCCTCGGTTTCGTTCAGGCCATCGTAGCCCGTGTGATGGAGCGACAGGCTGTAGGTGACGCGTCGGGGCACCATTCCGTCTTTGGCAGCGCTGCCGTCGATGCCGGACATGCCGAAGAAGCCGCGATCACGAAAAGCCACTTGATCGGTGTTGCTGATGAGCAAGGCAGGCAGACCGATGTTTTCGAAGTCGAATTTCTTCGCCTGCTCAATCGCTTGCGGGGTGGTCTTCAACGAGGCCAGCCAAGCCCCGGCCTGCGGTCCTGGAATCGCCCAGCCTTCCAGCGCCATCGAGTAGTCGGTTTTGCGAAAGTCGCGCCAGTGGCCGATGAAGCCGGCGGGCTTGCCGTTGTCGTCTGTTTTCGGCACGTCCTTCTCGTAGCCGGTTTCGTCGTGACCGTTCTTGATGGCGACATGCACCTTGCCGGACCGCCAGTCCACGAGGCCTTCGAGATCGAAGGACACCTTCCAGAACATGTTGCGCATGATGGGGTCGGAGGGCTTGCCCATCTCTGAAGCGGGCAGCTCGTAGCGGACTTTGCTGTGCATGTGTCCGTCCGGGTCGATGGTGAGAGTGATGGGCACCGGGTATTGCTTTAACAAGTCGGGGCTCTCCACGAGATCAGGCAGGTCCCAGCGAATGAGTTGTGCATTGGCGTGCCAGACGAGGGCTTTGAAACTGCCTTGAATCGGGATGGTCGAAACACCGGGCTGCGCGGGAGTTTGAGGATCGGGCGTTCCGGCGGTCTTCTTGTCCTTTGAATCATCGCCCGGCTTTTTCTCCGGAGGAATGGGATCGCCGGTAATCTTGATCGAGATGGAAACGGATCTCAGACCGCCCGCAGCATCAAACGCGGTGATCACCGGCGTGTAGGTGCCGGGCTCGCGGAAGGTGAAGGGCACGGTGAAGTCTCCCGACTCGGCCTTCTCGATCATCCACGCGCCGCCACCTCCCGCCGAAACGATGGAGATGAAGTAGGGAGGCGCACCTTTGTAAACTTGGAACATCGTGCCGACCACCTCTCCGGTTTTCGCCTCGTATTCCGTGCGGTAGGGCGCGAGATGCATGGCGTGGCGCTTCAACTCTTCATCGACCGCCTTTTGATCCTCTTCATTGCGCAGGAGTTCTCCGCGCCGCACCGCCATCTCTTCATCGATCTTTTTGATCGCCCTGTCGATGTAAGTCGAGTCCTCCAATCCAATGCGGCGCATGTCATCCAGAATCCTGCGTGCCGATCCGTCGGTTCCATTGATTTCCCGCGCCTTCTTCCTCACTTCTTCGACGAACCACCCCTCCACGCGCTTCTCCTCCTCACGGGCTTGGGCATGGCCCGGCGTGCTGGTCCATGCCTTCGCTACGCTTGGCCCGAGCGGCGAGTAGAAGGGTTCGCCATAAAGCTTCCGACACTCTTCGTTCTCGCGTTCGTGGATGGCGTCGATGCGCTGAATCCTCTCAGTCGAGATGCTATACAAGTCGAGTGTGCCAACCGCCCAGCGCAGTTCCACCAGCTTGGTGACGACATTCAAGGTTTCCGCCGCTGCCTGCGTCTTCCGCCAGTTCCTGTGCGCGACGCCACGCGTCTTGTCGAGTTCCGCGCGGCTCGCACGCAGTTCATCATCCGACTTCTTTTTGAGGTCGGTCATAAGACTGTGCACTCGCACCAGATCGATCACCTCCAGTGATGCTTTCGCCTTGAGTGCATGCTCTTCCTCTGGTCCGGCCCACGCGATGGAAGGCATCGCGAAGACCAGCAGAAACCTGATGAGATGAAGGTGTGTTTTCATCGGTCAAAGAGAAAGCCGGTGATGGGCAGCGAACTCCAGGTGGCCCAGGGTGCCCCGTTGACGAGGTTGTCGGTTTCGATGGTGATGCGCGTGATGCCCGTGCCTTTGATCTCAAAGAGTTTCCATTCAGCAGGCTGCCCGCGCTGCTCGCCTGTGGTGCCGATCACTTGGTTCGCCGCGTCGTAGGCGGTCATCTTCCACGTTGGCAATGATGACCCGTTGCGCGTGCCGATGCGCTGGATCGCGAATCGTTCCACCGGCGGAATCAAGGTGAGCGTGAACTGCGTTTGATGCTTGTCACCCAGGAGCATCACTTTCGTGACGGCTGGGGGTGCGGCCATCGAGGCATCGACGTCGTAGATGGCAGGAATGCCCGCGCTGGCCGCGAGTTGAATGCCGCTGACGCCAAAGGCATCGGCGGCGAGCTTGCCCGGTGGCATGGCATTCATGATCAGTGCGCCCGGAGTGCCAGACATGCCATTGGTCGTCGTCACGCGATCCGTGCCTGGCGGTTTGCTTCCCGTGGAACCGGTCATTCCACCTGCGGTTGGTTGGGAACTCGCCGAGCCATTCTTGTCCTCTGGCGGCAGACGTCCCGAAGGCGGCTCCATGCCTTTCGGTGACACATGCGCTGCGGATGGCGGCGGAAACGCAGCGGCTCCTCCCGTCGCGGTCGCACCTGCGGGCATGGGATTTGCAGGTATCCCGGCGGAGGCAGTCCCCGCATTGTTGGAGCGATGCACGGGCTGGCCCGGTGGAATGCCGGGATCGAACTGCTGGAAAATCCCCACCGTCACCGCGCTGCCGATGCTCACCTTGGCACCGGCCACTGGTGACTGGCCGGACACCTTGAACTCCAGATCCTTGGTCGGTGGATTGCCGGCGCTGAGGAACGTCCCGGTTAGACCGACATCGCCCAGCATCGCCTTCATGTCGCGAACGGTCGCGCAGGTGGCAAGGTCTGGCACGACGACCTCACCCGGCCCTACCGGCTTCCTTCTCATTTCGTCTTCACCGCCTGGCACCTGGCCTCGCGGCACTGCGCCTTCGGGCAGAGGCTTGTAACCACCCGGGCTGGTCACGGCACCGAGTGGTTTGTTCCATCCGTTCACCATGCCGGGTCGAGCGATCACATTCACCGTGAGCGGTATGCGCACCGCACCCGCGCCCTTCTGCCGCACGATCCACCACACCGTGAACTTGCCCCCGCGCGCGGTGCGTCGTGCCGAGAAGAAGTAGCCGTCCACATGCTCTGGCGAACCCATGTTGGGCGGCCAGTAAGAGCCGTCGCCACCCGTCACCACGATTTGTCCAGGCAGCGAGGCCCAGTTGTCCGTCTTCTGCGGGAACAGCACTTCCACGCGATCCTCCGCTGTATCACGACGGTAGTTGCGGATGTGGACGTCCACGATCTTTGGCGTCTCACCTGCGAACAACGTGATCTCCATCGGATCAAGCCACGCGTCGATTTGCTTCGCATCCTCAGGATCATCGGGCGTGTTCCAAGTCAGAGACGAGGGATCGGGCTTCGGCTTTTCGGATGCGCCACCGGGCTTCGGCTTCGGCGCTTCCCCTGATCCAGGCTGCGCTGTTGGGTCGGCTTCCCATTGATACGTGTA
>WBZU01001586.1_pt1 | contig 16871 bp, 17 predicted proteins | sample 5204311 | NCBI WGS metagenome assembly WBZU01 (sample SAMN12344359, study PRJNA552823) | activated sludge metagenome | biome: Activated sludge suspended growth; feature: Nitrification reactor; material: Wastewater; isolation source: activated sludge from nitrification reactor of wastewater... | reverse complement strand
CAGCCGGTTCAAGCTATGTTCGCGGATTTTATAGGTAATTTTCTCGTTACGCAAATCCGACTCGGCCCGGAAGCCAGCAATATGCAGCTTTTGCGCAACATCAGCGGCATAATCAGCCTGCTTTTCAGAGATGTTCAACACCATTACCTGAACCGGAGCCAACCATAGCGGAAGTGCGCCGGCAAAATTCTCGATCAGGATACCGATGAAGCGCTCCAGCGACCCGAGAATGGCGCGATGCAACATCACCGGCACCTTGCGGGTATCGTCTGCACCAACGTATTCGGCCCCAAGACGTCCAGGCATCGAGAAGTCGACCTGCATCGTGCCACACTGCCATGAACGCCCGATGGCATCCTTGATGTGGAATTCGATCTTCGGACCATAGAAAGCGCCCTCACCTGGCAGCTCGGTCCATTCCAGTCCGGATGCACGCAACCCTTGACGCAGGGCATCCTCGGCCTTGTCCCAGACCTCATCGGATCCAACGCGGCTTTCCGGACGCAATGCCAACTTGACCGCAACATCGTTGAAACCGAAATCCGCATAAACTTTCTGAACCAGCGCGTTGAATGCCGTGACTTCAGATTCGATCTGGTCCTCAGTACAGAAAATGTGACCATCATCCTGCACGAAGCCGCGCACGCGCATCAATCCATGTAGCGCACCAGTCGGCTCATTGCGGTGACAAGATCCAAACTCGCCATAGCGCAGCGGCAATTCGCGATATGAGCGCAGATCGGCATTAAAAACCTGGATGTGACCCGGACAGTTCATCGGTTTGACTGCGTAATCGCGATTCTCCGATGAAGTCGTAAACATGTTGTCCTTGTAGTGCTCCCAGTGGCCAGACTTTTCCCACAGGGTTTTGTCGAGAATCTGCGGGCAACGCACCTCCTGATAACCGTTGTTGCGATAAACGGCGCGCATGTAGCCCTCAATTTCCTGCCAGATCGCCCAACCCTTGGGATGCCAGAACACCAGGCCAGGCGCTTCGTCCTGCATGTGGAACAGGTCATATTGCTTGCCGAGGCGGCGATGGTCACGCTTTTCAGCCTCTTCCAGCATGTGCAGGTAGGCATCAAGGTCTTCCTTTTTGGCCCAGGCAGTGCCGTAGATGCGCTGCAACTGCTCGTTGCGGTGATCGCCGCGCCAGTAGGCACCGGCCACCTTCATCAGCTTGAAGACCTTCAATTTGGCCGTCGTCGGCACGTGTGGGCCGCGGCAAAGATCAATGAAATCGCCTTCACGGTACAGCGAAACCTGCTGATCGGCGGGAATGGCGCCAATCAGTTCAGCCTTGTACTTTTCACCCATGCCAAGGAAAAAACTGACCGCATCGTCCCGCGCCCAGACTTCACGGACAACCGGAATATCCCTTTTGGCCAGTTCTGCCATGCGCTTTTCGATGGCGACCAAATCCTCTGGTGTAAACGGACGCTTGTAAGCAAAGTCATAGTAGAAGCCATTGTCGATAACCGGCCCGATGGTTACCTGAGCATCCGGAAACAATTCCTTGACCGCATAAGCCAGCAAGTGGGCGGTCGAGTGGCGAATAACGTCCAGCCCCTCGCCATCCTTGTCAGTGATGATAGCCAGATCGGCGTCACGTTCGATCAAATACGACGTGTCGACGACAACGCCATCAATCTTGCCGGCCAGCGCTGCACGGGCCAGACCGGCACCGATACTTGCCGCCACTTCGGCGATTGTTACCGGCTGTTCAAATGAGCGGATGGAACCATCAGGCAGCTTGATATCAGGCATGGTAAATCTCTAGGCGAAAAAAAAGTGCGGGGTGAGCCGCACTTTTTTGGTCAAACGAAGGCTGACTCGATTATTGATTCTGAACCTCAGGGCGAGTTCGGAAAATCATCAATTCAGCTCCGTCAGGAATTTTGGTAGGCGGTATTGGAATCGAACCAACGACCTCCACGATGTCAACGTGGCGCTCTAACCAGCTGAGCTAACCGCCTAAAGAAGCGCGCATTTTACAGACGCAGAAGCTGATGTCAACAGCCCTTCGCGATTTTTTTAGATGCCCATTAAACTTGCCGCTTGAGAAATGGAGAGGCGAATGAACGAAGGCTGGATAATTCTTGGAATTTGCCTGATTGTGGTTTTGGGCGGCGCCCTGCCGCTGATCAGGCCACCCCGCAATGACACACCGCCACCACCGCCCAAGGAAACCCTGCGCGACTGGCGTAGCGAAAAGTAAGGACGCCCCGTGGAATCACGCATTACCGATCTAGAAATAAAGATCAGCTATACCGAAGACCTGCTGGACGAACTGAATCGAATCGTCTTTCGCCAGCAGCAACAAATCGATCTGCTCGCCAAGGAAGTTCGCAGCCTGCGCGAACAATCGCAAACCACCCAAGCGCATGAACCGGGCAATCTGCGCGACGAACTTCCGCCGCACTACTGAGACGCATGCAACAAACACCCGTTACCGTTATCTACCACGCTGACTGCCTGGATGGCTTTGGCGCAGCCTACGCCGCCTGGGCTTACTTTGGCGACGCTGCAATCTATCGCCCGATGCATCATGGAGAACCGTGGGCACTTGACGAAATTTCCGGTCACAGAATATTTATTCTGGACTTTTCGTTGCCGCCAGATTCTCTGGAATCAATCGCCCGCATCGCTAAATCGGTCACCCAGATTGATCATCATGTCTCAGCCCTAAATGCCTGGGGAGACAAGCTAAACCACGGCAATCACGGACTGCGTCAATATCAGCACCTGACACTTCCACTTTTTGTCGCTTTCGACCTTGATAAATCAGGCGCACGACTGGCCTGGGAGCACTTCCATCCTGACACTCCGACTCCCCTGGCGCTCCGGCACATCGAAGATCAAGACATTTGGCGTTTTTCGCTACCCAACACGCGAGCTTTCTGTCGCGCCCTGCGCATGCTGCCATTTGACTTTGCCACCTGGCACCAACTGATAATTGATACACCCAACGAATCAGCCTCTCGCTATTTGGAGGCGGTCACTCAGGGCAATGCGGTTGAAAGCTACTATCAGGGAGAAGTTACGCGATTGGCAGAAAGTACATTGCGGATGCCAGCCCTGCTTCGCGGCGACCCGATTGACGCCCTGCAGGCGCAGCGCCACGGACAAAGAATCATTGACGATGGCGATCTGAGCTGGCTGGCCATACCGGGTATCGCAATCAACGCGAATGCCTTGTTTGCCTCGGACTTGGGAAACGCCCTGGCTGAACAAAGTGGTAGCTACGGTCTGATCTGGCAGTTGTCAGGGGATGGCGAGGTCAAAGCCTCTCTGCGCTCAAAGGGCAAAACGCTCGACGTCGCCACCATTGCGACGCGTTATGGTGGTGGCGGCCATACCAATGCAGCCGGATTCCGGATACCAGCGCAGCAATTTTTCAGCGAAGTTCTGAATAGCATCCCGAAAACGACGGTTAGCGCGCGTTGACTTACGGTCTGGCTGGCACCGATTGCCACCCCTCCGGGCATGCCTGCGTATAGGGGTAATACATGGCACTTGAGCCACAGTAGTACCAACTCCCAGCCGCATCGACCGGCGAGACGTCCGGTGCAGGCTGCTGCTCGATATAGACCGGCTGTGGCGAATAGACCGGCCCGACATAATACGGATCGACATATACCGGTCTGCTACGCTCCGACAGGATGGCCAAGCCGGTGAGCGCGCCAAATACAGCCAGCCCGGCCCAGCCGGAACCACCACCGCCGTGGTGCCCATAGCTTCGATGGCCGTAACCTCGTTGAGCCTGAGCAGGCAGTGCAGCAAAAGATAGCGCGAGAAAAACAGGAACGATAAGCCTACGCATCAATGCCTCCCAAATCTCCAGAAATCCATTCAACCCTCAATTCAGTATAGGCATATTCAGGAAAGCACAATGCCACCGAATGACCGATCCGGTTACGCCAGACCCTGCTTGCAAGCTGCGCGCCAGGAAAAAAATCGACGATACCAGCGGCGGTATTTGCCGCCACCGGTAAATCTAGCCTCTAATGTTGATTATCGTCCCGAGAATGTCGTCGCCGGTTTTTATTACGTTCGCAGCGATCTTTGCATCGAGAGCCCCTTGATGCAGGCCGACGATGTTGACGGCCAACTCGCTGTCACCAGCGGCAATTCGATTGCTTGCAATGCCTGTTCGGTTGATGGCAGCCTGCATGCCTTGCAAGCCCGTGGACAGTACAGAACTGATGGACATGGATACCTCCGCTGGATAATACGAAGCGCTACGCATGTACCATGCCCACATCCCAGCAGGGAGATGCCAAAAATGGCGGCCATTCCGAATCTCATCGGCCAGAAAAGCAAAAAGCCCTGAATAATCAGAGCTTTGTGCTATATTTGGTGCCCAGGAAGGGACTCGAACCCCCACACCTTTCGGCGCCAGAACCTAAATCTGGTGCGTCTACCAATTTCGCCACCTGGGCAAGCGGGGCGCATTTTAGCACTGACTAGGCGCCAATCTCCAGAGCAGACCAATAATGTCCGTCGATCATTACGAAAATTTCCCTGTTGCCTCGCTGCTGGTGCCGGCCAAATTACGTCAGCCAATCGAGGTGATTTACCGCTTTGCGCGCAGCGCCGACGATATTGCCGATGAGGGTGATGCCTCGCCTGGCGAGCGCCTGGCCGGACTGAACGCTTACCGTGCCGAACTGGATCGCATTGAGGCAGGCACGCCACAAACCCCGCTATTTGTTGCGTTGGCTGAAGTCATTGCCACCTACGCCCTGCCCATCCAGCTCTTCCGTGACCTGCTTGATGCCTTCGCGCAGGACGTGGTCAAAACGCGCTATGCCGATTACCCGGAACTGCTCGACTACTGCCGCCGTTCAGCCAACCCGGTGGGACGTCTGGTGCTGCACCTGTTTGGGCGAACCGAACCGGAACATCTGGCACAATCTGACTGCATCTGCACCGCCCTGCAGCTGATCAATTTTTGGCAGGATGTTGCGGTCGACTGGAAAAAAGACCGAATTTACATACCGCAAAACGATTTCCCGCAGTTCAAAGTCAGCGAAGAAGATATCGCGCAAAGCCGCTGGTCCGCCAACTGGGCGGCGCTGATGGATTTCGAGATTGACCGCACCAGCGCCCTGATGACGCGTGGCGCGCCGCTCGTCCATGCCCTGCCCGGCCGGCTCGGCTGGGAAATTCGCCTGACCATGCAGGGCGGCTTGCGCATTCTGGAACGCATCCGGCAGGTGCGTGGCAACGTTTTCACCCGCCGGCCAAAGCTCGGTAAATGGGACTGGCTCGTTCTGGCCGGCCGTTCCATTAGAATGTAGCCCATGAATCCTGATCATTACTGCCAGGAGAAGTGCGCAGCCAGCGGCTCCTCCTTCTACTACAGCTTCCTGTTCCTGCCCATCGAGCGCCGCCGCGCCATCATGGCGCTCTATGCCTTCTGCCGCGAAGTCGATGATGTCGTCGATGAATGCAACGATGCGGCCATTGCCTCCACCAAACTTACCTGGTGGCGTCAGGAAATCGAGCGTGTCGCCAACGGCCAGCCGCAACATCCGGTCGGCCTGGCGCTGAAGGGACTGGACAAGCAGATCAACCTGCCAAAAGAGCAGTTGCTGGAAATCATCGACGGCATGGAGATGGACCTCATGCAGTCGCGCTACCTCGACTTTAAGGGCCTCTCGCTCTACTGCTACCGCGTCGCCAGCGTGGTGGGCCTGCTCGCCGCCGAAATCTTCGGCTACACCGACCGCCAGACACAGAAATACGCCCACGACCTGGGCATGGCTTTCCAGCTCACCAACATCATCCGTGACATCGGCGAAGATGCCCGGCGCGGCCGCATCTACATTCCGATCGATGAACTTAAGCAGTTCAATGTACCAGCCGCCGACATCCTGAACGCCAAGTATTCGGACAACTTCACGGCGCTGATGCAGTTCCAGTACGAACGGGCCGAGAAGTACTACGAGCAGGCGTTCGCCCAGTTGCCGGCCGTCGACCGCAAGAGCCAGCGCCCCGGCCTGATCATGGCAGCGATCTATCGCACCCTGCTCGACGAGATCAAACGCGACAACTTCCAGGTTCTGCACCAGCGCATTTCGCTGCCGCCGACGCGCAAGCTGTGGCTGGCGCTCAAGACCTGGATCAAGGGCTGACCGTTGAAAGTTGCCGTCATCGGCGGCGGCTGGGCCGGCATTGCAGCGGCCGTCGAACTGACAGCCGCCGGCGCCGACACCACGTTGTTCGAAGCCGGCCGCGTGCTCGGTGGCCGAGCCCGCAGTGTTCACATCGATGGCCGCACGCTCGATAATGGCCAGCACATTCTGCTTGGCGCCTATCGTGAAACACTGGGGCTGATGCGCCGGGTCGGCGCCGATCCGGACAAGCTGTTCGACCGCCGCCCGCTGCAGGTCATCGACAACACCGGATTTCGCCTTGCACTGCCGACCTTGCCGGCGCCCTTGAACGTCGCCTGGGGCTTGTTGACCGCGTCATCGGTCGACTGGCAAGAAAAAGTGAAAACAGCATGGTGGATGGACGGCATCAAGCGTCAGGGATTCCGCCTGCCACAGGACATCCCTGTCGCCCAATGGCTGGATGCAGCAGGACAAACCGGCGCCTTGCGCCGCCACCTGTGGGAACCTCTCTGCCTGGCAGCGCTGAACACCCCTGCCGAGCGCGCCTCGGCGCAGCTATTCGCCAATGTCCTGCGCGACAGCCTGGGCAGTTCGCGCCGCGAAGATACCGACCTGCTGCTGCCCCGCGTCGACCTCGGCCAAGTACTTCCCGAGCCGGCCAGGCGCTGGCTGCAGACTCAGGGTGCGAAAATTCGCCTGAGTACACGCGTCCGGGAGATCAAGCCATCGGAAAACAGTATGGCCATCGATGGTGAAACCTACGCCGCCGCCATCATCGCCACCGCCCCCCAGCACATCGGCGCGCTTTGGCCTGCTGCAGCCACCCATTACGTCTACGAACCGATTGCTACGGTCTACCTGAAATTTGGGCCTAAAGCGAAAACCTCTTTCCCCTTGAGCAATCGGCTTGGGCCACACGGCCAATGGATGGTAGATCGCGGTGATGGTCTGCTCGCCTGCGTCCTGAGTGGCCATGGCGATTGGGAAGCACTGGACGACGCGGCATTGGCCATTGCTCTTGAAACCGAGCTGGCCATGCCGGAAACATCGATCTGGCACAAAGTCATCCGCGAAAAGCGCGCCACCTTCTCGGCCGTTCCCGGCATGCACCGCCCTGACTTCAAGACCGAAAATCCCCGCCTGCTCCTGGCCGGCGACTATACCTGGACTGACTACCCGGCTACGCTGGAAGGCGCCGTGCGGAGCGGTCAGCGGGCAGCACGATCAGCTGCCGAGTTCATCGTCAAATGACAGAGGAATTCATCATCGCCATTAGCTGATCCGGTGGAGGCCACTTAGAATTGTGGCCATCCACAAAGTCAGTCAGACAACCATCAAGCATCGTCGTGCCCCTGGGTAACTCCGGATGCTCGTTGTTTTCGCCAGCAGAGACCACTGAATATAGATCATGAATAAACACATTGTCGCCCTGAACCGCCTCTTTCATCTCGGTCACGATCAGGACAAGCCCGAGATGATCGACGAAACCATCCGCAGTGGCGTATCCGTTGGCGGCACCAATCTGTGGGTGCTGTTTTTTGCCATCCTGATCGCGTCGATCGGACTCAACGTCAACTCGACGGCCGTCATCATCGGCGCCATGTTGATCTCCCCGCTGATGGGCCCGATTGTCGGCGTCGGCTACGGGGCTGGCGTCAAGGACTTGCGCCTGATCCGACAGTCATTGCGCAATCTCGGCGTTTTTGTCGCGATCAGCTTGTTGACGGCAACACTTTACTTTCTGCTGACCCCGCTCACCCATGCCCAATCGGAACTATTGTCGCGCACCAGTCCAACCCTGTGGGATGTCCTGATTGCATTCTTCGGCGGGGCAGTCGGCATGATCGGGGCAACCCGGCGCTACAACTCCAATGTCGTTCCCGGCGTCGCCATCGCCACGGCGCTGATGCCACCGCTGTGCACCGCCGGCTACGGCATTGCCAGCGGCAACCTGCAATATTTTGGCGGTGCGTTTTACCTGTTCACCATCAACAGCGTCTTCATCGCCTTTGCCAGCCTGCTCGTGGTCAAGCTCTTACGCCTCCCTGAGCATGGCGAAATCGACGCGACGACACGCCAGCGTACCCGCCTTGCCATTGGCGTTATCGTCATTGCCACCGCGGTACCCAGCGGCTTCCTCGCCTACGACCTGGTCGTACAAAAAGTCTTCGAAGAAAAGGCCATGCGCATCGTTCAGGGCATCGACAAGGATAAACGCTATGTGCTGCTTGGCCGGGAAATCTCCGTCGACAAGCGCCGCGTCATGCTGACGCTAGGCGGCGACGGACAACTGGATGAGGTACGGCAACTGGTTGAAAGGCAGTTTGCCACCGAGGGCTACGACGGTGTAGAAGTTACGGTACGTCATGTTGGCACGGAAAAATTCGACATCACCCAACTGAAGCAGGAACTGCAACAACAAGTGCTCAGCAATACGCTTCAGCAGTTGCAGGAAAGCGTGGCCACCAACGGACGCCTCGAAGCGGAAATCAAGTCGTTGAAGTCGGGGCAGGAAGAGTTCGAGCGGCTGATCAAGGAAATTCGCGCGCAGTACCCGGAAGCCCTGAGGATCTCTGCGGGTAGCGGCAGCAAGGCGCAGCGCAATGAAGCCCAACCCCAGACGACCATCATCATCACGATGGTTATCGACCAACCCATCACGGCATCGGAACGGACCCGCTTGCAGTCCTGGCTGAAGGCACGCTATCCGGGGCAGGCCATTTCACTGGTCATCAGCGAAGAAATTGCCTCCTCCAAACGTACACCCCAACGCTCTCGTCGCTGAAGAACCCGGGGCGCCGGGTCAAATTCGACATTCACCTGATTTCAGGAACAACGCCGGATGGCCATGACATCGAGAATGCGGGTCTCCGCAGCCGGCGACTCGACCGCCGCCACCAATGCCGCGATCATCTGATCGATGGTCACCAGCGCGAGCCGCCGTGCCCCTTCACGGGTGGCCGGGCATCGTTCTGCCAGCCAATAGACCGGTAGCAGCAGCACCGGCCACCAATGGCCGGGACCCAGAACATACCAGGGACGCAGAATGGTCGCCGGAATGCCACTGGCGACCAGGTCCGCCTCCCCTTCGGCCCGCGCCGCCAGATAGGCCTGCATGACCGGCGCCGGTTGCGCAACACTCAGATAGACAAAATGACGCAGCGCAGCGTGCCGGGCAGCGGCCACAGCCGCACGCAGCGAGGCCAGGTCGACATCCCTGAAGGCAGCAGCCTTGGTCGGCCCCGGATGGGCTACGCCCACTAAATGAACCAGGGTATCGGCACCACCCAGCTGATCCTGAAAACTGCCAGGATCGAGCGCATCGCCAATCACCGCGCGGCAATCGGCCGGCAGGACACACGCTCGGCCGGGTCGAACCAGGGCGCTGACCTCATGGCCGCGCGCCAGCAGGGCCGGTACCAGGCGGCGGCCAAGATAGCCGCTGGCGCCCGTGACAAAGACATTCCTCGTGGTCACCGTAGCGATGCAAGCCAGCCGCTCAAGCCAGCCGCCCGGACTGAATGCGCAGAATGCGCCCGCAACGGGCGGCAATCGCTTCGTCGTGGGTGACCAGCAGCAGCGTCGTTCCCTGTTTGGCGTTCAGATCGAACATCAGGTCGATGACCTGCTGGCCGGTCGCTGCGTCAAGATTACCGGTCGGCTCATCGGCCAACACCAGTTGCGGATTCGGCGCAAAGGCCCGGGCCAGTGCCACGCGCTGCTGCTCACCGCCAGACAAATGCTTCGGATAATGATTCAGGCGATGGCTGAGGCCGACGCGTTCCAGCCATTCGCCGGCGGCTGCGGTCGACCGGGAAAAACCGGCCAATTCCAAAGGCAGCATGACGTTTTCCAGCGCCGTCAGCGACGGCAGCAGCTGAAACGACTGGAACACAAAGCCGAGCAGACGACCCCGCAACTTGGCACACTGGTCTTCATCGAGTGAATTCAGTGAAATATCATCGAGCTTTACCTCACCTGAGGTCGGCGAATCGAGGCCGGCCAGCAGCCCCAGCAATGTCGACTTGCCGGAACCCGAGGCACCCACGATGGCCACTGTTTCACCCGGCATGACCGAAAAGGAAATATCCTGCAAAATCGTCAGCGGCTCGCCACCGTTATCGACCGTCTTGCCCAGCCCCAACACTTCAACCACCGGTTTCCCTGCCATGCGCTTCGCCCTCTTCCTGTTCGCCCTGCTCGTCACGGCCACGCCCGCCCTGGCCACCAAAACCATCATGATCATGGGTGACTCGCTGTCCGCCGGCTACGGCATCCGGACGGAACAGGCCTGGCCTGCCCTCCTCGCCACGCGGCTGGCTGAAAAGCACCTTGATTATAGCGTCGCCAACCTGTCGATTTCCGGCGAAACCACCGCTGGCGGCCGCTCACGACTTGGACAGGCGCTAAAAGCCCAGCGGCCTGCCGTCATCGTCATCGCCCTCGGCGCCAACGATGGCCTGCGCGGTCTGCCACTGGGGCAGATGCGCGACAACCTTGCCGCCATGATCGACGCCTCGCGTGCCGCGGGTGCCAGGGTCGTGCTTGCCGGCATGCGCCTGCCGCCCAACTACGGACCATACGCGAGCGATTTTTCGAATAGCTTCAAAACCGTTGCCCAAACCAGAAAGGTCCCGTTCATCGACTTTCTGCTTGAACCCGTTGCCACCCGGCCGGAACTTTTTCAGGCCGACAACCTGCACCCGCTGGCCGAAGCACAGCCGCTGATCCTCGATCACGTCTGGCCGACACTGCTCCCGCTGTTAAAATAGCCGAATGAAGCATAACCGCCCCACCGTGGCCGATCTCTCGGCCTACGACGAAATCATTGATGTCCGCACACCGGCCGAATTTGCCGAAGACCACATCCCCGGTGCCATCAACTGCCCGGTACTTGATAACGAGCAACGCATTCAGGTTGGCACCTTGTACAAGCAGGTATCACCCTTCGAAGCCAAGAAAATCGGGGCGGCGCTGGTTTCCGAGAATATTGCCAAACACCTGAAAGCACGTTTCCTCGACCGGCCCAAAAGCTGGAAGCCACTGATCTATTGCTGGCGTGGCGGCGACCGCAGTGGCTCGATGACGACGGTTTTCAAAGCCATCGGCTGGCATGCAGGGCAACTGGATGGCGGCTACAAGGCCTGGCGGAGCCACGTCATCACCGCCCTGGAAGCGCTACCCAAGGAATATCGCTTCGTCGTCATCGGTGGCGCGACGGGCAGTGCCAAGACGCGCATTCTGCAAGCCATCGGCGAACTGGGTGCGCAGGTGCTCGACCTTGAAAACCTGGCCAATCACAAAGGTTCGGTGCTTGGCGTTCTGCCCGATTCACCCCAGCCTTCGCAAAAAGCCTTTGAAACTGCGTTGTTGAAGGCTATCGCCGGCCTGGATCCATCACGCCCGGTCTTCGTCGAAGCGGAGAGCCGCAAGATTGGCAACCTGCACGTGCCGGAAGCGATGATCGAACGTATTCGCGGTGGTGATTGCGTGGCCATTGATGCCACGCTCGACGCGCGCGTAGCCTTTCTGCTCAAGGACTACGATTATTTCCTGACCCTGCCCGACTTCCTGTGCCAACGGCTTGATGCACTGCGTACGCTGCAAAGCAGCGAAACCCTGAATCGCTGGCAGCAACTGATTCGCGATGCCGCCTGGCCAACCCTGGTTCGTGAGCTGCTGGAACTGCATTACGACCCGCTCTACCGCCGTTCGCAGGAACGCAACTTTGCCGGCATGCAGGATTCGGGAACATGCTCGACGGACGATCTGTCGGAAGATGGCATCAAACGGTTGGCCACCGTCATCCTTCAGTCGCGGACAGCGCAGATGGCCTGACGCATCGCCGGTTTCGGCGTGGCCACGTAGCCTTCATCGAAGGCTACTTCCCGTAATCCGGCCGCCTTGGCGACCTGCCGCAACTCACCCGGCCGCAGCAGGAATTCAGGATTCGACGGCTTGCCGTATGCTTCATTGCCGAGCATGAAGGTTTCGTAAATCAGTACGCCACCGGGTGCCAGCATGGCCAGCACATCCGGCAGGCGCGGTCGCCACAGGTAGTTGGTGACGATGATGCCGGCAAAGCGTTCACCGGCCAGCGGCCACGCCTCGCCCTCCAGATCGTGCTGGGTCGCCGTGATTCGCGGCACGGCCGACAATTTCAAAATCGCCTCAAAATTCCGGTCGACCGCAGCAACCTCAAAACCCCAGCCCGCGAGCAGTCGCGCATGGCGTCCACTGCCACAGGCCAGATCAAGTACACGTCCACCGCGGGCGATCAGTCCGCAATGACGTTCAACCCAGGGCGATGGCGGTATGATCGGTGGCATTTCATTCAAAGAGGTGGTCATGACTGATGTCGTCGTTGTCGCAGAAAACGGAAAGGGAAGATACCAGCAGGGAGTCACCATCGGCCAGCATCACTTGCTCGCCGACGAGCCGGTCGACGTGGGTGGTGCGGATGCCGGTCCCGCCCCGTTTGATTTCGTGATGGCCGGGCTGGGTGCCTGTACCTCGATGACGTTGCGCATGTACGCCGAACGCCGGGAATTCCCGCTGACCCATGTCAGTGTCTCGCTCAGCTACGAAAAAATCACCGTCGACGGGATTGCGCGCGACCACATCCAGCGCACCATCACGCTGGAAGGCGAGTTGACCAACGAACAGCGTCAGCGCCTGCTGGAGATCGCCAATAAATGTCCGGTGCATCGCGCCTTGTCACAATCGCTGCTCATCGATAGTGCCATCGCAACATAGCGAAAAACCCTACAACATCAATGACAATAGCCGGTGGTTGTGCCAGAATTCTGCATTGCACAATAATATCCCGACCAGGAGTTCGCCATGTTGGAACAGCACTATCTGACCACGCTTTTTGAACCGAAATCGGTCGCTGTCATCGGCGCTTCGGATCGCGAAAACTCCGTTGGGCAGATCATCTTCAAGAATATTCTCAGCTCGGGCTACAAGGGGCGTCTATATGCCATCAACCCCAAGCACGAGACTGTTCAGGAGCAGCCGTCCTACAAGTCGATTGAAGAAATTGGCGCCCGCGTCGAGATGGCGGTCATCGCCACCCGCCCCCAAACCGTACCGCAACTGATCGAACAGTGTGGTCGCAGCGGTGTCCGCAACGTCATCATCATTGCCTCCGGTTTCTCCGAGGCTGGCCATATCGGCGCCGCGCTGGAACGCAAGGTCATGGAGATCGCCCGTTCCTACAACGTGCGCGTCCTCGGCCCCAATTGCCTGGGCATCATCCGGCCCGAACTCGGCCTCAATGCCACCTTCACCAAAATTAACGCCGAGCCCGGCAACCTTGCACTCGTCTCGCAGTCAGGTGCGATGTGCTCGTCCGTACTCGACTGGGCCAAGGCCAATCAGGTCGGTTTCTCGTCAGTCATCTCCCTTGGCATGACCGCCGACGTCGATTTCGGTGAAATCCTCGATTACCTGATCTATGACAGCCGCACGCATTACATCCTGATGTATGTCGAAGGCATCCGCAACGCCCGGCGTTTCATGAGCGCCCTGCGTTCCGCTGCCCGCATCAAGCCGATTATCCTGCTCAAGGCCGGCCGCCACGAAGCGGGCTCGGCTGCTGCCGCCACCCATTCGGGCATGGCCGCGGTTTCCGACACCGTTTTCGATGCTGCCGTGCGCCGTGCCGGCGTGGTTCGCGTCCAGAACGTCGGCCAGCTCTTCTATGCCGCCAAGGCACTGGCCTCCAAATTCCGCCCGCTGGGCAACCGCCTGGCCATCATAACCAATGGTGGCGGGCCGGGCGCCATGGCCGCCGACCGGGCTGGCGACATGGGCATTCCCCTTGCCGAACTGTCCAACGAAACGATGGCCGTGCTCAACAAGGCCATGCCCACCAACTGGTCGCACAGCAATCCGATTGACATCGGCGGCGATGCGACGCCAGAACGCTACCGCGACGCCATCCTGGCGGTCACTCACGACCCGAATGTCGACAGCACACTGGTCATGCTCTCCCCGCAGGCAATGACCGACCCGCTGGCCGTCGCCCAGGCCATTATTGAGGTAGCGGACAAACTCAATCGCTCGCTGATCTGTTGCTGGATGGGTGAAGAGCAGGTTCGGGAAGCGCGCAAATTGCTCGAAGCATCCGGCATCCCGGCTTTCCGCATGCCGGAAACCGCGATTGAGCTGTTCCACCATATTTCCAAGTATTACCGCAACCAGAAGCTTTTGCTGCAGACGCCGGAACCGACGCGCCAGTATGGCCGGCCGGAAGCCGAAGGCGCCAAGATGCTGATCGAGGCACTGCTCGCGGAGCGGCGCAAGGTCTTGTCTGAAATGGAATCGAAGGCGATCCTGCGTGCCTTCCGTGTTCCTGTGGCGCAGACCATGGTTGCCCGCACGGCGACAGAAGCCTTGCTCCTCGCCGAGCAGATCGGCTTTCCGATCGCCATGAAGGTTGACTCGCCCGATCTCCACCATAAATCCGATGCCGGCGGTGTCCGCCTCAACATCAGCAACGCCCCTGCTGTCCGCAATGCCTACCATGACATCATCGACACGGTGCAGAAGCGTCGGCCGGACGCCAAGATCAACGGCGTCTCGATCGAACCCTTCCTGTCGCGCCCGAACGGCCGTGAACTGATGATTGGCGTCTTCCGCGACCCGATTTTCGGGCCGGTCATCACCTTCGGTGCCGGTGGCTTCGACGTCGAGATCTTCAGTGATCGCTCGGTTGCCCTGCCGCCACTCAACAAGTTCCTGGCCAGGGATCTGATCGATTCCACCCGTGCCTCCAAGATTCTCGGGCAGTTCCACAACATGCCGCCCGTCGACATTGATGCGTTGAAAGAAGTCCTGTTGTGCATTTCTGAAATGGTCTGCGAACTGCCGTGGATTCAGGAAATGGACCTCAATCCGCTGATCGTCGATGAAAATGGCGCTATCGCCGCCGATGCACGCATCGTCATTGACCACGCCTCCAGTTCGTCAGGCGACCGCTACGCCCACATGTCGATTTATCCGTACCCGGTCCATCTGGTCCAGGAATGGCAGACGAACGACGGCAAGGTGGTCACCATTCGCCCGATCCGCCCCGAAGATGCGGACATGGAACAGGAATTCGTCAAGAACATGTCCGACGAATCGCGCTATTACCGCTTCATGGACACCCTGCGCGAGTTGACGCAAACCATGCTGGTCCGCTTTACGCAGATCGACTACGACCGCGAAATGGCGCTGGTAGCCACCGTGGTCGACGAGGGCGAGGATGCCAAGGAAGGTCGCGACAAGCAGATCGGCGTAGCCCGCTACGTGGTCAATCCCGATGGCGAGTCCGTTGAGTTCGCACTGGCCGTCGGCGACGACTGGCAGAAGTGCGGGGTCGGTCGCAAGCTGATGACGGCGTTGATCGAATGCGCGCGCCAGAAGGGCTACCGCGCTGTGGTCGGTGACGTATTGTCGACCAACGCCAAGATGTTCCGCCTGATGACCAGCCTCGGCTTCACCATCCATCCGCATCCGGACGATACCGCCGTCAAGCGCGTCGTCCGGCCGCTGACGGGCTAAGCCCGGATTGCTAACGCGCCGGCTGGTCCGGCGTGCAGGCAAACAAAAAGCCGGTCAATGACCGGCTTTTTTGACGACTGAAAATTCGGCGAATTATTCGCCGAAAAAGTTCACATCGTACGGATAGGACTTCATGGGGAGCTTGGAGGCCGCGTTGCGCGTCGACGTATCGACGTCCTGCTTCTTGTCCCACCACAGGGCACGACCGACCTTCTGGTCCTCGACCCACTCAGGATTCTTTGCCAGTTGCTCGTTCATCCAAGCCTGGTGGTCGGACACGTAGCTGGTATTGACGTCACCCATTTCGCTGCTTTCCTCAAAAATTCAACACAATTCGGTAATTCTAGCATGGCAACTGCTCGCCGACGATGCGAACCTCGACGCTGAATTGACGAAGTTTAATTTTTAAAATTCAGGCAAATTTTCCGGTTGACCGTGGAAGCCACAAATATCCCCTCTGTCGCGATGCACCGGCTCATACTTCCGTAGCGTCCGATCCCGCCAGCGCAAACCGCTCGCGCAATCCATCAACAGCCCCTCGTTCACCACGGACCTGAAAGAACGCGCCCTCGCCGTCAGCACGTTCCGCCAGCACCTCGCAACTGGCAAAAATTTCCTTGCGTAACTGTTGAGCAGACCACGGCAGAAACAGCTCGGCCTCGACGTGATCCCGCTGGAAAAACGTCACAATAGTCTGGCGTAGCCGGGCGACTTCATCCGGACGGCGTGCGCTCATCACCACGCAATCCGGATACTTGGCCCGCAAGGCCGCTTCGCATTCTGCCTGCGCCGCTGCATCGCCGACATGGTCAATCTTGTTGAAGACACGGATGCGCGGCACGACATCGGCGCCGATTTCTTCCAACACCTTGTCCGTCACCGCCAGCTGACGCTCGAAGCCGGGATCACTGGCATCAATGACATGCAATAGCAGTGACGCATCGAGAGCCTCATCGAGCGTCGACTTGAACGATGCGACCAAACCGTGCGGCAGGTTCTTGATGAAACCCACCGTATCGCTGACCAGCACCCGCGGCACACTCTCCGGGTAGAGGGCGCGCACGGTGGTGTCGAGCGTGGCAAACAGCTTGTTGGCGACCAGCACCTCGCTGCCGGTCAGGGCGCGCATCAAGGTCGACTTGCCCGCATTGGTGTAGCCGACCAGCGCCACAGCCGCAATACTCTGCCGCTCCTGGC
>WBZU01001584.1_pt1 | contig 16894 bp, 14 predicted proteins | sample 5204311 | NCBI WGS metagenome assembly WBZU01 (sample SAMN12344359, study PRJNA552823) | activated sludge metagenome | biome: Activated sludge suspended growth; feature: Nitrification reactor; material: Wastewater; isolation source: activated sludge from nitrification reactor of wastewater... | reverse complement strand
CAAAGATGGCTGCGCTCATGATGCACCTCCGTGTCTCCCGTCCTTGCACAATGCGGGCTCGAGGCCCTCTCAACTGTTCGGGTTGGTGACCGGAGGAACGGGACGACCCGAGCTGACCCACGGTCTTCCGACTTCCGGACCCGGATCTTTGCGATCTGTCCCGCTCCCGTGGTGCGATGATGCAAGACCTCCTCTATAGATACAAGGTCTTGCACTCATACATTCTCATCCTCGGCCTGCTTCAGGCGCCGACTGACCGTTGCGTAGTGCACGCCGAGATGTGCAGCAATCTCATGTAGCCGATAGCCGTACTGTCGGTACGCTACCGCGACGAGTGTCCTCTCCCCGCCTCGTCGCTGAAAGATCTCGCCTAGCGGCGGTCGTTTCGCCTGCGTCTGGCGACGCGGAATTTCTCGAATCACACGATCGGGTTGATGTTGCGCGATAAACTCTTCTGAACCGAGATAGATCTGTCCTTGGAGCTGCTCCCACGGGCGAGCTCCCTCTCGGCCTTCCGCGACAAATTGCCGATACCGCTGTTGCGCCTCGCGCTGCCGCAACCCGAATTGTCCCAGAATCCACTCCGTGCTGAGCCACGCGGGTCCTGCGGCTTCGCCCGCCGTCGCCCGATAGCTGCTCCAAGACCAGAACCGTGGATGGGTCGCCATTTTCGCTCGGACCGGATTGAGGACCACATAGCGGCACAATTCGAGCAAGTGCGCATCCTTCTCGACGAGGACGGCTGCGAAGCGCCCCTGAAAAAGGTGTCCGACCCGCTGGTGGCGGCGATTGAAAGCTTGCGTATAGCGCCCATTGAGTTGCCGCATGCCTTGCGAGAGATTCGCGCTGGGGGTTTCAAGCAGGAGGTGATAGTGGTTGTCCATCAGGCAGTAGGCGTGGCAGCGCCACCCGTACCGATCGATCACGTGGGCGAGCAGCGTGAGGAGCGTCGCACGATCGTGATCGTCCGCAACAATGTCCTGCCTGGCATTGCCACGACTGGTCACATGATAGACGGCACCTGGAAACTCAATGCGCAACGGGCGAGCCATGAGGCGGAACGATAGCAGCTCAACTGTGCGATTGCAAGACCTGACCCCTTCTCGTGCATCCAGCTCAGCTAATCCATTCTTTTAGCTGCTCCGGAGTTAATAATCCAAACCCCTCCACAATCCATCGCCATAGCCGTACTCCTGAAAACATTCCGACCGGAAAAGAAATGAGGATCACGGGCCATTTAATGATATCCTGATATCCTTTGCCATCGACCTTCAGTGCCTCAACTACTAGGTCCTGCCCGCCATGAACCAGAAGAGCAACGTACATGATAATTGCCATGCTCATTGCAGTTGTGAGTACCATACTAAGGCCTAACAAGGTCGCCAGGCCCCAATTGGCCCATGACTTAGCAAAATGTTGCTTATTTGTGGTTGGCCCATGCATCTAGTCTTGTCCTTGTATTGAGCTGTGGCTTCATTTCGTTGCCACTGCCCTCACTACCGATCCCTAAAGACACAATTGGGGGTCAGAATTGAGCAATTGAGGGTCAGGTCTTGCGATCACACATTTTCCTGTTCCGCCTGCGTCAGCCGCCGACGGACCGTCGCATAGTGCACGCCAAGGTGCGCGGCAATTCCGTGCATCCGATAGCCGCCCTCTCGGTATGCCACCGTCATGAGTGTCGTCTCCTGGCCCCGCTGCTGAAAGATCTCGCCTAGCGACGGCCGTCTTGCCTGCGTCTGACGACGCGGAATTTTCGGAATGACACGAGTCTTGGGCCGCACATGATGCTTCCCTCAGCTCGCTCCCTTGGATGCAGCATCTCCTTACTGAGCCAGATTTTTTTGACGCTGCGTGGCTAGCCAACTCTACCGCAAAACGTTGAAGAGAGGGATCTAAAAACTTCACTCGCAATCATGCTTTGAGGCATTCGACTGCGGGCAGAAAGGCCTCAATCAGCCGGCGATCTGCTCCACCGTTCATTCTTCTCAAAGATCTTCGAACCTTACTTCCACCATGTTCTCGAACATCGAGAGCATGTGAATCGCCACATCACACATCCTGCCCACGCTGCTTCTGATCTCTCATCAACCACGCCATCCCGATCGCGAGTACGGGTCCAGGGCGACAAAATCGCGCGCGCAACAGCTCCCGACTCCTCTGCCATGACTCTGCTCTCTTCCGGCCGCGGCTTGATGTGTTTCGCCCCCTATGATAGCGTCTACTTAGAAGATTATGTGCTCGCATTCCATTCACAGCAGACCTCTGCGACTCGACCGCCTGCTTCGCGCATGGGCCGTGCTGTGGCTATTGGCCCTGCCGCTTTTCCATATCCATCCCGAGACGGATCCTCATCATGGCGAAGCCGGTCACATCCACGCGGCTGCCGTGCACACGGTCTTTTCAGCCGACCTTGAGGGCGAATTCGGGGACCATCGCGAGGCCCATCACCCTGCGCCAAGTACAGAATCTGAGCCGTCTCACTCGATGGAAGCCCCGCATGCCTGGACGACGGATCCCGAACTCAGCTTCTCGCTGCTCAACGACGCGACCGACCGAAAACCCATCAAGCCCACCTCGACAACCTTTGGCCTTCTCGCGCATCACGTGCTCCCCGCTACACTGCCCTGTGACCATCATTTCGAGGGAAATTGCTCTCCTGCACACCTGCCCCCGTCCCTTATCGACATTCCTGCACGTGCCCCCCCATCTCTCGCCATCGGCTAAGTACCGTTGATTCGACTCTACATCGTGTGTGCGACGTCTCGCGGGAACGGTCTATTCCCGGCGATCGACACCTCGCGCACAGGGAGGAGACTTCCCATGATCACGCGTGTGGTTCTTCCCATCCTCATGGTGGGCACTCTTGGGCTCGGCCTGCCAGACCGACCGACCTGGGCTGGAGCAACGCCCTCAGCTACCTATGCGCTTCCCGACATTATGGCCCTGGCCATCCGGCACAATCCCACGTTAGCCGGCGCTGAGGGACTGGTCAAACAAAGCCAGGGCCAACAGATCGCCGCCGGGGCCTATCCTAATCCTTCCATCACCGGCATCGCCGGTCGAGGCGCGATCCGTGACCCGAGTACCGGTACGCATGTGACCGAACGGACCTTCACCGTGGAACAACCCCTGGAATGGACGGGCAAGCGCCAAGCCCGACAGGAGGCCGCCGACGCCGGAGTGGCCGGGGCGAACGCCGCCTTGGAGGACACCCGCCTTTCGCTGCTTGCCGATGTACAGATCGCGTTCTATCAACTCCTGTTCGGTCAGCGCGAGGTGGAACTGGCTGCCCAGAATGTTGCGAATGTGGAGGAAGTCTCTCGCACGGTTCAGGCACGCGTGGCGGCAGGCGAAGCGACGTCGTTCGACAGTTTGAAAGCCGGCGTGGAGGTCCAGAAGGCCAAGAAGGAAGTGGCCCGGGCGAACAGTGCATTGCTGGTGGCCAAGGCGCGGCTGAATACCCTCACGGCGGGTGCGCTGGGTAAAGACTTTTCCGTCCGCGGTGACTTTCACAAACCGAAGCCGGGTTTGGATACCGACAGCTTGGCGCTACAGGCATTGGAACAACACCCGGCCGTCCGGCGCCTGAGCAAACTGGCGGAGCAAGCCGACCATACGCTGCGCTTCGAGCGCGAGGCCCGCGTGCCCAATGTCAGCGTGATCGGAAGTTACCATCGTGAGGCGGGAGACGAATCCCTCACGGCCGGCCTGGCCGTGCCCCTTCCGCTGTGGTACCGGCGGCAGGGTGAAATTCAATCCGCATTGGGCGCCAAACACCGTGCCGATGCGGAGCGCGTGCGCGCGCAACAGGAATTGGAGCAGGCGATCACGCAACATGCCCAGGAAGTGCGCACCGCGCAGGAGCAACTCTCCGTCTTCGAAACCGGGTTGCTGAAACAGGCCGAGCAGACGCTGGCGCTGGCGCGAACAAGTTTTCGACATGGTGCAGCCAGTTTGCTGGACGTATTGGACGCCCAACGGGTGTATCGGCAGACGCAGCTCGAATATGCTCAGGTGCGAGCCGACCTCTCCATCGCCATGGCTCGCTTGGAGCGTGCCTTAGGCCTGTCGTTGTGAACGCCGAACGAATGGCACGGCGCATGGGAGTCCTGCGATGACGAGACGACTGACAACGATCTGCGTGGTTCCCCTCTTGCTGTGGCTGCCCGGTTGCGGGGATCAGGGAGCTCAGGCGCCCACACCTCTCCCCACTGCCGGGGTATCGGCGGCGGCCGGCAGCGGCGGCGCGATTCATCCGCCGCCGGCAGTCCAGGCTCGCCTCCATACCCAGGCTGCCGCGCGTCGCGCCGTGCCGGAACTGATCGCGGCTCCCGGCGAGGTCGCCCTCGATCTCAAACAGGTGGCCAAAATCACGTCTCGCATCGGCGGACAGGTTGAACACATCCATGTCCAGCTCGGGGATCGAGTGAAAAAAGGCCAAGCGCTGGTGGCCATCGGCAGCCTGCAACTCGATCAGTTGATCGAGGAGTATCTGGTCGGGAAAGCGCAAGCCGATGTGGCGGAGAACAGTTTTCGCCGGACGGAAAAACTGCGCGCGGACGACATCGTCACGGAACGGAAATTGATCGAGGACAAGGGCCTCTATCTCGAAACGCAGGCACGGTTCCAACATATCCGCGAAAAGCTGACCAACATGGGCGTCTCCACCGCGGAGCTCGATCGGGGACAACATGAAGACCGGCACCTCTACACCCTCACCGCTCCCATCTCAGGGACTGTGGTCACCCAGAACGCGGTGCGTGGACAGGGAGTCGCACCCGGTGACGAGTTGTTCGAAGTGGTGGATACCAGTCGCGTGTGGGTTTTTGCCAACCTGCCCATCGAGCAGGCTCGCAAATTCAAGGAAGGCGATTCCGGCACGATCACGCCGAAAGGCGGCAACGCAATCGTTGCGCCGCTCACCTATCTGTCGCCCGTGGCGGATGAGACCACCCGCACCATTCGCGTGCGTTTCGAAGTGGCCAATCTCACTGGACAGTTGAAGCCGCGCGAGTACGTGGAAGTGGCCCTGACCTGGTCAGGGCCGCCGGTCGTGACCGTCCCCATCACCGCCATCACCACGATCGAAAAAACCCGCGGGCTGTTCCTTGAAACCGACGGCGGCTATGCCTTTGTGCCGATCGAGGCAGGCCGCGAAGGCGGCGGCTGGATCGAAATCCGGCGAGGGGTGAAAGACGGCGACCGTATTGTGACCGACGGCGTGTTCGATCTGAAAAATGTGCTGCTGAAGGAACACATCGGAACGGGCGAATGAGATACGCATGAACCAGTTGCTGACGTTTTCGCTCCGCTATCGGTTCTTTACGCTGGTGGCGATCGCCGTCGTGATCGCGGCCGGCCTCTGGTCGTTCACCCACCTGACGATCGATGCGGTCCCTGACCTGACACCGGTGCAAGTGCAAATTCTCACGCGCGCCCCGGCATTGGGGCCTGTCGAGGTGGAGCAATTCGTCACGTTTCCGATCGAAGCCTCTTTGAACGGTCTGCCTGCCCTGCGCGAGTTGCGGTCCGTCTCACGGTATGGGCTGTCCGCCGTCACGGCGATCTTCGACGATCGCACCGACATCTATCGAGCCAGGCAATTCGTCGCCGAGCGGCTGGCTCAGGCCATGGAACGTATTCCCGCAGAGTGGGGCCGCTCACGACCGGATTAGGCGAGGTCTATCAATTCACGCTCAACGGCGAGGGCTACAGTCCGATGGCCCTGAGAACGCTGCTGCAATGGGATATCGGCATGAAATTGCGCGCCGTGCCCGGCGTGGTCGAGGTCAACATCTGGGGAGGCGAACCACAACAGTTCCACGTCATTGTCGACCCATCAAAGCTGTTGTCGTTCAAATTGTCGATGAAGCAGATCTTCGACGCCTTGCAGCGCAACAACGCCATCGCCGGGGGCGGATATATCGAACACCAGCGCGAGCAATTGTTGATCCGCGGCGAAGCGCTGGCGACCAACCTCAACGATCTAGCCCACATCGTGGTGGCGCACGGCCCGGGCGGCGTGCCCATCTACATCGCCGACCTTGCCGAGGTCAAAGAGGGATCGGCGCTCAGAATCGGGGCCGCCACGGCCATGGGAAACGGCGAAACCGTGATCGGCATGGTGCAGATGCTGGCCGGGGAAAATGCCCAGGAGGTCGTCACCCGCGTGAAGGCACGCGTGCAGGAGATTCAAGCCACCCTCCCTGCCGGCGTGACGATCGAGCCTTACTACGATCGCACGATTTTCGTCTCGAAGGTCATGCGCACCGTCCGCAACAATCTGCTGGAAGGCGGCCTGCTCGTTATCGCCGTCCTGTTGTTGTTTCTCGGCGACCTGCGGGCCGGACTCATCGTGGCCTCTGCGATCCCGCTGGCCATGTTGATCGCTTTCATCGGCATGATGCAGGCCGGGCTCTCGGGCAACCTCATGAGCCTCGGCGCGATCGACTTCGGGCTGCTGGTCGACGGCTCCGTCGTGATGATCGACAATATTCTCCGGCGGCTGGCCGAGAAGCCGACGCCGTCCCGCGACGCACGGTTGACCGAAGTCTTGGCGGCGGGACGCGAGGTGCTGCGTCCCATGACGCTGGCGGTGACGATCATCATTCTGGTGTACGTCCCGATTCTGGCCCTGACCGGCATCGAGGGCAAAATGTTTCGTCCGATGGCCGTCACGGTCATCATGGCCTTGACCGGGTCCCTGCTGCTCGCCGTCACGGTCACGCCGCTCTTGTCCTTCTGGTTCTTGCGGGCACAACCAGCCGGGGAATCGACGGCCGTGATTCGCAGCCTGAGGCGGATCTATGCGCCGTGGCTTCAAGGGGTGGTAGCCCGCCCAGCCTGGCCCCTGTCGATTGCGGTGAGCCTGTTTGCCGTCAGCCTGCTGGCGGGAAGCCGATTGGGAATCGAATTCGTTCCCCGTTTGGAGGAAGGAGACCTCGCGGTCCAGGTGTGGCGGTTGCCGAGTATCTCCTTGAGTGAGTCCGTCTCCACCGCATTGGAGATCGAACGCGTCCTGCGCCGTTTTCCCGAAGTCACGCTGGTCGTCACACGCACAGGCAGCCCGGAAGTGGCCACGGATGTCATGGGCGTGGAGATGTCCGATGTCTTCGTTATTCTGAAGCCTCAGCGCGACTGGGTCACGGCACCGAGCCGCGACGAATTGATCGAGACGATGAAACGACAGATCATCGAACAGGTCCCGGGGGTCGGCCTGGGATTTACTCAACCGATCGAAATGCGGTTCAACGAATTGATCGCCGGAGTCCGCTCGGACCTCGCCGTGAAAATCTTCGGCCCCGATCTCGATATCTTGAAACAGCAGGCCGAACGCGCTGCGCGGGCACTGGAACGCGTCCCAGGCGCGGCCGATGTGAAGGTGGAACAGGTGGCCGGATTGCCGTTGCTGCGTGTCATCGTCGACCGCGCGGAGATCGCCCGGTATGGGCTCACGGCCGAAGAGGTCCTCACACTGATTCAATCGGCCAGGGTCGGGACCGTCGTCGGAACCGTGGTGCAGGGGTCGCGGCGATTCGAATTGGTCGTGCGGCTGGCGGACCGGGTCTCGCGCGACCCGGCTTCCTTAGGGAGCCTGTTGATTCCGACCATGCATGGAGAACTCGTCCCGCTCTCGCGTGTGACCAACATCCTCGTGGATTCGGGGCCGGCACAGGTCAGTCGTGAGCACGTGCAGCGGCGGATCGTGGTAGAGACCAATATCCGCGGGCGCGATCTGGGCGGGTTCGTGGCCGAAGCGCAGCGGACGGTCGCCCAGGCGGTGGTCTTGCCTCCGGGTTATGAACTGGTCTGGGGCGGGCAATACGAACATCTCCAGGAGGCCACCAGGCGATTGACCATGGTCGTCCCGGTCACGTTGTTGTTGATTCTGGGGATGCTGTCGGTGATTTTCGGCTCGCTGCGGCCCGCGCTGCTCATTTTTCTCAATGTGCCGCTCGCCCTGTCGGGGGGGATTCTGGCGCTCTGGCTGCGAGGGTTGCCGCTCAGCATCTCCGCCATTATCGGGTTTATTGCCCTATTCGGCATCGCGGTCCTCAACGCCGTGGTCCTGGTCAGCCACATCCGTCTGTTGGAAGCGGAGGGCGCTCCCACGGATCACGCCGTGATCCAGGGAGCGATGGATCGACTCCGGCCCGTATTGATGACGGCCCTGGTCGCCAGCCTCGGATTCCTTCCCATGGCCGTGGCAACGGGGATGGGGGCGGAAATCCAGCGACCGCTGGCCACGGTCGTGATCGGCGGCTTGCTGACCTCCACAGCCCTCACGCTGCTGGTCATTCCCGGGTGGTATTCCTACATCGCCGGGCGGGACGGCCGGAAAACACCAGACATCGCGTTGCCCGCATCGGGCGGCCGGCACGGCCCATAACCCCTTACTGAATCAACACAACTCCGCCTCCCAGCTGATCGATGCCACGCCGGTTCCGACTCTTTCCTGGACAGACTTTCAACCCGGCGGTAAGCTTCACCTACGACAACCTGACATCTTTCTGAGGAGTAGATATGGCGACCATCATGGTGATCGACGACGAACCTTCCATCCGCGGCCTCCTGCGTGAGGTCCTGGAACGATCAGGGCATAAGGTCGTCGAAGCCAAGGATGGACGCGAAGCGCTGGACCTCTATCAGAAGCATAAAGCCGATCTGCTCATCATGGATTTGCTGATGCCGGAAGTGGATGGATTGGAAGCCACGCTGCAGCTCACCCGCGAATACATGGACACGAAAATCATCGCGATGACCGGCGCGCAGGGGGATCGTAACTTTTTGGATATCGCGCGATTATTCGGCGCTCACCGGACCTTTGAAAAGCCGTTCGACCTGAAGGAAATGCTCAGCGCGGTCGAAGCCGAGCTGGCCCAGAAGTAACCGCTCCCCCGCCACGCAGGTGGTGGCCCCTCACGATCGGCCCAACAGGAAAAAGCAGTGGAAACACTGCGGCTGAGTCTGCCAGAATCGGCCGTGCAGCGGACCCTCCACATCAGGCTTTTGTGTCGCTAATTTACTCTCGCGCATCGATTCTCTGGTATGCCTGGAGCGTCCTTATCCTCCTCGTCGGCATTCTCCCCCTGCATAACTTCGTCGGCCATGCGCACTGGCAATACATTCGCTGGGTCCCGACCCCCGATCAATTGAGTTCTCCCGCGATCCTGCTGGATCTGGGAATCGATGCCGTCGCCAACATCCTCCTGTTTGTGCCCTTCGGTTTTCTGTGCACCCTGCGCGGACGCGTCGACACAGCGTACTCCCCTCGCCTAGTCCTGCTCCTGGCCTTCACGCTCTCTTTCGGGATCGAGTACTACCAGGTCTATTGCCACAACCGGAGCACATCGCTGCTCGATTTGCTGGACAATGTCCTGGGCGCCTACTTGGGCATGAGGCTGGGCGAGTATGTGCTCAGGAGAACGGCGGCGGTCACGCAAGCGGTGTCGTAACCGGTCCAAGAACTTTTTCTGAACAGGGACGCGGCTAGATTCGAGCGCCCAGGTCCTTCCGCTGCAGGGTCCGCATCATCGTGGCATCGTTATAGGCCACCTCGCTCAACGCATCCAGGATGTGCACCCCCTTGGCGGCGACCAATTCCTTGGCCTTGCTGTAATTCTTGGCGCTGAAACGCGCGACGGCCGGCTGACCATTCACAATTTGGCAGGCAAGCACTTCGCCGCCGGCCACGTCCATCGTCCCGCCCTCTTCGACCAGTTTCTTCGCCTGCGGCACCGTAATCTGATGGAGCTGGGCAAACTCCTCCAGCCCTCCTGTTTCCACGAGCCGCCCGTCAGGCATGATACAGAGCCGTTTGAAATGCGGAGACCAATCCTTGCGAAAATCGATAAACTTGATGTCGCCGCCCTTTGCGACTGCGCGATCCAACGTGCGGTAGTCGAGGCCAAGATTTTTCTGCGCCAGTTTGGTTTTCAACTCCTCCGGCAGTGTGCGATAGAACACCTCTGTCGCCGCATCCAACAGGGGAATGGCCCTGGCCCGCGCCAATTGTTCGGCTTCCGCAAACTGCATCAGATCCAACACCCAGGTCTGTTTCGCAGACGCGCCGCTCGCATCCACGCGACAGGCAAACAGCCCCCGCGTGAGCAACCCGCCGATCTGTGGATACACGTATACGCCACCGTCCGTCAGCAGGTGCGTCATCTGCTCCAACGGCACGTCGTAACTTTCCGACAACACTTTGGCATGGCCCGCCAGGTTCTCCGGTAAGGTCATGGCACAGGCCGTCACGTTTCCCGGCGCGTCAAATTCCGAGTAGTCCTCGATGACGTTATACAGAATAGGCGGTTTCGGCTTTTCAATTTTCTTCTTAATCTTGAACATCGTGAATTCGTTCCTCGTCTCTCGTCGTTCGTCTCCCGCTCAGATTTCGCGCTGGCACCATCACTCACGCCGGAGGTGATAGTAGGGCGGCAACGTCAGCAGCCGTCCGTCGTCCACCGGCCCGCCGATCGTAAAATGATACAGCGACTGCAGCGCCAGATCCTTGATCCCCACGATCTCATGCACCGGATCATCAAAGAAACAGCCGATGCCGGTCCCGCGCAGGCCGGCGGCCTCCGCTTCCAGATACAACACCTGCCCGACCAAGCCGGCCTCCCAGAACAGACGTGGATACCACCAGGCGCCCCTATCCCGCAAGCGACCCTCAAACTCCGCCAGCATCCCGAGGGAAAACGCGCTGTCCCCTGCAATGCCCTGGTGGCAGCTGACCTGAGCCGCAAGGCGTTGCGCATCACCTTGCAGGAGCCAGTACAGCGGCAGGTCTGCCGGACAGCCCGGAGTCGGTGACCATTCCAGATCCGGACTCATTGAAGATTTGAGCAGGGGTAGCCGGTTGTAATCACGCGCCAACACATAGAGTCCCGGCCTCAACCCTTCGACTCGATGGACAAACAGCATCAGATGGATTGCAGGCTCCCACGGCAACAGATCCCAGGGCATGGGACGATCGACCTGCGGGGCGCCGGCCTGCGGCATCAGCCGTTGCAGGATGTGGAAGAAGGTTTCGGAAGGCATGCCCGTCTTGGCATCGAACGCCACGGCGCTGCGGCGCTGCCGGATGATCCTCCCAGCGTCGACCGCCGTTCGTGAATCGTGATGCGTCGTCGAGAGCACCGATCCCTGCGAACGTTGAACGGCGAGAGGTTCCACAGTGGTCTTCCAGGAGGCCTCTGCCGCGTCATCGATGGCATCCCAGTGGACGCCATGCTCCCGGCTCAGCCGGTTGGCCTTTCCGTGCCATGATCCTGCAATCAGATCACTCACCAATGCCTGATCCAGACACAACGGCAGGTCCGCAGCAGGGCGCGCTCCACTGGCATCAGGCCAAATCACCGCCAGACAATCGGGATGTTCCGGCTCGGCCTCGCCGTAGTCCTCCGCCCGGTGCGTACCCAGGACCCGCGCCACTTGGTTTTGATCCGCACCGTCGAGCAACAGCATCTTCCATCCCAGCGTGGCCGCCGCGATCCTCGCGGACCCGAGCGCATGCCCGACATCGTGGTTACAATAGCGAAAGGCCCGCTCACCATACTTCCAGGCCTCTCGCCAATGGACGGATGTCAGGCCGAACAGGAAGGCGCCTGGTGGAAACCCGGCCAGCAGTCTCGTGATCGATTCAGCGGGACACTCGCTCCGTAACTCCAGCCCATGCTCCCTGGGCGCGTAGTGATAGAGACCAGGCGGAAGCCCGGATTCATCGAGCGGCGGGAGCAGCACGTACCCTTCCGTCGGATGTAAATTGCCCGACGAGGGATTGTTGCGGAGGGCCCATTCCGATTCCCCTGCTCTCTTCCAGGCCGACAAACCAAGCGCCAATTCGAAGAACCGGGAGAGGGTCCGGATGGTGAGCGGCTGACTGGCCACTGCGTCAGCCTGATAGATGGCATCATACGAAGGCGACCGTGGTTCCTCATCTGCTCCCAGCAATGGCAACGGAACCAGGCAGGCGCCCTCGAATCGGCGGAACGGATTGGGCTGATTCGCCCAATCCAAGAAGCCTAACGACTTCGCGTAGCGATCGAAGTGATGCTTGGTTCGCACATGGTAAGCGATGACGCGATCGACCGGATCGGCCGGGACCGGTTGGGCAGATGGGGCGGATGAAGGCTGCTCAGGACCCATGCCCGCAGTCTAACGAGGCAGGGGAAAGAAAGTAAACGCGCCGTTATCCGATGAGCCGCGCGATCCCGAAGGCGGCTGCCGCGGCCAAACCGCCGACCATCACGGTCTGGAACCCGCCTCGCCAGGCAGGGGCTCCCGTGAACCGGCTCTTCACATACCCAAACAGGAATAAGGCAATCGGGGTGACTGCCGCAGACCACCACAGCGCCGTTCGTACATCCGGCACCACCATGTAAGGCAGTAACGGGATCACTCCACCCGCGATATAGGCCAACGCAATCGTCCAGGCGCTGAACCGGCCACGTCGTGGATCCGGCGCCTCCAACCCCAGTTCAAACCGCATCATAAAATCCACCCAGCGCGCAGGATTGGCTCGCAGCGTTTCCACCAGCGGCATGATCTGTTCTCGATGCAGTCCATATCCGCGAAAGATGTCGTACACCTCTTCGGCCTCCCGGTCCGGGATATGTTCGGTCTCGCGCAGCTCCCGCAGCCGTTCAGCCGCATAATGTTCCGCTTCCGTCCTGGCCGCCAGATAGCCGCCAAGCCCCATGGCGATCGAACCGGCGGCAATCTCCGCCAGGCCGGCAGTCACCACCAACCCGGACGAGCTCCCGGCGCCGGAAAGGCCGGCCGCGAGCGCAAAGGGCACGGTCAACCCGTCCGCCATGCCGATCACAATATCGCGCACGGTGGCGGTGGCGGTGAAATGCGTTTCCATATGAGGCGCGTGCGACATAGGCCCTCTCCTTCAGATTGAGCCTGTGTGTGTACGCGTCTTGAGCGCGAGGGTCAAGGCGAGGAATCGGCTGGAGCGCCCGCGCGGGGCTTAGCGCAGAACTTGACGACGTATGGGGAAGGAAACGAGAGAAGGGAAGCGCATAGACTCCGTCGGCGGGCGACGCATCCCGTCACTCGGTGCATGCCGCCGGCGGAAAGGACAGCACTAGGCGGCCAAGGCGATGGGGCTGAACAAGTTCACCGTTTCCTGCAGCTGCTCCCTCGCTTCTCCCAGCAACGTCGCGCACTGATCGGCGTTGAAGCTGGTCGTCTGGATGGCTGCCGCATGAAAGGGCATGACCTGCGGCGCCTGCGCAGGATGCTTGTCCTCATGATCGGCAACGACGCCGGCAAGGTGCACCATCGACGCATGGAGCGCATAGTCACCGGCCTCTTCCGGGGCCAACTGATGCCGGATGGCCTGTTCGATTTGGATCGGCATGCCCCAGGAATGGATCAATTCGGCGCCGACTTCCGTAAAGTCACACCCGAAATTCGACTGTTCAACTTCCGCCAATGGCTCGCCCAAATTGCCCGCTTCAATCAGCGCCGATTGCGCGCGTTCCGGAATCGTTTGATAGAGCACCAGATGGCCGATATCCCGCATGAGGCCTTCGATGAAAAAACGTTCGCTGTCCTCAATGCCGCAGGCCTTGGCGATCTTACCCGCCATCAACGCGCACAGGACGCTTTTACGCCAGTAGGCCGACAGGTCCATGATCTGCACGGTCATCCCGCTGAAGCTCCGGCCCACCGTCGTCGCCGTCACCAAATCGCGCACCGCCTGCATGCCGAGCAAATTCACCGCCCGCGTGACCGTATCGACCTGTTTGGGAAATCCGTAGAGCGGGCTGTTGACGATCTTGAGCATGCGGGCGGAGATGCCCGGATCCATTTTGAGCACGCGCGCGAGATCATCCATCGTGGAATCGGGATCGTCGACCACATCCCGGACACGAAAATAGATCTCAGGAAGCGTGAAGACGTTTGAGCAGGCCATAACCAGTTCTTGCGCCGATGGCATGATGGACGATCCTCCTTACGACGCGGGGTGCGTCGGGCCGTTGCAAAGCTCTTCGAGTATCTGTATCGGTTCCAACCTTTCGTTTCTAAAGCCGGGATCGGCACAGAGATGGCCAACCTTGCCTGCCCTGTCTTTACCTCTCCTCGCGCTGACGCTTCTTTCGTTCGCCGCCATAGGGGGCCGCCAACGACAAGGGGGCGAGTTTCTCCCGGTGGGGAACCATCCCAAACAGGCTCGCCGCCAGCGCGGTACTCCGCAAGGCCCAGCTGAGGAAGCCGATCGAGAGCGCCGTGCCGGCCGCTGCGGCGATTTTCGTCGTATAGGTGTGCTCGGCGATCTCAGCGGACAGCGCGTCCTCCAATTCCTCGATCACTGCATCCAGCTTCGAAAAAATCAAATCACTTAACGCGTCCGGCGAGAGTCGTTCATGCCGATCATCAAGATGTGTCTCCTCGACAGCACGTAGAGATGTCGGCGGCTGACGCGGTTCGTCGGTCCTTGCCTCGTCACCGTCCCGGTGAACCGAGGCTGAAAGCTGGCGCGGCTCCTCCAGCTTGAATATTTGTTCCCTGGATGGCGGCTGCACCGTTCGAACAGCGGGCTCTGCCGTCACAAACCTCGTATCTCCCACAATCGATCCGACCACAGGCTCGGTCGCCAGCGGGGTATACGGAACGGAGACCGGGGGCGCCGCGAACGTTGTCGGTGGCGCGGTGGGGACCAAGGAAGGTGGCAGCGCCGTCGGCACCTTGCTCTCGACGACATCCGTCACCGTCACGTGCAGCGTTTGAGTCACACTCGCGCCTTGTGAATCCGTCACTCGCACCTGGACGACGTAGACATTGTCTCCATTCGAATCGGCGGGCGCGCTAAAGTTCGGAGGCGCGACAAAGCTCAGGGCGCCGGTCGCGGCGTTGATGGTAAACAAGGCCTGATCGACACCGCCGCTGACGCTGTACGAAAGCGCTTGGGCCGGCAGATCGGCATCGATGCCGCTCACGATCGTGACCGCGTTCACATGCTCCGCCACATTGATGGCCGCCGTGGCGCCGCCGCCGTCGCTGATGATCGTGGGCGCGTCGTTCACCGGCGTAATGGTCAAGGTCACGGTGGTGGTGCCCACCGAGGCGCCTCCTGCATCTCTTACGGTAAAGGTAAAGCTATCCCCGGTGGTTTCCGATCCATCATGCACATAGCGGAGACGATTCGCGGCGATATCCGCTTGCGTGAACGATGTTGTGGAGACCCCTGGCGTCGTCGTCAACTCCAGACGCCCATGCGTGGGGCCGGTCCCGATGGAATAGGTCAGTTGCGCCGCGCTATGGTCCACGTCCGTCACGGCCAACTCGCTGCTGCTGATCGTATCTGTGCCGCCTTCCGCGACCGTACTCCCGCTGTTCACGACCAGCACCGGCGCGTCGTTGACGGCCGTGACGTTGACGGTCAGGGTATTGGGCGTCGCATCATAGGCGTTGGCACTGTCCCGCACCGAGAAGTTGAACCGGGCGTAGCCGGTGCCGTTGGCATTGGCCACCGGCGTGAACACCAGGTTGCCCGCCGTCACGTCGGCCACCGACACCACCTGCCCGGCCGTCACCGCCACGCCCGAGAGCCGCAGCGTGCCGGCCGCCGGGAGCGTATCGATCCGCACGGCGCTCAGGCTGTCGCCGGCGTCCACGTCACTAAAGCCGAAGTTCGCGGTCGTCAGGGTGTGCGACGTATCCTCGTTGATCGTGACCGTGGTGCTGGTCCCCGCCGGCGCTTCGTTGACGTTGGTCACGTTGATGGTGAAGGTCTCGTCGTACGTCGCCCCGGCCCGGTCGGTGATCCGTACGGTCACGTTGTGGCTCGTCGCCGCTTCGTAGTTCAAGAGCGTGCTGTTGGCCACGGTGATCGCGCCGGTCGCGCTGTTGATGGCAAACCGGCCCCCGGCGTTATCCGTCAGGCTGTAGGTCTTCGTGTCGCCGGCATCCGCGTCCACTCCCGTGATTGTCCCTACGGCGGTCCCGTTCGCCGCATTCTCCGCCACCGTATTCGCTGATAAACTCAAATCCGTCGGGGCCTCATTCACATTCGTGACCGTCACGGCGATAGCCTGCGTGTCCGTTGCTCCGTTTCCGTCCGATACTTGCACCGTCACGTTGTAAACATTGTTCGCGCCATTGTCGGTCGGGGCTTCATAGTTCGGGGCGGCGATAAATCTCAGGGCTCCCGTATTCGCATCAATCGTAAACTTTGAGGCGTCCACCCCGCCGCTGATGGAATAGGTCAGCGTCTGTCTCGTATCGGCGTCGGTCGCCGTCACGGTGGTGACCGCGGTAGTATTTTCCGCAACGCTGATAGACGCGGCCGCTCCCCCGCCGTTACTGGTGATGACAGGCGCGGCTTCGTTCACGTCGGTGAGATTAATTGTGAAGGTCTCGTCGTAGGTTAGCCCGGCGGCGTCCGTCACCCGCACCGTCACGTTGTGGCTCGTGGCCACTTCGTAGTTCAACAGCGTCCCGTTGGCCACCGTGATCACGCCTGTGCTGCCATTGATCGCGAAGCGGCCACCGGCACTGTCCGTCAGGCTGTAGGCCTTCGTGTCGCCGGCATCCGGATCAGTCCCGCTCACGGAGCCGACCACCGTCCCGCTCGCTGCGTTCTCTCCCACCGTGCTCGCCGATAAACTCAAATCCGTCGGCGCGTCGTTGGCGGCCGAGACGTTGACGGCGAGGGTATTAGGCATCGAATCGTAGGCGTTGCCACTATCCCGGACGGAAAAGGTGAATTGAGCGTAACCCGTGCCGTTCGCATTCGGCGCCGGCGTGAACAGCAGGTTGCCCGCCGTCACATCGGCCACCGACACCACCTGCCCCGCAGTCACCGCCACGCCCGACAGGGTCAGCGTCCCGGCGGTCGGCAGCGTGTCGATCCGCACGGCGCTCAGAGAATCTC
>WBZU01001582.1_pt1 | contig 16915 bp, 19 predicted proteins | sample 5204311 | NCBI WGS metagenome assembly WBZU01 (sample SAMN12344359, study PRJNA552823) | activated sludge metagenome | biome: Activated sludge suspended growth; feature: Nitrification reactor; material: Wastewater; isolation source: activated sludge from nitrification reactor of wastewater... | reverse complement strand
AGCGCCTGGGCAACCGAAGTGCGACCGAGGAGGAGGCCTGAGATGAACGCTGTGCTCGAGAGCCGGAAACTGCGGAAGCTACGTCTGGCGACGACTTCGCTGGCCGGCTGCTTTGGTTGCCACATGGCTTTTCTCGACATCGACGAGCGTTTGCTGGAACTGCTTGAACGGGTCGAATTCGACCGCTCGCCGCTGACCGACATCAAGACCTGCGGCCCTTGCGACATCGGCCTGATCGAAGGCGGCATCTGCAACGCCGAGAACATCCACGTGCTGCAGGAGTTTCGCCGCCACTGCAAGGTGCTGATCGCCATCGGCGCCTGTGCGGTCAATGGCGGGCTACCGGCGCAGCGTAACCATCTCGACCTCGGCCGGTGCCTGCAGGAGGTCTATCTGACCGGGCCGGGAATCGTCAACGGGCAGGTGCCCAACGATCCGGAATTGCCGCTGCCACTCGACAAGGTGCACCCGATTCATGAAATCGTCCGCGTCGATTACTTCATTCCCGGCTGCCCACCGTCGGGCGACGCGATCTGGAAATTCCTGACCGATCTGCTCGATGGGCGGACACCACGGCTCGGATATCCCCTGCTGCATTTTGATTGATGGAGGCCAGCATGGCAGACGCCTTGTTTGCACTCGAAACCGCGCCTGCCGACATCGGCACGCTGCGCCGGGTGGCGATCGACCCGGTGTCACGCGTCGAAGGCCACGGCAAGGTGAGCTTGCTGCTCGACGAAAACGATCAGGTGCAACAGGTTCGCCTGCACATCGTCGAATTCCGCGGTTTCGAGAAGTTCATCCAGGGACGACCCTACTGGGAAGTGCCGGTGATGGTGCAGCGTCTGTGCGGGATCTGCCCGGTCTCGCACCATCTGGCGGCTGCCAAGGCGCTCGACCGGGTGGTCGGCGCCGCGCCCTTGACGCCGAGTGCCGAGAAACTGCGCCGCCTGATGCACTACGGGCAGATTCTGCAGTCGCATGCGCTGCATTTCTTTCATCTCTCCTCGCCGGACCTGCTTTTCGGTTTCGATAGCGAGGCTGGCCGGCGCAACATCGTCGGCGTTGCGGCAGCGTATCCCGAAGTGGCCAAGCAGGGCGTCCTGCTGCGCAAGTTCGGCCAGGAAGTGATTCGCCTGACCGCCGGCAAGCGCGTGCATGGCACCGGTGCGATTCCCGGTGGCGTCAACCGCGCCTTGAGTCGCTCCGAACGCGAGGGCTTGCTGGCCGAAATCGGGTCGGTCATCTGCTCGAGCCGGCAGGCAGTGCAACTCGTCAAGCGTCTGCATGCGGCTGATCCGGATCTCTACGACGGTTTTGGCACTTTTCGCTCGAACCTCCTGTCGCTGGTCGGCCCCGACGGTGCGCTCGACTTTTACGATGGCACGCTGCGCGCGCGTGACGCCGACGGGCGGATCCTCGTCGACGGTTTCGCGGTCAGCCACTACCATGAGCTGATCCGCGAGGAAGTCAAACCATGGAGTTACATGAAATTTCCCTTCCTCGCGACGCTCGGCTCGCAGGAGGGCTGGTACAAGGTCGGGCCGCTGGCGCGCGTGCAGAACTGCGATTCGATTCCGACACCCCTCGCCGAGGTCGAGCGCCGCGAGTTCATCGACCACGGCCATGGCCAACTGATCCACGCACCGCTGGCCTATCACTGGGCGCGCATGATCGAGATGTTGCACGCTGCCGAGAAGATCGGTGATCTGCTGTACGACGACGATCTTTCCGGGAGCGAACTGTGCAGCAGCGGCACCCGCAAGCGCGAGGGCGTCGGTGTCATCGAAGCACCGCGCGGCACGCTGATCCACCACTACCGTGTCGACGACGACGATCTGGTGACGATGTGCAACCTGATCGTCTCGACAACGCACAACAATCAGCCGATGAACGAGGCAGTTCGCCGCGTCGCCCAGCGCTATCTGAACGGACGCCAACTAACCGAAGGCCTCTTGAACCACATTGAAGTCGCCATCCGCTGCTTCGACCCCTGCCTGTCGTGCGCCACACATGCACTCGGCAAGATGCCGCTGCAGCTCGAATTGCTGGATGCCGCCGGGCGCGTCATCGAGCAAATCAGTTCAGACCCATCGAACGCCCGGACTCCGAGATGCGCCCAGTCGTAGGTTGGGTTAGCCCGCTGGGCGTAACCCAACAGCCTGCGGCGGAAGTGTCGGGTTACGCCTGTCCTGAGCAACGCCGAAGGGCGACGCCAACCCGACCTGCGAACTGAGGCCTCGGGAGTGCCGCTGGTCTCGCTCGCTCCGGTTGTAATCCTGGCCTGCGGCAACCCCAGCCGCGGTGACGATGCCCTCGGACCGATCCTCCTCGATCGCCTGCAGACCTGGCTCGAAACCGCGGGTTGCGCCGGTCTGGCCGACGACTTCGAGCTGATCACCGACTTCCAGTTGCAGGTCGAGCATGCGCTGGACCTCGTCGGACGGCGCCTGGCGCTGTTCATCGACGCCGGGCAGCAGACGCCAGCGCCTTTTGTCTTTCGTCGGGCGCAGGCCATCGACTCTGCCAGTCCGAGCACACATTCCCTGCCTCCCGAATCGGTGCTCGCCGTCCTGCCGCGAATCAGTCGCGAAGCGCCACCGCCGGCTTTCATACTCTGTGTACGCGGTGAGCGCTTCGAGTTGGGGGAGGGGTTGAGCCCCGCCGCGATGCGCCACGCCCATGCCGCGTTTGAACTACTCAACGAGTTGTGTCGTGCCGCTGACGTGGGCGCCTGGCAGGCTCGCGTGAGCGGGGGAGAGTAGACTTCAAAGCGGACAGTCAGCTTCGCTATCGGAAGAGCGCCCTCAGCGATGGGCAGCAGCAAAGACGCGCCAGCCATTTTCGGAACGTTTCGCAATCGAGGAACCGAAAAACTTGACAGCATATTCAGCGTATTGTAACCGCGGGTGGCCGCCTGTTGCATTGCTTTACAACGCCTATCGCTGTTGTTAGCATTTACAACATGCCAGCCATGCTGATCCTCGATGACCGCTACCCTCAAGGGGATCATGCTTTTGTCGCTGTGCGTGTATTCCGGGTGCCGGCCCAGGTGCCCGGCAGCATGCACGACCTGAAGTACAGCCTGGCTTACGTGGTGAATGGGGTGTGCGTGCTCCGCTTCGATAACGAGCCCGGCAAGGGGGACCACTTCCACTGCGGCGAAGCGGAGGCGCCGTACGTGTTCACCTCGCTGGAACAGCTTTTGGCGGACTTCTGGGCCGCCGTCGATGATTGGAGAAAATGACATGACAAACATTGTAACCATCGGCGTCGCGTCGCGCGAAGAGATCAACGCTCGCTTCATACGCGCAATGACCACCGGCAAGCGCATGGCACCCTTCATCGGCTTTGTCGATGAGCGCGCGCTATGGCGCGCGCTGACGCCGCTACGCTGGGACATCCTCAAGGTGATGACGGGTGCTGGGCCGCTCGCACTACGGGAAATTGCGCGGCGCGTGGCGCGCGACGTGCGCGGCGTGCATGCAGACGTCCATTCGTTGCTGGCCACTGGGTTGATCGAGCGCGACCAGGCGGGGTTTCGTTTTCCTTACGATGCAGTGCATGTGGATTTCATTCTGACGGCGGCGTGATTTTCGAGAACGCTGACGCTTCAGGCAAAAATGGAAAATCTTGTGCTGATGCCATTGGGAGGATAAATTTTTTTGGCTATGCGGTCTTGGGTAAGTTCTCCGACATTCCGAGACGGCACTTTCTCATGGATTAGCTGTTGGAATGTCGGGAGACTTCTTCACGACCGCTTATCAGGCAATGGAAATCTTGATCGACATCATCCTCAAGGCTGGCCGTTCTGCCGTTGAGCTTGCTTTCTTCGTCCTGTTGCCGGTCATGGTGGTCATGCTCACCCTGATGCGTATGCTCGAGGCCAAAGGCATGCTCGACTGGTTGGCTCAACGACTGGCACCGGCGTTGAGACCCTTCGGGCTTGGCGGATTGGGTGTTTTTGCTGCACTACAAATCAACTTTGTCAGCTTCGCTGCCCCCATTGCGACCTTGACCATGATGGAGCAACGCGGCGCTTCAGATCGTCATATTGCAGCCACGTTGGCGATGGTTTTTTCCATGTCACAAGCCAATGCAGCGTTTCCAATGATGACGATGGGTCTGAACTTTGGCACAACCCTGGCATTCTCTCTGGTTGGGGGGTTGGCAGCAGCGTCAGCGACATACTATCTGTTCGGCCGCCACCTCTCTGCAGCAGAGGGAGTGGTAGATGAAACACTTCCACACCAATCAGCGGACAGTGCCAAGGGCGTGCTTGACGTCATTAATCGGGCCGGTGCCGAGGCCTTCAAGATCGCCGTTGGGGCCATCCCCCTGCTAGTGCTGTCACTGGTGGTGGTTATCGCCTTGAAGCGTTTTGGTGTCATTGATCGGCTCACAGAATGGCTGACTCCGCTCCTCACCATCATGTCCATCGACCCCGTTCTGATCCTACCCTCATTCACCAAATACCTGGCCGGTGGAACATCGATGATGGGAGTGATGGATGACCTTCGCCGCTCGGGTCAAGTGAGTGTTGAACTGCTCAATGCCAGCGCTGGATTTCTAATTTCCCCATTCGACCTGCCTGGGGTTGCTGTCCTTATCTCAGCCGGAAAACGTATCGCCTCCGTATGGAAGCCGGCTGCCTGGGGGGCCTGCTTCGGCATTGCCCTGCGCACTGTGGGACACGCGTACTTTGGATGACCATTAGGAGAAAAGAGAAAAGGGGCCAGGCTCATCATCATGGCGTGCTTTCTCCGCCTGCCTAGTCAGCCAGCAAGTCCAGTTGTTATTGTGTTGCATCCCCAGTGCCTTTGCCAGTGGCGCGTGGTCGCCCGCGCGGCCGGGCTTCGCGCCGTTCACCGACGGCGTGCGCAATTTGTGCATGAAAGCGGCTGTTGCCCAGCGGCAGGCTTTGATTGAGCGCGAGCCGGATGTCGGCGATGGCTTCTTCGTCAAGCTGGGCGCGGAAGAACTGGTGATAGGTGGCCTGGCGCTCGCCGGCGTCTTGGGCAATTTCGAGGTAGACAGGGTGCGGGGTGAGTCTCAGGTCGGTCTGCCCGAGCCCGTTGGCGCGGTAACTGCTCCAGCGGTAGTGCGCGGGGTCGTCGACCATGCCGGCGCACCGGGTTGAGTTCGATGTAGCGCATGCTGGCGAGCAGGTAAGTGTCGGCCTGGACGAGCGATGATTACTGTGAAAGTCGCGTCAGCGACTCACGAATCTCCCCTCCCCCCTCGCGGGGGCGCAGGCGGGGTTTCGCGGAGCACTGCTCCGCGCCGCCGCAGCCGGCCCGCGATGCAGCGCGGGCCGTGGAAGGGGCCGGGGGGAGAGGGGAACGTTCATGACTTTCATGATCGGGGGTGCCTGGAAAAGTCATGGCCGTTTGTAGCGACTGTCCCAGAGAGTGCCAGTGCGCCGGTAGGTTTTGTTGATGTACTGGACGTAGCGCCGACCGAGGGAGATGAGGAGCTTGGGAACGGCCTCCGCCTTCTCCGGAGTGAGGAGGAGATGAACGTGGTTGGTCATCAGGACGTAAGCGTGGAGTTGGCAGCCAGTTTGCCTGAGGGCTTCGTCCAGCCAGTTGAGGTAGGCGTGGTAATCGTCTTCGTTCAGGAAGCAGGCGTCGCGGTTGTGCCCGCGCTGCACGATGTGCAGGGGCAGACCATCAAGATGGGTACGGCGACGACGTGGCATACCAAAAACGTCTCACGGGCAGGCGAGGAGGGGGTAAACGGGCGCGAAATTGAGCCAGGCCTCTTTTCAGCCTTTTCAGCCTTTTCAGCCTTTTCAGCCTTTTCAGCCTTTTCAGACCCAAATCTTGTGTCGTTCTCCCCGGATCGACACCTGGCAAGCGAGCGTGTCTCCTATCCCCTTCAAGCCGGCAACCTCTGGGTTGCCGCCAGGCCACGCACCAGCATGCAGTCGAATTCGATGATCGCCAGGGTCGTTTTGTCGCGCGAGACGGGGAAGAAGCCGGACGGCAGGAATCCAGCCTCCTCGAACACGGACAGTGATTCGATGAAACCAGGAGTTCCTTCGTAGAGCGGGATCACCGAACACTCGATCAGGACGGCCCTGATCTGTGGCAGCAAGGCCGTCGCCCCCGAGAACACCTTGAGGTCGAATCCCTGCGTATCCAGTTTGAGCAGCAGGCGATTGTCCGGCGCGGCAATGCCCTCGATGCCGTCCAGACGTCTGACCGGCACCTCGATGATTTCCTTCAGACCGGTGCGGTGAGGGAAATACTGCCCGGATTTCTCGTTGGTTTTCAGGAACGACGAAAAATCGCTGCCGGCAAGGATGTTAAGTTCCATTACGCTGTCCTGTTCGGCCAGCCCGCAAGAATGGGCCGTAAACAAACGATCCGCGGCGAATCGCTCGGCAAGCGCATGGGCCATCGCCGGAATGGGTTCGAATGCCTCGATGCGTCCGGCGAATCCGGCAGCGCGCAAGCGCAATGAAAATTGCCCGGCATTGGCGCCCACATCGATGACCGTATCAATCGCGTGCTTGTCGAGGACGTGCAGCAGGTGCCTGTCGAGTTGCAGGTGATTCTTGCGGCGGGAAATCGCATCGTAGCCAAACAAGCCGGCCAATGCAGGAACAAGTTTCATCTCTCTCCTTACAGTTGAACAGGTAGCGAGTCAGTCCCGCTAACGGTCATGACTTTTCCAGGCACCCCCGATCATGAAAGTCATGACCGTTTCCCTCTCTCCCGACCCCTTCCACGGCCCGCGCTGCATCGCGGGCCGGCTGCGGCGGCGCGGAGCAGTGCTCCGCGAAACCCCGCCTGCGCCCCCGCGAGGGGGAGGGGAGATTCCTGAGTCGCATACGCGACTTTCACATGAACGATCATGGCGATACCGACACCCCCCGTTCGGAAATCATGACGGTTAGGGAGGGACTCCCGATGGCGACTATTCAGCAAACAAGATCCAATGCTATATTGGGTCTCCGGAAGGGAAGATTGTATTCCTCCTGGAGCCGCCGGCGACCGGGGCCTCATGCTTTGCGGCTGGTCCGTGTAGGCTTCCTGCCTGACCGCACCCGCCACATGTTTCTAAGGTGCAGTTGTGTATGTGGAAATCGATCCTTGCCATCGCCGTCGGTGCTGCACTCGGCGCACTACTGCGCTGGCAGCTCGGGATCAAGCTCAACGCACTTTTCCCGACCATCCCGCCCGGCACGCTGGTCGCGAACCTGATCGGTGCCTACGTGATCGGTCTGGCGATTGCTTTCTTCGCCTCGTTCTCGGCCCTCTCTCCGGAATGGCGTCTGCTGGTGATTACCGGGTTCTGCGGCGGGTTGACCACTTTCTCGACTTTTTCCGCCGAACTGGCGACCCTGCTGCAGCAGGGGCGTGTCTTGTGGGCTCTCGGTATTGTCGCGGCACATGTCGTGGGCTCGGTTCTCATGACTTTTGCCGGCATGGCCACCATCGTCTGGGTAAGGAATTCGGCCTGATCCTGCCACCTGGGGCAGGCGGGAGTGACGCGACAGAGAGGTTTCAAGGACAGGGAGACCCGCATGGAAGGCTCATTTTTGAGATTCTACGTCAGTGAACGCGAGGAATGTCACGGTGTTCAGCTCTGGGAGTGGTTGCTCGAACGAGGCAACCAACTCGGAATCCGGGGCGGTTCGGCGTTTCGCTCGATCGGTGGTTTCGGGCGACGTCATGCCTTGCATGAAGACCGTTTCTTTGAACTGGCCGGAAGCGGCGGGATCGAGGTCGAGTTCGTGGTCACCGAGGAAGAAGGAAAACGCCTGCTCGATCTGGTTCGCCGGGAGAATTTCCGCATCTTTTACACGCGCATCCCGGCTCAGTTCGCGATCATCCATCCGGATGCCCTGGACCCGCCGGGCATGGCCACGGACGATTGACGCAAAAACCGTGAACATGCTCGCAAGCCTGCGCGAATTGCCGCGGACCGTCTGGCTGCTCGGCCTGGTGAGTTTTTTCAATGATTCCACCAGCGAGCTGATCTACCCGCTGCTGCCGATCTACCTGGCCTCGGTATTGATGGCTGGCCCGAAGGCCTTGGGCATCATCGAGGGGATTGCTGAAGCGACCGGGAGTCTGCTCAAACTTCTTTCCGGCGTGCTCGCCGATCGTCGCGGCTCGGCCAAACCCTGGGTGGTTGGCGGTTATGCGCTGGCTGCGATCGCGCGCCCGTTGCTGGCCTTCGCCACTTCCTGGCCGATGTTGCTGTTGCTGCGCTTTGCCGACCGGGTCGGCAAGGGCCTGCGCAGTTCGCCGCGGGATGCGCTGCTGGCACTGACGGTGGATCCGGCCAGACGCGGACTGGCCTTCGGATTTCATCGTGCACTGGACAACGCCGGGGCCGTCGTCGGGCCGCTGCTGGCGGCCTGGCTGCTCGCCGAGCGAGTGCCATTGGCCAACATCTTTCTCTGGGCTACGCTGGGGGGCGCGATCACGGTTGCCCTGACGCTGGCGGTCAGGGAACCGCAGCGGGACGCGCCGGCACCGGGAAAGCCTTTCAATTGGAGCTTGCAAGGCCTGCCGCCACCGTTCAAACGTTACCTGGGAGTACTGGCGCTGTTCACCCTGGGCAACTCATCGAACATGTTCCTGCTGCTACGGGCAAAGGAACTCGGTCTCGCTGAATACCAGATACCGCTGCTCTGGGCGCTGGTGTCCTGCAGCGCAGCGCTCTTTTCCACGCCGCTCTCGGCACTGTCCGACAGGCTCGGCCGCACCCGTCTGATCGTTGGCGGCTGGGGTGTCTATAGTATTTTCTACTTGCTGCTCGGGGTGAATCCGCAGCCGCTGCTGCTGTGGCCGCTGTTCGCGTTCTACGGCCTGTTCCTGGCGGCCACCGAAGGGGCAGAGAAGGCGCTGGTCGCCGACCTGGTGAGCAAGGAAATGCTGGGCACCGCTTACGGCTGGTTCAACCTGACCGCGGGTACTCTGCTGCTGCCTGCCTCGGTGATCTTCGGCGGGTTGTGGCAATCCGTCAGTCCGCTCGTGGCTTTTGCCTTCTCTGCGGCCTGTGCTTCGTTGGCGGCGCTTCTGCTGCACCTGTGGGTACTACGGCGGAGTGGATGAGGATACGCATTTTCAGCGAACCGTGACCGCTTGCTCCTGCAAAGCCACTCGCTGTTGCCGGTAGGCGGCATGGAAAATGTTCCAGTCGCCATCATTCCAGCCGTCGGTGTGACGCAGCAACTGATCGAGATCATGCCTGCGCACGCGCTCACGACTGATACCCTGGCGCAGCTTTTCCAGATCGATGAAACGCACGTCACTTTCCTGATAGGTGTTGCCTATCGCCGGTGTGCGACGGACGAATACATGCTTGCCGTACAGGCAACTATGCTGCAGGCCATGATGATGGAGGCGGGCGCAGGCACGGGCAATGGCCGTGATCAGGGATGGACGCTGCGACGGCAGGCCATGCCCAACCGCGACATTCCACTCATCGAGGCTGATGAAGCCGTCGAGCGCGCGCGTCACCAGAATCGCACGCCAGCGGGCGGATTCCTGCCGGTCGCCGTAATAGAGCGCCTCGACGGCACCAACCTGGCGCGCACTGAGGCGCAGGATGTTCAGGTACTCGCGGTAGAAGGTCGGGATGCCGCGCCAGGGGTGACGCAGCGTTCGGCAGAGATGGTTTTCCTGTCGTTTCAGGAAGATGGCGCTGCCATCATCGAGCACATGCCGGCTGACGCCACTCCAGCCGCCACGGCGTTCATTGGGGGCTTCATGCCAGTCGGTGCTGAGTGACCACAGCCCTTCGAAGTCAGCGAGCTGGCTGGCGCTCAGTTGCTCGCGCGCCAACTCGTCCGGAAACAGATCACGAGCTTTCACCAAGCGCGAGCCTTCACCGGGAATGCCGTGCGATGCACAGGCTAGACGGCTTTCTTGCGCAGAACATAGGTGCGCCACATGAACAGGCGCGGCAGGAAATCGAGGTGGCCGACGATCTCGAAGCCGGCATCACGGCACTCACGTTCGAACTGGGCGCGCTGTACGATGAAGCGGTTGTCGCTCTTTTCGCCTTGTTGCAGGCGCTTCTGTTCAAGCCGGCGGCGGCGCCAGGCCTTGTAGTTGCCGTCTACCCACAGCGACAGCACCACCGTATCGCGGGTCACGCGACGAAATTCCTTCAACATCGCCAGGCGGTCGGCCGATTCGCCAATGTGGTGCATGAGGCGAATCGAAAAAATGCAGTCGACACGGTTGTCGGGCAAGGTGATCTCGAAGGCAGAACATTGCAACAGGTGGAAACGTCGCACGACGGCCGGGTCGCGCACTTTCCCGGCGATTTCGAGCATGGCTGCGCTGTAATCGGCTGCCAGCAGTTCGCGTTGCGGGTTCTCGGCCAGCATCGACCAAAAGCGCCCCGTGCCACAGGGCAGGTCCAGAACCGACGCCGGGTTGCCGGCCAGGGCCAGGGCGCGGGCGGCCATGCGATGCTCCATGCGGTCGGAGAGCTTTTTCTCGTTGTGCTTCCGGAAGTACTCCTGTGAATGGGTATCGGTGTACTTGTCCGAAAAGGACAGGTGAATGGCCGGTTTCTGCTGGTCGCTCATGTCGTCGCTTGGCGTGGGGGCGTGGTGTGGCGGGTGTGCGGCGGAAAGCCAAGCATACCATAGAGCTGGCTGTCGGCACGGTCGGCAGAGGCCTGTGGCAAGGCAATCGCATGAATCTTATTGTTGCGCATCGGGAACCAGGCTGCGCACGTAAAAAACGGCGTCACTACTCAGGTACATGGCATGCCTCGTGCTATTGACTGTGCATGGTCATGACGCGCCCGACTGGCTGAAGAGATAGGCATGGTAGCCATCTTGTGGATACCGTCCAACCCGTTCCGACAACCCGACGCAAGACAATCCGGCTCCCCTCGCACGACCCCTGGCTCGCCGGTGCGAGTCACGTAGTAATCGCGACCGCGTTGCCCTCGGGCGTGTATTCGAGGGTGCCGCAGGTAGGGATTGGTCACGGCTGCCGCCGCCAGCGGCTCTCGGCTGACGTCCATGTCGTGAAGACTTGGCGCCCATGCGGGTCGACGTTGACGGCGACCCGTGGCCGACCGAAGGGTGGCGACGAAGCACGGATTATTGCGCGAACTGGAATGGTGATTTGCGCTGCACGACGATTCCCCTCAGAGGATTTTGCGCCGACCATGTCTACCCGTGACTGGCGCTCGCATTGGCCTCCCGGCCACTGCCCCGCGTCGTTGCCTCGTCCCTCACCTCTGGAGAATCCTCATGTCCGCCACCCCCATCAAACTCTATCGCCACCCCTTGTCCGGTCACGCCCATCGCGTGCAACTGATGCTCTCACTGCTCGATTTGCCGACGCAACTCGTCGACGTCGACCTGATGAAGGGCGCGCACAAGCAGCCCGAGTTCCTGGCCCTGAACCCGTTCGGGCAGGTTCCCGTGATCGACGACAACGGAACGATCGTTGCCGATTCGAACGCGATTCTCGTCTATCTGGCACGCCGGTACGGAGGCGAGCGCTGGCTGCCGAGCGACGCCGTCGGCGAAGCCGCGGTGCAAAGGTGGCTGTCCGTGGCCGCCGGCCAGATTGCCTTCGGGCCGGCGGTGGCGCGTCTGGTGACGGTATTCGGGGCGAAGAAGAATGCCGACGAAGCGATTGCCCTTGCACACGCCGTGTTGAAGGTCATTGAAGAGGAGTTGTCGCGACACGCCTTCCTCGTCGGTGACGGAATGACCATCGCCGATGTGGCAGCCTACACTTACCTCGCGCATGCGCCCGAGGGCAACGTGTCCCTGGACGCTTACCCGAAGGTGCGCGACTGGCTGGCGAGGATCGAAGGTCTGCCCGGCTTTGTCGGCATGCAGCAGACCGCCGCTGGACTGGCGGCTTGACCACCGCAACCGGGAGTCGGCAAGGATGAACGCCACAACAGCTTCCCCCTGGCACCGCGGCGAACGCGAGCTGCAACAAAGCGTTGGCGTCGCCGAGCGCATGGAGGTCTTTGGTCGCCAGGTCATCCGCGACTTCATGCCGGAGCAGCATCGCGCGTTCTACCGGCAGCTGCCGTTCCTGGTGATCGCCGCCGTCGACGCCACCGGCGATCCCTGGGCGACACTCGTCGAGGCGCGCACCGGTCTGGCGCAGTCAGCCGATGCGCGGCACCTGCAGATCAACGCCCTGCCCGGCCAGGGAGATCCCGCTGGCGATGCCCTGAGGCCGGGCGACGGCATCGGCGTGCTCGGCATCGAGCTGCACACGCGCCGCCGCAACCGCGTCAATGGCAGAGTCGTTGCGCGCGACGACCGCCAGCTGACACTGCAGGTCGAGCAGGCCTTCGGCAACTGTCCGCAGTACATTCAGGCAAGAAGCGTCACGTTTTCCGCTGATCCCGCCGAGCCTTTCACCGGTCATGCGGAAGTCCTGTCGACACTCGACCCCGAGGCCAATGCCATGATCCGGGCTGCCGACACCTTCTTCGTCGCCAGCTATGTGGATCCGGAGGGGGATGCCGGCAGACGCCAGGTCGACGCCTCGCATCGCGGCGGCAAGGCCGGTTTCGTGCGTATCGACGGCGATGTGCTGACCATCCCCGATTTTGCCGGCAACCTGCATTTCAACACGCTCGGCAATCTGCGGGTCAATCCGCGGGCGGGCCTGCTGTTCATCGACTTTGCCAATGGCGATCTGTTGCAGCTCACCGGCCGCACCGACCTCGTCCTGACGGGCGACGAAGTCAGCAGTTTTCAGGGGGCCGAGCGGCTCTGGCGTCTGTACGTCGACAAGGCGGTACGCCGCCGCGGCGTGCTGAAACTGCGCTGGCACCCTGGAGAGGTCTCTCCCAATTCGCTGTTGACGGGGTCGTGGGAAGACGCCCTGGCCCGCCAGCAAGCACAAGCACTGCGCAACCAGTGGCGGCGTTTTCGCATCGCACGCATCACCAACGAAAGCTCGACCATCAAGTCGTTCCATCTCGAAGCCGCCGACGGCGCCGGTTTGCCGCTCTTCAAGGCCGGGCAGCACCTGCCCATCCGGCTGGTCGTCGGCGCGGGCGGCGCGCCGGTCATTCGCACCTACACCCTGTCGGCGGCGCCGTCGGATGGCTGCTACCGCATCAGCGTCAAACGCGAAGGACGGGTTTCGCAGTTCCTTCATGACCACACCGTCGTCGGCGATGAAATCGAAGCCCGTGCGCCACTGGGCAATTTCGTCGTGGACCCGCATGAAACCCGACCGCTGGTGCTCCTGTCGGCCGGGGTGGGCATCACCCCCTTGCTCGCCATGCTCCGTGAAGTGGTGTACGAAGGCCTGCGTACCCGCGGCGTACGCCAGACCTTCTTCCTGCATGCGTCGCGCACCCTGGCCGAGCGGGCCTTCGCCAGCGAACTGCAGGAACTGGTCGAGCGTGCCGATGGTGCGGTCGAGGCGGTGCGCATTCTCAGTCAGCCCGAACCCACGGCCGTTCTCGGCCGTGACTATGACGTTCAGGGCCGCATCGACCTGCGCTTGCTGAAGGCCATCCTGCCCTTCGACGATTTTGACTTCTACCTCTGCGGCCCGGCGGCGTTTGCCCAGGACCTGTACGACGGCTTGCGGGCGATGCAGATTGCCGACGAGCGAATTCACGTGGAGCAGTTTGGCCCCTCGTCGCTGCGCCGACGGGTGACGGAAGCAGTCACGGAAGACCGCCGGCCCAGCCTGCCGGTGGCCGAAACTTCCGTCGCGGTCGTGTTTGCGCGGTCGGCCAAGGAGGCCCGCTGGCAAGCGGGTGACGGCAGCCTGCTCGAACTGGCCGAAGCGCGCGGGCTGACTCCGGAATTCAGTTGCCGGGGCGGTTCCTGCGGCACTTGCAAGACCCGGATACTGGCAGGCCAGGTCAGCTACACGTCGCCGCCGGCGGTCGCCATGGGGACCGACGAGATTCTGATTTGCTGTTCGGTGCCGGCGGTGGGAGCCGGCAGCGCGGCAGGCCTGGTGCTGGACTTGTAAGGTGCCGATGCCAGCTTCTCGCCGGCAGCGGGCATCGGCAAGGAATGACTCGAGGAAAGGAGTTTGTCCATGAAAACGCTGAAAGTTGATGTCGCCATGATCGGTGCCGGCACTGCCGGAATGTCCGCCTACCGCGCCGCGCTGGCGCATACCCGCAGCGTCCTGGTGATCGAGGGAGGGCCGTACGGGACCACCTGCGCACGCGTCGGTTGCATGCCCAGCAAGCTGCTGATTGCCGCCGCCGAGGCCGCGCAGGCGGCAAGACACGCCGACGCCTTCGGTGTCGTCGTCGATTCGCTGCGCATCGATGGCGCCGCCGTCATGCAGCGGGTTCGCAATGAACGCGACCGCTTCGTCGGCTTCGTCACCGAGGCGGTGGACCATTGGCCGGCCGAGCACCGCCTGCGCGGTCACGCCCGTTTTCTCGATGGTCACACGTTGCAGGTTGGCGAGCACACGCGTGTCGAGGCGCGGCGCATCGTCATCGCCACCGGCTCACACCCGAACGTGCCGGCCGAATGGCGCGAGGCCGCCGGCGATCGGCTGATCGTCAACGACGACGTCTTTGCCTGGCAATCGCTACCGCAGTCCGTCGCCGTGCTCGGTACCGGGGTGATTGCCCTGGAGCTGGCGCAGGCCTTGCATCGACTGGGCGTGCGCGTCGGTGTCTACGGCCGCAGCGAGCGCGTCGGGCCGCTCACCGACCCCACCCTGCAGGTCGAAGCGCGCAAGATCTTCGCGGAGGAACTGCCGATGCGCCTGGGCGTTTCCGACCTGCACCTTCGGCGTGTCGGCAACGAAGTCGCCGTCCGCGTCGGTGACGAGGAGCCGGCCGCTGAACAACGCTACGCGTGGATACTGGCCGCGAGCGGCCGCCGTCCCAATCTGCAGGCACTGGGCCTGGAGCATAGTGGGCTGCCGCTGGATACGCGCGGCGTACCCGTGTTCGATCCGTGCACGGGCCAGATCGCCGACAGCCACGTCTTCATCGCCGGCGACGCCACCCATGAGCGGGAGATCCTCCACGAGGCGGCGGACGAGGGTCGCATCGCCGGTGACAATGCCGGCCGCTTCCCCGATGTGCGCGTGCGTCCACGTCGCGCCCCGCTGTCGGTGGTGTTCTCCGATCCGCAGGTCATGCTCGCCGGACAGAGCCACGCGCAGTTGCTGCGTTCCGGGCTGGACTTTGCCGTGGGTGAGGTCTCGTTCGAGGATCAGGGGCGCAGCCGTGTGATGCTGAAGAATCGCGGCGCCCTGCATCTTTACGCCGAGCGGCGCAGCGGTCGCCTGCTGGGGGCCGAAATGGTCGGTCCGGCGGCGGAGCATCTGGGGCATCTGCTCGCCTGGTCGGTGCAGCGAGGCGATAGCGTGCAGGAGATGCTCGACAGTCCCTTTTACCACCCGGTCATCGAAGAGGGCCTGCGAACGGCGCTGCGCGGACTACAGCGCGCATTGCGCATGGGGCCGCCGCCCATCGAGCGTTGCCTGGACTGCGGTCCGGGCGCGTGAACTGCGGCCTGGGCACCCTGGTTTTGCAGTGGACGGTCTTGGTGAAGCCAGGCTGGACGGCCGCAGGACCTGGGCTTGCCTACTGCGTTCAGGCCGCCAGCGAACGCCGATTCAGTTCAGCGCCGGTTCCGCCCGCAAACGTTCGACCGCCAGATCAAGAAACGCGCGTACTCTCTGCGAAGCATGTCGTCCTTCGCGGTGCAGCACGTGCACGGGCAGCGCCGGTGGCTCGAAGTCGCCGAGCACGGCCTGCAGGCGGCCGCTGCGCAAGTGTTCAGCGACCTGGTAGGAGAGCAGACGGGTCAGGCCAAAGCCGCCCAATGCCGCCGCCAGCGCCGAATCGTTGCTGGTGGTGGTCATGCGCGCTTGCAGCTTGACCACGCGTGGCGAACCGTTTTCCATCAGTCGCCATTCCGGCGTCGGCGTGACGCCTGCCGCCGAGACGACCCGGTGGCCGAACAAGTCATCGGGCGTACGCGGCTCGCCACACTGGTGAAGATAAGCCGGGGCCGCGCAAATGACCCGGCGCACGTGTCCAACCGGCACGGCCTGTAGCGAGGAGTCGGCCAGTTCGCCGATACGCACCGCCACATCGACGCCTTCGTCGAGCAGGTTGATCACACGATCGAGAAACAGACAGACGGCGCTGACCTCGGGATAGCGCAACAGGTATTCGGTGACGATGGGGGTGACGAACTGGGCACCGAACAGCACCGGGGCCGTCAGCGTCAGGCGTCCGCGCGGTGCCCTGTGCGTGCCGCCGACCGACTCGTCCGCTTCGGCAACGTCGGCCAGAATGCGCCGACAGTCATCGGCATAGCGTGCACCGGCGTCAGTTACCCGGACGATGCGCGTGCTGCGCGCCAGCAGACGAACACCGAGCTGCCGCTCGAGTTCGTTGATGGCTCGCGTCACCGCCGATGGCGACAGGTTGAGCCTGCGCGCCGCGCCGGCGAAGCCATTGGCATCAACTACGGCCACGAGTACCTTCATGTGCTGGAGTCTGTCCATGCAGTCGCCAACCCCCTTGCGTCAGGATCTGGCCGTTTTCCGGGTGACGGTGCGGAGGGACCCCCGCAGGCCATGTCTGAAGGATTCTAGCCGATTTATCCGGCCTTCCTTGACCTCCACCTGCAAACCCGGCACGCGGATAAACTCCCGTTCGTTGCTGGTCACCAGGATCCACCCTTCGGCACGGACGTGGGCGGCGAGCCACAGATCAGAGGGCTTCCCGCTCCTGCGGCGGGGCATCGTCGCGGCCATCGGCCATGAAGTCGGCGGTCAGGCTCACCAGCGCATCGAAGATCCCGGTGGCATCAACCGGCGCTGCGCGCAAAACGATTTCATCGCCGCGCCGGAAAATTTCCACCGGTTCGACCTTCAGACGGAATTCCTTGGAGAGACGAACGAGGCCGCGGCAGCGACCGGCACAACGGCAAGCAACG
>WBZU01001579.1_pt1 | contig 16933 bp, 8 predicted proteins | sample 5204311 | NCBI WGS metagenome assembly WBZU01 (sample SAMN12344359, study PRJNA552823) | activated sludge metagenome | biome: Activated sludge suspended growth; feature: Nitrification reactor; material: Wastewater; isolation source: activated sludge from nitrification reactor of wastewater treatment... | reverse complement strand
GACCTCCCGCGAGCCCCTCGCGGACGTAGCCGATCGCGCTGCGCGGGCCGTCGGCGACCGCGCCGACGTGGAGGACGCGCTCGACGGGGCCGGTCGGGCGGGCGGCGAGCGGGAATGCCCCCGTGCGGTACCGGGTGACGATCTCGTCCCAGCCGCGCGGCGAGATCCAGACCGAGGGGTCGCCGGCGTACGGGTTGCAGTAGGACATGATGTCGGTCACGGGCTCGAACACCTACTCCGGCCAGACGCAGATTCAGGGAGGCACCCTGATGGCGAACAGCAGTGTGGCGCTGGGTGACGCGAGCGGCACAAACACGATCTCCATCACCAATGGAGCTAGCCTGCTGGGCGATGGCAACTTCGACGCGAGCGCGAATCGCACCGTGGCGCTCGGCACGGGCGGCGGCAATCTCTCCGCCACCAGCGGCAACAGCATGACCATCTCCGGCGTCGTCAGCGGTAGCACGGCCCTCACGGTCGGCACCACCACCACGGGCGGCACTGGCACGGTGATCCTCACCGCGAACAACGCCAACTCTGGCACAGTGGGTGTGAACGCAGGCACGCTCCTGGTGAATAATACCCAGGTGAACGCCACCGATTCCGGCACGGGTTCGGGCGCTGTCACAGTGAACAGCGGTGCGACGATGGGTGGCAATGGCTTCATCGCAGGCGATGTGACGGTTGGTGCCGGCGGTGTTCTCTCGCCGGGATCCACCGGAGCGAATGCCGGCACGCTGACTCTGCTGGCCGATCTGACCATGACGGGTTCTGGTTCGCCTGATACTCGCCTGTCCTTTGGTTACTCGGGCCCTACCGGCAATGGCGGTTTCGCTGGTCCGGGTGACTGGGCAACTTACACCGGCTCCTTCCTGTCGGGCACCGTGGCCGGCAATGATCTCCTCAATCTGGCTGCCACCAGTGGGACACACTCGATCACTTGGGATGACGGCGCCAAAATCAGTCTGACAGCCGTGAATGCCTACTCCTGGCAGTTGGGTGACATTCTTAACTTGGTGGATTGGACGAACGTCTATGGCACGTCTATCGGCGGCACCTTCGATCCGGCGCTTTCCACCAACTGGGATCTTCCCTCGCTGACGGGCGGACTTTCCTGGGATACCAGCCGGTTCCTGACCACCGGTGCGATCGCGGTCGTGCCAGAACCTAGCCGCGTGCTGCTGCTGTTCCTTGGCTTGTTCGGGGTGTTCTTCCGCCGCCGTCGTCAGAGCCTGTAAGATCTGGCAATCACTAGTGCTTCGCATGCGCGCTGCTCGTTGATTCGGGCAGCGCGCATTGCTTTCTGGCCGGTTGAGCCTGTGTTGTTCGGATGGGCCACAAGCCTTGCGATCAGCACAAAAATGTCCTCGCTAGACTTGGCTCCAGCCATGAGATTGTTGCTTCTATGCGGATTCTCTTTCTAGCTGCCTTTTGTTGTGTTCTGGGCTCGTGGAGTCGAGCGGACGATGCTCTGGGCTTCTATCGCTCGCCGGCTATCAGCCGGAACACCATCGTCTTTGTGTCGGAAGGAGATCTTTGGCGCGTGAATGCCACCGGGGGGCTCGCCACACGCCTCACCACTCACGTCGGATGGGAGTCGATGCCGGCGATATCGCCGGATGGCCGAGAAGTGGCGTTCGTCGCCATCATGGATGGCAAGGCGGAGCTTTATACCATGCCGCTCGATGGCGGTGTGCCAGTCAGGCATACGTTCAATGATGCCTCGCCGCGCTTCGTCAGCTGGACTGCTGACGGCAAACTGTTGTTTTCGACAGAGAAATTCAGCAGCCTGCCGGACACTCAGCTTGCCACGCTCAATCCTCACACGAATGCCACGGAGGTTCTGCCGCTTTCCCAGGCGAGTGCGGGCTGCTACGGCCCGGATGGCACGTTGTTCTTTGTGAGGTTGCCAAAGCAGACAAGTGCCACCAAGCGATACCGGGGTGGATGGATCGAGAATCTCTGGCGATTCAAACCGGGCGATGCGGAAGCTGTGCGTCTGGAGCCGGCGGACAAGAGCACCAGCCGCTCTCCCATGTTCTGGAAAGACCGGGTGTATTTTGTCAGCGACCGCGATGGCATTCTCAATCTCTGGTCCATGAAACCGGACGGCACCGACGTGCGGCAGCATACGCAGCACAAGGATTTCGACGTTCGGAACCCATCACTCGATGCCGGACGGATCGTGTATCGCCTCGGAGCCGACCTGCGTCTCTATGACATTGTCAAAGGCACGGACACCGTCGTGAACATCCGCATTGCATCGGACTTCGATCAGAGGCGGGAGCAGTGGGTGAAGCGTCCGGCCGAATATCTCACCAGCTGGGATCCATCGCCAGATGGCGAGCGCATCGCGCTGACGGCACGCGGCGAAGTCTTCGTGGCGACTTTCAATCCTGGCCGCCTGGTGAACATCCCACGCGACCACGGTGTGCGGTATCGAAATGCAACCTTCCTGCCCGATAACAAAACGCTCCTGCTGCAGAGCGATGCCACCGGCGAAATCGAGTTTTGGAAAGTCCCGGCGAATGGAACCGAGCCGCCGCAACAGCTAACAACCGATGGCAGGCGATTCCGGTTCGGCCCGAAGCCTTCGCCGGATGGAAAGTGGTTTGCCTGGGCGGATAAGGATCTGAAACTCTGGGTGCGAAACATCGAACGGTGTGAAACCAGGCTCGTGGCCACGAGCAGCCACGATGAAATCTTCAATGACTACGAGTGGTCGCCGAACTCGCAGTGGATCGCCTTCGTCGATGAGGCGGCGAACACCTTCAAGCAAATCAAGCTTTACCATGTCACGGACGGACGCACCTACAGCGCCACCAGCGATCGCACCAACAGTTGGAGTCCGGCCTGGTCGCCTGATGGCAAGTTCTTGTTCTTCCTGAGCGATCGCGATTTGAAGACGCTGGTATCCAGCCCGTGGGGCGCGCTGCAGCCGGAACCCTTCTACACGGACAAAACCAAGATCTATTTCCTGCGCCTGCTCAAGGGTGATCTGTCTCCGTTTCGGCCGCGTGACGAACTCTCTTCCTCGATAAACTCTGCAGGGCCCGCGAGACCCAAAAGCGATGATGAGACACGTTCTGGGCGACAACCGATTGCGCCGGGTGCGGACTCGCAGAAGCCTGGCGTGCCCGAGCCTGTGAAGCCGCCGCGACCACCGGCACCGGCGGTTCCACCCGCCAAGCCTGAGGGAGAGGTTCGCAAAGCCCAGACGGCTGATGAGTCCAAAAAGGACGACAAAGGAATCAAGCCCGTAACCAAGCCGGCCGCGCCGAAGAAGGAGGAACCCAAGCCGGACATCGATTTGAACGGACTCATGACACGCGTCGAGGAAGTGCCTCTCTCCGCCGGAAACTACGATCAGCTGTCGTGCAGCGGACGGCACTTGTTCTACACGGCTCACGGCACGGGATTCAATCCACGCACCTCCCTGCATCGCATGGAGATCAGCAACAAACGCACCGGCCCGAATTTGCTCGTGGATGATTGCTCCTCCTATCAGCTCTGCGCCAAGGATGGCAAAATGGTGGTGCGCCGCGGGGACATGTTCTGGGTGATCGACAGCGGCGGTCCCGCGCCTGCTTCACTCAGCAACAGCGCCGAATTGAACGGCTGGAGTTTTGCGGTCGATCCCCGTGAAGAGTGGCGGCAGATCTTCCATGAATCCTGGCGCATGCTCCGGGACTACTTCTACGATCGTGACATGCACGGGCTGGACTGGCGCGCGATCAGGCGAAAATATGAACCCTTGATCGATCGCGTCACCGAGCGGTCGGACCTGAATGAAATCCTTCAGGACTTGCTCGGCGAACTGACCACGCTGCACATCTTCGTGCGCAGCGGCGATGATCGCGACATTCCTGATGTGATCGATACTGCGACGCTGGGCGCTGCGATGGAGCGTGACGAGCCCGGGGGCGGATGGCGAGTGGGCCATCTGTGGAAGTTCGACCCCGATTATCCATCGCAATCCCCGCCGCTTTCCCGGCCTGGAACGGACGTGAGGGAGGGAGACATCATCACGCGAATCAATGGCCGTGCCACGCTCACCGCTCCCCACATCGATGCGATGCTGCGCAATCTCGCCGGCAAACAAGTGATGCTCGACATCAAGTCCGGAGGCAAAAACCGGCAGGTCATTGTGAAGCCCATCAGCGACAAGGCGGATGCGGATTTGCGTTACAACGAATGGGAATACACCCGGCGGTTGAAAGTCGAGGAATTGGGCAAAGGTCAGATCGGCTACGTCCATCTGCGTGCGATGGGCCAGGAAGACATGGCCCAATGGGCGCGGGACTTCTATCCTGTGTTCAATCGCCAGGGTTTGATCATCGATGTCCGTCACAATCACGGTGGAAACATTGACTCGTGGGTGCTGGAGAAGCTGCTGCGAAAAGCCTGGAGCTACTTCGCGCATGCAGTTGGTTCCCCGGACTGGAACATGCAGTATGCATTCCGCGGACACGTCACCGTGATCTGCGATCAGAAGACAGCCAGTGATGGTGAAGGATTCACCGAAGGCTTCCGCCGGCTTGGCCTGGGCAAGGTCATCGGCACGCGCACCTGGGGAGGCAATATCTGGCTGAGTGCGCAGAAGTGGCTGGTGGACAGCGGCATGGCGACCGCCGCCGAAATGGGCGTTTACAGTCCCGAGGGCAAGTGGTTGATCGAAGGCGAAGGGCTGCACCCGGATATCGAAGTGGATAATTTACCGCACCAGACCTTCCTTGGTCAGGACGCGCAGCTGGAGGCCGCAGTGAAGCATCTTCAGGGATTGATAGCCAAGGATCCGCGCCCGGTGCCGCCGGTGCCGCCGCGCCCGAAGAAGGTATTTAGCGACGACGACAAGAAGCCGCAGCCCTAGCATTTTTCGGTGCGCGCGTGCGGCGGGCAATAGAGTTGCGCCGCTGCGGCGCGTCCTGATACACTGATCCAACGCATGAACGCGCTCTCACCCTATTTGCCGATCAATCCTTTCGTCGATCTCAGCGTCGGCGAAGCGGAGCTGTGGGGCTCGCGTCCGTGGCTGGATGTTCCGCAGATACACGCCACGCAGGCGGCGCAGTTGCGCATGGCCGTCGATCTCGTGAGGGCGAATCACCGCACGCAGGTGCGCTTCGTGCGTGGTGTCGGTGGATCGGGCAAGTCGCATCTGTTCGCGCGTCTGCGACGTGATCTGACTGATGGCATTCTCTACGCCTACGCACCGAATCCGCCGCTGCTGCCGGAGATGCTGGAGAGCTTTGTGCTCGCCAAGATCGTCGCCAGCCTGCGGCATCGTGCGCGCACGCAGGATGGGAGCGAGGCGCCCTACAGTCAGCTGCGTTTGCTCGCCTACGCCTTGCTGCGTCCGGTGGTCGAGCAGACGGATTTGCTGATCGAGCACTTTCATGATGCCTGGTGCAATATCTCTCCCGATGCGCGCACCGACTTGTTAAACAATGCTCTCGTCGCTCTTGAAGCGCAGCATCCCATGGTTTCGCGGGCGATTTTGCGTGCGCTTCTGCAAGTCCTGCGGGATGACCGGGAGAACCTCGCAGGCCAGTGGCTCGCGGGCTCAGGGTATCTCACAGAGGCGGATCTTGCACAGCTGGGAGCGGCGGAACCGTTGGGGCCTGAATTGCGCGGTGCAGCCATTCACCTGCTCGGGCGGCTGGCCGCGCAGGCAGGCAGGCCGTTCGTGCTGGTGCTCGATCAGCTGGATCTGGTTACGTCGCAGGCACAGCTGGACGAGTTTCAGCGTCTGCTGTTTGGCCTCATTGATGAGAGTGAGAACTGGGTCGTATTCATCGGACTGGTCGGCGATCGATTTCGTTTTTGGGAAGAGCATCTCAATCAGGCCCTGTGTGGTCGCATCGGACTGCCGAGTCTGCAGCAGCCCGGCCGCGTCACGCTGCCCGTGATAGATGTTTCGCCGATCGTCAGTGCGGACAAGGAAGTGCTTCTGCGCCAGCGCATGCTGTCGCCCGCGTTGCTGCGCCAGCGGGCGGCGGATGGCATCAGTGCCGCGCTGCATCCATTGCTCCCGGAAGATGTCCGGCGATTGACCGATGGAGGTGCCGTTTACGCGCGTCATCTGCTCGCCGCTGCATCGGAGGCCTACACGCAGCGCGTGCTGGGGCCGGAAGCGGCGGAGGCTGTGCCGCTGCCAGACAAGGTCGATGCGCTGCTGGATGAGGCCGCGGATGCTGCGCGGGCTGAAGCCGGAACACTGAGCGCGCTGGAACTCGGCGAGCGCGTGCGGGAACTGGTGCTGCTGCTGCAGGAGCCGACACCGGATGTCCAGCAAGGGCCGCTGCGCGAAAGTGCACAGGGCTTCGATGGCACGGATCATGTCTTCCAATGCGGCGCACGCCGCGTGCGCATCGTCACCACCGACGCCACACGCAGGCCGTTCATTAGTGTGCTGGAGCAACTGCAGCACGAGTCTGGAAACACGTTGCTTTTGCGCAGCAGCGCCGCCGCCATCAGCGGTCAGGTGACGGTGGAGATGTTTCGGGCGTTCAAGACGCGAAATCATTTCTTCCATGTGCCCGCCTCAGAGGCGGCAGTGCTCGTCGCGCTGGGCCACGTGCTCGCGGCATTGCGTGAAGGGAATTACGATCACCTGGTGACGGAGCCCGCCGCGAATGAGGAGAACTTCATGGCCGCGCTCCGGGAATGCGGTCGTCTCCGCGGTCTGCGTGTGTGGCAGGCAGTGCAAACGGCGCTGGCGGCGCGGCCTCGATCCGCACCTGCGCCATTGTCGCGGACTGATGCTCCTGCAGGCGGCACGATCACGCTGGCCCCTGCCCGTTCCAGCACGGCGCGGATCACGCTGCCAGCGCCCCGGAAGATCACAGCAGCCGTGCCTCTCGCACCGGCTGCCAAACTCAGCCAGCACGCTTTGGAGGCCGTGCAGGTTCTTCTGCGCATGGAGCGGTGGATGGAGATGAGCCGCTTGCAGCGCCGCCTCGCCGGACTTGGCTGCGAATACAGTCTGGAATCCTTGCGCCACGCCTTGCGGAGTTCGCCCCTCTCCGAGCATGCCATTCTTCACCCCGCGGCGATCGACGAACAAGGGGACGGATTGCAAATCGTGCTCTGGCAGGAGCACGCCCAGCCCGCGAGCTGAACATGAATCTTCTGCACACAACGGTGAGCGTCAGCCAGCGGCACCAGATGGAGCCGCTCCTGCTGGATGCGCTCTTCGAGCACGGCGTTCGTCGTGGAGCCAGGCCGGACAGCACGCTGGAACTCAGCGTGGCGCAGGCGATGGATGTGCTGGCAGCACAGCCCGCGCGCTGGCAGCAGGCACTGAGCGACTGCACCCACGCGCTGAATCCCGGCACGGCGGTGCTGCCCAAACGGGTGCGCGATCGCCTGCCCATGCTGCTCAGTGCCGGGCACACGTTTTTCCGGCGCGAGGGCGCGGTGACCTTTCGCGCGGCCACTCAGGCGGATGATGCCGAGGCGCGTTTCACCATTCTGTGGACGGACTTGTTCTCCCGCTGCCTGCTGGACTGGTTGCGCGAGCAGGAATTGATCGGCGACCCATCTGTGCTGGACGAGGCTGACGTGCTGGTGGAGTGCGCGAAGCTCTGGATTAGAGACATCGCCGGCCATCTCGGACCTGATGGTGATGCCAGCTCGTTCTTCCTGGATGCGGAGAGCGCAGTGCAGGCAACCTTCGAGCGCGGTCCGATGAAGCTGCGCGTGCGCGGACACATGGCCCCCGTGTTATTGCGTCTGCACGGACAAGAGATGGATGTGCTGGACTACGCGCTGTGCGAACCAGCACGTTCAGGCTTGCGGCTCGCACAGACCATGCTGGCGGCGGCGATTCTGGAGCGCGCCCATCTAACCACCTGCTCCGCCACGACGGTGGCCTTCTTCCGCGCCGAATCCGTGGAGCATCAGATGGCTGATCTGCCTGCGGAGGTGAACGCGGCTTTCAAACACTACGTCGGCAATGATGGTGCCGTGTTGATTCTGAAAAAGAAAGCCGCAGCCGGGCGGCAGCAGACCCCGCCGCGCATCGCCAGGCCGTGTTTGATTCTGGGACCATCCGGCCTGGGAAAGACGGAACTCGCCCGCTGTGTGGCGGTCGCGCTGGGAGTGCCATTCGTGCCGGTGCATTGCAGCAGCATCCCGCATGCGGAGGATTTGATCGGAGAGATCGATCGTGCGCTGGAAGACATGGGGGCTGCGGTGACGCGTTCGGAAGATGAGTCCGGCTGGCCGGTATTCACCTATCCGCCGATGCTTCTGCTGTTCGATGATGCGCACGGTCTGCGTCGTCAGGCGGAGTGGCTGCAGCCGCTGTTCGGAAAATCGCACACGCTGCGGTCCAAGCGCGGCGATGCCCGCCTGCCGCATGCCACGCTGATGGCGGCGGCAACCGATCCGGGCCGCATTCCAGCGGGATTCGCGCAGCACTTTCGTCGCATCGAACTCGAACCGCTCACCGTGGATGATGTGGCGCGCATCGTGCACGAGGTGTTCGCGTCCGCCAAAGTCTCGCTGCCGGATGATCTCGCGCTGGGCATCGCGCGGATGGGGAGGTGCAATCCGCTGCGCGCACGCCTTTTCGCCAGCGAGCTGCGCGATCGTCATGCCGCCTCGCCGGGTGCTGTGCCGCTCGTGCGCGCAACTCTGATGCGACTGGCCAAGTCCCATTGGAAGGTGGATGAGCACGGGCTCGGAGCACGCGATTACCAGTATCTCCAGGCGCTGGAGTCCGGCGCGAAGGGGCTGCCCGCGCTGCAGCAATTGCTCCCCACGCTCGCCGACGACATCGTCACCCAGATCGAACCCTATCTTTTGCATTGTGGCGCCATTCACCGCAACACCCGCGGACGTGCCCTCACCGCGCTGGGCGAGCAGCTGCTGCATCGCAGGCGGGACGATTGATCTGGCTCTTGAGCCGCTATTTTCGTAGGCTAACATCCACCCATGTCAGCCGCGCCCGATGAACCGAATCCGCCGTCCTCAGGCGCGGAATCGCCGCCGATGGCTGGTTTGATGGAATCTCCTCCGCAGGCCGTGTCTGCCCGGGATGACGTGTCCATCCCCGATTTCGTTTTGATCAAGCGCATCGGTTCCGGTGCCTATGGAGAGGTCTGGCTGGCTCAGAGTGTTACCGGATCGTTGCGCGCGGTGAAGATCGTGTGGCGGGAAGATTTCGAATTCATCAAAACCTTCCATCGCGAGTTCGAGGGCATTCAGCAGTTCGAGCCCATCTCGCGCGGACACCCTGGGCTGGTGCACATTCTGCACGTCGGCTGGAACGAAGAGCGCGGCTACTACTACTACGTCATGGAACTGGCGGACGATGCGGTCACCGGCCCGCATCTCCCCGAGCCGGCAGCGTATCAACCACGCACGCTCAGCTCCGACATGCGCCAGCATGGCCGGCTGGATCTGCACTTCTGCCAGGAGGCTGGTGCGTTCCTGGCTGATGCATTGCACTACATGCACGAGCATGGTCTGACGCACCGGGACGTGAAGCCATCGAACATCATCTACTGCGGTGGCGTGTGCAAGCTGGCGGACATCGGTCTGGTCGCGGTCAGCGGCGAACGTTCGTTTGTAGGCACCGAAGGCTTCGTGCCGCCCGAGGGTCCCGGCACCCCGCAGGCCGACCTCTACAGTCTGGGGAAAGTGATCTATGAGATGAGTTCCGGCAAAGATCGCATGGAATTCCCGGAGGTGCCGGATGATCTCGAAGTCGCCGAATGGCCGTTCTGGAAAAATCTCAATCGCATCATCTGCCGTGCGTGTTCGCCTGATTTGCAGGAACGGTTCGCCACCTGCGCCGCATTCGCCGAGGCGCTTCGGAAAGTCGATGACCTGGCGCCGGTGACGGTCGTTCAGCGCGTCACCCGCACCCTGGGGCGCGTGGCGCTGTTGATTTTTCTGGCGTTCATCGGTGGTGGAGCATGGGCTGCCTGGAAGCACCAGCAGGAATGGACATACAGCATCCCTCTTCCGCGAAAGCCGCCACCTCCTTCGCGCCTGCCTGAACAGGACAAACCATGGCAGAGCGTCATGGGACTGGAATTTTGGTATCGCAAAGACCGGCACATCGCCGATCAGCCTGTGGACATTGCTTTGTTCAGCCGCTTCCTCGATGCCACCATGCGGCCGTTCGAGGGAGATGTGGTGCCCACGCAGATGCCGAACAAGAAGATCGTCAACGCCGTGGCCGTGCCGCCCGAGGATGCGAATGACTTCTGTGTTTGGATGACTGAGCGCGATCGCAAAGGCGGGCGGCTCACCGAGGATCGCGAGTATGCGTGGAAGCCCTTTGTCTCGGGAGGGAAGGGGGCCGCCGGAGGCACGCCCGCGAAAAACAGCCGGGTGACCATCCTGTGTGAAATCGTGCCCGTCATCTTTGGGCGCCTCGTGGTTCTCAGCACACCGTCGCCCGCACAAGTGTATGTGGATGATCGCTTGATCGGCCCCACTCCCTTGTCGCACGAACTGCGCGTCGGGCCAGTGGAGATCGAAGTGCGTTATCCAGGCTACAAAACCGAAACGCAGCGAGGCGTGATCCAGGCCGGCAAGCCCACCAGCTTCAACTTGAAGCTGAAGAACATCAACGCCGTCATCTACGGCAAAGCATGGACCAACACACTGCGCATGAAGGTCGTGCCGCTCGGCAATGTATTGATCTCAGCCACCGAAGTCCGCCGGCGCGACTTCCGCGAATTCGTCCGTGAGCGCAAACTGCCGGTCGTGCCCGAACGCCAGCTCGATATCGAAAACGAGCTGGAGTTTCCCGTGACCTTCGTATCGCGCGCCGAAGCGGAAGCCTTTTGCGATTGGCTCACGGAGAAAGAGCAGTCCGCCGAAATGATCGAAGGCCAGCACCGCTACCGGCTGCCCACAGATGACGAGTGGAGCATGGCAGCAAATCTGCCACGCGAAAAAGGCGATTCCCCGGCGGAGCGCCATCTGCACGTGGGCGGCATCTACCCATGGGGCTTCACGTGGCCACCCGTGCCGAAACCTGGAAATCTTTTTGACGAAGCCGCCGCCAAACGTGCCGGTCAGGAAGGGAAGGGGATCGCTGGCTACAGCGATGGCTACGACAAGCTCTCGCCCGTCGGTGCCTTCCGCCCCGACTGGCGTGGCATCATGGATCTGGCTGGAAATGTATGGGAATGGGTGAAGGACGACTACGGCGGTGCTGACCCGGCCTCCGCCACGCTGGGCACCTGCCGCGGCGGCGGCTGGGACACCGCGGAGCGCGAGCAACTGCTCGCGTCGTATCGACGCCCCGTGCCCGCGGATGCCCGCCTCCCGAATGTGGGCTTTCGAGTGATCTTGTCCGACGGGCGTCCAGCCCGGGAGGACGAGTAAGTGCAGACGACTCGCCACGATTCTGCCAGCTGAGCCCGTCTCCGGCCGGAGGTGATGCAAACGCCGCCTTGCAAGCGTCCTCATCTGCCCCTATGCCAATTTAGATCCAACACTCCTTTCGAATGGCCAGCTCACCTGCTTCCACGCCCGCGCACAACTACACCGAAGACTCCATCAAATCGCTCGACTGGCGCGAGCACATTCGCCTGCGGCCGGGCATGTATATCGGCAAGCTCGGTGATGGCTCGCTCCCTGAAGACGGCATCTACGTGCTGCTCAAAGAAGTCATCGACAACGCCATCGACGAGCACGTCATGGGTTTCGGCAAGGTCATCGACATCACCATCGACGAGAACCAGTGCGCCACCGTGCGCGACTACGGCCGCGGCATCCCTCTGGGCAAGCTCATGGAGTGCGCGGCTCAGATCAACACCGGCGCGAAGTATGACAGCGAGGTGTTCAAACGCAGCGTGGGTTTGAACGGCGTCGGCATCAAAGCGGTGAACGCCCTCGCGGAGCAGTTCACCATCCAGGCCGTGCGCGAGAAAAAAACGCGCGTAATCGAGTTCTCCCAGGGCCTTGTGCAGAAGGACATGAAGAACCCGCGCGACTGCACGGAAGCCGACGGCACGCGCATCACCTTCCGCCCCGACTTTGAAAGCTTCGGCAACGAAGTCGCTTTCCGCCTCGACTACGTGCGCGAGATGCTGCGCTACTATGCGTGGCTGAATCCGGGTTTGAAACTCGTGCTCAACGGCGAGGAGTTCAGCAGCAAGGACGGTCTCATGGACCTGATCCGCACCAAGCTCACCGAAGAGCCGCAGTATCCGGTCATCTATCTCAAAGGGCCCGATGTCGAAGTCGCCTTCACGCATGGCAACGGCTACGGCGAGGAATACTACAGCTTCGTCAACGGCCAGAACACCACGCAGGGCGGCACGCACTTGAATGCGTTTCGCGAAGCCATCGTGCAGGAGTGCCGCGAGTTCTTCAAGAAGCAGTGGGAGCCCTCGGACGTGCGCGGCAGCATCGTCGCCGCTGTCAGCGTGAAAGTGCAGGAGCCCGTGTTTGAATCGCAAACAAAAACAAAACTCGGCTCCACCCACATGGAGCCTGAAGGGCGCAACCTGCGCACGCACATCCTGAATTTGATCGTCCAGCAGCTGGACAATTACTTGCACAAGCACGGCGACGTCGCGCAGGCGCTGCAGGCAAAACTCACCGCCAATGAAAAAGAGCGCAAAGACATCAGCGGCATTCAAAAGCTCGCCCGCGAATCCGCGCGCAAGGCCAAGGTCCACAACAAGAAGCTGCGTGACTGCCAGGTGCACCTCGACACAAAGCACAAGCAGCGTGAACTGAGCACGCTCTTTATTACAGAGGGCGATAGCGCCAGCGGCAGCATCACCAAGAGCCGTGATGTGAACTTCCAGGCCGTATTCAGCCTGCGCGGCAAGCCTCTGAACTGCTTCGGCCTCAGCCGGAAGATCGTCTATGAGAACGAGGAGTTTTACCTCCTGGCGAATGCCTTGCAGATCGAGGAAGACCTGGAAGAGCTGCGCTTTAACAAAGTCATCCTCGCCACCGATGCCGACGTGGATGGCATGCACATCCGGCTGCTGATGATCACCTTCTTCCTCCAGTTCTTCCCGGAACTGATTCGCAAAGGCCATCTCTACATTCTGCAAACGCCTCTGTTCCGCGTGCGCAACAAGAAGGAGACCCTCTACTGCTATGACGAGTCGGAGAAGCAGAAGGCGCTGGATCGCCTGGGCCGGAATGCTGAGATCACCCGCTTCAAAGGCCTGGGTGAGATCAGCCCGGATGAGTTCAAGCATTTCATCGGCGAGCACATGCGCCTGGAACCTGTCCTGATGCCGGAGCATCGGAAGGTGCACGACCTTCTTACCTTCTACATGGGGAAGAACACGCCCGACCGGCAGAACTACATCGTGGAGAATCTGCGCGTGGAGAAGGAACTCGAGTTCCACGAGGATGCTGCTGCACCCGCGCCGGAAGCCGCGTGATGGCGCAGGCTGGCACCCGATGCAAAAAGAGCACGCAGCGTGGCTGCGTGCTCTCTTCAGGTGATCGAGTGATTGATACGCCTATTTGATCTTGCCATTGAAGCCTGCGCCGTTCAGCGCGGCGGCGAGCGCCTTGGGATCGAATTCGCCGGTGACGTCGAATGTCGTCGCCTTGGACTTGACCGTGTGGCCCGTCACACCAGGGACTGCGGTCACTGCTTTGATCGCGGCATCAGCGCACTTCTGGCAGCAGAGATGGATGGCGCTCACGCTCGCGGACTTCACCATCTTTGGCGCGCTGCTTCCGGATGTGGTGCTGGTCGCAGGCTGCTCGGAGGCATCGGTCTTGCCGAAGTAGCCTGCACTGAGGAGAGCGGCCACGGCCTTCTTTGAATCCGACTTGTTCTTCACGGTGATGGTGACCGTGCCGCCAGATACGCTGGCGCTGGCGTTGCGCACGCTGCCGACGGCTTTGGTGATGCCGTTCTCGCAGCTCCTGCAGCAGTTGTGCACGCCGGTGACAGTGACGGTGGTTTCAGCGCCGTGAGCCGTGGAAAGGCTGATCAACAGCGCGCCAATGGTGGTTTGAAGGATGTGTTTCATGCGGCGGAATGAACGTCTGATGGGACAGAAGCTTAGCTGCGATCGCACGGGAACACCTGTGCCCTGTCGTGTGCCGTGGCATCTGTCCGATCGACTGGATTCCATGCAGGTTTGAGCGCCTTGGCGGCGTTGAGGCCGCCACATGCACCATCTCTGCCTCTCCCTCGCTCTGTCCATTTTTGTGCACTCATCGCTCGCCGCTGACGTCGGCAAACCCCGCGTCGTCCTCGCTGGTGACTCCACTGTCACCGACAAGGCAGGCTGGGGAGCAGCCTTTGCCAAACTCCTGGTGCCCGAAGCGGAGTGCATCAATCTCGCTGCCGGCGGACAGAGTTCGAAGAGCTTCCGTGACTCGGGCCAGTGGAAAAAGGTGCTCGATGCGAAGCCTGCCGTTGTCCTGATTCAGTTCGGCCACAACGACATGCCAGGGAAGGGACCGAAGCGTGAAACCGATCCGGCCACCACCTATCGTGAGAACATGATGCGCTTCGTCGATGAAGTGCGCGCCGCAGGTGCACAGCCTGTGCTCGTCACGTCCATGGCCAGGCGGATTTTTGACAACGGCAAGCTGCGCGGCGAACTGCAACCCTACGCGGATGCCGTCATCAAAATCGGTGCGGAGAAGAAGGTGCCGGTGGTGGATCTGTTCGCCCGCAGCATGGAATTGCTGGCCAGGATTGGCCCTGCGGCGGCTGACGAATTCAATCCACCGGCTGCGGACGGCAATACCGATCACACACATCTGAATGCAAAGGGTGCGGAAGTGATGGCGAAGGTCGTGGCCGATGAACTGCGCCGGGTGGCCCCGGAATTGGCGAAAATTCTGAGGTGAGGTCCAAGATGCTGCGGGAAAGATTGGGGTGAATGATGGCCCTCCCCAGTGTCTGGCGATCAAGCCAGATTTGAGACTTGCCGTCTGCCAAGCTGCTGAGGCTGGCGATCCCACACCGGTGCCGATGAAGCTGGCTCCGTCATGGCCGACGAGGGCACTGGCGCTCTGACCGATCACGCCTGCGCCGTCGTGTCCGATTAACCCGGAATTGCCGGGTGCGACGAGGCAGCCACCTTCGCCAGTGGTCGTGTTGCCTCCGCCTCCGGCGATGAACGAAGCATCGCCGTCGCCGTGCTGCTGACTCCGCTAGCGTGGGCCGACGATGGGCCGATCGGCAGTGCGCCGATCATAAGGAAAGAATGTGCTTCAAGCTGAGGTGCGAGCACCCTCGCTGCGGATCCAAACATCGCCTCAAACCAGCAGGCGGATGCTTCACTTCGTCCCCGTGTTCACCTGCGTGGCGTTCAATCCACCGCCGGCGACGATCTGTGCTCCGTCCTGGCCGACGAGGGCGCTGCCGCTTTGGCCGATCACCGCGGCACCGTTTTTGCCGATCAACGTCGAGCCGTCATGACCGATGAGCGTGCTGCCGTCGTGACCAATCAAGGTCGAGCCGTCGTGACCAATCAGAGCGCTGCCGCTCTGACCAATGACGCCTGCGCCATCGTTGGCGACGACCCCTGTCGAGCCTGGGGCGACTACGTGGCCGCCATCACCCGTGACGGCATTGCCTCCACCACCAGCGACGATAGTGCTGCCATCATGGCCGATGAGCTTGGCATCGGTCACGTTCGAGATGAGGGTGGCGGTGCCGCCGGGCAGGATCAAGGCGGGCGCGTCGAGGCCGTTGAGTCCGGCCCTGGCGAAATCGCTGGCACCGGCGCGCACAAGGTTGCTACCGTTGCCGATGAGGATGTTCGCGTTCTTGGAGGCGAGGACGTTGTGACCGGGCACGCCGAGGTCGGTGAGGATTTTGTTCGCGGCGACGGGGCCGGGCGTGTAGCCGGGTGCGTCGATCAGCCCCAGGGTGCCGGTGAATCCGGGGCCGACGATGATGCTCATCATGGGCGTGTCGATGACGTAACGATTGATCGAGACTCCGCCTGCGAAGTCGCCGATCTTGCCCGGCGGGCCGATAAGCATGACGCGGTCGTCGGGCAATGGGATGAGATTCACGCCGTTCTTCATCTGCAGCACGTCCGCGCCGCCGATGCTGACACCGCAGGACTCGTTGCTGACCTGGAAGTTCTTCTTCAACTCCGTGCTCACGCCATCGTTGTGCTTGATCTGCGCTCCTTGCAGCCAGCGCTGCGTGATCTCGGCGAGCTGTCCGTCTTCATCGCCAGCACGCACGACGACGCATTGCGGACCCGGTGATCTGGGCATGGCGTTGCCCACTTTGAGCAAACACGCGCCGTCCTCGATGCGGTCGCCGGTGAAGCCCTCCTGCACTTTCACGGTGAGCGTGACGGCTCCGCCCTCGGAGCCGTTCATGCCTTTGATGGGCCAGGTGACGGTGCGGGTGCTGGCGCTGTAGGTGCCTTGTGCGCGATGATCGGAGCTGTCGCTGAGCAGCGGGCCGGGGCCGAGGTAGTAGTTGTATTTGTAATCCGAGCAGGACACGAAATCGCATCCCGTGGGCACTTTCATCGTGAGACTGCCACTGCTGAGGAAGATGTGATCTGTGAGGTTCCCGGCAAAGATGGTGTAGGTGAAGGTGTCGCCACGTTTGACGGAGATCGGTGCGCAGCGACCAACGAACACGCGCGAGTCCTTGGCGGCGTTCGAGCGCGAGTCGATGCGCACTTGCGAGCTGACGGTGGGCAGGACTCGGGTGCCGTTGTAGTTGCCGGTGATGCTGACATCGACATACGCGGGCGCCTTGGTGTTGCCCACGGCATCAACGAGCGTGCTCTTGTAGAGCGGGTCAAAGATGATGTGCGCGGTGGGCCAGGCGAAGGGAACACCATCGAGCGGGAAGCTGACTTTGATCTTGCCATCCGACTGCCGGATGGCGCTCACGTAACCACTGCCTTCGACCGTGGCGCTGGCATTGAGGGTCTTGAGCTTCACGTTGTCCTCGCTGTTCACGTAGGCGTCGTCAGTCTTGTAGCCCTTG
>WBZU01001577.1_pt1 | contig 16938 bp, 12 predicted proteins | sample 5204311 | NCBI WGS metagenome assembly WBZU01 (sample SAMN12344359, study PRJNA552823) | activated sludge metagenome | biome: Activated sludge suspended growth; feature: Nitrification reactor; material: Wastewater; isolation source: activated sludge from nitrification reactor of wastewater... | reverse complement strand
TCCTGCTCACCATGTTGCCCGCAGGAGTTATCCATGCCCAAGACGCGCCCGCGGGCGTTGCCATCGATATTGAGCCGAGGGAAACCGGCACACCGGCCATCCAGATCAAGCGCGGCGGCAAGCTCTATCCCTTGCGTCAGCACGAAATCCTTTATGCCAACGACGAATTGGTCTTCCCGCCGGAAGCAGGCAGCAAGAGCTCAGTCAAGGTTCTCGTCGACGCAACGCGCCACGTCACTCTCAACGCGCAAAATACCAAGCTGCCGCCGGCAAATTGGAGCGGTCTGCAAGGTCTGTTGCCCAAATTGGCATCAGCTTACCGATGGCTCTATTCGGGCGGCCCGGGTGATAGCGAAGGACCGCGCAACGCGGTATCGCGTGACATCTCTGCGGAACTCCCCCCGTCAGTGCTTCCCGGCGTGAAGGGGAAACTCCTGATCTCGGACGACGCCGGCCCGCCCCTCTGGATCGGTTGGACGGATGGCGAGGCGCCGTTCAAGGTAACGGTTTCCGTGCAAGGGAAACTCATAACTCGGGCCGAGATTTGCGGCGGTGACCCGCCTCCTGAGGATTGCCTCCGGGAGGCCCTCATTGCCAACCTGCCGGCCGGAACCGATCCTTTGGAGGTGAAAGTCACGGCGGCCGACCGGCAGCAATGGGCGACGACCTTGAGCCGGCAGCCGATCGGCAAAGCGCCCCAGGGCGAACCCCTCGGCGACTTGGGGGCCTTCTTGGCCGCCGTTCAGCTCCTCGACCAGGAGGACGGGGCATATGCGCTCCAGAGCGCACGCATCCTGGCAAGCATCCGCGAACGCTATCCGGCTGCTCAACAACTCCTTGAGCGTATGCGAAACGGCGAAGTGCCGTAAGGCGCGGCCCCACGCCTATCCTCGGCACTCTTGCCGCCGTGCGGTTGGCCTCTTCGGTCAGCTTGATCACGATCGTAAGCCCGCATGCATCGACCGATTGCCGCCATGCAATATTTCGTGCTAAGGGCGCTGCCGCTGCCGACAGAGCGAACGGATGCCCGAACCAGAAGCCACACTTTCCGTTCTGATCATCGATGAGAACAGGCTTCGGGCCGCCATCATCGAGGATGGTCTGCGCGATGCGGGCTATACGAAGCTGACCGTTATCCATGATGTCCAAGGCATAGCCCGCCGCATTGCCGACATCGCTCCCGACGTCATCGTGATAGATCTGGGCAATCCCAACCGCGACATGCTGGAAAATATGTTTCAGCTTTCGCGCGCCGTGCAGCGCCCAATCGCCATGTTCGTCGATCGATCAGATCAGGCCTCCATCGAGGCTGCTGTCGAGGCGGGTGTTTCGGCATACGTTGTCGATGGTCTCAAGCAGGAGCGCGTCAAGGCGATCCTCGGCATGGCCATCAGCCGCTTCAACGCCTTTTCACGCATGTCGCGCGAACTGGAAGACGTCAGGAATGAGTTGGAGGGCCGCAAGCTCGTCGACCGCGCGAAAGGCATCCTCATGGCGACCCGCGGACTTTCCGAGGCCGATGCTTATGCACTGCTGCGTAAGACGGCCATGAACCAGAACCGCAAGATTTCCGAGATTGCGCAAAGCCTGATCACGGCCGCCGAGCTCTTTGCGCCTCCGGAGAAAGATTGACATGACCAGCCGGTTTGAAATCACTGCGGGCCTCATGCCGCTTCTGGACAGCGCACTTCTCGTCGCAGCCAAGGAGAAGGATTTCGCACGGGTTGAAGGTATTGAACTTCGACTCGTGCGCGAGACGTCGTGGGCCAACATTCGCGACCGCCTGGCCGTCGGTCACTTCCAGGTGGCGCATGCGTTGGCACCCATGCCGATCGCCTGTAACCTTGGGCTGTCACCGCTTTCTGTCCCCACCATCGCGCCGCTAGCTTTGGGGCTGGGCGGCAACGCGATCACCGTATCCTTGCCACTATGGGAGCTGATGTCCGAGGCGGGTGCAACGGCCAGTTTCGATCCGGCGGCGGCCGGGCGCGCCCTCAAGTCCGTCGTCGCCAAGCGCACCAAGGCTGCACATCCTCCCTTGCGATTTGCCGTCGTTCACCCGCATTCGGGCCACAACTACGAACTGCGCTATTGGTTGGCTGCAAGCGGCATCGACCCAGACCGCGAGATCGAAATCGTCATCGTGCCTCCGCCGCTCATGGCCGATGCGTTGCAAAGTGCCAGTATTGACGCCTATTGCGTGGGCGAGCCGTGGAACACCGCCGCAGTTCTGACGGGGGCTGGGCGTATCGCGACCGTCAAAGCGGCGATCTGGCGATCCAGCCCGGAAAAAGTTCTGGCAGTGCCGGCGAGTTGGGCGGAGGCACATGCAGAGGCCCTTGCAAGTCTGTTGCGCGCGCTCGTACGCGCGGCCCAATGGTGCACAAATCCAGCAAACCACGACGAACTTGCACACATCATCGCGCGACCCGGCTATCTGGACCGGCCAGTTGAGTGGATGTTGCCCGCGCTCACGGGAACGCTGCATGCAAGCAGGTCGCATGTGCTGCCAGTACCCGAGTTCTTCGTGCCTTATGCCAAGGCCGCAACCTTTCCGTGGAAGAGCCACGCGCTTTGGTTCTATTCGCAGATGGTTCGCTGGAGGCAGGTGGCGCATACGGATGCAAATGCCGCCATCGCGCGTGGCACATATCGCCCTGATCTCTACCGCACAGCGCTTGCCTCTTCAGGGATCGCGCTTCCCGTCGCGAACGCGAAAGTCGAAGGCGCGTTGAAGGTGGAGACGCCCGTTGGCTCGGCAGGAGCAAGCCTCTTGCTCGGGCCCGATGGTTTCTTTGATGGCGACCTGTTCGATCCCGATGAACTCGACGGCTACATCGCCCGTCAGCGCACCGGATCTGCATAGCGCACTGCACAATAATCGTGCTCACAACGCGGGATTTGCCAATACTTTGGACTTGCTTCGGCCTCGCGCGAATCCCCCGGCCATCAGCAAAACCCCATAAACATTGAGCTCTGCCGGCAAAGCTGCGGCTGGCACGCTTCGTGCTCTTAGTATTTTCATCTGCGTCCAATGGCGGGCGCTTCCAGGCAAAGCTGCCGATCTGATCACCGTACGGGTGCAACCCCGCGCGCGAGATCACGTCGTCGGCTTTTTTCGTTTTCGGACCATTGATGCGGCGAAGGCAGCCGCAGGGGAGCATCACATGAGAACACGAGAGGCGGCTGAGCCCATGACAGGCGATCAGACGCGCGCATTGTGGACGTCGACCATCGCCTTCACGGTCTGCTTTGCCGTGTGGACCATCTTTTCCATTATCGGCGTGCGCATCAAGGACGAGCTTGGGCTGACGGAGACTCAGTTCGGCCTTCTGGTGGGCACGCCCATTCTCACGGGGTCTCTGTCGCGCATTCTGCTCGGTATCTGGACGGATCGCTACGGCGGGCGCGTCGTCTACACAGCGACCATGCTGTCTGCGAGCGTCGCGACCGTGCTGCTCTCCTTCGCACAAACTTATCAACAGATGCTGCTGGCGGCCTTGGGCGTTGGTCTGGCGGGTGGCTCATTCGCTATTGGCGTGGCTTACGTCTCGCGCTTCTTTCCGCAAGGCAAGCAAGGTACCGCGCTCGGCATCTTCGGCGTGGGCAACGTCGGCGCCGCGGTAACGAAGTTCGGCGCGCCGTTTCTGCTCGTCGCTTATGGATGGCAAACGGTGGCGCTCGTGTGGGCAGGCGTACTTGCCCTGATGGCTGGCGTGTTCTGGTTCACCACGCACGACGACCCGGTGCTCGTAGCGCGGCGCGCCCGCGGTGAAGCGCCAAAAGCCTTTCTGATGGAGCTGTCGCCGCTCAAGGACGTGCGCGTCTGGCGCTTCGCATTCTATCATTTCTTCGTGTTCGGTGCGTTCGTTGCCCTCGCGCTCTGGCTGCCGCGATATCTCATCGGCGTCTACGGCTTCGACATCAAGACGGCCGGCATGATCGGCGCCCTCTATTCGATCCCGGCAAGCATTTTCCGCGCTTATGGCGGTGTGCTGTCTGATCGTGTGGGAGCACGTTCCGTCATGTACTGGACATTCACTGTGTGCGCGCTCGCAACCTTCATCCTGGCGATCCCGCCCGCCGACTATACGCTGCACGGCATCAAGGGCCAGATGTCGTTTCACTTCGAAGTCGGCCCCCTTGCGTTCGTCCTTGTCGCCTTTGTGCTGGGCTTCTTCATGAGTCTGGGCAAGGCGGCCGTCTTCAAGCACATCCCAACCTACTACCCAGGCAACGTTGGCGCTGTCGGCGGTCTCGTCGGCATGATTGGCGGTCTGGGCGGTTTCGTTCTGCCTATTGCCTTTGGCGCCTTGAACGATCTCACAGGGCTGTGGTCGAGCTGCTTCATGCTGCTCTTTCTGTTTGTGGTGAGCGCGCTTCTTTGGATGCACGTTTCCATCCGCCGCATGGAGCATGCGAAAGCCGCGCCCGCTCCTCGCACATTCACTGTCGCTGCCGAATAAGAAGGAGACAACGCATGCGCGACAAGCTCGTCATCATCGGCAACGGCATGGCTCCGGGCAGAATGCTGGAGCATCTGCTCAAAGCGGCGCCGGAGCGCTACGACATCACCATTTTCAATGCAGAACCACGCGTCAATTACGATCGCATCATGCTTTCACCCGTACTCTCGGGCGAGAAGGAGTTCGAGCAGATCATCATTCACGGCGACGGTTGGTACATCAAGAACGGCATCACGCTCTACAAGGGGCACAAAATTACAGCCATCGATCGTGAAGCCAGATCCGTCATCTCGGACCATGGCGTCGTGAAGTGCTATGACAAGCTCGTGATTGCGACGGGTTCGGCGCCAATGATTCTACCTGTGCCGGGCAATAACCTGGCGGGCGTCCTCACCTACCGTGATCTCGATGATGTGCACGCCATGATGCTTGCCGCGCAGTCACGCACGAAGGCGGTGGTCATTGGTGGCGGGCTGTTGGGTCTTGAGGCTGCTGCCGGTTTGAAGGCGCGTGAGATGGACGTCACGGTCCTGCACCTCATGCCGACACTCATGGAGCGCCAACTCGATCCTGCTGCCGGCTATCTGCTGCAAAAGGCGATTGAACAACGCGGGATCAAGATCAAGACCAAAGCCTCGACAAAGGCAATCCTGGGCAATGGCAAGGTCGAAGGCGTCGAATTGGCCGATGGAACCGTGATCCCGGCGTCGCTCGTCGTCATGGCCGCCGGCATCAGACCCAGCACTAGCCTCGCCAAGGACGCCGGCCTCGAAATCAATCGCGGCATCGTTGCCCGCGAGGGCATGCTGACATCGGACCCAGCCATTCTTGCCATCGGGGAATGCGCGGAGGTCGATGGCCACGTTTATGGGCTCGTCGCACCCCTGTACGAGATGGCGCGCGTGGCCGCACTCCACCTTGCGGGCGAAGGCGATACGAAGTTCGTGCACAACGACACACCGACCAAGCTCAAGGTGACGGGAATCGATCTCTTCTCGCTGGGCGATTTTGCTGATGGCGCCGACCGGCAGGAGATTGTGCTGAGAGATCCTTCAGCCGGCATCTACAAACGCGTTGTGCTCAAGGACAACCGCATCGTCGGCACTGTGCTGTTTGGAGACACCGCCGACGGCGCCTGGTTCCACGACTTGAAGAAGAAGGAAACCGACATTTCCGATATGCGCGATACGCTCATTTTCGGACAAGCCTATCAGGGAGGTGCCCCCCTGGACCCTACGGCGGCCGTTGCAGCCTTACCGGATGACGCAGAAATCTGCGGCTGCAACGGCGTATGCAAGGGTAGCATCACCACGGCCATCGCTAAGAAGGGCCTCACCTCTATCGACGACGTGCGCGCGCACACCAAGGCATCCGCCTCGTGCGGTTCATGCACAGGATTGGTCGAGCAGGTGATGAAGCTCGCTCTGGGTGATGCGTACAATCCCACCGCCGTGCAGCCCGTGTGCGGATGCACGACCCTCGCCCACGACGACGTGCGACGTCTCATCAAGGCAAAAGGACTGAAGACCATTCCCGCGGTGATGCAGGAACTGCAATGGGCGACGTCGTGCGGCTGCGCCAAGTGCCGCCCGGCGCTGAACTACTACCTCGTATGCGACTGGCCGGACGAGTACGCAGACGATTACCAGTCGCGCTTCATCAATGAGCGCGCACATGCCAACATCCAGAAGGATGGCACGTATTCAGTCGTGCCGCGCATGTGGGGCGGCATGACGAGTGCGAAGGAACTGCGCGCCATCGCCGACGTCGTCGACAAGTTCGGCATTCCCACGGTCAAGGTCACCGGCGGCCAGCGCATCGACATGCTCGGCATCAGCAAGGAGGATCTTCCTGCGGTTTGGGCGGACCTGGGCAAAGCCGGCTTCGTCTCGGGTCACGCCTACGCCAAGGGTCTGCGCACGGTGAAGACGTGCGTCGGCAGCGACTGGTGCCGTTTCGGCACCCAGGATTCCACGGGTCTCGGCATCCGCATCGAGAAGTTCATGTGGGGCTCGTGGACACCGGCCAAGGTGAAGATGGCGGTGTCCGGCTGCCCGCGCAACTGCGCTGAAGCCACCTGCAAGGACGTCGGCATCATCTGCGTCGACAGCGGTTTCGAGATCCATTTCGCCGGTGCCGCAGGTCTCGACATCAAGGGCACGGAGGTCCTGGGCCTCGTCAAGAGCGAAGATGAAGCGCTCGAGGTGATCGTCGCGCTGACGCAGATGTATCGCGAGCAGGGACGCTATCTGGAGCGCATCTACAAATGGGCCAAGCGCATCGGCAGCGCTGAGATTCGCAAGCAGGTGCTGAACGATAAGGACAAACGCAGAGCCTATTACGACCGCTTCGTGTTCTCACAGAAGTTCGCCCAGTGCGATCCCTGGTCGGAGCGAGTCTCCGGCGTTGACAAGCACGAGTTCCAGCCCCTGGCGGCGCGTGCTCCCGCCCAAGCCGCGGAGTGATCCACATGACGTTCATAGAAGTCGCCAGCATTGACGATATTCCCGTGCGCGGCGCGCGCTGCGTGAAGACGGCGTTCGGACGCATCGCGATCTTCCGAACGGCAAGTGATGAGATTTTCGCCATGGAAGATCGCTGTCCGCACAAGGGCGGGCCGCTGAGCCAGGGGATCGTGCACGGCTCATCGGTAACGTGCCCGCTGCACAACTGGGTGATCTCGCTCGAAACCGGCAAAGCGCAGGGCGCTGACGAAGGCGCGGTGGCGACCATCCCCGTCAAGCGCGAGGGAAACCGTATTTTGATCGCGTTGGCGAGCCTGCAACGGCCGGCAGCATGAGGTCTCCATGAGCACGACGCAGACCGTCAAGACCACGTGCCCCTACTGCGGAGTCGGCTGCGGCGTCATCGCCACCGTTGCGGCAGACAGCAGCGTCACTGTGCGCGGCGATCCCGAACATCCCGCGAACTACGGGCGCTTGTGCTCGAAAGGTTCAGCATTGGCAGAGACCTTGGGGCTCGAGGATCGTTTGCTCGTTCCAAGCGTCCATGGACGCGACACGAGCTGGGACGCAGCGCTGGACCTCGTCGCTGCTACATTCTCCGCAACGATTGCGAAACACGGGCCGGACTCAGTTGCCTTTTACGTATCGGGCCAGTTGCTGACTGAAGACTATTACGCCGCCAACAAGCTGATGAAGGGTTATATCGGGTCAGCCAACATCGACACGAATTCGCGGCTATGCATGGCGTCGTCCGTGGCAGGACACCGCCGGGCGTTCGGCTCCGACACGGTGCCTGGCTGCTATGAGGATCTAGAACTCGCCGATCTCGTCGTCCTCGTGGGCTCAAACCTGGCGTGGTGTCACCCAATTTTATATCAGCGCATCGCGGCGGCGAAGGAAAGGCGGCCGCAGATGAAGGTCGTACTGATTGACCCGCGCGAGACGGCGACAGCGGCGATTGCAGATTTGCATCTGGCGATAAGGCCCGATGGAGACGTCGCCCTGTTCACCGGGTTGCTCGCCTATCTCATCCGCAACGGCTTTGCCGATGAAAGCTATATCGCGGCCAACACGACGGGATTTGCGCAGGCAATGGGCGTGGCGTTGGACTTGCGCGAGACAGACGTATGCGCGCACACGGGGCTCTCGCCAGATGTGTTGCAGTCGTTCTTCCAGATGTTTTCTGCGAGGGAACGCGCCGTTACCGTCTACAGTCAGGGTGTCAACCAATCGGTGTCCGGCACGGACAAGGTGAACGCCATCATCAACTGCCATCTGGCAACCGGGCGAATTGGCAAGGCTGGTATGGGGCCGTTCTCGGTCACGGGACAACCCAACGCCATGGGCGGACGCGAAGTCGGCGGCCTTGCCAACATGCTGGCGGCTCATATGGACATTGAGAACGCAACGCATCGCAGCTTCGTCCAACGTTTCTGGCAGTCGCCTAGGATCGCGAGCAAGCCGGGCCTCAAGGCGGTCGATATGTTCAAGGCCGTGGACGAGGGACGCATTAAGGCGCTGTGGATCATGGCGACAAATCCCGCTGTCTCCATGCCGCAGGCGGACGCGGTCGCGGCGGCGCTCGCGGCTTGCCCCTTCGTCGTGGTATCCGACGTCACGGACCAAACCGATACCGCACGTTATGCGCATGTTCAGCTGCCCGCCGCTACCTGGGGGGAAAAAGACGGCAGTGTCACGAATTCCGAGCGGCGCATCTCACGGCAGCGTCCTTTTCTGCGCACGCCCGCAGATGTCAGGCCGGATTGGTGGATCATCTGCGAGATAGCCAAACGCATGGGCTTTCGTGATGCGTTCAGCTACGCAGGCCCAGCCGAGATATTCGCCGAACATGCCGCACTGTCCGCGTTCGAAAATGGTGGCAGTCGGGATTTCGACATCGGCTCTTGCGCGAAGCTCGATCCCGCCGCCTACGAGGCTCTCGCGCCGTTCCAGTGGCCGCGGCGCGCAAATGGAGAGAGCACCGAGCGCATGTTCGCCAACGGGGGCTATTTCACGGCCGACAAAAAGGCCCGCTTCGTCCCTACCGGGCTCGCGGCAGAGGAGCGTGAAACGCCGGATTTTCCCCTGACTCTCAATACTGGCCGCATCCGCGATCACTGGCACACCATGACGCGCACGGGCAAGAGCGAGCGCCTCTCGCAGCACTACGCTGAGCCGTTCGTCGAAATCCATCCCGATGACGCGTGGCACTACCGTATCGCTGATGCCGATCTCGTTCGCGTCTCGACAGGACTGGGCGCGATCCTCGTGCGCGCGCTTGTCACACTCCGTCAGCAGCGGGGCTCAATATTCGTCCCTATGCACTGGAACGACCAGTTCGCGTCCAGCGCACGCGTCGATTGCCTCGTACCGGGAATAACCGACGCAATCTCCGGCCAGCCTGCATCGAAAAACGTGCCTGCTCGCATGGAGCGCTTCATCGCCGCAACCTACGGGTTCGCCGTGCTCCGGCGCAAGCCTACGCTCGTTCAGGCGGAATACTGGGCAATCGCCAAATGCAATGGCGGCTGGCGCGTGGAGTTCGCGGTCGCCGGTATTCCGCCTGATTGTCCTGCATTTGCGCGCGAACTTCTCGGCAAGGCGAGCGATCCGGTCGTTTACCAGGATACCGAGACGGGACGCATGCGGTTTGCGACGTACGACAACGGCTATCTGACGGGCATGCTGTTCCTTGCGCCCGAGCCTGTCGCCGCCTCGCGCGAATGGGCCATCGCGCAACTCGCAGCAGCTAACCCGATATCGGGCAAACGCAATGCGGTGCTCGCCGGCCGGCCTGGAGCGGACGCGATAGACCGCGGCGCAACCATCTGCGCCTGCTTTGGCATCGGCGCCAATGAGATTTCTGACGCCGTTGCGCGTGGTTGCTGCACGGTTGCAGCGGTGGGCGAGGCCACGCAAGCAGGCACCAACTGCGGCTCGTGCCGGCCGGAGATCAAGAGGATCATCCACGAGAACGCGCTCGCAAAAGCGGTCTGACAGCCCGCCGCGCAGCCACGGCCTTCGATAACCCGAAGCTGATCGGCGTCGAGCTTTCGACCATTGGCTTGAAGGGCCGACTTCGGAACGAGTACGAGAAGGACGATTTCGTTTTCGACGTAATTCAGGAAGGCCAGATCTTCGGAATTGTGATGAGCTTTTGACGCATCAGCCTTCGAGGTGGCGAGCTGTGTATCGTACGTAGGCTAGCATGATGACGACCTCCCAGATGAAATATCCGGTTAGGAAGCTGGCGAAGATGCCGAACGACTCCGGTGTGAGCATGGTGCCTCCGAGAAGCAATGCGACGCCGACATTGCGGACGCCGGCCTCAATGACGAGGACGGGCCGGTCCCGGCTGCCAAGTCCGTGGCCGAGGAGCCATCCGACCATCATCGCGGCAACGATGAACAGCGTCGCGGATAGCCCGATGTCGAACAGGAGTCCCGAGAGCTCGCCGCGCACCGTCGCCACGGCAGCAGCGAGAATGACCGCGACGACGCCGACCGAGAGCCAACGGAGGAGCTTTTCGGCATTGGCGACTTTCTCAGGATACGCGCGCCGCACCAGCATGCCCATGACCAAGGGCAAGACCATCAGCACAAGAAGCTGCGCAACGATCGTCGCCGCCGGAACCTCAATCAGCGCGACGTTGAAGCCTGGAACATTGGGTAGAAGCGCGAGCCAAGCCGGGATGGTGACGAGACACAGCGCAGTTCCCACGGCCGTGATCGTCGCCGAAAGCAGAACATTGCACCGTGCGAGATAGCAATAGGAGTTGGAGATACCGCCATTGGGACTGAGAGACAACAGCAGCAGACCGGCGGCAATGGCCGGGGGCGGCGAGAGGGCCACGTTGATGGCCAGCGCAATCGCCGGAAGCACGAGCAACTGGCCCGCCGATCCCAGCAGCACGGCTTGGACGTTCTCCGCAAGCCCCCGGAAGTCTTCGCGCGTCACCTCCGTTCCGACAACGAGCATCAGAAGGAAGAGAGAAGCCGGGACGGCAGTGTCGGCCAGGAATTGCAGCATCTACGGACTCGCTGAACGTGCATAAGGGTGATGTGGATGGGATAGCGAGCAAAGGCTATTCTGGAAAGTGCCATCGCTTTTCTCGAACTAATAGCGAGACCAACCGCGGTCGCGGCAAAGGGCGGTGAATGTAGTTGATCGGGACCCAATCGAGCTGGCTATGCCTGAGGGTCTACGAGAGCGGCGACCAGCCCGTTTCCGATAGCAGCAAGATCAAGAGGCGCTGGCGTCCGCCTGGACGTGATCAACATGAACTGAATTATCCTCGCACGCAGTTATGAAACGAACGCGGCAGGGCAAATTTGGTTCAGTCGTCTTCGGTGGTGACCAGCTAAAGAGGCCAATGGATAAAATCGATGCTTTCGCGAACCTTGGCAACCCGCGCCTGGAGTTCGGGTTGTCGCAAAAGGCCGGTTTGGGTATCCAAATGCGTTACAACAGACGCCGCGTTCGTTGCGGCGCATAGTGCGGCATCTTCCACGGGAACGGATGCCGCTATGCAGCATGCGAATGTCGCGTTGAACGCATCTCCTGCACCGGCAGAGCCGGTTATATCGACGGGGACGGCGGGGCAAAACAGGCAACCGGACTGCGAGCCTACATATGCTCCACGGTTGCCGTCGGTCACCACGACCCATTTGGGTCCGAGGCTCAGGACGCGACTGAAAAAACCGAACATAGACAGTTCGAAGCCACCCATGACGAAGCCCCGGCGCGCAAGATAGGGCAGTGTCGTTCCGTTGCTATGCTCAGACTGGGTGCCGCCTTCTCCGCCATAAGCCACGAGTAGCGGCACGAGTGCATCGGCCTCGTCGCGATTGATAGCAAGAATGTCGATCTTACCTATGGAATCGCGAAACGGATTCTGACGCAACGACAGCTGCCGGATTCCGGGATTCACGGCTACGAGTGCACCTTCGGATTTAGCGTGCGCGACGATTGACGGAAAACATTCAGCCGACTCGTTCGACAAACTCGAAACATAGACGAGACGTGCAGCAAACGCTTCTTTCTTCAAATCATGCGGTTCCAGCAGCGTATTCGCGCCACGAAATGTGAAGATGGCTGCGTTGCGGTCGTGGGCGGAAATAAGGACAGAAGCGCCCGTCGGCGCACGCGGATCGCGCATGGCATAGCGTGTCGACACGCCTTCATCCTCGAGCCGGCGCAGAATCGTTTCTGCCCGCGCGTCGGGACCGAGCTTTATGAGTGCTGCCACATCATGACCCAGCCGGGCCATGGCAACGGCTGCATTGACCGCCCCTCCACCGCAATGGGTCGAAATTTCATCTGCTTCGTTCTTGCGTCCTTGCTCGAGCAGGAGAAATGAGGCGTCGGCATTGCGCATGGTCATCCGCTCGATGCGCTCATTCGCAATGACTGCGATAGTGTCAATCATTGCCCCGCCGACCGTCAGGACCCTCATGTACGAAAACTCCAGAATAAAATGCAACCGCAGGAAACTTAGGGAAGGTTCCGAATCAGTTCCAGAGCAAGAAAATCAGGTTCGAAGACTTTGCGATCACGGGTGGCGTTTTTCTCGTCCTGCTCCATGCCGAGGTCTCTTGGGGGGAAACTGTCGATGGTCTTTCGTAGCAGTCCTCGCGCGCATTGTCCTGAGCCATACACGGTCGCTTAGCCGGAGACGACGACGTGGTGCGGCGTTCGCACGAACGCCGTCTGTACTTGCGCCAGGACTGCCGATCTCATCGATGCGGACAGCCGGGCCAGCAACAAGGCCGTCGCTTTCCGACTGACAGGTCCTCTATTGCGCGCTCGATGCGGCGCATTCTCGTCTCAGCCTTTTTCGCGGACTCAATCCAGCAGATCCACTCATTCCGTGCGATTGATGAAATGTCCTCCCAAGCCCTTAAGGCTTGCGGGTCGGCAGCGAGTCTTGCCCTCAGATCCGGCGGCAGCTTGTGAACCACGCCTGAGGCGATCTTCAGTGCAGTCATAGATCTTGATCTTTCATCGCGTCGGACATGAGATAGATATCAAACGATCCTTTGCAAAGTGGATACGCGTCCAACCGGACATAACCTTGCTGGAGCGACGCTGTGGAAACACGCTTTTTGCCTCACCTTCGGCCGCAAAGGACACATTGGTGGTGTGATAGGCGCCGGTTGGCCAGTGCGGTCTTCTCAGGGCTTCAGCTCTCCCAACTGCGTTTGAAGACGTGCGAGCTTGCCCGTGGCTCAAACCCGGACGCCTTCAGCCGCCTCCAATGCCGCATACCCGGCTGCCAGATAATCCAGCAAGGCACGAACCGACGGCAGCAGGCCACGCCGCGAGGGGAAGACGGCATGCACGATGCGGCTCTTCGGAGCCCACTGGGGAAGCACGTCCACGAGCTGGCCGCTTTGAAGCTCGTCGCCAATCATCATTGTCGGAAGCTGTGCGATGCCAACGGCGTTGCGGGCGGCAAAGCACAACGCGACCATGTCATCGACCACAAGGCGCGGACGGTGCGGAACGCGCGCGTGCGCCCCATCCGGACCATCAAGCGACCAGACGTGCTCGCCCCGCGGCGGGCCTAGATCGACACTCGGCAGCTTCGCAAGGTCGGCCGGCACGAGTGCTCGCGTATGCCGCCCCAACAGCGCAGGCGATGCGATCAAGCGATGGCGACTGGTTCCGAGAACCTTCATGGCAAGGTCACTGTCTTCCAAAGGTGGAAAGCGCGCCCTGATCGCCACATCGAAGCCTTCGCCGATCACGTCGACGTGGCGGTTCGTGCATTCGAGATGCACTTCGACGCCCGGGTTTGCGGCCATGAAGCGGCCGAGCATGTCACCAACATGAAAGTAGACCAGCGCCGAAGGGCAGCTCACTTTGACGAGACCGCGGGGCTCAGAGCGAAGCTGGGCAATGGCGTCGTCGGCCGCTTCAGCTTCGACCAGCATGGCGACGCAGTGGCGGTAGTATTCCTGACCGACCTCTGTGACGGTGAAGCGCCGGGTGGTGCGTTGCACGAGCCTGACGCCCAGCCGCTCCTCGAGCATGGCAATCCGGCGGCTGAGCCGTGATTTGGGCATGCCGAGAGCGCGCGCGGCAGGCGCAAAGCCACCGTGATTCACGGCCTGGACGAAGAAATAGAGGTCGTTGAGATCTTTCATCGTTCACATCATAGGACTCTGAGATCAAAAATGCCAGACTAGTGAGCCGATCACCCCGTCTATCGCTACGACTGATCTTCTGACGTTGATTGCATCGGATTGTTGTCTCCGGCGGCGGGTGGCACACCTGCCGCCGATCGCTCCGGCCCGCCCTTCCTGGCCGAGGCCGGACGGCGAACCGGCTCGAACTGGAAGTATCCCGTCGGCGCCGGACCACTGCGTTCCACGAGTTCCAGATCTATCAGGTATGAATCGAACGTGTAGTGAGACCACACCTCGGGGCTGTTGCCGCAAGCCTTTAGATAACGATCGGCGATCTGTGCGAATGCGCTATCGGCGCGCTCCGCGGTCTTGTGACGGCCATGCGGTTTTCCAACCCACGGCTTGTGTTCAAGCCACCATGTTTGCACCGCCTTCAACGCATCGTCCGGGACCGGTGCATTTCTGGGACCAAGAAAGTGCGACCTCCACAGCGACCCATTCGGATCGATGACGACCTCCACCGTGCCAATCTTATCGGCCCCTCTCCGCACACTATAAAGGCGAACGTTGCCGTTCGCGAGCCGCGGCGCATAATGCTTCAGACAGTTCTGCATGGCCTTGATCTCGGCCTCGAAAGCCGCGTACGTCAGCAGCGGTTCGATAACATAGCCGCCATAACTGCCTGTGCGCATCCAATGGTCTTCCAACGGCACTTCGCCGAAGTAGCAGCGCCGCTCAAGTCTGTCGCCCCATTCCCGGGCCCGGTCGTAGGCCGTCTGCGGGCTCAGGTCCGGATTCCAAGGCTCGACCCCCATGCCGAGTCCCGGATCATCTTTCTGATTGGTGGCCCAGGCATAGATCGCGATCGCGCGCATCGGGCCAAGCAGGCGAGCCCATTCACTCACGCACACATGAGCCAGCCAGACTCCAAACGCGTCACAGTACAGCCGCGACCCGTAGAACCCGACAGATATGGCATTGCCATGGCTTGCTTGGTGCGCTTTCGCAAAGCTCACGAGCCGCGCTGCCGCCTTTTCCGTGAGCTGCGCCCGCACCAATTTCTCGGTCAGCATCTCGGGTTCGGCGTGGCGAAGCGCCATCGGCAATTGCATGACAGCCGCGACCTCACCCAGCCTGCGTCCTTGCTCGACAAGTTCAAGCGCCCGCCGGCGCTGCCCTTCAGTGCCGTATCTTGTCGCCAAGGCGAAGAATAGCAGCGGGAACGACGTCGCCAGTTGTGCGATCCGCTCCGAGCGCGCCGCGAACTTCGCCAGCCGCTTTTTCTGTCTGTAGCTAAATCGATCGATGGTCATGGCACAGTTCCTCATCGTGCAGAGAGGTCATGCCTCTCCGCGTCAAAGACCCAAATTTTCCATGTGCCTTGCGCTGGCCCCGCTTCGCCGGGCCGGGGCTGCCCTTCGCTCTCATCGATGCCGAGGCTCTTGCCACAACTCTTCAGGCTCACGGCATCAAGATTTATTTAAGACTGTTACACCTCGAAAATCCCAACAAACATGCCGCCTCTGCTCGATCATCTGTGCTGCCGCACATTCCAAGCCATCCGTCGGCGTTCTGGTTCGATGATGGCCGCCCGATGAGCCCCCTCCCGCCGGTGAGGGGCGTCATAGGGACGTCCCGCAACAGAAAGGACAGAACTCATGGGACTGGACATGTACGCATTCACGATGGCGCAGACGCCGGACAAAGACGTCGACTTCAAGCCGGACGCCGTCACCGAGCTGCACTACTGGCGCAAGCATCCGAACCTGCACGGCTGGATGCGCAAGCTCTATTACGCCAAGGGCGGCACAGACCGCGAGTTCAACTGCGCACCGGTGGTGCTGGCAGCAGCCGATCTCGACCGTCTGGAAGCCGCGATCCGTGACGGCGCGCTGCCCGAGACCTCCGGGTTCTTCTTCGGGCAGACCGACGGTTCGGAGATGACCGGCGATCTCGACTTCATCGCCAAGGCGCGTGCGGCCATCGCCGCCGGGCTGACCGTGTTCTACGATTCCTGGTGGTGAGATCATGAGCCCGGTGCCCGGCACCGGGCTTGTTCTGCGCTCATGGCGGCTGATCAGATGCTGTCTCCCTGATCGTCCTTGGCTTTGGACACATCCAGCCGGATTCGATGCGTCTATCGCGGACGGCGCCCTGGTCAATCCTTGCGAAACCCGGCTCGCCTAAGCGCGTGCCGCGCAACGCTCGCTAGGCGCGTTTCGGTGCATTGACTGCGGGCTCCTCCCGTCCGCGATCCTGGTCGCCGCATCGGCTGGACGTGATCCAGCCCAACACCAAAAACAACAGGAGACGACGATCATGAACAGCCAAAATCCCACACGCAGAAACCACGGTCCTGCCCTCAAGACCTACCACGTCAATCTCACCACGCTTGAAGGCTGCGAAATGCGCCTCAAGGCGGCCTCACCCGCCCACGCCAAACGGTTGGCGGCCCGCGCCTGGATCGACGAGGACATCACGTCCTGGTTCGGCGATGACGAATGGACCATCGACGAAATCCTCTCGGGCACGGCGTAAGCCGATGCCCGCGAGCGGCTCCGGCGCTGATGCCGGAGCCGTTCTTTTTGCAGTGAGTTCGCAGCCTCACACTATCCGCCATGCTCGTCATCAGACGGCATGGCCCGCACCATGACATCGTTCGGCGCTGAGCAGCATTCTCCCCCGATCTGAGCGCCTATTCGGAGTTGTGCCGATGCTGCCACAGCGCCTCTCATCACCTTCCCCGCACGGATGTTCTTTGGCTGCTAGTGCTAGCACTAGGCGTGGCCGCTATGGCGGCCACGCCTGCGGGCGACGGCGCATAGGCGCCGCGCACCGCATCCCCTAATAGCGCTCTGCTTCAATCTTGATGCCCCG
>WBZU01001252.1_pt1 | contig 16947 bp, 13 predicted proteins | sample 5204311 | NCBI WGS metagenome assembly WBZU01 (sample SAMN12344359, study PRJNA552823) | activated sludge metagenome | biome: Activated sludge suspended growth; feature: Nitrification reactor; material: Wastewater; isolation source: activated sludge from nitrification reactor of wastewater... | reverse complement strand
GACCATTCAAGTAGCCACCGTAGGGCCCCGATTGAATCTGCGTCCCTGTTTCAGAGAACACGGCCATGCTCCAGTTCCCGCGCAACAGATGATCGATGTTTCGCAGCACGACGATGTCACAATCGAGGAACACGACCTTGTCGTAGCCCTGGGTGTCAATATGCCGGCCCACCTCAAACTTCATCGCCTGCGCATAGCGGACAAATGCATCGTGCGAATCGCAAGCCGGCGTATCAGGGAGCAGCACTTCGCGCACACCCGAGCGCGGCAGGTGAAAGATGGGGAACGGTGAATTATGGAACACCACAATGTCGCCGTCGAAGCAGGTGCGCAGAAGGGATGAGGCGAGCATCTTCGCCATATTGCGATGCCCGGTGGCGCCTCCGCGATCCAGGGCGACGGTGTATGCGAGGTGTCGTGGCATGTTCGAAAAGCAAAAGGATTCAGGCGTCGAGCAGGTGCAGCAGCAGCGTCTGCGGATCGAAAAAGAAGGTGTTCAAGTAGAGACCGAACATGAATCGCAGTTTTTCATTCAAACACTGCGAGCCGGCCAGATGAACGAGTGCGGCCGCGAAATACTGCCCGGGCAAGGGATCATGACTGAACGGACTGGCGACGTCCTGCCGCGCGAATTCGTGGGTGCGCAGTTTCGTATCCGCAATCAGCCGGTTCAGCGCAGCCTGGTCGGTGAAGTATTTCGGACGCGGCGCCGGCCCGTCATGAATGCGCTGCCACTGGCGCATGACTTGATGAAAGCAGGAGGCACGCACGGCGAGCACGCCTGCGTTCACTCCGCCGCGCCGCAGCTTGCGTGCTTCGGCAGGGGTGAAGAAGCAGTTGAAGTTCGTCATTCCCATCGTGGTGCCTGCTTCGCGATAGAAACCGACATCCCACGCACCGTGGAGCAGCGGTGTGAGATCTCGAAGCGCCAGACAGTCGGCGTCCAGATAGAGAATCTTGTCGTAGCGCCGCGCATCGATGAGTTCGTGCACGCGAAATTTCCACGCTTGCGCATGGTTCCAGTAGTCCTCCGCGCCGGGGTCGCCGGCATCGATCAGAATCTCCGTCACACCAGCGCGCGGCATTTGAAACAAAGGAGCCGGCGAATTCTTCAGAACCACAATATCGCCTTCAAATCCTGTTCGCAGCAGGGAAAGCACGAGCATGCGTGCCATGTTCGAATGCCCCCGCGCGCCGGGCGGATGGTCGAGTGCGAGAGTGTATGCGAGGTGTCGTGACATGATGACGGGGGCACCGTGCTAATGCACCGCAGTCCTCGTCAGAAATATCCGCAAAAAAAGACGGCAATTGCGGACTAAATCATCGGAATTTATTCAGCGATGAGATCCAGCAAGAGCGCCCTTCCATTGCACCTTCAAACCCACCCCTGACTCATGAAAACACCCGCACGTCCGAACAAGGACATCAACCTCGTCATCCGCCAGATCACCACCGCTTCCCGGAACGTGCCCATCCTCGGCAGCCCGATCGATCCAAATCCGCCCAGCAGAAGCGTTCGAACGCCTGCGAAAAAGGGAGCGAAAAAGAAATCCGCCGCACGCCGCAGCTGATTTCACGCATCACGCATCCGCGCCGAACGTCGCGCGCAGGTGTGCCACGGTCTCGTCCGCGGTATCGGCCTGGATCATGACGAGGTCGCCCGCGTTCGCAGACGCCATTGCCAGATCCACTGCCTTCAAGTGACCGAGAATCGACTCCACGCGCTTGGTGCGGGCCGCACCTGCCAGCCCCTGCGCGAGGAGGCGCATGATGTCACCAGATTCCCGCCCGCGCACGTAGTCGCCCTCATAAAGCCATGCTTCGTCAAATTCCGCGCCCAGCATGCGGCCCTGTTCGATCATGTCTTCATCACGGCGATCGCCCGCGGAACTATAAACAACGATGCGCCGCTTGTTCTCAAAGTGCCGCAGGGAATCCAGCAACGCGCGCAGGGCGTCAATATTGTGGCCGTAATCACAGACCACGGTGACCCCGCGGATGTCGAGCACGTTGAACCGCCCGGAATTCAGGGCGAATCCTGGAATGAACGATCGCACCCCCTGGCGGACGAGTTCATCATCCAGGCCCAACGCCCATGCAGCACCGATGGCCGCCAGGGTATTCTGCACCTGGAAACCGATCTTGCCGCCCAGCGTGAGAGGCACGGCACTCAGCGGCATGAACAGTGATTCCCACGGCCCGTCTGCGCGCACGATGGATCCATCCCGCACAAACACGGCCCTGCCGCCTGCGGCACGATGAGCACGGACCACCGCCAGTTCGCCATCGATGGCAAAGAAGATTGTCTTTCTCTGGAACACATCCGCCATCCGGACGACGAGCGGGTCAGCGGCGTTCAAAACCGCTGTGCCCTCGGATGACACGGCACCGACGATCACCTGCTTCACATCGGCGAGGTCCTCGGGCGTATTGACTTCATTGATGCCCAGGTGATCGCCCGCGCCGATGTTCGTGACCACCGCCACATCACAGTGATCGAAGGCAAGTCCTTCTCGCAAAATGCCGCCACGCGCGACCTCCAGCACTGCGGCATCCGTCAAAGGATACGAGAGCACGCGGCGAGCACTCTTGGGACCGCTGCAATCGCCCGAATCAAGCTGCCGCCCGGCTACGAACACGCCATCCGTGCTGGTGTGGCCGACCTTCCGCCCATCCTGCCCGATCAAATGAGCGATGAACCTGGTGGTGGTGGTCTTGCCATTCACACCCGTCACCGCGACGACCGGAATGCGCCCCTGATCGCCGGGGGCGAACATCGTATCGATCACTGCCGATCCGACATCGCGCGCCTTGCCGTCGCTCGGATACAAATGCATGCGCAGGCCGGGGCGGGCGTTGAGTTCGATGATGCATCCGTTGCGTTCGCTCAGCGGCTGCGTGATGTCGATCGCCACGAGATCGATGCCGCAGATGTCCAGGTTCACAGCATTCGCCGCTTCTATGCAGGCGGCCTTCAGCGTGGGGTGCACTTCGTCGGTGACGTCCACCGCGGTGCCGCCGGTGCTGAGGTTGGCGTTTCGACGAATCAGAATCTGGCGGCCCTTGGCGGGGACCGTATCGGGCGCAACGCCCTGCTCCGAGAGCACGCCCGTCGCGATGGCGTCGATGCGGATCTTGCTGAGTGCGGCGGCATGATCGGCGGCGCGGCGCGGGTCTTTGTTCACCTCATCGACCAGCTCGCTGATGCTGTGCACGCCATCGCCGATCACATGCGCGGGCTTCCGCCGGCTGGCTGCAACGAATTGTTTGCCGATGATCAGCACCCGATAGTCGTCGCCTTCGGCAAATTTCTCCACGATCACGGAATCCCCTTCCGCGATGGCGGCTTCGTAGGCTGCGAGCACTTGTTCGCGTGTGTAGAGGTTCACCGCGACACCGCGGCCCTGATTGCCGTCGCGCGGCTTTGCCACCACGGGCACGCCGATTTCCAGGGCCGCATTCCACGCGTCCTCGGCGCTGGTCACTGGCCTGCCACACGGCACCGGAAGACCGAGCTGCTGGAGCAGGACACGCGTCAGGTCTTTGTCCTGCACGATGTCCTCGGCGATCGCGCTGGTCTGGCTCGTCGCCGCCGCGAGAATCTTCAGCTGCCGCCGCCCCCAGCCGAGCTGGACCAGCGACCCCTCCGTCAGGCGCCGCACGGGGATGCCACGCACGATCGCGGCATTCACGATTGCCCTCGTGCTCGGCCCCAGGCAGACGTCATCCGCATATTCGCGCAAATCAGAGATCGCCGAACACGCATCGAACTCCAGACCGAAGAGCGCCGCATCCAGCAGCCGGCGCGCCAGTTCGAAGGCACGCCGCGCGACGTCCTCTTCTTCAAATTGCACCACGATGCGAAGCACCTCCGGATCGGATGTGATGACGATACGGTGAAATGCCATGACTGAATCAGAGCGGCTCTGTAGATGCAGAGTCAGCTCAGCGAGCACCCGGGCCAGGGATTCCGCATCCGTGCCGGCGGGCATCTGCACCGCCGGGTTCAAATCGGGCAGCCATTGGCGCAGACGATCCTGCCAGCCAGAGCGAGGGGCAGACAGCGCTGGAAAGGCCACCCAAGCTTCCAGCGCCGTGCCGCGCGACCAGAGATTGGGGCCACGCAGGCCCAGTATTTTGATGGCACGGCAGGACTGATGATCGGAAGTGGAGGCGGCGGACACGGCGGAACTTTTGGGTGCAACGAAGCGAACGCCACCAGTCCTTCGCCCGGACGTTTCGTCAATCGCCATGCTGCCGGCAGAGGGACGGGCTTTACAAAGGCCGCAACACGGGAACTATCCCGGCGCACCACCTGCTTGCCCCGGATCGCTCCATCTGACCTTCCTGAACTGCTGCTCGAACACGCTACCGCGCGCCTGAGCGCGAACGAACGCATCATCGCGCGCCTGGAAACGGACCTGGACGCCAACCTGCACTTTCACCGCGGCGTCATCGTCCTCACCAACCTGCGCCTGATGAGCGTGGAATCCACGCCGAACCAGGACATCAATTTCCACGGCTGGAAGCTCATGGACATCGAGCAACTGCAGCTGGAGGAACTCGGTGCCACCGCTGCGATCCATTTGATCCAGGCCAGCGATGACGAGTATTCCTGGCGCGTAATGACCGGACGGATTCGCGAAGCGGATGCGTTTCTCGGCCGGTTCAAAGAGCAGCAGCGCATTCTGCGCAGCGAGTCCGCGGCCCTCCTGCGGGCGCGCGGCATCGACCCCTCCGCGGCGGTCGCGGATGCGGAACCCGCCACGCTCGGCCCGCGCGGCAGTCCGCTGCTTCGCTTGTTCAAGTTCGCCATGCCGTGGAAGTGGCTCATGATCGGCGGCTTCCTGCTGACGGTGGCGAGCATCTACACCTCGCTGATCCCGCCACAGATCACCATGAAGCTGGTGGATAACGTCTTGATCCCGTTTCAAAACGAGCCGGGCAGCAAGCACATCAAGCTCGTGTATCAATTCGCCGCCACGCTGGCCGGCATCGCCGTGCTGACGTGGCTGCTGGAATGGGCGAAGACCTTCGTGATCGCCCGCCTGAGCGAGCGGGTGGCCAGCCGCATGCGGCTGGAAACGTTCGAGCACTTGCAGCGTCTCTCGCTCTCGTATTTCAGCCGCAAACGCACTGGCGATCTCATCTCCCGCATCGGCTCCGACACGGATCACATCACGCTCTTCATTGCCGTCAACTTCATCGATTTCCTCACCGACGTGGTGATGATCGGCATGGTGGGCTGGCAGCTCTACTCCTACAATCCCATGCTCGCCGTGGCCGCACTCGCGCCCGCGCCGGTCGTCGGCTGGCTGGTCAACTCCGTGCGCTCCTACCTGCGCGGGGGCTTTGCCGCCGCGAGCCGGGCCTGGGCCGCCATGAACAATGTGCTCACCGATGTCATCCCCGGGGTGCGCGTGGTGAAGGCCTTCGCCCAGGAGCAGCGTGAAATCGAGCGATTCCGCCAGGCGGACAAAATCATCTTCGACACGAACGATCGTGTAAACCGCATCTGGTCCTTCTTCACCCCCATGATCGAGCTGCTCACCAGCGCCGGCCTCATCAGCGTGTGGGCGGTCGGTGCCTGGGCGGTGGCGCACCAGCGCATCAGCGTGGGCGTGCTCACGGGCTTTGTCTGGTATATCAACCGCCTTTACGGCCGCCTCGAATCGATGAGCAGGTTCGCCGCCTCAGCCCAGCGCGCCTCCGCCAGCGCACACCGCATCTTTGAAGTGCTCGATGTGCAGCCGGACATGCCCGTCAACGACGGCACGCTGAAGCTCGGGCGGGTGCGCGGGGAGCTGGAGTTCAGAGATGTGAAGTTCCGCCAGGGCTCGCGCCAGATCATCAAAGGCATCAATCTCAAGATCGCTCCAGGCGAGATGATCGGACTGGTCGGACCAAGCGGCGCTGGCAAAACAACGGTCATCAACCTCGCGTGCCGCTTCTTCGATGTCACGGAGGGCGCAGTCCTGGTCGATGGCGTGGACCTGCGCACCATTGATGTGGAGGACTACCGGCGAAACCTCGGCCTCGTGCTGCAGGAGCCGTATTTGTTCTTTGGCACCATCGCGGAAAACATCGCGTATGGAAAGCAGGGCGCATCAAAAGCGGAGATCATCGCCGCGGCACGTGCTGCGCGCGCCCATGACTTCATCATGCGCCAGCCGGATGGCTATGACAGCATGGTCGGCGAACGCGGCCAGCAGCTCAGCGGCGGCGAGCGCCAGCGCATCAGCATCGCACGAGCGCTGCTGATCGATCCGGCGCTGCTGATTCTGGATGAAGCCACCTCCGCAGTGGACACGGAGACCGAGCTGGAAATCCAGGAGGCCCTGGACCACTTGGTGAAAGGCCGCACCACGATCGCAATCGCACACCGCCTGGGCACGCTGCGCAAGGCGAGCCGGCTCGTCGTCATGGAGGACGGCCAGATCGTGGAAACCGGAACGCATGACGCACTGCTCAAATCAGGCGGCACCTATTCACGCCTGCACCAGGCCATGATGGAGGTTAACAAGCAATGAGCGGCAACATCGACCTCTTCACGGACGCGACCGACCGTCTCGTATTCATCGACGAGAAAGGTGTCCGCCACGACAATGTCAAACCAGCCCGGCTGTTTCCGCTCACCGAGCCGGAGTTGTGGCTCGCCATTCAGACGCAGGACGGGGAGGAACTGCTGTGCATCGAAGATCCCGCAACACTCTCCGAACGCCATCGCACGGCGGTGCGCATGGCGATGGCGCGCAGGGATTTCGTGCCGGTCATCCGCCGCATTGACCGCATCACCCACGCGGCGGACGGGCATGACTGGCACGTCACGACCGACCGCGGACCGACGACATTCCGGATCGAGAGTGATGAGAGCGTGCAATATCTGGGCAGCACGCGGCTGGTGATCATCGACTCCAACAACACGCGCTACCTCGTGCCCGACATCAACGCCCTCGACCGCGACAGCCGCCGGAAGCTGGAGCGCTACTACTAGGCCGTAAAGCACCAGCGTGCGGCGCCGCCGCCTGAACTCACTATGAACATCGTATTCTACCTCGTCAGCCTTCTCGGCGCCTTCTTGCTGTTTCAGGTGCAGCCTGTCATCAGCAAGTTCATCCTGCCCTGGTTCGGAGGCAGCACCGGCGTGTGGACGACGTGCATGCTGTTTTTCCAGCTCGTGCTCTTCGCCGGATACAGCTACGCGCACATGCTGGCAAAGCAGAAGCCGCGCACGCAGGCTTTCATTCATGTGGCGCTGCTGCTGACCGCTGCGGCGCTGTTTCTGCCCATCGTGCCGGATGCCGCCCTCAAACCCGTGGACTCCACCGCGCCTGTATCGCGCATTCTCTGGCTGCTGCTGCGCACCGTCGGGCTGCCTTACTTTGCGTTGTCGGCCACGAGTCCTCTCGTGCAGGTTTGGTTCAGCCATCAGTTCCCCGGTCGCAGCCCCTGGCGGTTGTATTCGCTCTCCAACATCGGTTCTCTCACGGCGCTGCTCAGCTATCCCGTATTGATCGAGACTCGATGGGATGTGCTGACGCAGACCCAGATCTGGTCGGCAGTGTTCCTGCTCTTCGCGCTGCTGATGATCGCCACCGCGTATGCCAATCGAGTGCGCCCGGAGGTGATCACGCCGGAGGGCGATCCGCATCCGCAGGCCGAGACTCATGAGGGCCGTCCGACATGGCTGCGCCGCGGCCTCTGGCTGGTGCTGCCAGCATTCGCATCGGTGATGCTGCTGGCCACCACGAACCATGTCTGCCAGGACGTGGCGGTGATCCCCTTCTTGTGGGTTGCGCCGCTGAGCCTGTATTTGATTTCCTTCATCATTTGTTTCGACCACCCGCGCTGGTATTTGCGCGCGGCATGGGCGCTGCCCGGCCTGGTGCTGCTCTTCCTCGCCGCCGGCATGTTTGAGATCGGGGACTGGAACCCTGGGTTCATCACCGAACTGGCCATTCTCCTCGGTGCGATGTTCGCGGTGTGCATGGTGTGTCACGGCGAACTCGCGGCGTTGAAACCCGGCACCAAATACCTCACCGAATACTACCTGCTCATGTCCGCAGGTGGAGCGGTTGGCGGTCTCGCCGTCAGCCTCGTGGCGCCGCTGGTGTTCGAGCGATACTGGGAATGGACGCTCTGTCTGCTGGCCGGCTTCGCGCTTCTGAGCGTGGTGGCAGCGCGCGGCTTCTGGCAGCGCAAACTGCCGCTGATGGCCTGGGGCCTGGCGTGTCTGGTGGCCGTGTGTTTCATGGCCATGTGGGAGTTCGATGTCGGAGCGCGACTCGCCCGCGTGCGCAACTTCTACGGCACGCTGTCCGTCTCCGAGCATGAAGACGAAGACACTCATGAACGGCTGCGCACCTTCTTCAGCGGGAGCACGGCGCACGGACGTCAGAGCATGAGCGATGAACGCAGACGCGAACCGCTGACGTATTACTCCCGACAGGCGGGCGCGGGCATCGCGCTGGCAGCGATCAAAGACAAGCCGGGAGCGCGCATCGGCGTCGTCGGCATGGGAGCCGGAACGGTGGCATGCTACGCGGAGAAGGGTCAGACCTACCGCTTTTACGAACTGAATCCCGCGGTCGAAGATCTGGCGCGGAAGTGGTTTACCTTCGTGCCCGACATGATCGCACGCGGAGCGAACTACGAAATCGCCGTGGGAGACGCACGCCTCTCCCTGGAGCATGAAGCGCCGCAGAAGTTTGACGTTCTGTTGCTTGATGCCTTTAGCGGCGACTCTGTCCCGGTGCACCTGCTCACGCGGGAGGCCTTCGAGGTTTACATGCGCCACCTGAACAAGGACGGCATCATTGCCGTGCACATCACCAATCACTACCTCAATCTCGCACCCGTCGTGCAGCGCGCCGCACGTGAGTTCGGCCTGTCCGCGACGCGAATCATGAACGAGCCTGCGGACGACAGCGGCTGCTACCGCACGGATTACATGCTGCTGTCAGCTGACGAAGCCTTCATCAAAGCGCACCCGCCACAGTTGAACGAGCCACCACCTCACGTCGATGTGCCGCTGTGGACCGATCACCGGCACAATCTGTTCCAGATTCTGATGAATCGCTAAGCCGCAACAGCGCGGCCGCTCGCAAACCCGATCGCACTCTCACACCCGGTCATGAATCAAGACACCACTCCCGCTGCTGGATCGCACAAGCCCTTGCGCACATGGCCCGCACTGCTGCTCGCGGCTGTCATGGTGCTCTGCCGCTACGTTCCGCCCTTCATCGAGGGAGCGAGCAGCCAGTATTGGTTTGTGCCGATCTTCTTCCCGATGATCGGAAGCGCGCTGATCCTGATTTGGTGGCTGGCAGCGAGTCGCGCCTCGGGAAAGGAGAAGCTGCTCGGCCTGCTGGGCCTGATCGCGGGCACAGCGATTGTGGTCGCGGCCAGCCATCCGAGCATGCGCGGCCTCCTCACGAGCTATTTTACCCTGCCTCTAGGCATGGTGGGCCTGGCAGTGTCCGCACATCTGTTTCGCAACCAATCGCCTCCGCGCCGGCTGAAAAGCATTCTGCTAGGACTGATGCTGGCATTGTCGGTTTCGCTGCTCCTGCGAAGCGGTGGCGTGACAGGAGATTATGCGTTCGATCTTCAGCCACGCTGGACGCCCGAGACGGGAACGGGGCCGTGGCCCGCAGGCACTACTTCAGGCAAAACAGCGCCCGCCACGGTGGCTGCGGAGATCGAAGCTGCGCTGGCAAACCCCGAATGGCCCGCATTCCGCGGAGCCGATCGGATGGGGCACGCCAAGGGACCGAAGATCGCGACGGACTGGAAAGCGCATCCGCCACGGCTGCTGTGGAAGAAGCCAGTGGGCGCGGCGTGGTCGTCATTCGCGGCAGCGGGCTCCTACGCTTTTACGCAAGAGCAGCGCGGCGAGAAGGAATCCGTGGTGTGCTACGATTTGAACTCTGGTGACGAAATCTGGGTGCAACAATGGGAGGCGCGGTTCGATGAGCCCATGGGTGGCCCAGGGCCGCGCGCGACACCGACGCTCGCCGACGGCTCCGTGTTTGCATTCGGCGGCACAGGCATGCTGGTCCGCCTGTAGGCCGGGACCGGCGAAGTGGTCTGGAAACAAGATGTGAAGGCGCTCAGCGGACGCGAGCCGCCCATGTGGGGATTCGCTTCTTCGCCGTTGGTTGCACACTCACTGGTCGTGGTCTATGCGGGTGGCCCTGGAGACAAAGGTGTGATGGCATTCGATGCCGCCACAGGAGCGCCTCGCTGGTCAAAACCCTGCGGCCCGGAGTCGTATAGTTCCCCGCAGCTGAGCGCGGTCCTCGGTGAAGAAACGCTCCTCATGCTGACCAACCATGGCGTGCTGCTGCTCGATCCCGCCACCGGCAATGTGAAGCTGAACTACGAATGGAAGTTCCAGGGTTATCGCGCACTGCAGCCCACAGTGATCGGTGGCGACCAGATCCTGCTGCCAACACCGATGAGCGAAGGCACGCGCGCGATTCGCCTCAGCAAGGACGGCGGCCAGTTTGCAGCCACGGAATTGTGGACCACAAAGCAGATGAAGCCTGATTTCACGGAGTTGATTGTCTATTCCGGACATCTCTACGGCATCGACGGCTCGATGCTAAGCTGCATCGATCTGCAGACCGGGCAGCGCCTCTGGAAGGACGGCCGCTACGGCAAAGGGCAGGCTTTGCTGCTCGAAGCCTCCGGCCTGCTGCTCATCGCGGCTGAGAACGGGCGCGTGGCACTGGTGAAAGCCGACCCAGCCGCGCATGTGGAGCTGGCTTCGTTTGAGGCGATCAAAGGCAAGACCTGGACGCATCCCGTGGTCGTGGGGAACAAACTGCTGGTGCGCAACGCGCAGGAAGCCGCGTGTTACGAGCTGCCGATCGCTCTGTAACGATTCGGCGCATCAAACGGATGCACGGTGATCGTTGCCCATCGGCAGCCGCACGGTGAAGGTGGTGCCGGCGCCCTCTTGCGATTCCACGGAAATGGTTCCGTGCTGCAGTTCGACGCAGCGTCTTACCAGCAGCAGGCCCAGCCCGGTGCCAGGTGTTTCGCCGACATTGGCCGCGCGGTGAAAGGCCTCGAAGAGCCTGGCTTTGTCGGCCTCAGGAATACCGATGCCTTTGTCCTGCACGGCGAGAACGATCTCCTCGCCGTCCCGCCCGACACGGAAGCTCACCGGAGAGCCTTCGGGCGAATACTTGACGGCGTTGGACAACAGATTGCTGACGATGTGCCGCAGCAACGCACTGTCCATCATCGCTCCGGCGAAATCGCCCTCCGATGTGAAGTTTACCGGGCAGCGGCTGTTTGTCGCCGACAGGGCTTCGTCTGTCAGCCTGCCGCAAAGATCGGGCAGATCCACGGGTGCGGGGCGCCAGTCGAGCTTGCCCGCTTCCGCTCTGCCGAGAAGGAGAACCTGCTCCATCAAACCGGACATCTGCAAGGTAGCGGAATGTATGTCCTGATAGAGTTCCTCATGCTTCTCAGGCGTGAGCTTGTTCCCGAAGTGCCGCAGCAATTCCACGGCGCTCATCGTCACCCCCAGCGGCGTGCGGAATTCATGTGACACCAGCGATACGAAGCGCGTCTTCAGTTCGCCGAGTTCGCGCTCCTGAGACAGTGCGCGTGCGAGTTCATCCTTCGCGGTGGCAAGCTCGGCTGTCCGCTCGCTCACGCGCGCCTCCAGACTGGCATTGGCTTCACGAACCGCAGCGCGTGATCTGCCGAGGAACAAAACCCAGCCAGAGAGCATGATCACCACCAGAGCCGCAATGCCCAGACCGGTCCAGAGCCGGCGAGTCTCGGTCTCCTTTGCGACGCCCAGCGACTGCAGATCAGACGGCGTTCGAACCCACAGCCGGATCTTCGGGAAGTGTGGCGGGCCGGTGACGATGCCGCGCACGCGCAGCAGATGATTCGTTTCCAGCCCCGCGAGCGCGCCACGCGACGGAGCATCCAGGAATGCCACGATGCTTTCGCCATCGCTCTCCAGCTTCATCGTGGTGCGCCAGCGTCCGGGCGCGACGAGCACGTCATCGATCGACACCAGACGGCCCTGCGCTTCCACCAGGTCGTGGATGTGTCCTCCGCCATTGATCGTGGCAATGTCTGCGGGCGTGGCCACGGGTTCGGGTCCTGATTTGACCACGCGCACCACACCAAAGTTGAGGTGCACGCCTGGCTGGGTTCTACCTGGAATGCCGGTAACTTCCAGCACGTCACCGGTCTTCATCGCGGGCACGATGATCGGCGTGGAAAAGCGTCCGGACTTGTCTTCATCGATCGGATGCAGCGCATAGAACGAGAAGGCGCCACCGTCGTCCGTGCGCACATAATATACGTTGCCGGTCGTGGCACCCAGGAGCGTGCCGGAAAGCTTCACCCGCGTCTGGCTGCTGATGCCGCGGCGGCTTAACTCAAGCACGGAGGCTGCCGGTGCGTCGAGCGGATCGGCCACGCCCTCCTTGATCACCGTGACCTGGGCGGGCGAAGGAACGGTGACCGTGAAGAAATTGCTGCCCGGCAGATAAGCGCGGTTCAGTCCGAGCACACGGACGCGACCGCCAATCCAATTCCGCGGAATCCCATCACGCGGCCAGTCGCGGACAAGCACGTTGCAGGACGCCGCATCGGTGGCGAGCTGGATGGTAAACAGCGACATCGATGAGCGGACCTGCGTCACGGTGCCCTCCACACTAACCCACTGATCGAGGCGCTTGAAGCCAGACACATCATCAATGCTGGCGGGGGTTCCTTCGGGCAAAGGCTTGGTGCCGAGCATGGCGAACTTGGCAGCATTGATGAACAGGCGTTTGCGTTCGAAGAAGGGCTCCACGGCCACGCTGCCTTCCACTTCGACATCCGCGCCGAGAGCAGGGGTGGCGATGCTGCTGTCCAAATGGATCGGGATGCAGCCCGTGCCATCGTGCAGCGCGCATTCATCGCCCCGGGCGGTAACATAGGTGATGACGCCACGAAGCTTCACGGGCTGAGCGCCTGCTTCGGCTGATTCCACCGGAAGCGCGAGAACGTCCTTCACCTTCGACAACACTGCGTCGATCGCACGAACGGTGGGCGCAGGGGCCAGAAGCACGCACAGCCAGGCCATCAAGCACGAAGCACGCCTGGCAAACGTTCGAGAGGCGACGTGAGGCGGGAGGAGCGGAAGATGCACGCGAGATGGGGGGCAGATTGTCCGAGGATTGAAAATCGTAGCCGCCAGCACTGCCCTTTGCCAAGAACGAATCGCGATCATCTGCCTGCTCCGATTGATCGAGCCGGAGTTCACGCTATCGAAATCTCATGACGATCACGCTGCCCAGATGGTTCGACCTGCACACCCACTTCCGCCAGGGGCCGGCGATGCCGGCTTACGTGCAGGCGCACCTGGATATGGGCTGCGCGGGGGCGCTGGCGATGCCAAACACCCAGCCCCCGGTCTCGCGCGTGTCCGGCCCTGCGCGCACGGACGGCTGGTCCATCGAGAGCTACTCGGCCGAGCTTCGGGCGGCTGGCGCGGACGTGTTTGAGCAATTGATCGTGCCGCTCTACCTCACCCGGCAAACCACGGCTGAGATGATTCATGCAGGCGCGGACGCGGGCCTGCTGCGCGCATGCAAATACTACCCGCCGCATGGGACCACCAATGCCGAGCATGGCGTGCCGATGGACGACCTCATCGGCAGTGGAGTGTTTCGCGCGATGGAAGAGCGTGGCATCACGCTCTGCATCCACGGCGAGCAGCATGCGCTCAGCGGGCCGGATTACATCGACGCACAACAGAATGCAGAGACGCGGTTCTACCGCGAGCGCATGCCGCGCCTGATCGAATCGCATCCGCAACTGCGCATCGTGTGCGAGCACATCACTACGCGCACGGCATCGACATTTGTGGTGGCTGCACCCGATCATGTCGGCGCGACAATCACACCGCAGCACCTGCTCTACACGCTGGGGCATCTAATTCAGGGGTTGAAATACCACCTCTACTGCCTGCCCGTGGTCAAATTCCAGGACGACCGCGCTGCATTGCGTGATGCGGCCACGCTCGCAGGTCAGAGCAAATTCTTCGCCGGCACGGACAGCGCGCCGCACACCACCAAGGCGACGGCATGCGGTTGCGCCGCAGGTTGCTTCACGGGCGGCTGCGCTCCGCAATTGTATGCCATGGCCTTCGAGCAGGCTGGTATCGATCTGGGCAGCACCGAAGGGGTCGCCGCGTTTGCAGGATTCCTCTGCTTGAACGGTCCGCGCTTCTACCGGTTTCCTGCATCATCGCAATCATTCCGACTGGAACGTGCCGTCACTCAATCGGCGGTGCTGAATACGCCGGCCGGGCCTGTGACTCCGCTCCCGACCGGCATGGGAATCGATCTAACCTGGCGGCTGGCGTCGTGAGGAACCGCTAGAGTTCGATGCTTCGCGGCAACGAATCGGCACCCGGCGCTGGCTTGGGCTTTTTGGGCACTGCCAGACGCAGGATCAGTTTTCCAATCGAGAGGACGACACCAACGACGTAGAGCACGGTGAACAATGAAACCAATCCGCCCGCGATCACACTGAACTTCCAGTTCGCCACCACGAAGAGTCGCAGGTCGGTTGACTTTGGATCCTTGAGAAAGGCCTCTGACTTCTCCAGCACGGACTTCAGGTTGTAGGGCGTCACCGGAATCTCGACTGCGTCATCCTTGCCTTGGATTGCCAGAAAACCTTCCGCTTCGGAACGGACGTAGTGATCCGATCCGCCGCTTCGCCGGCTGCGAGTCAGCGTGCCATTGTTGGTTCGATCACCAAACCCGAGCACGGGGTCAATGCGTGCCGTTTTATAGGGAATAACGAAGAGCAGGCAGGTCTTCGCTTCGGCCGTCACGCGATCGCCCTGGCGCTGGAACTTGATCCACGACACCGGCGCGATCGCCGTCACCGCCGCGGGCATGCCGATGCAAAATACAAACCCGATGATCTGGGAGATGATCTTTCCCGACAGACTGTTGGACGCTGTTTTGCTGGATGAGGAACTCATGGGGAGGAGCGGGCAGGTCGTGAACTCGGAGCCCGGATAAACCCCCGGGCTCTTTGCCCTTCATGGTGCACGCCACGTGGTGGAAAACCAGCGCAAAGCTAACCGAGCTGCAGTTTGACCAGCGTGGCATACAGACTGTCCGGCCGGGCGGCGAGATCATCGTGCGTGCCGCGCTCGATCACAGCACCACCGCTCATGACGAGGATCTGGTCGGCGCGGCGGACCGTGCTGAGGCGGTGGGCGATGATGATGCTCGTGCGATTCTCCATGAGCTTGTCCAGGGCGTCCTGCACGAGCTTCTCGCTCTCGGCATCGAGGCTGCTGGTGGCTTCATCAAGTATCAAGATCGCGGGATCGGCGAGGATGGCGCGCGCGATGGCGATGCGCTGCCGCTGGCCGCCAGAGAGCTGGGTGCCGCGTTCGCCCACCACGGTTTCATATCCCTGCGGCAGGGATTCGATGAACTGGGCGGCATTGGCCTTCTGTGCGGCGGCTTTGATTTCTTCTTCACTCGCACCGGGCTTTCCATAGGCGATGTTCTCTTTGATGCTGCCGCCGAAGAGAAGCACCTCCTGCGGCACGAGCGCGAGGTTCCGGCGCAGCGCGTGGAGCGGCAGGTCGCGCGCGGGCTTGCCATCGAAGAGAATCTCTCCCAGCTGGGGATCGTAGAAACGGAAGAGCAGATTGACGGTGGTGGATTTGCCGGAACCACTGGGGCCAACCAGCGCAATGCACTGCCCGGCTCTGGCGGCGAGATCGAAGTTGCGCAGCACGGTAACATCGGGACGGGACGGGTAGGCGAAGGTGACGCCGCGCATGTCGATATCGCCTTTCAGTTGCAATGCTGCCCGGCGGCATCTTCGGGCTCGACGTCCTCCACCAGCAGTTCCCGCACACGCTCCGTGGCGCCCAGCGCGCGTTGAAGCTGGGTCAGCAGTTCGGGGAATTGCCCGACCGACATGGTGACCATGAGGCTGAAGCCGCCGAAAGTGAGGAAGCGGGACATCGGCAGCTCGCCGGTGCTGACCATGCGCAGTGCGAACCACACGACGAGCGTGAGCGCCACGCTGAAAGACAGAATGATGAAGGTGATGAAGGACGCGCGCGGAACGGCTGCACGCAGCGCGGTTGCCAGGAAATTGCCAAGGTTGGTGTTGTAACGCGCGATCTCGTGGTTCTCGCTCGCGAAGGCCTTGACGCTAACAATGCTTTGGAGGCTCTCATCTACCACGACCTGGGAGGCGGCCAGATTGTCCTGCGCCTTGCGCGTCAGTTTGCGAATGCGCACGCCGAAGATGGCGATGAGCATCATCACCACGGGCAGCGTGCCGATCATGAACAGAGAAAGCTTTGGCGAGATGACGAACACCACCACGACGCCGACCAGCAGCATGACGCCGTGACGGATGAGCATGGGGATGGTGACCACGAGCGTGTCGCGCATGGATTCGACATCGTTGGCGAGACGTGACCCCAGCTCTCCCACGCGATTCGCATTTAACGTGGCCATCGGCAGCCGGATGATGCGTGCGAAGGCATCCATGCGGAGCTTTGCCAGCGCACGCTCGGATGCTTTGGCAAAGAGCATGATGCGAAAGAAAGCGATGAACGCCTGCACGCTGGCGATAACCACCACGATCAGGGCCAGATGGGTGGCCTCGGCCATCAAGCCGGCACCGCGCTGCCCTTCCAGCGCCGGTGACACGAGCTTGGTGAAGAAGTAAATGAACAGCGCCTGCATGCCCGCCGTGAACACGAGCGCGAACATGGCGGGGATGAACACATTGAAGTGCGGACGCAGGTAGGTGAGGAAGAAGCTCGCGTCCCGCCATGCCTGGCTGTTCCAGAGCTTGCGGCCGGGGCGGTTGTCGGTGGTTGCTGCCATAAGAGTCGGAGTGGCTGGTTCGATGCCGTGCGCCGGGCGCGCC
>WBZU01001575.1_pt1 | contig 16964 bp, 12 predicted proteins | sample 5204311 | NCBI WGS metagenome assembly WBZU01 (sample SAMN12344359, study PRJNA552823) | activated sludge metagenome | biome: Activated sludge suspended growth; feature: Nitrification reactor; material: Wastewater; isolation source: activated sludge from nitrification reactor of wastewater... | reverse complement strand
CCGGCTCCCCGGCGGCGTCACGCTCGACGACGGCCGCGACCACTGGGGCTCGGTGTGGCCCGCGGTCCCCGAGCAGGCCGGTGGCGACGCCGATGCCATCCTGGCCGCCGCGGCCGACGGCAAGATCGACGTGCTGATCCTGCTCGGTGCCGACCCGCTCGTCGACGCCCGGGACCGCTCGCTGGCCCGACGGGCCCTGGCCGCCACCCGCACCGTGATCGCCCTCGACCGCTTCGCCACCGAGTCGACCGCCCAGGCCGCCATCGTGCTGCCCGTCGCCGGCATCGCCGAGTGCGACGGCACCACCACCAACCTCGAGGGACGCGTCAGCACCCTGAACGCCCGGGTCACCGCTCCCGGCACCGCCCGCGCCGACTGGATGGTCGCCGCGGACCTGGCCGAACTGCTCGGCTGCACCGCCCTCGCCGATGACGGCCCCGCCGAGCTGTGGGCCGAGCTGCAGTCCAACGTCGCGGCGCTCGACGGGCTCGACGCCGCCGCGCTCTACAGCGCGGACGACGCCGACGGCCTGGTCGTCGACCTCGACGCCGGTACGTTCGTGGCGCCGGCCCCGCCCGCGGTGCCCGCACCCAACGCCTACTCGTCGCGGCTGGTCGTGAGCCGCGTCCTCTACGACGGCGGTTCCACCGTGGCCCACATGCCCTCGTCCGCGTCGCTGGTCCGCGACGGCGCCGTCGTGTTGGGCCCCGACGACGTCGCCACCCTCGACGTGCAGGCCGGCACCCGGCTCACGGTCAGCTCGCCGCACGGTTCGGTGAGCGGCCCGTTGGTCGTCTCGGCGCACGTCCCCAAGGGGACCGTCCTGATCCACCACGCCCTGTCGGTCGACCCGTCACCGCTGGTGTCGGCCGCCGACCCGGTGTGCGACGTCCGGGTGGAGGTGGCCTGATGGACCCGCTGCTCTCCGGCGACATCGGCCTGGCCGCCGTCCTCATCGTGCTGTTGAAGGTCGTCGTCGCCTTCACGGTGCTGATGCTCGGCGTCATGGCCATGGTCTGGTTCGAGCGCAAGCTCATCGCCGACATGCAGAACCGCATCGGCCCCAACCGGGCCGGCCCGTTCGGCATCCTGCAGACCCTCGCGGACGGCCTCAAGCTGATGTTCAAGGAGGACCTGGAGCCGGAGCGCTCCGACCCCTTCGTGTTCAAGCTGGCGCCGTTCCTCGCGCTGATCCCCGCGTTCCTCGTCTTCGCGGTGATCCCGGTGGCCGGCAACTTCTCCGACGGCGCCGACGGCGTGGTCACCATCTTCGGCCACGAGACGTTCATGCAGGTCGCCGATCCGCAGATGGGCATCCTGTTCGTGCTCGCCATGAGCTCGGTCGCGGTCTACGGCGTCATGCTCGCCGGCTGGTCCTCGGGCTCCAAGTACCCGCTGCTCGGCTCGGTGCGCGCCTCGGCGCAGATGGTCTCCTACGAGGCGTCGCTCGGCCTGTCGGTCGCCGCGGTGCTGCTGTTCAGCGGCACCCTGTCGACCAACGGCATCGTCGCCGAGCAGTCCGGCGGACGGTGGAACCTCTGGATGACGGCCCTGGTGCCGTTCCTCATCTTCATCGTGTCGGCCACCGCCGAGCTCAACCGCCCGCCGTTCGACCTGGTCGAGGCCGAGCAGGAGCTGGTCGGCGGCTTCCACACCGAGTACTCGTCGTTCCGCTTCGCCCTGTTCTTCCTGGCCGAGTTCCTCAACACGGTCACCATGTCGGCGGTCATCGTCACCCTGTTCCTGGGCGGGCCGTCGGGTCCGATCCCGGACTGGGCGCCGGGCTGGGCGTCGGACTTCGTCCTGCCGCTCATCTACTTCTTCGCCAAGCTGCTGATCTTCCTGTTCATGTTCGTGTGGTTCCGGGCCACGCTGCCCCGCTTCCGCTACGACCAGCTGATGGACCTGGGCTGGAAGTTCCTCATCCCGCTGTCGCTCGGCTGGTTCCTGATCCTGACCTCGGTCAAGGTCGCCATCGACATCGGCTGGAACCCGGTCCTCACCGGCGCGGTGACCGCGGCGGTCGTGGCGCTCGGCGGGCTGATGCTGCGCAGCGCGGTGCGGACCGCGGCCGCCCGCCACCAGGCCGCCGACCCGCTGACCGACCAGGCGATCCTCGGCTCGGACGCCGGCGGGGGAGGTCTCTGATGGGCTACCTCGACGGCTTCAAGGTCACGTTCAAGAAGTGGGCCGGCACGCGCACCGACTCCGGTCGGCGCGTCACCATGGAGTACCCCGAGCAGGTGCGCCCCAAGCCGGTGCGCTTCCACGGCCGCCACGTCCTCAACCGCTACGAGGACGGCATGGAGAAGTGCATCGGCTGCGAGCTCTGCGCCGGTGTCTGCCCCGCCCGCTGCATCTACGTCCGCGGCGCCGACAACGACCCCGAGGACCCGACCTCGCCCGGCGAGCGCTTCGGCTTCGTCTACGAGATCAACTACCTGCGCTGCATCCACTGCGACCTGTGCGTCGAGGCGTGCCCGACCGAGGCGATCACCGAGACCAAGCTGTTCGAGTTCGCCTTCACCAACCGCGACGACGCCATCTACACCAAGGACGAGCTGCTCGTCGGCGACGACGGCCGCCCGCAGGAGCTGCCCTGGGAGAACTGGGCCGGCGGCTTCGACCCGGCCGAGGACACCTCGGGTTGGATGCGCGCCACCGCCCCCGCGGGCGACCACCGCTTCGAGGGCGTCGTCGGCTGGTCCGGCGAGCTGGGCTACGGCGTGCGCGACCCCGAGGGCGGCCAGCCCCTCGACGCCGAACGCCGGGCCGAGGCCGCTCGTGCCCTGGCCCACGCCCACGACGTCGAGAGCCACGGTCACGACGATCACGACGATCACGACGCGGCCGGAGGTCACCACTGATGCGCGTCGAGATGTTCACCTTCCTCATCGCCGGCGCCATCGTGCTGGGCGGAGCGCTCGGCGTGGTGCTGCTGCGCAACCCGGTGCACAACGCCCTCAGCCTGGTCGCCACGCTGTTCGGCGTCGCCGTGCTGTTCGTCATCCAGGAGGCGTACTTCCTGGCCGCGATCCAGGTCATCGTCTACGCCGGGGCCATCGTCATCCTCTTCCTGTTCGTGATCATGTTCCTGGGGGTGGACCGGATAGAGGCGACCGAACGAGACCCGCTGCCCGCCCAGCGGGTGGTCGGCGTCGTCGCCGGGCTCGGGATCCTGGTGCTCAGCATCGTCATCCTCCTCGCCGGCGGCGGCGAGCCGACCGGCCAGCGTTCGGCCACCGCGCCGCTGTCGGACCAGGCGCCCGACATCGACCGGCTCGGCAAGGTCCTGTTCACCGACTACGTCTTCGCCTTCGAGGTGACCGCCGTGCTGCTGACCGTGGCGGTCGTCGGCGCCGTGGTGCTGTCGCGTCGCCCCAAGGGCGACCCGATCGACCTCGACGAGTTCCCCGACGGTCCCGCCGTCGCGCACCTCTCGCTGTTCGTCGACCCCGACGACGAGGGCCCTGCCGATGACACTGCCGATGCCGAGTCTGCCGACGCCGAGTCTGCCGACGCCGACGACGTGGAGGTGACGAGCTGATGTTCGCCCTCGAGCTGGTGCTCACCGAGTCCTGGTACCTGGTGCTGGCCGCCATGCTCTTCTCGATCGGGGCGGCCGGTCTGATGATCCGCCGCAACCTGCTGGTCATGTTCATGTGCGTCGAGCTGATGCTCAACGCCGTCAACCTCAGCTTCGTCGCCTTCGCCCGCGGCCTCGACGACGTCGGCGGCCAGGCGGTCGTCTTCTTCGTCCTCGTCGTCGCCGCGGCCGAGGTCGTGGTCGGACTGGGGATCATCGTGGCCATCATGCGGCGCCGTCAGGGTTCGACCGCCGACGACATCTCGTTGATGAGGGGTTGAGCGTGGAGTTGGTGTGGCTCATCCCGGCGCTGCCGGTCGCAGGGTTCCTGCTGCTGCTGGCGGTCGGACGCAAGCTCGACGAACCGTTCGCGGGTGTCATCGGCACCCTCGCGGTCGCCGGGTCGTTCCTGGTCAGCTGCGTGGTCGCGCTGGACCTCATGTCCCAGCCCGAGGAGAAGCGTCAGTTCGTCCAGACGCTGTGGGTGTGGATGCCGGTCGGCAGCTTCCACGTCGACTTCGGGTTCCTGCTCGACCCGCTATCGATCACCATGTGCCTGTTCATCACCGGCATCGGTGCGCTGATCCACCTGTACTCGATCGGCTACATGAAGGGCGACCCGGCGTTCGGCAAGTTCTTCATGTACCTGAACCTGTTCGTGGCCTCGATGCTGCTGCTGGTGCTCGGCCAGAACCTGCTGGTCACCTTCCTCGGCTGGGAGGGCGTCGGCGCCTGCTCGTACTGGCTCATCTCGTTCTGGTTCGACGACAAGGCCAACGCGACCGCCGGCAAGAAGGCGTTCGTCACCAACCGGATCGGTGACTGCGGCTTCATGCTCGGCACCTTCCTGGTGTGGGTGACCATCGGCTCGATCGACTACGTCGAGATCGGCCGCAGCGCCGGCGCCGTCGTCGGTGCGACGGCCACCGCGGTCGCGCTGCTGTTCTTCCTGGCCGCCACCGGCAAGTCCGCCCAGCTGCCGCTGTTCGTCTGGCTGCCCGACGCCATGGCCGGCCCGACGCCGGTCTCGGCGCTCATCCACGCCGCCACCATGGTCACCTCGGGCGTGTTCCTGCTCAGCCGGCTGAGCCCGATCATGGAGCACGCCGGGTGGGCCAACGACGTGATCGCCTGGGTCGGCGCCGCCACCGCGCTGCTCGCCGCGGGCGCCGCGGTCGCCCAGAACGACATCAAGAAGGTGCTGGCCTACTCGACGGTCAGCCAGCTCGGCTTCATGTTCATCGCCATCGGCTCGTACAACTACACCGGCGCGATCTTCCACATGATCACCCACGCCTTCTTCAAGGCCCTGTTGTTCCTGGGTGCCGGTTCGGTGATCCTGGCCATGGCCCATGAGCAGGACATGCGCCGCTACGGCAACCTGCGCAAGTACATCCCGGTCACGTTCGTCACCGTCGGCATCGGCTGGTTGGCCATCAGCGGCATCCCGCCCTTCGCCGGCTTCTGGTCCAAGGACGAGATCCTGGCCGGGGCGTGGGCGGTCGACGGCTACGGCCCGGCGCTGTGGGCGGTCGGCTTCGTCACCGCCATCCTCACCGCCTTCTACATGACCCGCCTGATGATCATGACGTTCTTCGGCGGCGTCGAGAACTGGCGCAACCCCGAGCTGTTGGCCGACGCCGAGCCCGAGGTTCCCCTCGGCGCCGACGCCGATGCGGTCGAGGGCGCCGACGGTACGGGCGCCGAGGCGACCCTCGCCCACGCCGCGACGGCCACCGACACCCACGACGACCACCACGCGCACGACGAGCACCACGGCCTGACCCCGGATCACACCCCGGTCGAGTCGCCGACCACCATGCTGGTCCCGCTGATCGTCCTGGCCGGCCTCGCCCTGATCGGCGGTCTGCTCAACCTGCCGTTCAGCCACCGGCTCCACTTCCTGAAGGAGTGGATCCACCCGGTCATCGTCGGCGAGCACGAGCTGCCCGAGGCTGCTGTGCTGTGGGTGCTGGCCATCGTGGCCATCACCGGTGCGGTGGTGGGCATCTTCTTCGCCTACCGGGTGTACCAGCAGCGCAAGGTCGACCCCGCCAAGTTGGAGAAGCCGGTGCTCGCGCACGCCTGGTACATCGATGACACCTACGCCGCGGTGGTCGGCGGTCCGGGCGAGGCCGCCTTCCAGGGTGCGGCCGACTTCGACGCCGGCATCGTCGACGGCGCCGTGCTCGGGGTCGCCCACGGCACCGACGCCGCGGCCAAGGTCCTCAAGCCGGTGCAGTCCGGCATCGTGCGCACCTACGCCGCGGGGGTCGCCATCGGCACCGTTGCGCTGGCGGTGTTCGTGATCATGCGGATGGGTTTCTGATGGGCGCCGTGCTGGCCAGCGAGGCCGCGGCCTCGACGTCGTTCCCGCTGCTCGCGGTGCTGATCCTGCTGCCGTTCGCCGGCGCCGCGTTGATCGGTCTGGTGCCCCGGAGCCGCAGCGAGTTCTTCCGGCCGATCGCCATCCTCACCTCGGTGGCGACCGGTGCGCTCAGCGTCTACCTGCTGACGCAGTTCGACCGCGACTCGGCCGCCTATCAGTTCACGATCGACCACGCCTGGATCTCGGACCTGGGCGTGCGGCTCCACTTCGGCGTCGACGGCATCAGCCTGTTCCTGCTGGTGCTGAGCGGGATCATGTTCCCGATCGCGATCCTGGCGGTGAAGCCGCACGGCGACCAGAAGGCGTACTACGCCTGGATGCTGGTGCTGATGGCCGGCTCGATGGGCGTGTTCACCGCCCTCGACATGCTCGTCTTCTTCGTCTTCTTCGAGATCGTGCTCGTCCCGATGTACTTCCTCATCGGCATCTGGGGCTATGGCGAGCGGGTCTACGCGGCGACCAAGTTCTTCCTGTTCACCATGTTCGGCTCGGCGTTCATGCTCGTCGGCATGATCGCCCTCGCGGTGCTGCACCAGCGCGAGACCGGCTCGCCGCTCACCTTCGACATCGTCACCCTGGCCACCGACCAGGCGGTGTCGACCACCGCGGCGCGCTGGATCTTCGTCGCCTTCGCCATCGCCTTCGCGGTCAAGGTGCCGGTGTTTCCGCTGCACACCTGGCTGCCCGACGCCCACACCCAGGCCCCCACGGCCGGCTCGGTGATCCTCGCCGCCATCCTGTTGAAGTTCGGCACCTACGGCTACCTGCGCTTCGGTCTGTACCTGCTGCCCGACGCCGCGGCGTGGGCGGCGCCGGTCATGTTGACCCTCGGGGTGATCGGCATCACCTACGGCGCCATCTGCGCGGCCATGCAGAAGGACCTGAAGCGTCTCGTCGCCTACTCGTCGATCGCGCACCTGGGCTTCATCGTGTTGGGCACCTTCTCGTTGACGGTGCAGGGCATCACCGGCGGCCTGCTGGTCATGGTCAACCACGGCATCGCCACCGGGGCGCTGTTCCTGTTGGTCGGCATCATCTACGACCGCCGCCACACCCGGATCATCGCCGAGCTCGGCGGCATGCAGAAGGCCGCCCCGCTGCTCGCCGGCGTGTTCACGTTCGTGATGATGGCGTCGGTCGGCCTGCCCGGCCTCAACGGCTTCCCCGGCGAGTTCCTGTCGCTGCTCGGGGCGTTCAAGGGCGGCCGCTGGTGGGGCGTCGTCGCGGTCACCGGCGTGATCCTCGCCGCGCTCTACCTGCTGTGGGCCTACCAGCGGGTCTTCCACGGTCCGGCCAGCGGCGGCAACGCCACCATGCGCGACATGGACCTCAAGGAGTTCGCGGTGTTCGTGCCCCTGATCGGGCTGATCGTGTTCCTCGGCCTGTTCCCCGGCCCGATGATCGAGACCATGGAGCCGTCGGTGAAGGCGCTCGTCGCGCACGTGCAGGAGTCCTCCGACAACGCCCGGGCCGACCAGCCCGATATCGAGAAGGCCGACGTCGACAATGCGGAGGCGTCCGCTTCCGAGCACGGCTCGGGCACCGAGGGCTCTGCGGGTTCCGGCGCCTCTGAGGGCAGCAGCTCCGGCTCGGGTGCGACGAGCGGGGAGGGCCACGGCTGATGGTCGCCCTCACCACGCTGCTCGCCGCCTCCGACGCGGCCATCGACACGCCCGACATCGACTGGAGCGCGATCGCGCCCAACCTGGTGCTGATGCTGGGCGGCATCCTGCTGCTCACCGTCGTGTCGTTGCTCAAGACCCGCCTGCCCCGGTGGTTCTGCGCCACCTGGACCGTGCTGGTCTCCCTCGGCGCCATGGCCGCGGTCGTCCCGCTGTGGCGGCGGGTGCAGGACAGCGGACCCGAGACCGCGATGGGCGGTGCGGTCGGCCTCGACGGCTACTCGCTGGTCATCGCCGCCAACGTGTGCCTGGCGGTCATCTTCGGGGCGCTGCTGCTCAAGGGCTATCTGGAGCGCGAGCAGCTCGAAGGGCCCGAGTGGTACGTGCTGCTCATGCTTTCGGCGTCGGGCGCGGTGACCATGGCGTCGGCCGACGACCTGATCGTGCTGTTCGTCGGCCTCGAGATCATGTCGGTCGCCGCCTACGTGCTGACCGCCATGCACTCCCGTCGGATCTCCTCGCAGGAGGCCGGCATGAAGTACTTCCTGCTGGGCGCGTTCGCGTCGGCGTTCCTGCTCTACGGGATCGCCCTCACCTACGGCGCCACCGGCTCGACCAGCCTGGCCAAGATCCAGACCTACCTGTCGGGCACGGTCATCTCGCACTCCGGGCTGCTGCTCGGCGGTATCGCCTTCATGCTCGTCGGGCTGGGCTTCAAGATCGCCGCGGTGCCGTTCCACTTCTGGACCCCCGACGTGTATCAGGGGTCGCCGTCGCCGATCACCGCCTACATGTCGACGGCCATCAAGGCCGCCGCGTTCGCGGCGATCGTGCGGGTGTTCGTCGTCGCCCTCGGCCCGACCCAGGTCAACGAGTGGCGGCCGATGGTCTACGGCCTGGCGGTGTTGACGCTGCTGGTCGGGTCGCTGTTCGCCATCAGCCAGACCAACGTCAAGCGGATGCTGGCGTACTCGTCGATCAACCACGCCGGCTTCGTGCTGATCGGCGTGCTGGCCAACACCCCCGAGGGCAACTCCGCGACGCTGTTCTACCTGGTCGCCTACACGTTCATGGCCGCCGGCAGCTTCGCGGTGACCACGGTGGTCGGCCGCACCGGCGACGGTCGCCACAGCCTGGACGACTACCGGGGCCTGTCCAAGGTCCGGCCCGGTCTGGCGCTGGTGTTCGCCGTGCTGCTCTTGAGCCAGGCCGGCGTGCCGCTCACCGTCGGGTTCCTGTCGAAGTTCTACGTGATCCAGGCCGCCCTCGACAGCGACTTCGCCGGCGCCGGGGTCCTGTGCGTGATCGCCATGCTGACCGCGGTCATCTCGGCGTTCATGTACCTGAAGATCGTGGCCAGCATGTACTTCGGCGACCCGGTCGACGCCGACGCCCCGGCCATCCGCATCCCCGCCTCGGCGGGCATCGCGCTGGCGCTGGCGGTGGCGGGCGTGGTGGTGCTGGGCGTGCTGCCCGGCCCGCTGAGCGACGTGGTCGGCGACGCGACGGCCCAGCTCGTCGCCGTCATCCCCTGACGCACCCCGCCCCACCCCACCCCCAACCCCGCTTTGTCCCGCACAGACGCGGTGATCACCGCGTCTGTGCGTGACAAAGCGGGGGTGGAGGGGTCCAGACTGGTGGGGTGACCCGTCCGTCATCGGCCCCGACGTGGGCCGGAGCGCTCGCCGGCATCGTCGCCGCAGGGTGCGGGATCGCGGTCGGAGAGCTGGTCGCCGGTGTCGACGCCCGGCTCCGTGGCCCCATCGCCGCGGTCGGTGACCGGGTGATCGACACTGTCCCCGCCCCGGTGAAGACGTGGGCGATCGACACGTTCGGCACCAACGACAAGGCGGTCCTCCTCACCGGGGTGACCGTTCTGCTGGCGGTGTTCGCCGTGGTCGTCGGCGTGATCGCGCTTCGCCGGTCGCTCCGAGCGGGCCTGGTCGGTGTAGGGCTGTTCGCGGGGATCGGCGTGCTCGCCTCGCTCGGTCGGGGCGGAACGGGCTGGGCCCGTCCGGTCCCGCCGATCGTGGCGGGTCTCGTGGCCGGGTGGGTGCTGGTCCTCCTCACCCGCCGCGCCGCGCAGACCTGGCCCGCACCGACGACGGACGCCGCATCGCCCGACCCCGAGCACGTCGACGCCCCGCAACCCATGGCGGCCGGACCGCCCACACCGGCTGCGCGACCCACCGGCGCCGAGCAACCCACCACCGAGCCGATGACCGTCCCGGCTGCCGGGACCGACCGCAGGCGGTTCCTGCGTCTCACCGCCGGACTGGCCGGTGCCGCGGTCGCCGCCGGGGGAGTGGGCCGCTGGCTGCAGAGCCGGGCGGTCGCCGTCGCCGAGCGCCTCGAGGTCGTCCTGCCCCGCGCCGCCCGCCCGCTCCCGCCCGTCCCCGCCGGTGTCCAGGCCCGGGGAGCGGCGCCGTTCATCACCCCCAACGCCGACTTCTACCGGATCGACACCGCCCTGGTCGTGCCCCAGGTCAGCCACGACGGCTGGACCCTCGGCGTCACCGGCCGGGTGCGGCACCCGCTCACCCTCACCTACGCCGAGCTGCTCGACCGTCCGATGGTCGAGGCCGACATCACGATCAGCTGCGTGTCCAACGAGGTGGGCGGCGACCTGATCGGCACGGCCCGCTGGCTCGGCTGTCGCCTGGACGAACTGCTCGACGAGGCCGGCATCGACCCGTCCGCCGATCAGGTCGTCGGCCGCTCCGTTGACGGCTTCACCGCCGGGTTCCCCACCGCGCTCCTCGACGGCCGCCCGGCGCTGGTCGCGGTCGGCATGAACGGCGAGCCGTTGCCGATCGACCACGGCTACCCCGCGAGGCTGATCGTTCCCGGCGTCTACGGCTACGTGTCGGCGACCAAGTGGCTGGCCGAGATCGAGCTCACCCGCTTCGACGAGTTCGACGCCTACTGGATCCCCCGAGGGTGGTCGCAGCGGGCGCCGATCAAGACCCAGTCCCGCATCGACACTCCCCACGACGGCGCCGCGGTCACCGTCGGTGAGCGCCGGGCGATCGCCGGGGTCGCCTGGGCGATGGACCGTCGCATCTCCGCGGTCGAGGTGCGGATCTCCCCTCCGGACCGCGACGCCGGCGCAGCGGCGGGCACCGAGAGCGACCCGGCCGGATCTGCCGAGGGGGAGTGGCAGCCCGCCGTCCTGGCCGACGAGCTCAACGACACCACCTGGCGCCAGTGGCATCTGCCCTGGACCCCGGCGCGGGCGGGTCGGTACACGATCTCGGTGCGGGCCACCGACGGCACCGGAGCGACCCAACCCGAGGAGCGCACCGACGTCGCCCCCGACGGCGCCACCGGTTGGCACACCATCACCGTCACCGCGGCCTGAGCCCCCGCGATGGGTGCCGCTGGACCGGGACGCAGGTCCATGCCCTACCCTGGTGACCGCTTCCCCCTCGAGCGGCGCCGCCACCGCGGCGGCGTCGGTGATGGCGGGGAGTGCACGATGGCGTTGAGCGAACGGAGCCGGTCGGTCCTCTACCACGGGTTCATGTCCGTGGTGGACGACGAGGCGGCGGTGCAGGAGATGATGGCCTTCTTTCCGGCTCGTGACCTGGAGGAGCCCGTGACCCGGGACCACCTGCACGCGGAGCTGGCCGACCTGCGCATCGAGATGGCGGAGCTGCGGACCGAGTTCGCCGAGTTCCGCACCGACATGCGCTCCGAGATGGACGTGTTCCGCACCGACATGCGCTCCGAGATGGATGCGTTCCGGAATGAGATCCGGGCGGAGATGGATGCGTTCCGCACCGACATCCGCACCGAGCTGGGCACTATGCGCACGGAGTTCCGCTCCGAGCTGCACAAGGTGTTCGGCTGGAACCTGGCCGCGTTCGTGTCGATGGCTGCGGTCATCGTCGCCGCAGTGCGCCTCTGACCCTCTCGGGCACCGGTCTCCCCGACGAGCGCGTCCACCCGCGTGGCGGCGCACACGCCCGCATCGGCCAACCTCACGCATGCGCCGAGACGTCCGGACATTGGGAGAACCGCCCGCTTGATCGCCCCGATCGATCCGGGCACCCTTGAACCCGGCCGAACGTCGTTCGGGCAGAAGGGGACACGCACGCCATGAGCAGCATCGCCGTCGTCGGCACCGGGTACGTGGGTCTGACCACGGCCGCGTCCATGGCCAGCCTCGGCCACAGCGTCGTCGGCATCGACATCGACGCCGACAAGGTCGCCAAGCTCACGGCGGCCGAGGTCCCCATCCTCGAGCCCGGCCTCACCGAGCTCGTCAGGGACGGCCTCCGTCAGGGGCACCTGCGCTTCTCGACCGACCACGCCGAGGCCGCGCACGTCGAGTTCGTCTTCCTCTGCCTGCCCACGCCGCCGGCGGAAAACGGTCGGGCGGATCTCACCTACCTGCTCGACGCGGCGCGCACCCTGTCGCCGCACCTCAAGGCCGACACGGTCGTGATCAACAAGTCGACGGTCCCGGTCGGCTCCTGCGCCCGGGTGCAGCGCGAGCTCGGCCGCCAGGACGTGTTCGTCGTGTCCAACCCCGAGTTCCTGCGAGAGGGCCACGCCGTGCAGGACTGCCTGCAGCCGGACCGTCTGGTCATCGGCAGCGACGACGAAGCCGCCGCCATCCGGGTCTTCTCCCTGTACCGGGGCGTCGTCACGCCGTTGGTGGTCACCGACCCCGCCACTGCCGAGCTCACCAAGTACGCGGCCAACGCCTTCCTCGCCACCAAGTTGAGCTTCGTGAACTCGATCGCGGCGATCTGCGAGGAGGTCGGCGCCGACATCGGCGACGTCGTGCTGGGCCTCGGTCACGACAAGCGCATCGGCGCCGAGTTCCTGCGTCCCGGCCCGGGTTGGGGCGGCTCGTGCTTCCCCAAGGACACCCGCGCTCTCGACGCCATCGCCCGTGATGCCGGCTACGACTTCACGCTCCTTCGGGAGACGATCGCGGTCAACGACGAGCAGAAGCACCGGGTCGTCGACAAGGTCCGACGACTGCTCGACGGCCCGCTCGAGGGTGCACGGATCGCGGTGTGGGGTCTCACGTTCAAGGCCGGCACCGACGACCTGCGCGAGTCGCCGTCGCTGGCGGTCATCGCCGAGCTGGTCGCCGCCGGCGCGGACGTGCACGCGCACGACCCGACGGTCGATCCGGGCACGGACCTGAGCCGCGCCACCGGAATCGCCGCGGTCGGCCCCGACGCTCTCACCATCCACAAGGACGCGCTCGACGCCGCTGACGGCGCGCAGGCCCTGGTGGTCATGACCGAGTGGGACGACTACCGCTGGATCGACCCGGCCGAGCTGGTCGAGCGGATGGCCGCCCCCGGGGTGGTCGACACCCGCAACCTGCTGAACCGGTCGTCGCTGGCCCGGGCCGGCTGCCGGCTCCTGTCCACCGGCCGCGCCTGACCCCACCCACCCCCTCCCACCCCACCCCCTCCCATCGTTCTGTAGTGCGAGATCCAGGCGAACGCCTGGATCTCGCACTACAGAACGGGATGAGGAGGGCCGGGGTCCCGCGCGGACCAGGTAAATCCATCACCAGCTGTTAGATTTGCAAGGTGCTTCAGATCCGTCGGCATCTGGAACCGACGCTGGTGGAACGGTTGCGCTCCAACGCGGCCGTCGCCCTCATCGGTCCCCGTCAGATCGGCAAGACCACCATGGCCCTCGACGTCGCGGACACGTGGCCCGAGGGTGCGGTCTATCTGGACCTGGAGCGGCCGGCCGACCGTCGCCGACTGGATGATGCTGACTCCTACCTGCGGGCCCAGGCCCCCCGGTTGGTCGTCCTCGACGAGGTGCACCGGATGCCGGACATCTTCGAGATCCTCCGTGGCGTCATCGACGACAACCGGCGCAGCGGCGTCACGTCGGGCCAGTTCCTGTTGCTGGGTTCGGCGTCTCTCGACCTGGGGCGCATGAGCGCCGAGAGCCTCGCCGGTCGTATCGCCTACCTGGACCTGACCGGGATCGCCGTCGACGAGGCGGCAGCTGCGGGAGTGGGTGCAGACGACCTCTGGGTGCGTGGCGGCTACCCGCTCAGCCTCGCGGCAGCAACCGATGAGCTGTCCCTTCAGTGGCGATCGGACCTGGTGCGCTCCTACCTCGAGCGTGACGTCCCGATGTTCGCTCCTCGGATCCCGACCGAGACGCTCAGGCGCCTGTGGACGATGCTCGCCCACCACAGCGGCCGGTTGCTCAACGCCAGCGATCTTGCCCGGGCGCTGGGTGTGAGCGGGCCCACCGTCGATCGCTACATCGACCTGCTCGTCGACCTGGGGCTGGTGCGGCGGCTGCCGTCGTGGCGGGCGAACGTCGCCAAGCGGGTGACCAAGGCCCCCAAGGTCCTGGTGCGTGACTCCGGCCTGCTCCACGCCTTGTTGGAACTGGTCGACCTCGACGCCGTGCTGTCTCACCCGGCAGCAGGGGCGAGCTACGAGACCTTCGTCATGGAGAACCTGATCGACGCCGCGGGGCCCGGATTCCAGGCCCACCACTACCGCACCGCCAGCGGCGTCGAGGTCGACCTGGTCCTGGTGCGTGGCGGCCGTCCGGAGGTCGCGATCGAGGTCAAGCGGTCCCGCGCGCCGACGCCCGGTGCGGGTCTGCGCCGGGCCATGGACGACCTCGGCCTGGACACCGCGTACCTGGTGCACCCCGACGACGGTCGAGAGGCCTACCGGAGCTCCGGCGTCACCGTGACCGGGGTGAGCGAGCTCGTCGCCCGGCTGCGCGAGCTCTGACGACCCAGCGCCACCCCACCCCCTCCCATCGTTCTGTAGTGCGAGATCCAGGCGAACGCCTGGATTTCGCACTACAGAACGATGGGAGGGGCACTGCAGAACGGAGGAGCGCAGCGGCGAGGACAAGCGCTGATCTTGAGTGGGGTTCAAGTCATGGTCGCCGTCACCGGGCAGGACGCGGGTGCCGTGGACCAGGGCCCGATGACCCATGTCCGATCGTCCATTGCCCAGTGACGGGGAGGGCGATCGGGCTTGAAACTGAGAGACGTTCAGTGTTCAATCGAGTGGCCGACAGGCAGGTCCGTGGAGGTTTGGGGTGAGTCTGGGGATGCGTGACGTCATCGAAGCCGTGTCGCGGCGCCGTTTCGCGGCGCAGGCCGGCTTCGACGGCCTCATGTGGATCCCGTCGCTGTGGGTCGCCGTGCTGCTCCGCTACGACCTGGACCCCTCTCAGGTGCCCGTCGGGGGTGTCGCCGCGTTCTGCGCGCTCGCCTTCGTCCTGCAGGTCTTGATCGGCCGGGCGAGCGGGCTCTACATCCACCGCTGGCGCTACGCGACCTTCGAGGAGATCGTCGCCATGGCCCGCGCCACCTTGCTCACCACCGCGGCGCTCACCGTCACCGATCTGCTGCCGTGGCTGGACCGCCCGGTCCCGCTGTCGACGCCGGTCACCGGCGGCCTGTTCGCCCTGCTGCTGATGGCGATCGGACGGTTCGCGTGGCGCATCTACCTCGACCGGGCCACCAAGGCCGACTCCGACCAGCAGGAGCCGGTCATCGTCTTCGGCGCCGGTGAAGCGGGTCTGCAGATCGTCAAGTCCATGCACCGGGGTGGCCCCTACCGGGTGGCCGCGGTGCTCGACGACAACCCGGATCTGGCCAACCTGCGGGTCAAGGGCGTCCCCGTTCGCGGGGATCGCACCGACATCGCCGCGGTCGCCGAACGCACCGGGGCCCGAACCATCGTCATCGCCATCCCCTCGGCGCCGTCGGCGCTCATCCGCGAGATCGTGCATCTGGCCGACGGCGCTGATCTCGACACCCTCGTCCTGCCGCCGGTCACCGAGTTGCTCGACTCGGGCGCGGTCGGCGTCGCCGACATCCGTCCCCTCACCGAAGCCGATCTGCTCGGCCGCCGCGAGCTCAGCTTGGACATCGATGCCGTGGCGCACTACATCACCGGCCGCCGGGTGCTGGTCACCGGAGCCGGCGGGTCGATCGGCTCCGAGCTGTGCCGGCAGCTGCACCGCTTCGCCCCCGAGTCGCTCATCATGTTGGACCGCGACGAGTCCGCCCTCCAGGGGGTGCAGCTGTCGATCGAGGGTCGCAGCCTGCTGGACAGCCGCGACCTGGTCGTCGCGTGCATCCGGGACCGTGAGCGCATGGCCGAGGTGTTCGCCGAGCACCGCCCGCACGTGGTGTTCCACGCGGCTGCGCTCAAGCACCTGTCCCTGCTGGAGATGCATCCCGACGAGGGCTGGAAGACCAACGTGGTCGGCACCGCCAACGTGTTGGACCTGGCGGTCGAGTACGGCGTGACGCACTTCGTGAACATCTCGACCGACAAGGCCGCCCAGCCCACCTCGGTGCTGGGCGAGACCAAGCGTCTGGCCGAGCAGCTCACCGCCGAGGCCGCCACCCGCGCCGATGGCACCTACATCTCGGTGCGCTTCGGCAACGTGTTGGGCAGCCGGGGTTCGGTGCTGCCGCTGTTCCGGGAGCAGGTCGCACACGGCGGTCCGGTCACCGTCACGCACCCCGACGTCACCCGCTACTTCATGACCATCCCCGAAGCGTGCGAGCTGGTCGTGCAGGCCGGCGCTCTGGGCGACGACGGTGAGGTCATGGTGCTCGACATGGGCGAGCAGGTCCGCATCGTCGAGTTGGCCGAACGCCTCATCGCCGAGTCGGGTCGAGACATCGAGATCGTCTTCACCGGGCTGCGGCCGGGAGAGAAGCTGGCCGAGGAGCTGTTCAGCCCCACCGAGCAGCCCATGGCCTCGGCGCACCCGCTGATCTCGCGGGTGGCGGTGCCGCCGGTGCCTCCGCACCTGGTGGCCGTTGCACACACCGACGACGGGATCGTCGACCTGAGCGACGCCAGCGAGATCCGCCCCGCCCAGTCCGCCTGAGAGGCTCCGGACGCCACCCTCGCGCCGACGCGGGGAAGACCCTCCCGCTCCGCGAGCCTTCCCCGATCCGGGCGGAGATCAGCGCCAGAGGCCGGCCATTGCGGCGATGACGGCGTACGAGGCGAGCATCGTGGCGATGATCCACCGGAGTTGGCTGGTGGACTTCTCCGCCATCGTGGTGTGGAGAGTGGCGGCCGTCGCGGCGATCTCGGACCGGAGCAGGTCGGTGCGTGCGTCGATCACCGCGTGGAGTTCACGGAACCCTGAGTTCGTCTCCGTGCGGAGGTGTTCGAACTCAGCTCTGAGCCCGTTGAAATCGCCCCTGAGCCCGTTGAAATCGGCTTTGGTGGCTGCTCTGAGTCCGTCGATGTCTGCCTTGGTGGCGATGCGGAGGTGTTCGATGTCGGCCTTCGTGGTGAGGCGCAGCTGTTCGAACTCGGCTCTGGTCTCGGCGCGGTGGCCGTCGATGTCTGCCTTGGTGGCGGCGCGG
>WBZU01001524.1_pt1 | contig 16964 bp, 15 predicted proteins | sample 5204311 | NCBI WGS metagenome assembly WBZU01 (sample SAMN12344359, study PRJNA552823) | activated sludge metagenome | biome: Activated sludge suspended growth; feature: Nitrification reactor; material: Wastewater; isolation source: activated sludge from nitrification reactor of wastewater... | reverse complement strand
CGCCGTACCGCCATTGAGCTGTACGCCTGCGGTGAGACGGTGTCCACGATTGAGGCGCGCACTGGCCTGCATCGCCGGCAGCTGTACCGACTCCTTGATCGCTGCCAGGCACCTCATGATGACGGCCGGCCATTCGGCTGGCGCGCTGTCGTGCCCTATGCCCACGTCAGCAACTACGAGCGAACTGCGGGCACGTCCCGGTCGGCCGTGCCGACAAGTTCCAACGGCAGTCGCGGTGGTGCAGCCGGCGCGTTCGCCCAGCTGCTGCGTGCCTACCCAACGCTGGCGCGCTGGATAGAGCACAGTGTCCAAGCGAAGCGCGTCACGATCCGGCAGACCGGCACTGGCGACGGCCTTGGGCTGCGCTTGGGCGGGCTGAAGGCCTTGCATGCGGACTTCCTGCGCCAGTGCCGATCCCTCGGCCTGGGTCCTACCGACTATCCGCTCAACACCGAGCAACTCGGCATCCGCTCGCTGGCAGCCACGGTGCGCGCGCAGGCGCTGCGCTCGTTCGGCCGCGGTGCCTGTCTGGCCGGCGCCACGCACCTCAAGGGGCTGCCGTTCAAGTCCGACTCGCCTACCGCAACGCAGTACCTGGACGTCGTCGAGTTCGACGGTCACCGGCTCGACCTGCGACTCAAGATCGTCGTGCGCGACCCGCTGGGGTTCGAGCAGGCGTTTGAGATCGAGCGCATCTGGCTGCTCGTGGTCATCGATGTGTGCACCCGCGCCGTGCTCGGCTACCACCTGAGTCTGAACCGCGAGTACACGCGCTACGACGTCATTCGCACCATCGAGGCAGCGCTGGAGCCGCACCGTACTCCAAGCTTCACCTTGCCGGGCTTGACCTGCGGGCCTGGCGGTGGCTTCCCCAGCAGCCGGCTCCCTGAGCTGGGCTATGCCACCTGGCAGTGGTTCAAGCTGGACAACGCCCGTTCGAATCTGTCCGACGACGTGCGCCATGCGCTGGCTGACTTCATCGGCTGCCACATGGACGCCGGACCGGCCCACAGCCCCGACGACCGTCCCTACATCGAGCGCTTCTTTGGCACCGTGGCAACTCGCCTGTCCAGCCGCTTGCCCGGCTACACAGGCGGCCATCCCCGCGACCTGCGCCGCGTGCTCAGCGACCCCAAGGACGGGCTGCGCCTGCATGTGTCGCTGACCGAACTGGAAGAACTGCTTGAGGCCTCGCTCGGCGCCTACAACGGCACCCCGCACGATGGGCTGAACGGCCGCACGCCGCTGGAAGCGGTTGAGCATTCGGTGCGGGTGCGTGGCGCGATGATCAACTGGCTGCCCGAGGCCAAGCGTCGGACTTTGTGCCTGATGCAGACCCCGCGGCGCAGTACTGTTCGCGGCTACCTGCACCAGGGCCAGCGGCCTCACATCAACTTCCACGGCGTACGCTACACCAACGCCGTGCTGGCCAGCACCGGCTGCTTCCTTGGTCAGGCGCTGCGGGTGTACTACAACAGCCAGGATCTGCGCACGGTGCGCGCCTTCGCGCCCGACGGCGGCGAGCTGGGGCTGCTCAAGGCGCAAGGGGCCTGGGGCGAGATCGCCCACGACCTCAAGCTGCGCCAGGAGATCCTGCGCCAGCGTGGCATCCACCGTCGCAAAGGCACTCTGGGCCCGGATTTCCTGAGGTCCTTCATCGAGCACAAGACCGCCCAGGCCAAGAACACGCGCCGTGCGGCCAGCGACCTCGCGCAGGCGCTGCGCACGCTGGCCGCCGCACCAACCAGCGTCTCGGCCATGGCCGCCACGCCACCACAGGCAACGGGGGGCCAGGTTGAACTGGGCGAGACCAACTTGCAAGCGCTCAGGCCACGCATCGAGCCGCAGCGCCTGGACATCGGCACCGGCTACGCGGGCGGCTGATTCACACGGAGACCGCCAATCACCATGCAGGATGTCATCGACCCCGCAGGCACGCGCCCCATCGACGCACGGCTGCATCCGATCGAGACCGGCAACTACCGCGTTGCCACGCCTGCCATCCAGGCCTTCGCCGATTTGGTCGAACGCTGCCTGCGCTACCGCATCACCGGTGCGCTCGCCTACGGTCCGCCGCGCATCGGCAAGACCCGCGCCATCGAGTACTTGCGCCTGCTGCTGGCCGAACGTCATCCGCGCATCACCACCTATCACGCGCAAGCCGAGCACAAGCCGCGGCATGCCGAAGGGCCGTTCTTCGCCAACTTGTTGGAGGCGGTGGGATATCCGGACCCCACCAGCGGTGGCAATCCGACCAAGCGACTGCGCCTGGTCAACAAGGTCAAGGAAGCCTGCGCGCGCAACGGCAGCGGTACCGTGGTGCTGTTCTGCGATGAGGCGCAGCGCTACGACGAGAACGAGTACGAGTGGCTGCGCGACGTGCACGACCACCTCGACCGGCTGCAGATCCGGCTGTTCACCTTTCTGGTTGGCCAGCAGGAGTTGCTTGCGGTGAAGACGGCCCTGCAGACCGCGCGCAAGACGCAGATCGTTGCCCGGCTCATGGTCGAGGAACTGGCGTTCTTCGGCATTCGAAACGTGCGCGATGTTGCGACTTGCCTGGCCGGCTACGACCAGACCAGCTACCCGCGCGACAGCGGATGGAGCTTCACGAGGTTCTACCTGCGCCAGGCCTTTGCGGCTGGCTATCGGCTCGTGGACGACGCGGCGATGCTTTGGGACGCGTTCGAGCAGTTGCACAACCGGGCGGGTCTTCCGGGCAGTCTGGAGATTCCGATGGATTCCTTCGCACGGGCGGTGGAGATCGTGCTCAAGGACAGCGAACTGCGTGACGCCCCAGACTTCAGGCCGGTCGCCGCAACGTGGGACGTCGCGGCGCGCAGCTGCGGCTACCTTCAGGCACGGCAGGCGGTCAGCGGGCTGCTGACGCCAGCGTACGGATGAGCGGCGACGCACGTGATGGTGCTGCCCATCCTGACATTCGACGAGCACGCCCTGAGCCCGCGGTTCGGGTATGTCTTTGAACCGGCCTGGTTGGAGCCTCACGAGTCCATCCTTGGCATGCTGTGGAAGTTCATGCGCGCCAACCGGCCACCGGCCGCGGCGGTGGTGTCGCAGATCGGCGCACGACCGATCGACGGCTATGCAGGGCTGAAGCCGAGCCCACCTGACGTGGATGCGGTCGCGGTTGCCAGGTTGCTGGGGGCACGCCCCGCAGTGATCCGCAGTGCCATGTCGGGGCAGCAGCAGGATGCCGATCTGGCTTGGTGCCCGAGCTGCCTGGGCGTTGGATACCACAGCATCGTTCATCAGCGGTGCGGGCAGCAGCGTTGCCCAATTCACGGCGGGCTGCTGCGAAGGCACTGTCCCAATTGCGGGCACACGAGCGCCTATCGGCTCGACGCGCAATTGCTCGACGCAGCGTTCCGGTGCCGGCACTGTCGGGCGTTGCTGTGCGCCGGAGCTTGCGTGCGTTGGCCTGGCAAGTGGCGGTTGCGGTCGAAGCAGCGGACGGCCATCACGCGGGCAAGGTGGGGCTGAGCGGCGATGCCACCGAGCGCGCCGCAGGCAAAGGCAGGGCAGCGCTGGTAGTGACACTTTGCTTCGCTGGCGTGCTGTCGATCCGAAGCTGGGACAACTTCGCTTCGTTTTGCGAAAAGTTCCGCGCTCACATGGACTTGAAGGCGCTCAAGAGGCCGCTCATTTCTGGAGTGACAGATCTCCCTGCACGAATGGGACGGAATCAGTTTTTTCTACGTCAGCCGGCTGTAGCCACCGTCGTAGCCCGCAGCCGCGATCTGCGCGTACAGGGCCTTGGCTGTGCGCCGCTCCTTCTTCGGCCGCCTCGCATCGGCCAGCAGCGCCTGCTGCACCGCCTCGACGAACGGTGCCAACTTCGTGGGCACCTCAGGACGCCTGTACTTCGGCGCCTCGGCCTTGTCGATGCGCAGGTACTTGCGCACCGTGTTCCTCGCCAGGCTCGTCGCCTTGGCAATCTCCCGCACCGACTTCTTCTCGCGGTGGTGCAGCCGCAGAACCTTGCCAATCATGGCCATGGTGATCACTCCTCACACCCCGCCCCGCTGTGGATAAGTCGGGCAGGGTAGGTTGAACACCTGGGTCAGTTTTCGGTCGGCACGATCCTCTCAAGTGGGTCAAATTTCAGTCGGCGCCAACAGCTCCGGCCGCACGCGCAGCGCCCACAGCACGCCGGCCACCAGCAGCGCGATGCCGGCCAGCGTCTCGGCCTCGGGCAAGCGCCCGCGCAGCATGAAGGCATAGGCCAGCGCCGACAGCGTCTCGAAGACGATCAGCTGGCCCACCAGCGCGGTCGGCAGGCGCTGGCTGGCCTCGTTCCAGCACAGCGTGCCCAGCCACGACGCGAACAGGCCCACCACCAGCATCAGCGCCACGAAGTCCAGCGGTCGTGGGCCGAAGGGCATGGCGAAATCATCGCCGCGCAGCGCCGTCCAGCCCCACCAGCCGAGGTAGCCGACCAGCGCCAGCGGCAGCGTGGCGATGCCTTGGGCCGTGGCCCAGGTGCCCGGCGGACGGTCCGCATGCGCGCGCAGCCAGTCGGCATTGCGCAGCGGGTACCAGGTCCAGCAGGCCACCGCGCCCACCGCCAGCAGTGCCCCCAGCGCGTAACGTCCGACATCGGCGTTCGCATCGACCCGCAGATGACCGATCTCGACGTGGTTGACCAGCGCGATGCCGGCGCCGATCAGCCCCAGCGAGGGCAGCAGCCGCAGCCAGGGCAGCTTGCCGTCACGCTGGTGGTCGCGCAGGTTGGAGCTGATGGCGATGACCACCGGCAGCGTGCCGATGATCATCGTCGGCAGCGGCCCGCCGGCGCGCTGGATGGCGCTGGCCAGGAACAGGTAATAGACGATGTTGCCGATGGCCGCCAGCTTCAGCGCCTCGATCCAGTCGGCACGCGTCAGCGTGGCCAGGCGCTTGCGGTCCAGCCAGGCTAGCGGCAGCGCGATCAGACCAAAGGCCAGATAGCGGCCAAAGGACTGCAATGCCGCCGGGTACTCCGGCAGCAACAGCGGTGCGATGAACACCAGGCCCCACATGAGGCCGGCGGCAAGGGCAAAGGCGGTTCCGGTCCACATGGTGGGTGCATGACAAGGCAACCGCGCATAGTAGGCGACGCCGGCACTCAGACATGTGCAACGCTCTCAACCGCGGCTCGAGCTTGCCCAGTCCAGTGCCGGCGGCACCAGTCGTCGACCGTGGCACGCCCGGCCGCATCGAGGTGCAGGCCGAGCTTGGTGCGCCGCCACAGCACGTCGTCGGCGGTGCGCGCCCATTCGTGCGTGTGCAGGTAGTGCAGCTCGGCTTCGTGCAGCCCTGGCGCCACCAGCCGGCCCAGCCCACCACTGGATAGCAGCACCTCGACGCGCGCGCCGTAAGAACGTGCCAGCCGCAGACGCAGCGCCGCGGGCCATTGCGGGTGTCGCTCGGCCAGCGCGTCGACGAAACGCTGGAAGTCCAGGTCTGGCCGCTGCGCCGCGCCGATCCACGGGCCGAGGTCGCCGCCGGGCAGCGGAACGCCGCGCGTCCATGCGTGCCGCCGCTGGCCGAGCGCGGCCGTCAGGCCATCGGCCGCCTCTTCGGCAAGCCGGCGGAAGGTGGTGATCTTGCCGCCCCACACCGTCAGCAGCGGCGCCGCGCCGTGGCCGCCTTCGAGCTCCAGCTCGTAGTCGCGGGTCACGGCCGACGGGTCGCCCGCAGCGTCGTCGAGCAGCGGCCGGACGCCGCTGTAGCTCCAAACTACTTCGGCGGCGCGCACCGGCCGTTCGAAGTAGCGGCTGGCCTGCGTGCACAGGTAGTCGACTTCGCCGGCATCGATGCGCGCCGCGCCGACGTCGCCGTGGTGCTCGACATCGGTTGTGCCGATCAGCGTGAACGCGGACTCGTAGGGAACGGCGAAGATGATGCGCTTGTCCGGGTTCTGGAAGATGTAGGCGTACTCGTGGTCGAACAGTTTCGGCACCACCACGTGGCTGCCCTTGATCAGTCGCAGCGCGCGGTGCCGCGGCCTCTGCAGCTGCTCACCCAGGAACTGCGCAGCCCATGGGCCGGTGGCATTGACCAGCGCCCGCGCGACGACCTCGCGCACGCCGCCGAGGTCATCGCGCAGACGCAGCCGCCAGCGCGCCCCGTCGCGCCGGGCGTCGATGCAGGCGCAGCGCGTCAGCACCGTGGCGCCGCGGTGCGCGGCGTCGATGGCGTTCAGCACCACCAGCCGGGCATCGTCCACCCAGCCGTCCGAATAGACGAAGCCGGTGCGCAGCCTGGGCTTCAGCGGCGCGCCAGCCTCGTGCTCCCGCAGCGCGACCGTGGTCGAGCCCGGCAGCACTTCGCGCCGCGCCAGATGGTCGTAGAGGAAAAGCCCCAGTCGCACCAGCCACGCCGGCCGCATGCCGGGGTCGTGCGGCATGACGAAGCGCAGCGGACGCATGATGTGCGGCGCGCTGCGCAGCAGCACCTCGCGCTCCGCCAGCGCCTTGCGCACCAGCGCGAACTCCATGTGCTCCAGGTAGCGCAGTCCGCCGTGGATCAGCTTGGTGGACGCCGACGAGGTGTGCGAGGCCAGGTCGTCCTTCTCGCACAGCAGCACCGACAGCCCGCGGCCCGCCAGGTCGCGCGCGATGCCGGCGCCGTTGATGCCGCCGCCGATCACGGCAACGTCCACCTCCGAGCGAACATTGATGTTCGTCATTTTCCGATTATGTTCGGTATAACTTCGTTTTCGAACCAAGATTACCCTGATGTATGTTCGACACGGTTCGATTAGATTGCGTGTGATGCAGCAACTTCACCCGCGCCAGATCCGGCTGATCGAGGAAGTGCAGCAGGCCGGCAGCCTCAGAGTCGAAGCGCTGGCCGAACGCTTCGGCGTCACGCTGAAAACGGTGCGGCGCGACGTGCGCCTGCTGGCCGAGGCCGGGCTGGTGTTCCGCTTCCACGGTGGCGTGCGCGCGCCCGGCTCGGCCACCGAGAACATCGCCTACCGCCAGCGCCAGCGGCTCAACGACGCCGCCAAGCGGCGCATCGCCAAGGCTGTGGCCGCGGCCGTGCCGGACGGCTGCTCGCTGATCATCAACATCGGCACCACCACCGAGGCGATCGCGCACGAGTTGATGCAGCACCGCGGCCTGCGCGTGATCACCAACAACCTCAACGTGGCGGCGATCCTGAGCGACCACCCGGACTGCGAACTGTTCGTCGCCGGCGGCGCGGTGCGGCCGCGCGACCGCGCCATCATCGGCGAGGCCGCGGTCGAGTTCGTGCGCCAGTTCAAGGTCGACATCGCGCTGATCGGCATCTCCGGCATCGAGGCCGACGGCTCGCTGCGCGACTTCGACTACCGCGAGGTCAGCGTGGCCCGCGCCATCCTCGAACAGTCGCGCGAGGTCTGGCTCGCCGCCGACCATAGCAAGTTCCACCGGCCGGCGATGGTCGAGCTGGCGCGCCTGGACCACCTGGACCGGCTGTTCACCGACGCGCCGCCGCCGCCGCCGTTTGCGCAGCTGCTGGCCGACGCCGCGGTGCAGTGCATCGTCGCGCCCTGAGGGCACCGGGGCGCTCCGGCCGAGCACGCCCGCTTGCGCGCGGGCTTGTTCGCCCTAGGGAAAACGCCGAAGAATTTTGGACCATCGCAGGGCCAAAATGAACCAAAACGAACACACACGAACAATCAACAAGGCTGATTCGAACAGCTATCCCCCCACCCACCGTCGAGGAGCCCCCGTGACCCTTTCATTCCTGCGCACGCGTCTTGCCGCGGCCGCCGTGCTCGCGGCCACCGCCCTGCCCATCCCCGCCCTGGCCGCCGACGTGGAGCTGCTGCCACCAGGCCTGCTGGCGCCGACGAGCAAGGAGCAGACGAAGCCGAACGAGTTCAAGAAGCCCGGGCCCTGGCGCATCGGCGTGTCCTTCGGCGGCGTGGGCAACACCTGGATCGTGCAGATGATCCAGGAGATGAAATACGCCGCGTCGCAGGACAAGAACATCGGCGAGTTCATCTTCGTCGAGGCCAACTGGCAGGCGCCGAAGCAGGTGGCCGACGTCGAGGACCTGCTGGCCAAGAAGGTGGACGCGATCATCATCGGCCCGATCTCGTCGGCCATCGGCGCGCCGCTGTCCGCCAAGGCAGCCAAGACCGGCATCCCGGTGATCGTGCTGGGCGCCTTCGGTACGTCGATGCAATCGACCGTCGAGATCATGGGCGGCGGCGAGGTCTTCGGCCGCCAGGGCGGCGAATACCTGCGCAAGCAGCTCAACGGCAAGGGCAACATCTGGGCCTTCCGCGGCGTGGCCGGCGTCGAGGAGGAGCAGCTGCGCTACAACGGCTTCCGCAAGTCGATCGAGGGCTCGAACCTCAAGATCACGCAGGAAGTCTTCGGCGACTGGAACTACGCCAAGAGCAAGCAGCTGTGCGAGAACCTGGTGCTGTCCGGCAACAGCCCCGACGGCATCTGGTTCTCCGGCGCCGAGATGACGCGCGCCTGCATCGACGTGTTCAAGGAAGCCGGCAAGCCGCTGGTGCCGATGACCGGCGAAGGCAACAACGGCTTCCTGCGCGTGTGGAAGTCCACTGGGCTGAAGAGCGTCGCGCCGCAGTTCACGCCGGGCCTGGGTGCCGCGCTGGTGCGCGCCTCGGCGGCGCTGCTGGCCGGCAAACCGCTGTACCGCTCGTACTTCTCGTCGCCGCCGCCGATCACCCAGACCGACCTGGACAAGTTCTTCCGCCCCGACCTGAACGACGCCTACTGGATGCCGTCGACGCTGCCGGACGCCACGCTCAAGGAAACCTTCCGCCGCTGAAGCGCCGTCCATGTCGCTGCCCTCTTCCGGCGCCGAAGCGCTCGTCGTCGCACGCGGCATCAGCAAGCGCTTCGGTTCCACCGCCGCGCTGCAGGACGTGAACCTCAGTGGCCACGCCGGCTCGATCCACGCCCTCACCGGCGAGAACGGCGCCGGCAAGTCGACGCTGATGAAGCTGCTGGCCGGCGTGCACCAGCCCGATGCGGGCGAGCTGCACATCGGCGGCCGGCCGGTGCATCTGCGCGACCCGGCCGCCGCGCGTGCCGCAGGCATCTCCACCGTCTTCCAGGAGTTGACGGTGCTGCCGAACCTGACGGTGGCCGAGAACCTGCTGCTCGGGCGCGAGCCCACGCGCCACGGCCTGGTCGACCGCGCGGCGATGCTGACCGACGCGGCCAACGTGCTGGCGCGCATCGGCATCGCGCTCGATCCGCAACGCCCCTGCGGCAGCCTCAGCATCGGCGAGCAGCAACTGGTGGAGATCGCCAAGGGCGTGAGCGCCGATGCCTCGGTGTTCATCTTCGACGAACCGACCGCGCCACTGAACCGGGCCGAGGTCGACAAGCTGGAGCAGCTGCTGCGCGCGCTGAAGGCGCAGGGCAAGCTGGTTTTCTACATCAGCCACCGGCTCGACGAGATCTTCCGCTTCTGCGACACGGTGACGGTGCTGAAGGACGGGCGCTGGGTCTGCACCGAACCGATCGAGGCGCTGACGCACGACCGGCTGATCGCGCTGATGGTCGGCCGCTCGCTGCAGGCGCTGTTTCCGCCGCGCGACGGCACCGCGCCCGGCCCGGCCGCACTGGAGGTGCGCGAGCTGACGCCGCTGCCCGGCGCCGCCAACGCGCGCCTTTTGCTGCGCCGTGGCGAGATCGTCGGCATGGGCGGGCTGGAAGGCCAGGGCCAGCGCGAGATCATCCGCGCGCTGGCCGGCGCGCTGCCGCCGGTGAGCTGCGACATCGTGCGCCACGACCGTGAAGGCCGGGTGCAGCCTTTCGATCCGCGCCACGGCGTGGAGCAGGTGGTGCGCCACGGCGTGGGCCTGGTGCCCGAGGACCGCAAGCTCGAAGGGCTGTACCTGGAGCTGCCGATCGCCGACAACATCCGCCTCGGCCTGCTGCGCGGCCTGGGGCTGATGCGCCGCGCGCCGCGCGAGCGCGGCGTGATCGAACAGATGGCGCAGCAGCTGCAGCTGCGCTCGCGCGACTTGGTGCAGCCGGTGGGCGACCTGTCGGGCGGCAACCAGCAGAAGGTGATGATCGGGCGCTGGCTGGCCGCCGGCATCGACACGCTGCTGGTCGAGCAGCCCACACGCGGCGTCGACGTCGGCGCCAAGGCCGAGATCTACGGACTGCTGCGCGGCTTCGTGCAGCGCGGCGGCGCGGTGCTGGCGCTGTCGTCCGACCTGCTGGAGCTGATCGGCCTGTGCGACCGCATCCTGATGGTGCGGGCCGGCCGCATCGTCGGCGACGTGCCGGCCGAAGGCGCCACCGAAGAGGCCTTGCTCGCACTGGCGCTGGTCGACGGCGCCGAATCCAAGCAGCCGAGCGCGCTGGAGGTCACGGCATGAACAGTTTCCGCTCCGGCAGCAGCCGCTACACCGTCGGCCTGCCGCTGCTGTTGTTCGCCCTGCTGGCGCTGGCCGCGCCCAGCTTTCTGGCAACGCAGAACCTGGTCAACGTCAGCGGGCAGATCGCCGCGCTGCTGATCGTCAGCCTGGGCCAGATGGTGGTCGCGCTGGTGGCCGGCATCGACCTGTCGGTGGGCAGCGTGATGAGCCTGGCCGGCTGCCTGGTGGCCACGCAGGCCGACCCGCTGTGGGGCGTGACGCTGGCGCTGGCGCTGGGCCTGTGCGTCGGCCTGGTCAACGGCCTGGGCGTCGCCGTCGCCGGCATCCACCCGCTGGTGATGACGCTGAGCACGATGACCTTCCTGCAGGGCCTGGCCTACCTGCTGCTGCCGATCCCCGGCGGTGCGGTGCCCCCCGTGCTGGGCGCGCTGGCCAACGGCAACCTGTGGGGCGTGCCGCGGCCGCTGCTGTGGTGCGCCGCCTGCGCGCTGGCGGTGTACCTGCTGCTGCACCGCACGCGGTTGGGGCTGCACATCTTCGCCGTCGGCGCCAATGCACGCAGCGCGCACCTCAACGGCGTGCGTGCCGTGGCGGTGGTGGTGTCGGCCTATGTGGTCTGCAGCCTGCTGGCGGTGGTGGCGGGCATCTACCTGGCGGCGCGCGTGTCCTCCGGTGACCCGGCGATGGGCGCGGCCTTCGGCCTGGAGTCGGTCACCGCGGTGGCGCTGGGCGGCATCCAGCTGACCGGCGGGGTGGGCAGCATCCTGGGCGTGGTCACCGGCGCGCTGAGCCTGGGGCTGATCACCAACGGCATCAACCTGCTGGGCATCTCGCCCTTCCTGCGCGGCACCCTCACCGGCCTGCTGCTGCTGGCGGCGGTGTGTGCGCAGCGCAGAAAGGTGGTGGGGCTGTGAATGCCGGGCTGTCTTCCGCGGCGGCGCCGGCCGCACCGCGCGCGCGCCGCTGGGCCGCCGCGCTGCTGGCGCTGCCGCCGGCCTATGCCGGGCTGGCGGTGCTGCTAATGCTGGCCGCCGTGATGCGCCCGCAGCTGCTATCGGCGATGCTGCTGCCGCTGATCGCCCGCCAGGCCGCGCCGCTGGGGCTGGCGGTGATCGGCCAGTCGCTGGTGATGCGCGGTCGCTCGATCGACCTGTCGTCCGGCGGCGTGATCGTTGCCGTGTCCTACCTGCTGACCAGCGGTTACTTCCCGATCTCCGACGCGGTGGCGATGGTGGCGTGCGTGGCGCTGGGGCTGGTGGTCGGCGTGGTCAACGGTGCGCTGATCGTCAAGGCGCGTGCGTCGGCGATGATCGTCACGCTGGCCACGTCGATGATCCTGACGGGCTGCGTGGTGGCGTTGTCGCAGCAACGCGCCCCCGGCGACGCACCGGAGTTCCTGCGCGAGCTGGCGCGGCTGCGCCTGCTGGGCATCCCCGTACCGGTGCTGGTGTGGCTGGCCGTGCTGCTGCCGGCCGCGCTGCTGCTGCGCGGCACGGTGTTCGGCCGCTACCTCGACGCGACGGGCGCCAACCCGCAGGCCGCGGCGCTGTCGGGCATTCCGCACCTGCGCGTCATCTTCCTCGGCCACGTGGCCTCGGCGCTGATCTCGGTACTGTGCGGCTTCATCCTGGTGGGCTTCGTCGGCAAGGGCAGCATCACGCTCGGCCAGGACCTGGCGCTGAACTCGCTGGCCGCGGCCATCCTGGGCGGCGTCAACTTCGGCAGCGGCCGCGGCGGCATGGCCGGCCCGGCGGTGGCGGCCTTCATGCTGACCTTCCTGTTCAACTTTCTCACCAGCCTGGGCCTGGGCGAACCCGGCCGGCTGATGCTGCAGGGAGCGATCATCGCGGCCGCGGCGCTGGCCTACAGCCTGAACCGCAAGTAGGCCCTTCTTCCTTCAACCTGGAGCACTTCATGAGCGACGAACCCATCCTTGCCGGCGCCGAGCCCTTCTTCTTCAAGGGCAACGACATCGGCGTGCTGGTGTGCCACGGCTTTACCGGCACCACGCAGAGCATGCGCTACCTGGGCGAGCAGCTGCACGGCGCCGGCTACACCGTGATCGGCCCGCGGCTCAAGGGCCACGGCGTGTCGCCGGCGGCCATGGCGCGCAGCACCGCGGCCGACTGGGTGGAATCGGTCGAGCAGGCGCTGGACGAGCTGCGCAAGCACTGCTCGCAGATTTACATGACCGGCCTGTCGATGGGTGGCACGCTGGCGCTGCACACCGCGGCCAAGCATGCCGACCTCATCAAGGGCGCGATTCCGATCAACGCCGCGGTGCAGCTGTCCAGCCCCGACATGGCCGGCCTGGCCTTCGGCCGCGGCCTGCCGGACACCGTGCCCGGCATCGGCTCGGACATCAAGGACCCGAACAGCAAGGAACTGGCCTATGCCGAGGTGCCGGTGGTGGCCTTCCGCCAGGTCTATGCGCTGATGGCGGCCACGCACGACCTGCTGCCGCGCGTGAAGTGCCCGACGCTGGTGATCACCGCGCGCGAGGACCACGTCGTCAGCCCGACCAACGGCCCGCTGATCGCCGCCAAGGTGGGCGCCAACCGGGTGGAGATGGCCTGGCTGGAGAACTCGTACCACGTGGCCACGATCGACAACGACAAGGCACTGATCGCCAAACTGGCCATCGACTTCATCAAGTCCATCGCCGGTCGTTGAGACGGGGCGCCAGCGCCGGCGCGCGAATGTCGGTTAGATTGCCCGATCGAGGTTCGCAGGAGACAAGATGAGCCACATCCTCGCGCTGGACCAGGGCACCTCCAGCTCGCGCAGCATCGTCTTCGATGCGCAGGGCCGCATCGTCGCGATGGCGCAGCGCGAGCTGACGCAGCACTTTCCGCAGCCCGGCTGGGTCGAGCACGACCCGATGGAGATTTGGGCCACGCAGCTGGCCACCGCGCAGGAAGCCATCGCCAAGGCCGGGCTGACGGCCGCCGACATCCGCGCCATCGGCATCACCAACCAGCGCGAGACCACGCTGCTGTGGAACCGGCGCACGGGCAAGCCGCTGCACCACGCCATCGTCTGGCAGGACCGGCGCACCGAGCCCTTCTGCGCGCAGCTGCGCGCGCAGGGGCTCGAGCCGATGGTGCGGCATGCCACCGGCCTGCGCATCGACCCGTACTTTTCGGCCACCAAGCTGCGCTGGCTGCTGGACCACGTGAAGGGCGCGCACGTGGCCGCCGCGCACGGCGACCTGGCCTTCGGCACCGTGGACAGCTGGCTGCTGTGGCAGCTGACCGGCGGCGCGGTGCATGCCACCGACGTGAGCAACGCATCGCGCACGATGCTGTTCGACATCCGCCACAACGTCTGGGACCGCGAGCTGCTGAAGGCGCTGCACGTGCCCGACAGCGTGCTGCCGCGCGTGCGGCCGTCCAGCGGCCCCTTCGGCGAGACCGTGCCTACGCTCTTCGGCCGGCCGATCCCGATTGCCGGCATCGCCGGCGACCAGCAGGCCGCGCTGTTCGGCCAAGCGGCCTTCAGTGCCGGGCAGGCGAAGAACACCTACGGCACCGGCTGCTTCATGCTGATGCACACCGGCGCGCGTTTCCAGGCGTCGGCCAACGGGCTGATCACCACGTCGGCCGCGCAGGCCGGCAGCACGCCCGAGTTTGCGCTGGAAGGCAGCGTGTTCATCGGCGGCGCGGTGGTGCAGTGGCTGCGCGACGGACTTCGCGCCATCCAGGCCAGCCACGAGGTGCAGGCGCTGGCCGAAAGCGTGCCCGATGCCGGCGGCGTGGTGGTGGTGCCGGCCTTCACCGGGCTGGGCGCGCCGTACTGGCAGCCGGACGCGCGCGGCGCGATCGTCGGCCTGAGTCGCGGCACGACCATGGCGCACATCGCGCGCGCGGCGCTGGAAAGCATCGCCTTCCAGAGCGCGGCGCTGCTGCAGGCGATGGACCGCGACGCGCGCGCCGGCGGCGGCGCGGCGGTGAGCGAGCTGCGCGTGGACGGCGGCGCCAGCGTCAACGACCTGCTAACCCGGATCTTTCATGAAGCAAGGGTCGGCAGCCTCGTGCCGAGGCGCGTTGTCATAGGTATCTCACCACCTATGCCAACCGAGGACTGCCGATGCCAAAGTGTACGGACGAGAAGCTGGACTTCGGGCGGGTTGGCCGGCGGGTCGTCGAAGCGGATTTCAGCGGCGGTGACCTGAGCAGCGAGGGCGGCGCGCTGCTGCGTGAGCGTCCGGTAGTCCCACCTTGCAGGGGCGCCGTAGGCTTCTACGGCGGGTTGATCTCGTCGGTCGGCTCGCCGGTGTCGTAGTACAGGCCGACAGCCTTGTCCAGGCGCTTGAGCAACGCGTTAAGCGTCTCGCCGTCTCGGCGCACCAGCATGGCCAGTGCGTTGTGCCCGTCTGCGGCGGTGGCAGCGCAGTCGATGTCGGCGATGGCGCCGACGGTGATCTCGCCTCCGTCGTTGATCAGTGCTTCGATGTTCTTCATGAGTTCTCCCCGGCGCTGGTCGACTGTGCGCGTCCGCGCCGCTCCATCTCGACGGCCGGTCGGTACGTCCCCCTATCGCGTTGTCTTGGCCGCCCCGACGAAGGCGACACACTCCACCAGGTTGAGCGCGCCCAGCATCAGGTACTTCTCCGCCTCGGTGCGCACGCCCATCAAGTCGTTGTCACCGAGCCAGCCGTAGACGAAGGCCAGCAGGTAGCGCTCGGCATGTTCGGCGTGGAACTGCTCGACGACCTTGTTCGCCAGTTCTTGCGGCAGCCCGTCGTTGAAGCGTGCACGGGCGGTCAGGCGCTGCAGGCAGCCGTCCTGGATGTCCTCGGTGACCAGCGGCCACGGGTGGCCGCTGAGCTTCATCGCCTGGAAGGTGACGAACAGAACATGCAGTGCCACCTCCAATTGCGCCATGTCCACGCCCATCTGCGGCAGCACGAGGATCGAGGCCAGCATGTTGGGCTGCTGGGCGTGGATCTCGTTGTTGAGATCCGCAAACCCTGCTAACGGCGTCCGTGAACCGTGCTAGCGTCGCCAAGAGAGCCTGAACTCTGGACACCGACGTCTGTCTATCGCTTGACGACGCCGGCTGAGATAGCTCAAGAGCCGCCCCATGTTGCGATGCTTGCGCACCGTTGACCTTCCCACCCAGCTCGATTCGCCTGGATGTTCGCTGCAGACGAATTCGTGCCCATGCAACCAACCAGCTGGCCAGGATGGCGCCCTGACATCCAAGGGATTGAGGAACAAGCAGGAGTGGCAGAACGGGAGGTCCTGTCTACTCGGCAGGGGCCTCTGCGGACCGAGTGCAGCGATGATTTCGATGCTCACGCGCGCAAGCCTTGCCAGAACCTCGCAGTCCCCTTCCCTGGGCACTGGCACCTCAAGCCACGAGAGTTGCTCATCGGCGAAGATCTCCGTCACTCCCGCCGATGACGCCAGTTCATCGACCGTCAATCGATAGCGCGATGCCATGCGGCCGAACCAGCTACCAAAGGCCTCGCCTTCAAACGGTCGATGCGCCACAGGCCAGGGTCGATCACGACGGCAGATTTGCCACATGCTCGAGATGCCCCAGGGTGACGCGCTCGCTTCCGTCTCTGATGGCGGCCTCGGCCGCATCGTTGAGCAGCCGCGAGACCTCGCCCAGCAGCCCACCGCTGACCGCACTCAGGTACTGCACCAGCGGGCGCTGGGTCAGCTCTGATGGCCGCTTCAGCGGCAGTGCCGCCTCGAACGCGGCCAGGAGGCGGCGGAACTCCTCGCTCTCGCTCCAGCGGGGCAACTCCAGCGGCGTGAAGCGGCTGTGGATCTGGGCGTCGCTTTGGAACGCCACCGGCGCCTCGCTCGTGCCGACCGCAACGATGGCCATCCTCAGCTCGTTGGAGAGGTACTTCAGCAAGTTCAGCGAGCCGCGCTGCTCCCGTGCGCTGCCAGCCAGCAGGTGGTGTACCTCGTCGACGATCAACAGCCGCGGCCCTATTCGGCGCAGGATGTCGCAAGCCACTTGCTCCAGACTCGCCAAGGTCGAGTTGGGGCCTTGGGGTACCCCCACTGCCGTCAGCAACGCCCGGTAGAAGCGCCGCTGATCGGGCGACGGCGGCATCTGCAGGCTGATCACGGGTCTGTGCTCGACGCCGCGCACAACGTCGAAGGTAGGCGGATGTTCACGAAGGAACTTGGCCACGATCAGCGTCTTGCCGATGTTGGACGGACCGTGCAGCAGCATGCAGGGCATGCGTTCTCGCTGCGGGGCGTCCAAGAGCCGTTGCAGCCGTTGCAGCGCCTGCGTCGCGCGTGGGTAGTCGATCCAGCGGTCGGTCCGCAACGCCCGCACCCGCTGCTCGTCGTCGAGGTCGAGCATCTGCCTCGCTGCGGGATGAAGGTGGGAGCGCTCGCGCACGATCACTTCCAGATCTCCACGGCGTAAGGTGTCACCGGTTTGCTGTAGTCCACTTCCATCGGCTGCCCAGAATCGCGGGGCTGAAGTTCAGGCGAAGGCGCCGCTGTTGGCGCCTTCGAGTTGCGGCGCGCCCGGCGTGCCGATCGCTCGGCTTGCTCCACGATCTGTCGTTGCGCACCGATGGCGCGGAAGACATGCTCTTCGGACACTCGGGGGACAT
>WBZU01001123.1_pt1 | contig 16971 bp, 14 predicted proteins | sample 5204311 | NCBI WGS metagenome assembly WBZU01 (sample SAMN12344359, study PRJNA552823) | activated sludge metagenome | biome: Activated sludge suspended growth; feature: Nitrification reactor; material: Wastewater; isolation source: activated sludge from nitrification reactor of wastewater... | reverse complement strand
CCCCCGACTTGTTTGCCCGAAGATGTGGTGGCTGTCAGCTTGCCCGATCCCGCACCGAGAGGCGTGAGATCGTTGCAGTGGTAATCCTGCGCGGCGAGCGAACACCCGATGAGGGCGGCGCATGCGGCGAGGAATCGTGATGAGAGGTTGAGTTTCATTGTGGCATTGGGATGAGGTTGGTGCCGTTGACGGTGGTCGATTGCACGAGTGCAACCCTGCTACCCACGAGCGCCGATCACAATCCACCCAGCGTAACCAAGCAGTTACATTGCACGCCTCTTCAGCGCCCAATGACGCTGCATGCCCTAATTCACAAGGGATGCAGCCTTCTGCGCAAGTTGCCGGCGGATGGCGTTCGTTTCAGTAACAGCTGCGTTACAAACGCCCGGCATCCTGGTTGCTGATTCCGGCACTCGATGATAGCTGAGGCTCCACTATGCGCCTTAGAGCCGATCCAACAGCCGACCACGATCCCAGCCGACTATGAGCCTGCCCGCTGTTGCTTCGCTTCGGGATGACGGCTGGCTGGCACCCCACCACGCCGCACTGGATGCGCGTCGGGATCGTGTTCTCGCACTGAATGCCCGGCTCGCGGGCGGAGGCCGTCTGGCAGACTTTGCACAAGGCCACAAGCACTTCGGGCTGCACCGCCTCTCCGATGGCTCGTGGATCTATCGTGACTGGGCACCGAATGCGACGTCGCTCCACATCACCGGTGCCTTCAATCAGTGGGAGAAGAATCCGGCGTTCGCTGCGAAGCGGATCAACGACCAGGGGCACTGGGAAATCACCCTGCCATCTGATGCACTCCGGCACGGGGACTTGTTTCGGCTGCGGATGAGCTGGCCAGGCGGCGAGGGCGACCGGCTCCCGGCATGGGGCCGGCGCGTCATTCAAAATGAAGTCACGAAGGCCTTTGACGCACAGGTGTGGCAACCAGCCGCCGCGTATGCCTGGCGGCACGACGTTCCCACAGATGACGCCCCGCTGCTCATCTATGAAGCCCATGCGGGCATGGCGCAGGAGGAGGCAAAGGTGGGCACCTGGGATGAGTTCCGCATCAAGACACTGCCGCGCATCAAGCGCGCGGGCTACAACACCGTGCAGCTCATGGCCGTGCAGGAGCATCCCTACTACGGCTCGTTCGGCTACCACGTGAGTTCCTTCTTCGCATCGTCCTCACGCTTCGGCACACCGGAAGAGTTGAAATCACTGATCGATGAAGCCCACGGCATGGGCATCCGGGTCATCATGGACCTGGTGCACTCGCACGCCGTGAAAAATCAGGTGGAAGGGATCTCTTGCTACGATGGCTCGCTCTTCCAGTTCTTCCACGAGGGCCAGCGCGGCGATCATATGGCGTGGGATTCGCGCTGCTTTGATTATGCAAAGCCGGAGATCCTTCACTTCCTCCTTTCGAACATCCGCTACTGGATCGAGGAGTTTCGTTTCGATGGCTTTCGCTTCGATGGCGTCACATCGATGCTCTACAACGATCATGGTCTCGGCTCGTTGTTCAACAACTACGACGACTACTTCAGCGGCCGTGTGGATGAAGATGCCGTGACCTATCTGGCGCTCGCCACGCAGCTGATGCACGAACTGGCTCCGCACAGCATCGCCATTGCCGAGGATGTCAGCGGCATGCCCGGCCTTGGCGCATCGCCGGCGGAGGGCGGGCTCGGCTTTGACTACCGCCTCTCAATGGGTGTGCCGGACACCTGGTTCAAATTCACCGACATCCGTGACGATGACTGGAACATGAACTGGCTCTGGCACGAGCTGACGAATCACCGCGCCGATGAACGCGTGATCTCGTATGTCGAATCGCACGATCAGGCGCTGGTTGGCGGCAAGAGCTTCATCTTCACGCTGATTGATGCCGAGATGTATTGGCACATGCACGTGGGCTCGCTGAGCCTGGCCGTCGATCGCGGCATCGCCCTGCACAAGCTGGCCCGCCTGGCCACGCTGGGAACTGCCGCGCACGGCTACCTGAATTTCATGGGCAATGAATTCGGTCACCCGGAGTGGATCGACTTCCCACGCGAAGGCAATGACTGGTCCTGCGACAAAGCGCGCCGCCGCTGGAGCCTGCGTGACGATCCTGATTTGCGCTTCCATCACCTCGCTGACTTCGACGAGGCCATGCTCAAGATCATCGACGACCGCTGGGATGATGTCGTTCCCGAATTGATCAAAGCCGACGACAACGACAAACTGCTCGCCTGGAGGCGCGGTGAACTGCTGTTTGTGATTAACTTTCATCCCACCCAGTCCTTCGAAGGTTACGGCCTTCGCGCGCCGGCGGGACAATTCGATCTCATTCTCTGCAGTGACGAGCCGCGGTTCGGTGGATTTGACCGCGTGCCCCTGCCGCAGCATTTCGCTACCGATGAAGCAGGCTGGCTGCGCCTTTATTTGCCCAACCGTTCGGCGTTGGTCCTGCGCCACCGTGACTCGCCGGCCATCGGCCAAGTTTCCCTCTGAAGCCGCTGCGCGCCTTCGTAACGAATGCCCGTCCCATGAAACCCATCGTTCAAATCTCACTCGATCTCACCAACATTGATGAAGCTCTGGAAACCGCCGCGCTCGCGATGCGTGCAGGGGTTGACTGGCTGGAGGCGGGGACGCCCTTGATTCTTGCCGAAGGACTCCACGGTGTGCGCGCACTGCGCAAAGCGTTTCCAACTACGCCCATCGTTGCCGACCTCAAAACCATGGACGGCGGCTATCTGGAGGCGGAGATGATGGCGAAGGCAGGTGCCACGCATGTCGTCGTGATGGCGCGCGCGCATGCAGAGACGATCAAGTGCGTAGTCAAAGCAGGTGCCGATTTTGGCTGCAAAGTCATGGGAGACAACATGGTCTGTCCCGACATGGTGGGAGGTGCAAAGTGGCTGGAAGATCTGGGCTGCGACTATGTGATCCACCACATCGGCTACGATGAACGCCGCGGAATCGCGGCCGCCGGCCATCGCATGCCGTCGCCGCTGGATCAGTTGCGCGCGGTCGTGCAGGCTGTGTCCGTGCCCGTGCAGGCCGTGGGCGGACTCAGCCTTGAGCAGGCGATCCAATGCCCCCAATACGGTGCGCCGCTCGTGGTGCTGGGCGCGCCGTTAACGATCGATGCGGACGCCTTTAAAACCGCGGACGGGAACCTGGAGGCTTCCCTGCGGATGATTTGCGAAGCAGTGCACGCTCAGGAAGTCGCCCGCTGACCGCGGCGCTGCCACCGGGCGATGGCATATCCGATGCCCGCGCCGAATCCGAGGCCGTGGAATACTCCCCAACCGAGCTTGGCCGCCATGGCCACCCTGGGCTTCGTCCAGCCTTCGATGCCATGATCGAGAATGCCATACATCCACAGGCGCCCGGCAAAATAGCCCGCACTATGGAGCACGAACAGCATGAGCGCCGCCAGCCAGAATCCCTGCGGCCTGCCGAGGGATCGCCACGCAATGAACGCAAAACACAGCGAGCCTGCCGCGGAACCAGTCCACTCGCCAGGCAGACCTTTGATCACAAACCATGCGAGGCTCCATGCCAGCGCATAACAAATGAATGCAGGCAAAAACAAGCCGCAGAACCGCGGCAGCCGTCGTTCACCGTCCAAAAGCCAGCTGAGCCCGGCACACGCGCCTGCCAGATAGACCACGGCGATGATCGCATACATTCCCTTCTCGCTGCCGGCGACCTTTGGCACAAACGCCCAGATTGAGTAGGCGGCCAGACTTACAGCCGCAAAGACGACAGAGCCAAACAGAGTGGAGCGCAGAACGGAACGCATGAGCTTGTGCTTGAACGTGCTGCCGGAGCCAAGCTTGCCTGAGACGACACTTTGCATGAAGCGGCTTTTCGCGTGCGTTCATGCCCGGCCATGATTTGCCGTCTTCTCTTCTCCCTGCTTCTCCTGCCCAGCATCGCAGTGTGCCAAACCACCAAGCCTGCGGCTTCCGCGAAAGCGCCAGCACAGCCTGCCGAGCTGGTCTGGCACGACGTCAAGGACTGGGGTGTGGAAGGTCGAGGCTGGTCGGGCGAGGCACGCGCGCGCTGGTTCCAGCGCCTGCCAGACAAAGCCAAGGGCAAGGTCACCGAGAGCGTCTGGGGCCTCAGCCAGGACAGCGCCGGCATGATGACGCGCTTCAAGACTGATGCCACATCCATCTACGTTCGCTACGCCCTGACCAAATCGAAGGTGGGCATGACGCACATGCCTGCCACCGGCGTCAGCGGCGTCGATCTGTATGCGCGGGACGAGCAGGGGCACTGGCGCTGGGTGAATGTCACACGGCCGGAGACGCAGAACGTCAGCGCCGCGATCATTACCGGTCTCGCGCCCGGCCTCCGCGACTACGCAGCCTATCTGCCGCTCTACAATGGCATCGAGTCACTGGAGATCGGCGTGCCGCCAGACGCTAAATTTGAAGGCCAGGCACCACGCAGCGAGAAGCCGATCATCTTTTACGGCACGTCCATTACGCACGGCGCGTGTGCCTCGCGTCCTGGCATGGTGCACACGGCGATCCTTGGCCGGCGCTTCGATCGTCCGGTCATGAATCTCGGTTTCTCCGGAAACGGCAAGATGGATGCCGCAGTGGGTGAACTGCTGTGTGAAGAAAACGCTGCGGTCTATGTGATCGACTGCCTGCCAAACATGGATGCCAAACTGGTCACGGAGCGTTGTGAACCGCTGGTGAAGCAACTGCGTGCGGCGCATCCTGATACTCCGATCGTGCTCGTGGAAGATCGTCGCAATACCAACTCGTGGATCACTCCCGCGCGCGCCAGGCATCACGATGACAATCACGCCGCGCTCCAAGCAGCCTGGGACAGACTCAAAGCAGCCGGGGTAGCCCGGCTCTACTACATTCCCGGCGATCACCTGTATGGCGACGATGCGGATGGCGCCACGGATGGCTCGCACGCCAGCGACCTGGGCTTCATGCGCCAGGCGGACATCTTTGAACCAGTGTTGCGGGAGGCGCTCAAGGCGCGGTGAGGTAACGGAGGAATTGTCTTGTCGTCCCTCATGCCCGCTTGGTAGCCTGCGCGAATGAAGATTGCACCTCCCCTCGTCATCGGTGCGGGCGTCCTGCTCGCAGTCACAGGTTTGGTCACCATGAGCGCCAGGCTTAGCGGCCCGCTCCACGCCGAAGCAGTAGCAGCATCACTGCTGAAGAACACCCAGACAGGTGACCCCAAACTGGCCTCCGCCGGCGCTCTTAGCTTTGGCCCCGATGGCTTGCTGCTGGTGGCTGAAACGCGCATGGGCAGCGTGCTGGCGGTGCAGACGGGTGACGCCGGCCCCGTGCGCCCCTTGAAGCAAAAGGTGACAAACGTGGCAGGACTGGTGGCAGCAGCGTTCGGCAGCACGGCGGAGAATATTGTCATCAATGATCTGGCGGTTAATCCGCAGAGCGGGCTGATCTACCTGAGCGCCGCCCGGAAGCCCGATAACGCCGCGGCGATTGTCACCATCGACGCGGATGGCAAGGCGACGATGCTAAACTTTGCCAGCAGACCTTGGGTGCGGGTGACGCTGCCCGGCGTCACGTCCACAAAAGCCACGAACATCACCGATGTGGCGTGCGCCTCCGATCGCGTGCTCGTGGCAGGCTCGTGCAATGAAGAGTTCGCCAGCAAGATATTCTCGATTCCCCTGCCGCTCGAGCACGGAGCCACGGCAGGTGTTTACAGCGCGGAAACCTATCACGTGTCGCACAAGAAGTGGGAGACTCGCGCGCCGATCAGCAGCTTCATTCCGTATGAAGAGGGCGGGAAGCACTTCATCGTGGGTGCATTCGCCTGCACGCCCGTGGCCAAGTTCCCGCTGGATGATCTGAAGAGCGGCGCGCAGGTGAAAGGCGTCAGCGTCGTGGAGCTGGGCAGCGGCAACCGCCCTCTCGATCTGTTCGACTACGAACGGGACGGCAAACACTGGCTGGTGACGCATACGCAGCGCTTCCACAAACCTCTGTTCGGCCCCAGCGAATACTGGGGTGCGCGCATGGACATGAAGTATCTGAATGCCGATGCCGTGAACGAGCAGGCTGTGCGTCGTGACACGAAGCAGGCAAAAGGTCCTGACGGCATCGAGATTGTGGACGCACTCTTTGGTGCCACGCAGGTGGCGAAGCTGGACAACACCTCGGCAATCGTGCTGCGTGATGGTGCGCTGGAAACAGTAACGCTGCCGTGACAAGGCTGCGCCGGATCATGGTTGCGGTGCTCGCGGGAGGCGCAGTCGCTGCCCTCGTTCTGGCGCACACGCGCCGCCAGTCACCACACTCGACGCCTGCCGCCCAACTGCAGGAGGTGACAGCCATCTGGCACCCATCCTCGTCCGCTCTTCCTGCCAACGCGTTGAAGTTGCATCTGGAGTTCTCACACGCGATGACGGAGAGCGGCATCTTCGAGCATCTGTCGCTCACCGATGTGACCCGACCGGGCTCGCCCGTGCCCGTTGCGGGAGCCTTTCGCGAAGTGCCGCTCTGGTCTCCCGATCTGCGACTGCTCACGGTCTGGCTCCATCCGGGCCGTCAGAAGACAGGCGTGAACTTGAACGAGGACGAGGGGCCTGTGCTGATCGAAGGGCATCGCTACCGTCTCAGCCTTTCGAAGCATGCCACGACGACTGAGGGCGCACAGCTCGGGTATGATCGTGATATGGAGTTCACCGCTTCTGCGCCTGTTCACGCAAGGGTCGATCCCCAGCGATGGCAGCTCTCCTGCACTCCCGATCCGGCCGATGCGTCTTGCCGGATCGTGCGCATTGGATTTCCAGACCTGCTGGATTGGGCGATGCTGCACATGGCCATCAAGATTGATGGCGAGCCCTGCGCCTGGCAGCCGGTCGGCGATCACTCGATTTCAGCCGGCGGGATTCACCTCAAACCTGGGCCGCATCAGCTCCACGTGAATCCGCGTCTCGAGGACATCGCTGGCAACAATTTGCTCCGCCCATTCGAGCTGGAGACCAGTGATGCGTCCCCAGCCGGGCAGGAGACGGACGTCCAAGTGCCGTTCATCGCAAACTGAACATTCGATCAAACCCGACGACAAAGCCCGGGTGCCGGCACGTATGAGCCGGAGCCGTCCGATGCTTCTTTGCGTGGTCCGGCAGCGTTATTGCATTGTCAAACCTCAACCCGAGTGAGTAGATTCCTGTCATGATCCCCAAACACTACCTGATCGCGTGGTTCGCCATCGGCCTGGCGACTTCATCCGTTTTCGCACAGTTCGACCGCCTTGGAGATGCAGTCGGTGATGACTATCGTGAAAAGGCCGAGGCCGGCGACGCGGAGGCGCAGTTCCAGCTCGGGCTCCGGGTATTGCAGGGCATGGGCGGCAAGAACTCCAGCGCCGCGCAGGGAGCGATGTGGATTCAGAAGGCGGCGAAGCAGGAACACGCCAAAGCGATGGAGGTGCTGGCCGAGCTGTATGATCGCGGCGAGGGCGTGGCCAAGGATCCAAAGCTGGCATTTCAATGGCACCAAAAAGCGGCGGAGAAGGATCTCCCCGAGGCGCAAGTATCCGTGGCACTGGCCTATTTGCAGGGAGGAGCCGTGGAGAAGGATGCATCGATGGCGGCGGAATGGGCTCAAAAGGCCGCAGCAAAAGGCAATAGTGACGGACAAGCGATGTATGCCACCATGCTGCTTCGCGGAGAGGGCACGCCGAAGAATGCATCCAAAGCCGCCGTGTGGTTCCTGCGCGCCGCGCAACAGAATCACGCGAACGCACAGCGGCAGCTGGCATTCCTCTACTACACAGGCAGCGGAGTGCCAGTGGACTACAAGCGCTGCGAGGCCTGGTATCGTCAGGCAGCAAGTCAAAACGTGCCGGATGCCGAGGGGTTCAAGTGGGCGATTAACCAGCTCGCCTGGGCCAAGAACGATCTCGCCTGGTTCCTGGCTACGTGCCCTGACGAGGCCTACCATAACGGGCCAGAAGCGGTGAAGCTGGCCACGGACGCAGCGAAACTGATCTCCGAGTCCACCAACGAGCAGCGCCACGAAGTCATCGACACCATCGCAGCCGCGCTCGCCCGCAGCGGTCAGTTCGCCGAGGCGGTTCGCCTTCAGCGCCGGTGCATCCAGCTGGTGCGGGAAGATGAGGAACTGCCCGAAGAAGACCGGAAGAAACTCGAGGGCGAATTTGCCACCCGGCTGAAGCTCTATCAGGAGAAGAAGGCCTACTCCGACGCACCGGCGAAACCCGAAAAGAAGGAGGAGCCGCTGCCCAACGATCGTGTGCTGGAAGAGGGCCGTGGCTCGAAATCGAAGACCATTCCGAACGGGGCACCGAAGCAGGAGAAAAAGAAAGAAAGCGTCACCTAGACCTGCCGCCACGAATCACGCTATGACTCGCAGACTCCTGAACCGTTTGCTGACCGGGGCGATCTTGGTCGGGAGCCTGACATTCGCCCGGGCTGCGGATGCGCCAAAGCGAGGCACGATAGGCGCTTCACTGCTGACGTTGCAGAACCCGTTCTTCAAGGTGATCGGCGATACGCTGACCGCTGAGGCCGCGAGAAGCGGCTACGACACGCTGGTCGTTAGTGCCGACAACGACGTGGCGCGCCAGAGCAATCAAGTGAAGGACTTCATCGTCAAAAAGTGCGCCGCCATCGTGCTCAGCCCCGCCGACAGCAAGGCCATCGTGCCCGTGATCCAGGAGGCCAACGCTGCGGGCATCCCCGTCTTCACCGTGGACATTCCATGCAACGAGCCAGGGGTGAAGATCGAGACGCAGATTTCCACTGACAATCTCGGTGGCGGACGCGAAGCCGCGCTCGCCATGATCGAAGCACTGCCGCAAGGCGGCAAAGTGGGCGTGCTGGATCTGAAGCAGGTCGAGAGCTGCATCCTGCGGGTAAAAGGATTCCGCGAAGTGATCGACAAACACAACATATCCCGCCCCGAAGCGAAAATCGAAATCGTCAGTGAGCTGGACGGTGGCGGAGCGAAGGACAAGGGATTTAAAGCCGCGGAAGACCTGTTGCAGGCTCAGCCCGAACTGCGCGGCATCTTTGCCATCAATGATCCGTCCGCTCTCGGTGCACGTGCGGCGCTCGAGAAAGCGGGCAAGGCGGAGCAAGTGATCATCATCGGATTCGACGGCCAGCCCGAAGGCAAGCAAGCGATCAAGGAAGGCAAGATCTACGCTGACCCGATTCAGTTCCCAGACAAGATGGGCGCGGAGATCGCACGCTCGATCGTGAAGTATTTCAAAGGCGCGCCCCTGCCGCCGCAGACGCTGATTCCCACGCAGTTGTATCGAAAGGCCGATGGCGAGAACGATGCGTCGTTGCGGTAAGCGCATCGCAAAAGCAGGGCTCCCGAGGGCGTGTTAACCAGGCCGGGTGAAGAGGCCTGTGCATTCGAGTTGAGCCCGGTGCCCGGTCCGCTAGAATCAGACGCATGACTAGGAGCTGGTTCGTGGTCGTGGTTGCCTTTGCCATTGGCATCGCCGGTGGGGCGTGGGCCCGACGATCGCATGCACCTCGCATCGATCTGACCAGTGTGCCGGGCCTGAGCCGGCATGTGCAACCCGCTCACCCTTCAATCCACGACACCGTTGGTTCGAACCCTGCAGCGTCACCCAGCTCGGAGATTCCACTCATCAGGCGCGAGCCTTCGTTTGAGCGGCGGCTCCGCGATCTTCTTTTCGCCGGTCGTTCTTTGAAGGATGTCGGCAAATTTGACAAAGCTCGGCTGCGTCGCTCACTCACCGCGTGGACCGAAGCGGATCTCCGGGCCGCAGCGGACTATCTCGGTGCGCGGAGCGACGTGTTTATCGCCATCGCATCGGAGGACACGCTGCCCGTCGTTCTCCAGGCTTGGGCGTCGAAGAACGGGGACGCTTCCATGACCTGGGCCAGCAGGCGTGCGAATCTGAAGGAACGCTCTGCGTTGATGGCTGCCGTGCTTGGGAGCATGATGACTTCCGACAGCGAGAAGGCTGCGCATTACCTGTCGAAAGACAGACGTCGCAACTCTGGCATCGGGGAGGGCGGCGATTTCATGCCAAAGTTCCTCGGTGCGTGGGCCTCTGAAATGCCAGAGAATGCCATGCGCTTTCTCGCGGAAAACGATTCCGCCCCCTCGCAAGATGAGGCAGTGTCCAGGGTCATCGGCGCGGCCCTCGAATCGCGTGCTGGAAAAGACGTTTGGGCCGCCATCACCCGATTGTCCGCGGGCGCGACGCAGTCCAGGCTGAAGAGACAGTTCTTTAGATCCTGCAACGACAAGGAAGCCGTTGCATGGCTGGTCGATGAGGTGCGCGCCGGACGTGAACCGTGTCCTGCTTCTGAGGCTGCCGCACTGCGTTCTTTGGGCTCGAATGAGTTGACGGCACTTGCTTCCACCGCGCCCAACCAGGAATGGAAAGAGGTGCTGATGCAGCTGGCACTAAACAAGTCAGGCACGGATGTTGCCTCGATCGAGGTTCGAATCGCCGCCAGTGAGTCCGCGATGGAACGTGATTTGTTGCTGGACGCTTTGGCCGACGAACTCACCGGTGCATACAAGCCCGCGGAGCGCAGAGATCGAGTGGGGAGAATTGCCAGCCCGGAGCTGCGCGCCCAGGCCATCGATCAGGCGATCCATCAATTGTGCCTCTCTAGTGATCTCGATGGCGCGACCGAGCTGCTCAATCTCCAGGATGATGATGCAATGCGGGATCGTTCGGTGATGACGCTCGCATCTGCGCGCGACGAGAAGGATCGCACTGCAGCCGAAGCGTGGCTGAAACAATTGCCGCCGTCCACGGAGCGCGACTGGGCCACGCTTGGCATTATCGCGAGTCGCGCACACACCGATGCGAGAGCAGCGCAAAATCTCCTGTCCTTGATCTCCGGACCGGAAGCACGGCGTGCGGCGGTCATGACCCTCGGCGCGCAGTGGATTCAATTGTCGCCCGCCAATGGCCGGGCGTGGCTTGGCTTGCAGGGATTGACGCCGGAGCAACGCGCCGATGTCGAGGCCGCAGCTCAGTCGCATCTCGCTGGTGCTTTCAAACCCGATGGAGGCTGGACGGGCAAGCCATGATAAGAGTGTGCATCGCTTTGCTGGTCGGTGCAGTGGCTGGCTGGTTTCTAACAACAAGCCCTTCCGAGGGCGTGCCTGCATCGCTTCAGGAGCATTCCCACACCCACCATTTGCCGGGTGCATCGGCCGGGCAAGAACAGCCATCGGCCACAGCACGTCTGGATGCCGCTGCGGACGAGGTGGTGGCAAGTCTCTACGACACGTGGGACGAGGCTCATGCCGTGGACCGCCTTGCTCAGTTCCCCGTGGAGCATCTGAAAGGCTTGCTGGTATTGTGCGAGAAAATGCCGGACCAGCTCCGTGGAATTCAGATCGCCTGCGCCATCCATGAAGCCATCGGGCGCACCGACTTTCCGCTGGCGTTGGAACTGGCGAAATCCGAGCACTTTGCAGATGATGAAGACAAGGATTTCGGCGATCCCATCGTCGGATTCTTGCTGGGATCGCTGGCACAGCGCTCTCCCAGAGCAGCCGTCGAGAAGGCTCGCGAGATCAACCGCGCGCAAAACAGTTCCAGCAGCTTTGTCGATGGAACCATGTATCTTCGCTGGTTGCTGTCGGACTTTGAAGGCGTAATTCAGCAGTGGGATACCGATCCCAAGGAAAACACCGGCACTGGCGCGCTGGAGGCGTATCTCCTGTTTGCGCCACCAAGTAAACTGCCCGACATCGCCCAACGCATCACTGCCATGAAGCGTGCCGATATGAGAGAGGCGATGCTGCGGAGCCTGATGAAACATTGGGCCGAAATTGATCCGGCCGCCGCCTGCCGCTATGCATTCTCCCTGGTGGATTCAGCAAACAATCAGATGGCCACCAATCAGGCGCTGCAAGGATGGCTGGAACATGCGCCGGGCGATGCTTTAGAGGCCATCGCAGGCATGAGTGACCCCGTGATGCGACGGGCATCGCTTGAGAATGCCGTTGGCCATAGCTACTCCGCCGGGCAATTCCAGGCGCTGGCCGATTGCATAGATGCTCATCCAGGCCCGATCGCCGCGGAGGCAGTCAAGGCGCTCGATCAGCTCACGCGAATCGACGCCCCCGCAGACATTGCACGCAGACTTATGGCCGTGTGGCCAGACACCAGGCAAAAACAAGACGTGATCCAAACGACAGTGCAGGATTGGGCAAAGCAGGATCGATTTGATGACGCTGTCTCGCTCGCGCAAGGCATGACATCCATTCAGGCGCGCGGCAAAGCCTTCGCCACCATCGGGCTCGCATGGTCCGAATCGAATCGAAACGAGGCTGTCCGCTGGATCGAATCGCTGCCCGCCGGACCTGATCGCGATGCCGCCACGCAGGGTTTGGTGCAAAAACTATCAAAGTCCTCACTCGACGATGGCATTGCATGGCTTGCCACGATTCAAGACACTGCAATCCGCCAGCAATCCATGCGCTCCATTATTCAGATTTGGCGGACCACAGACCGTGCCGCCGCGTCTGCCTGGCTGGATGCCCAGCCCGGCATGAACCGTGTGCTGAAGGCCGACCTGCTCGGAGACTGAGCGCGTCAGTTGCCCGATTGCGAGATGAAGAACAGGACAACCGCGAGCACGATCAGGGTGACGATCATGACTTTGACCCAACTGAGCGGATACTCGCCGTCGATTTTCCCAGTGACGCCATTGACCACCACCTGATAGCTGCGGTTGCCGTAGGTGTAGGTCAGCAGCCAGATCGGGAGCAACACATGCTTGAATGTCTGGCCCGAATACTGCGTGGCCACCTGGAGATTGCGATAGGTGTCCCCAGGGACAGCACGGGCGCAGGCCTCCTGCATGGTCTCCTCCATGCGTTCGTGACTGGCGTGCGCCGCATGTTCCAGATCGATCTGATACTGCTCCACCACCCAGCCCGTGAGATAGCCTGGGTCATAGGGCACGAGAGAGTCCGTGGTGGGAAAGGGTTCCACCTTTTCGAGCAGAGCGGCATGCACTCCCCGCGAGGCTGGCACGAGCAGGTCATCGAAAAAGTTCTCCATGGAGCCGCTGGCACTCTCCCACCGAACATGCTGCTGCTGCCGGCCCTGGCTGTCACGAGTGTAGTAATAGTATCCCGCTTCCGCCTCCCAGTCAGCGTGGACGTGCGCGTCGAACGTCCAATACGGCAGATACACGCCATGCAGCGTGTCGGTGAGAGCCTTGGTGCCGAGCTTGTTCGGTGCGAACCAATGGCTGCCATACCAGGCGCGAATGTCCTCCCGCACTTTTGTGTCAGCCACGAGAAAGGGCAGCACGGCCTCGGGTCGAATCGGCGCCTGCACGTCATCGACAGCAATCAAGGAAGGCGACCCGCAGAAGTCGCAGTTCTGAGCGACACGCGCGGAATCAAACACGCTGATGGCCTGGCAGCTCTGGCAGCGCACCGTTTTGCGCTGAGCCTGCCACCCGCGCGCCTCTGCTGGCATCTCTCGCAAGGCTTTGAGCAGATCATTCTCCCGCACGACGCTGGTGTCGGTCTTCAGATCGACGTTGGCTACTGTCCCGCAGTAAGGGCACACAAGCGTGCGTTTCGAAGGCGTCCATACAGCCTGCGCTCCGCACTTGGCGCAGTTGAACTTCTTGATCGCCGTCAGGTCCTTGGACTCGGGGAGCGGAGGAGGAGGCATGAGGAGAGAGTTACGTTCAGTTGGCGGACGAACGCGGCAGACTCAGAGGATGCACGATCTGGACGCACCGTTGCCATCCCCCGAACACTGCCGCCCCTGCGCGGATTACTTCGCGAGGAACTCCTGGAGCGCCGCTTTCGTCACACGCCACGCGGAGCCGATCTTTTTGCCTTTGATGTCACCAGCTTCGAGACTGGCCACCACATCTTCCTCCGTGACGCCGAGCGTCTGCGCCACTTGCGCTGGCGTTAGCACGTAGATGACGGGTGCCGATGCGGCGGCGGGCGGCGCACCGGGGAGGGGCGGCGGAGACGCGGTAGCTGCGCCTGCCAGGTTGAAGCCGCCCTGCTGCATCATCTGCTGCGCCATGCCAAAACCCATCGCGATCTCCGCAGCTGCTCCACCAGGACCGCCACCGCCCTTCGCCATGCCTTCCGCCATCTGAAACTTCACGTAGTCGTTCAGATTGCCGATGGCGCTCATGCTGCTGCGCTTGTCGATTGCGGCCTCGACCTCGGGCGGCACGCTGGCATTCTCCAGAATGAAGCTGCTGATCTCGATACCGTATTTGCCGGTCACGATTGGATTGATCACAGGCAGCAAAGCCTCACCGCACTCCGAGTAACGCGTGGCCAGATCGAGCACGGGCACCTTCGCCGTGGCGAGTGCATCGCTGAACACGCTGACGATGCGGCTGCGCATGGTATCGGCAAATTCATCGAGTCGGAAATGATGATCACTGCCGGCCACCTCCTTGAGGAAGAGCTTCGGGTCCACGATCTTGAAATCGAAGGTGCCAAAGGCGCGCACGCGCACGATGCCGAAGTCCTGATCGCGCATCATGATGGGATTGCTGGTGCCCCACTTGTTCCCGGTGAACAGGCGCGTGTTGACGAAGTAGATGTCGGCTTTGAAGGGTGAGTGGAAGCCATACTTCCAGCCTTTCAGCGTGCTGAGGATCGGGATGTTCTCCGTGACCAGCGTGTGCTTGCCCGGCACGAACGTGTCGCCAAACTGGCCGAGATACACGAACTGCGCCACCTGCGACTCGCGCACAATGAGCTGCGCGCCATTCTTGATCTCCTTGTCTTGATCAGGATAGCGATAGCTGAGAGTGTCGCGTGAATCATCGGTCCATTCGATGATTTCGAGGAATTGCCCGGACAGGTAATCGATGAGGCCCATGGTAGTCTGATGATTGGGTTGAGGTTCGGATGCGTGGGAGGCGATCCTGGCGCGCAGCATGGCAGATGGCGATTCCAGAGGCACGCAATTTTTCGCGCTGCTCGCGTGTTGCGAGTTCGTCACAAATCCATTCAGCCAAGTGACGCTTTGGTTCCCAGTCTGTCTGCGAAAGGGCTCGAGCACCAAGAGGCGCCGCGCACTCCGAAGGAGCGTGTAGCAGAACCCGTGGACCTATGCAGGCGCAGCCTACATGATGGGGCGGCTCGGCGGCGAATCGCTCCTGCACGCGTGGAAGGGGCTGAGCAAACGGCTCGATGGCGGGTGGAAGGAAGCGCGCAACCGCATCTACAAGCACTACGGCATCGCCTCCCCCACCACGCCGAAAAAGAACTGGGCCAGAATCATCATCACCATCATCGCGGCGGTGGCGCTGGTAGCTGCTACGGCTGTGCTTGCTGGCACCTATGGGGTAGCAGCGTCAACGTGGACCTTGGGACAATCGGTAGCAATGGGTGCCGCCCTTGGTGCTGCCACCAGCGCCTCGATGACGGCCATTCAGGGCGGGTCTTGGGGCGACATTTTGCGATCCGGGCTGCGAGGCGCCGTCACGGGCGCGATCTCAGCAGGCATCGCACATGGGATTGGGGATTTCTTCATGCCGAAGATTGCCGCTGCAGCCTTCAATGGGCACTGGACGACAGCAGCCTTATTGAACGCGGCTAGAATCGGCCTGCATGGCGTAACGCAAGGGGCCATCAGCGCGGCAACCGGAGGCAGCTTCCGCGACGGGTTCATCGGCGCAGTCGTCAGCGGCTACCTTAGCCCTTATGTCGGGAGCAAACTGCCTGACAACATGATCATTCAAGGAATCGGAGCAGCCGTCGTCGGCGGCACAGCCTCAATGCTCGCAGGTGGCAAGTTCGCCAACGGAGCAATGAGTGCGGCGTTTTCCTATTTGTTTAATGATTTGGCTGGACATCGCCTAACCGGGGACGCTCGTTACTCAAGAATCAAAGCCGGTCTCGCATCTGGACATTATCGCTACTTCGGCGATCCCTTGATAACTCAAGAACTGGGAGATGAATGGGGCAACAATCTTGTAGGCACATCAAATGCCGTTCAGAGTTTTGGCGAAAAAGAATACACGATTCTGAGTTTTCTGCTGCCAGCCGGTGTTGCGAAATCGGCCTTTCGATCAGTTGGCTCAGGGATTGCCTATTCGGAGAGATTGCTCCAAGAGTCTGTGCGCTTTGGGGCTCGTGGATTTGCTGCGTGGACAAGCGAAGGGGCTGCTGCAGCTGTTGCCAACGGAGCGACCATTATGCAGCCTTCGATTTGGGCTCGCATAACCTACAACTTCGGGTATACGGCTCCCATGAGAGCGGAAGCAGCAACCTTTGCCCGCACCGTCACGGGCGAGGTTACGGTTTATGAAGGCGCAAATATGGGGAAAATCTTCACTGAAGTCGAGTGGCCGATATTGTGGATGCGGCGGCAACTTGGTGAGATTACTTTGAAATTTGTTGATGCTGCAAAGTAGTGCAGGATCCAAGCGATATGTTGAAATCCCCATACACAATTAGACTTATTAGCGCCTCGGTGATGTTCGCAGCCGTCCGATACGTAGACTCGGTGGGATCACTTACATTTCAGGTGGAGTTTGCTTGGCATGAATCGAATCCGATGACGATCTTGGGCCCCGATCCGCGCCACGATGAAGGTATGGTGCTGCCAACCGAAGCCATGGAATGGACCAGAAAGGCGACGCAGCGTGTCGTGCGATACTTCCAACGAAGAGGACATTGGGTCCATGTGGCTGGCTCTGAGCAATGGCCACCAATTCCGCCAACACCAACTCTGCCATGGCGACTGGTGCGCACGCTGGTCAAAGGATTTCGGTGGCTGCTTGGAAGGTTTGTCGAATTGGACTCATAGAGCCGGGGTGGTCCGGACCGGGGACATGGGTAACAGGTTGACCGAGGAGCCGGGGTCGGTCCGAACCGGGGACATGGGTAACAAGTTGACCGGGAGCATCGGTTACACATGGAATGATCTGAAACGCTGATTGGGATAATGAATGAGCATCCCAGCGTTGTGACCAGAATTGGGCGCAACTGG
>WBZU01001438.1_pt2 | contig 16973 bp, 17 predicted proteins | sample 5204311 | NCBI WGS metagenome assembly WBZU01 (sample SAMN12344359, study PRJNA552823) | activated sludge metagenome | biome: Activated sludge suspended growth; feature: Nitrification reactor; material: Wastewater; isolation source: activated sludge from nitrification reactor of wastewater... | reverse complement strand
TGGCCGACTTGCGCACCGAGGTGGTCGACATGCTGGCGTTCGAAGCCGCTGCCTTCGCCGACTTCCAGGAAGGCCGCAAGAGCGGCGCGGAACTGGAGATCGTGCTCAGCGACTTGAAATCGCGCATACCCAAACTGGTGGCCCGATCCAGCCAGATCGTCAGCCGCGAGGTCGAAACATTCCGCACCGATGCCGATGCGCTGCGCGGCCGCCTGTTGCTGGCCCTGGCCGTCGGCTTGACGATGATGGCGCTGTTCTTTCTGTTCAGCCGCCTGCTGCTGGCGCGCGTGCTGTGGGGCTTCGAGAGCGCGGTGCAAGCGCTGGGCGAAGGGAGGCTGGACAGGGAAATCGTGCTCAAGGGGCCGCGCGACATCCGCGAGATGGGCGAGCGGCTCGACTGGCTGCGAAGGCGTCTGCTCGAACTCGAGGAGCAGCGCATTCTGGTGTTGCGCCACGTCTCGCACGAATTGAAGACGCCGCTGGCGGCGTTGCGCGAGGGCGCCAGTCTGTTGACCGAAGGCGCCGTCGGCCCCTTGACGCCCGGCCAGGAAAAAATCGTCGGCATCGTCCGCGGCAATGCCTTGCGACTGCAGAACCTGATCGACAGCCTGCTCAAGCTTCAGCAGGCGGGGCACGCCGGCGAACGGATCAAGCCGGTGCGCCTGCGTCTCGACAAGCTGGTGCAGCAGATCGTCACTACGCACCAGCTCACGGCCCGGGGCAAGGAGCTGCATTTTTCCGGCTCGCTGAAGCCGCTGGTGGTGGTGGGCGGCAAGGAGGAGCTGACGACGGTGGTGGATAATCTCATCTCGAACGCCATCAAGTATTCGCCCGAGGGGGGCACGGTGGACATATCGTTGACGCGCGAAGAGGACAAGGTGACGCTGGACGTCGTTGATCAAGGCCCGGGAATACCGGAACCGGACCGGGAGCGCGTGTTTGAACCGTTCTATCGCGGCGAGCACGCCAAGGGCGTGGCCGGCGTCGGTCTCGGGCTGGCCATTGCCCGACAGTTCGCGGCAGCCAATCGCGGCGTGCTGGAGCTGCTGGCGTCCGCCAGCGGTTCGCATTTTCGGCTGACGCTGCCGGGTGGCGCGGCATGATGCGCGCATTCGCGATACTGCTGGGCCTGGCGCTCGCGGGATGCGCTTCCGTCGAACCGGCGTCTGTTCCGGCGCCGCCGCCGGCCGTCGTCGGGTCCGGTCAGGGGCATGACGTCCGGGCGCCGGTGGTGGACCCGGCAAAGGACGAGGCCGTGATCCGGGAGCTGCGCCAGCAGGTCGACCGCCTGACGGCGCAATTGGCCGACGCCCAGCGCCGGCAGGCGAGTCTCACCGAGGACCATCGGCGCAGCGAGGCGGCCCTGCGCGAAAGCCAGCGCAAGGTCGACGAACTGCAACAGAAGCTGGATGCGCTGCTGGCCATCGACCGCGATACCCGTCGTCGGCCCAAGACATCGGCCAAGTGACATGACACGCGCCCGCGTTCTCGTTGTCGACGACGATCCCGACCTGCTGCACCTGATCGGCTTGCGGCTGTCCTCGGCCGGTTATGCCGTCAGCCAGGCGGCCTCGGGCGAGGAAGCGCTGCGCCAGTTCCACGCCGAGCAGCCCCAGGCGGTCATCACCGACCTGCGTATGGACGGCATGGACGGCCACGCCTTGTTTGCGCGCCTGCATGAAGCCGCGCCGAGCATGCCGGTGATCATCCTCACCGCCCACGGCACGATTCCCGACGCGGTGGCCGCGACGCAGCGCGGCGCCTTCGGCTTTCTTACCAAGCCGTTCGATGGCCAGGAACTGCTCGAGCGGGTGGGCGCTGCCGTGGCGGTTTCGCCGCCGGTGCGTGCGACCAGCGACGACGGGCAGTGGCGCCAGGCCATCGTGTCGCGCAGCGTGGTCATGGACGAGTTGTTGCGCCAGGCGCGGCGCGCCGCCGACGAAAGCGGCCCGCTCCTGATCGTCGGGCCGGTCGGCGCGGGCAAGGCCACGCTGGCGCGCGCGATTCACGATGCCGGGCCGCGCCGGCAGGAGTCCTTCGTCGCGCTGGCCTGCGACAGCCTGGCCGAGGCGGATCTGGAGAAGCAACTCACGGGCGGCGAGGCCTTGCGCGCCGCCGAAGGCGGCACGCTGTTCATCGACAAGGTGGAGCGTCTTGGCGCGGTCGCCCAAGCCCGGCTGCTGGCGCTGGTGCATGTCGCCACGACGCTGTTTGGGCGAGGCAAAGGCAGCCTGCCCGATCTCCGGGTGATCGCCACCAGCGCCGCGCCGCTGGAAAAACTGGCCCGCGAAGGAGGATTCCGTCCCGATCTCTACTACGCGCTGGCGGCGTCCACCCTGAAAGTGCCCGCCCTCACCGAGCGCGCCGAGGACATTCCCTTGCTGGTGGCGCATTTCGTCGATCGCCACGGGGGCGACCGGCGCCTGTCGCCCGAGGCGCAGACGGCCTTGCTCGAGGCTTCCTGGCCCGGCAACGTCGGACAGTTGCGCAGCGTGGTCGAGCAGGCGCTCAACCAGTCGGTGACGCCGCTGGTACCGGCCTCACTTGTGCAGAAGGTGCTGCAGGAGGGCGCGGAACAGGGGTTCACCGCCTTCGACGAGGCGCGGCGCGGTTTCGAGCGCGATTACCTGATCCGCCTGCTCGAAGCCACGCGCGGCAACGTCGCCAAGGCCGCGCGCGTCGCCCAGCGCAATCGCACCGAGTTCTACAAACTGCTGGCGCGGCACGATATCGATCCGGCCGCGTTCAAGTAGCCCCCGCTCAGACTTCGAGGTTGTCGATCAGCCGCGTGCTGCCCAGGCGCGCGGCGGCCAGCACGACCAAAGGGGCGTCGCTGTCCGCCGGGGGCTGCAGGTCGCGCCGGGAGCGGATGGCCACGTAGTCGGGCGCCCAGCCGGCGCTGGACAGTTCCGCCATGGCGTTGCCTTCCAGCGTGGCGAGATCGCGCCGGCCGGTGCGCAGCGCTTCGGCAATGCGGGTCAGCAGGCGGTACAGCCGAGGCGCCTGCGCGCGTTCGGCGGTGCTGAGATAGCCGTTGCGCGACGACAAGGCCAGGCCATCGGCGGCGCGGACGGTTTCGCCGCCGACGATCTCGATCGGCAGGTTGAGGTCTTCGACCATGTTGCGGATCACCATCAGCTGCTGGTAGTCCTTCTTGCCGAACAGGGCGACTTGCGGCTGGGCGATCTGGAACAGCTTCATGACCACGGTGGCGACGCCCTTGAAGTGGCCGGGGCGGAATTCGCCGTCGAGCGTGCCGTCGAGTTCGGCCGGCGGCACCACGTGAAAGCCCTGCGGGCGCGGGTACATCTCCGCCTCGGTCGGCGCGAACAGATGATCGACGCCGGCGGCGACCAGCTTCTCGCAGTCGGCCTGGAAGGTGCGCGGGTACTTCTCGAAATCCTCGCCGGGCCTGAACTGCAAGCGATTGACGAAGATGGTGGCGACCACGGTGTCGGCGTAGCCGCGCGCCTGCGTCATCAGCGCGATGTGGCCCTCGTGCAGGTTGCCCATGGTCGGCACCAGCGCGATCGCCGGCGTGCCGCCACGGCTGACTTTCAGCGCGGCGCGCAGACCGGCGATGGTGTCGTGGATCAGCATCAGTAGCAATGCTCCGGCGCGGGGAAGGCGCCGTTCTTGACGGCTTCGACGTAATTCTTCACGGCGCCCTCGATGCTCTGCGCCTCGGCCATGAAGTCCTTGACGAAGCGGCCCTTCTTGCCGGGGTAGAGGCCGAGCATGTCGTAGATCACCAGCACCTGGCCGTCGCACTCGGGTCCGGCGCCGATGCCGATGGTGGCGCAGACCTTGAGCATTCTTGAAATTTCGCCGGCCAGCGCCGAAGGCACCATCTCCAGCACCATCAGCGCCGCGCCGGCTTGTTCGAGGGCGACGGCGTCGTTCTTCATGCGCGCCGCGCCCGCCTCGTCGCGGCCCTGGACGCGATAGCCGCCCAGCGCATGCACCGACTGCGGCGTCAGGCCGATGTGGGCGCAGACCGGCACGCCGCGCTCGACCATGAAATGCACCGTGTCGGCCATCACCGCACCGCCTTCCAGCTTGACCATCTCGGCCCCGGCGGCGAGCAGCCTGCCGGCGTTGCGGATCGCCTGCTCCTTCGATTCGTGGTAGGCGCCGAACGGCAGGTCGGCGACCACCATCGGCCGCAAGGCCTGGTGGGCGACGCATTCGGTGTGATAGACCATGTGCTCCATGGTCACCGGCAGCGTCGAAGTCTTGCCCTGGATGACATTGCCGAGCGAATCGCCGATCAGAATCACGTCCACGCCGCAGCGGTCCTCGAGCGCGGCGAAGCTGGCATCGTAACCGGTGAGCATGACGATCTTTTCGCCCTCGCGCTTCATGCGCGCGAGCTCGGGCAGGGTGATGGGCTTGCTGCTGGCCAGGTAAGTCATGACGGTGCTCCGGGAGCGACAGGAGGACTCACTATACCGCGGCCTTGGCCGGCTCAGGCGCGCGCCAGCGGCTGGATGCGCTGCCCCGCGCAGGCAGCGAGCAGGTCGGCGACGCGGCCGTGGCCGGGAACGACGAGCTCAGGCGCGATTTCGGCCAGCGGCGCCAGCACGAAGGCGCGTTCGTGCATGCGCGGGTGCGGCAGCGTCAGCGCCGGGTCGTCCTGCACCGTGTCGCCGTGCAGCAGCAGATCGAGGTCGAGCGTGCGCGGCGCGTTCTTCACGCTGCCCGGTTCACGAATGCGGCCGAAACGCGCTTCGAGCGTAGACAGTTCGTCGAGCAGCTCGCGCGGCGGCAGGCGGGTGTCGAGCGCCACCACGGCGTTGATGAAGTCCGGCTGGTTGCGCAGGCCCACTGGCGCCGTGCGGTACAGCGACGAAATGGCCGTGAGCAGCGAGCCGCGCAGCGCCGCCATGGCGTCGATGGCATCCTCGATCGTCCGTACCGGATCGCCCAGGTTGGACCCCAGCGCCACGTAAGCGCGGATCACGGCGTACCGTCGGGACTGACTTTCGTTTCGTCAGCCCTGCTGCTGCGTCCGCGCGAACGCCGCCGCCGCTTCTTCGGGCCGCTATCGGCCACGAGCATCGTCTCGCGCCGCTCGTGGCTGGCATGCGCGAACTCGTCCCACCAGTCGGCGAGTTCTTGCGGCGCTTCGCCGCTTTGCGCCCGCAGCACCAGGAAGTCCCAGGCGGCGCGGAAGCGCGGCTGCTCCACCAGCCGTGCCGGCATGCGGCCCGAGCGCTTGTCGAAACGCGGCTGCAGCGCCCAGATGTCCTTGATGTCGGCGGCGACGCGCTTGGTGATGGCGAGTTTTTCGCCCTGCTGGTCGAGCACTTCGTCCATGGCGGCGAACATCGCCGGCATGGGCAGCTCGCCGGCCTGCTGGCGTTTTTCCCAGCAGGCCAGCACTTCGTGCCAGAGCAGGGTGGCGAACAGGAAACCGGGCGAGACGCCCTTGTCGGCCCGCACGCGGGCATCGGTGTTGGCCAGCGAGAGCATGACGAACTTCTCGCCCAGCGGCTGTTCGAGGATGACGTCGAGCAGGGGCAGCAAGCCGTGATGCAGGCCTTCCTCGCGCAGCCGTTTGACGCATGCGACGGCGTGGCCGGAGAACAGCAGCTTCAGTATTTCGTCGAACAGGCGCGCCGCCGGCACGTTGTCGATCAGGTCGGCCATGTCGCAGATCGGCGCCTGCACCTTCGGGTCGAGGCGCAGGTCGAGCTTGGCCGACAGGCGCACGGCGCGCAGCATGCGCACCGGATCCTCGCGATAGCGCGCGCGCGGATCGCCGATCATGCGCAGCGTCTTTCTCTGGATGTCGTCGACGCCGTGGTGGAAGTCGAGCACGACTTCCTCGGTCGGGTCGTAGTAGAGGGCGTTCATGGTGAAGTCGCGCCGCGCCGCGTCCTCCTCGATGCTGCCCCAGACGTTGTCGCGCAGCACGCGGCCGTGTTCGTCCTTGAGCGTGTCTTCGTCGTGGGCGGCGCGGAAGGTCGAGACTTCCAGCGTTTCCGGCCCCTGCATGACGTGCACGATCTGGAAGCGGCGGCCGATGATGCGCGAGCGGCGGAACAGGCCGCGCACCTGTTCGGGCGTGGCATCGGTGGCGATGTCGTAATCCTTCGGCGGAATGCCGGCGATCAGGTCGCGCACGGCGCCGCCCACCACGTAGGCCTTGAAGCCGCCCTTTTGCAATGCCTCGCAGGTGCGCCGGGCGCCGGTCGACACCTGCTCGCGGCGGATGCCATGGCGCGACGCCGGAATTCGCTCGGCCTGGCGTTTGGCGGATTCGCCGCGCAGAAAGACGCGGCGCAACAGCTTGCGGATCATGGGTCGGAGCGGTCTTTGGAACTGCCGAAAAAGGCTGCCATGATACCCGATCGCCCCGTCGTCAATGGCGCAGACTGATGATCGGCCAGCCGGCGTTGCGCGCATGGCCGCGCAGCGTGTCGTCCGGGTCCACCGCCACCGGCCGCGTGACTTTCGACATCAGCGGCAGGTCGTTGTGCGAGTCGCTGTAGAACCAGCTTTGATCGAACGCTCCCCACCAGAGGCCGAGCGATTCCAGCCAGGCCTCGACGCGCTCGATCTTGCCGGCCTTGAAGGCCGGCGTGCCGCGCGGCTTGCCGGTGAAGCGGCCGTCCTCGTGGGCCGGAATGGTGGCAACGAGATGCGGAATGCCGAATTCGCGGGCGATCGGGCCGGTGACGAAGCTGTTGGTGGCCGTGACGACGGCGCACAGGCTGCCTTCGTCGAGATGCCGCTGCACCAGCGCGCGGGCGGGGGCGCCGATCATGGGGCGAATGCGCGTCGCCATGTAGTCGGCGTGCCAGCGGTCGAGCTGTTCGCGCGGATGGCGCGCCAGCGGCGCCAACTGAAATTCGAGGAAGGCATGGATGTCGAGCGTGCCCGCCTTGTAGTCGTCGAAGAACGCCTGGTTGCGCGCCTCGTGCACCTCGCGGTCGAGCACGCCCTTGGCGATGAGAAACTGCGCCCACTCGAAGTCGGAATCGCCGACCAGCAGGGTGTTGTCGAGATCAAAGAGAACGAGATTCATCGTCGGTGTCGAATTGCAGTTGCATGACTTCCTTGAGCAGCGGCAGCGTCGCCGGCCGCTTCTGTTCGAGGGTGGCGCGATCGAGGCTGTCGAGCACCGCCATCAGCGAGTTGAGGTCGCGGCGGCCGCGCGACAGCAGGTAGCGCACCAGGCCTTCGTCGACTTTCATGCCGCGCATCAGGGCGTGGCGCTTGAGCGCGGCCGACTTTTCTTCGTCGGACAGCGGCTTCACTTCATAGACCAGCGTCTGGCCGAGGCGCGTGCGCAGGTCTTCGCGCAGCTTGAGGCGCGCCGGCGGCTCGCGGCCGGCCAGCAGGATCGCCAGGCCGGCCAGCCGGGCGGCGTTGAAGGTCCGGAACAGGGCGACTTGCGCGGCCTCGCCGAGCGCAGGCACGTCGTCGATGGCCAGCAGCATGCCCGGGACGATGGCGATCTCCGCGCCCACGTCCCCGGCTGCCAGCAGCAGGGACGGGCGGCGGGCGGCGGCGAGGGTGGCGGCCAGCAAGTGGCTCTTGCCGCAGCCCGAAGCGCCCCAGAGATAGACCGCGTCGAAACTGCCCCGGTCGGTCAGGCCGCGCAGCCGGCTGATCAGTTCGCCGTTGGCGCCGGCGACGAAGTTGTCCAGCGTCGGCGGTTGTTCCGGCTTGAGGTCGAGCAGCAACTGTGTCACGCGGGCGGGCCTCCCGAGCGGCCTTGATAGACGTGGCTGGCGACGTAGACGGCCTTCAATTCGCGCAGGCCGACCAGCAGGGCCGCCGAGGCTGGCAGCGCCAGCAGCACGCCGAAGAAGCCGAACAACTGGCCGAAGGCCATGAGCGCGAAGATCACCGCCAGCGGATGCAGGCCGATCCGTTCGCCGACCAGGAAGGGCGTAAGCAGGAAGCTTTCCAGCAACTGGCCGATGCCGAAGACGACCAGTACGGCGACCACGGGGCCGAAGCCGTCGAACTGCAGCGCGGCCACCAGCAGCGCCAGCGCGAAACCGGTGGCGAAGCCAAGATAGGGCACGAAGATCAGGAAGCCCGTCAGCAGGCCGATCGCGATCGCCGAAGGCAGCCCGGCGATCGACAGCGCCACGCTGTAGTACACCGCCAGGGTCAGCATGACCAGCACCTGGCCGCGCAGGAATTGGGAAAGCACGCCATCGACATCGCGGGCGACGGCAACGGCCTTGGCATGCCAGGCGCGCGGAATGCCCTTGTCGAGCCTGGCCAGCAGGGCATGCCAATCGAGCAGCAGATAGAACATGACCACCGGCGTCAGGAGCAGATTGGCCAGCAGGCCGATCAGGGCCACGCCGCCGATCTTCAACGATTGGTAAAGGTGCTGGATCACGGTCTGCAGGCTGGCCACGTTCTCGGCGACCAGTTTTTTCAGCGAGCCCGGATCGAAATGCAGCTTGAGGCCGAGATTGGTGCGCAACCAGGGCGTTAGTTTTTCGTTGGTGAGCACCAGCGCTTCGGGCAGGCGGGCGAGCAGCACGCCGGCTTCTTCCATCAGGAGCGGCAGGATGATCAGCGCCAGGCCGACCAGCACGGCCATGATCAGGAGCAGCACCACCAGCACCGCCAGTATCCTGGGCAGCCGGAGTTTTTGCAGGCGATCCACCAGCGGATTGCTGACGTAGGCGAGGATGCCGGCCAGCAGGAAGGGCGTCAGGATGGGCCCCAGCAGATACAGCAGCCAGAGCGCGAACAGGCCGAGGCCGATCCAGAAGGCGGTTTGCAGGCGGTGGTCGGAGATCACTTGCTGTAAAATCGCGGCCTTACGGCATTTCAGGACGCATTGGGCCGGAAATGCACAACTTTATCCGTGCCGTCCAAGGAACGCCAGAGGAACTCGTCGTGAGCACTTCGCTGACCTATCGTGATGCCGGCGTCGACATCGATGCCGGCGACAGCCTCGTCGAACGCATCAAGCCCGCCGCCAGGCGCACCCTGCGCCCCGAAGTGCTCGCCGGCATCGGCGGCTTCGGCGCCCTGTTCGAGATTTCCCGGAAGTACCGCGAACCGGTACTGGTGTCCGGCACGGACGGCGTCGGCACCAAGCTCAAGCTCGCCTTCGAACTGAACAAGCACGACACCATCGGCCAGGATCTCGTCGCCATGAGCGTCAACGACATCCTGGTGCAGGGCGCCGAGCCGCTGTTCTTCCTCGACTACTTCGCCTGCGGCAAGCTCGATGTCGACACCGCCGCACAAGTGGTCGAAGGCATCGCCAGAGGCTGCGAACTGGCGGGCTGCGCCTTGATCGGCGGCGAAACCGCCGAAATGCCCGGCATGTACCCGCCCGGCGAGTACGATCTTGCCGGCTTCGCGGTCGGCGCCGTCGAGAAGTCCGAGATCATCGACGGCAAGAGCATCAAGCCGGGCGACCTCGTCCTCGGCCTCGCATCCAGCGGCGCGCATTCCAACGGCTATTCGCTGATCCGCCGCGTCATCGAGCGCGCCAAGCCGGACATGGAGGCCGACTTTCACGGCCAGCGCTTCGCCGAGGCCGTGCTGGCGCCGACGCGCATCTACGTGAAACCCATCCTGGCGCTAATGCAGGCGATGCCCGTCAAAGGCCTTGCCCACATCACCGGCGGCGGCCTGGTCGACAACGTGCCGCGCATCCTCCAGCCCGGGCTCAAGGCCGTGCTGGACAAGAACGCCTGGGTGATGCCGCCGCTGTTCCAGTGGCTGCAAAGGGAAGGCAAGGTCGCCGACGCCGAGATGCACCGCGTCTTCAATTGCGGCATCGGCATGGTGATCGTGCTGGCGCCCGAACATGAAAAACCCGCCGCCGAGCTCCTTTCCGCCGCCGGCGAGCACGTCTTCCGCATCGGTCGCATCGATACCTGCATGCCCGGCGAAGCGCAGACGATCGTTGTGTAGGAAAAGTCAGCCGTGGCGGCACGCCACCTATGCGGGCTGTAGGAAATCCGTGACGAGTTTCAGCGCCTGTTCCGTCGCCGACGAATCAAGCGGATCGAGTGTGACGAGATCGCTCATCGAGCGCAGCCAGGTGATCTGGCGCTTGGCGAACTGGCGGGTGGCGTAGATGCCGCGGTCGCGCAGTTCGTTTTTCGGCAGCGTGCCTTCGAGCATTTCCCAGACTTGCCGGTAGCCGACGCAGCGCATCGAAGGCAGGTTGGCGTCGAGTTTGTATTGGGCGCGCAGCCGCTCGACTTCTCCGACGAGCCCCTGTGCGAGCATCTCGTCGAAGCGCCGGGCGATGCGCTCGTGCAGCACGGCGCGATCCGAGGGCAGCAACGCCAGCGAGAGCAGGCGGTAGGGCGGCGGTTCGCTGCGTTGCGCCGCGAAATGCTCGTTGAGCGGCTTGCCGGTGGTCCGCAGGATTTCGAGCGCGCGCTGGATGCGCTGCGCGTCGGTGGGGGCGAGGCGCGCGGCGGTGTCGGGATCGAGCTGCGCCAGTTCGGCGTGCAGCGCCGGCCAGCCGCGCTCTGTCGCTTCGGCATCGATCTGCGCGCGCAGTGCCGGATCGGCCTCGGGCAGGTCGGCAAGGCCCTCGCGCAGCGCCTTGAAGTAGAGCATGGTGCCGCCGACCAGCAGCGGTACGCGGCCGGCGGCGGTGATCGCCGCCATCGCCGCCAGCGCGTCGGTGCGGAAGCGCGCCGCCGAGTAGCGCTCTTCCGGTGAAATGATGTCGATCAGCCGGTGCGGGTAGCGGGCGAGCGTGGCGGCGTCGGGCTTGGCGGTGCCGATGTCCATGTCGCGGAACACTTGTGCGGAATCGACGCTGACGATGTCGACCGGGTAGCGGTCGGCGATCGCGCAGGCCAGTGCAGTCTTGCCGCTGGCGGTCGGGCCCATCAGAAGAATCGCAGGAGGCAGAGGCTTCATTTGCCGCGCATGAACAGCGCGTCGATCTCGGCGAGGCCGATCTGCCGCCAGGTCGGCCGGCCGTGGTTGCACTGGTCGGCGCGGTCGGTGGCTTCCATCTCGCGCAGCAGCGCGTTCATTTCCGGCGGCGTGAGATTGCGCTTGCCGCGCACGGCGCCGTGGCAGGCCAGGGTGGCGAGCAGCTCGTTGCGCTGCGTTTCGACGACGCGACTGGCCGGATGCTCGGCGAGTTCGGCGAGCAGGGCGCGCAGCAGCGCGGCGACGTCGCCGCCGGCCAGCAGCGCCGGCACGGCGCGCAAAGTCAGCTGTCGCGGACCGCCGTGCGAGACCTCGAAGCCGAGCGCGGCGAGCGCCTCGGCCTGCTCCTCGGCGGTGGCGACGTCCTTCTCGCTCACTTCGATCACGGCAGGCACCAGCAGCGCCTGCGTCGGCGGCGCGCCGGCTTCGACCTGGTTTTTCAGGCGCTCATACAGGATGCGCTCGTGGGCGGCGTGCTGGTCGACCAGCACCAGCCCGGCCTCGTTCTGCGCCAGGATGTAGAGGCCGTGCAGTTGCGCGATGGCGTAGCCGAGCGGCTGGGAGATTGATTGTGGCGCGGGCTCGCTGAAAGCCTGTTTGGCGAAGTCGAGATAGGCGGCGGTGGTGGAACGCGGTTCTTCGACCGCAAACGCCTGCTGGCGCGGCGGTGGGATGAAGACAGGCGTCGGCGCGCCGGCAGGTGCGTTGACCACGGGCTGCGCCAGGGCGCGCGTGAGCGCATGGAAGACGAACTGGTGCACGCCGCGCGAATCCCGGAACCGCACTTCCGTTTTTGCGGGATGCACATTGACGTCGACCGCCGCCGGGTCGAGGGTCAGGAACAGCACGTAGGCCGGATGGCGGGCGCCGTGCAGCACGTCGGCGTAGGCTTCGCGCGCTGCGTGCGAGAGCAGCTTGTCGCGCACGAAACGGCCATTGACGTAGAAATATTGCTCGTCGCGCGAAGCGCGCGAATAGGCGGGCAAGGCGGCCAGGCCCATGAGCCTGAGCGGTCCGGCCTCGGCATCGACCGTGCGCGCATGTGCGGGAAAGTCCTCGCCGAGCAGGTCGCGCACCCGGCGCGGAAAGTCAGTCGTGGCGAGGCGCCGCTTCACCGCGCGGTTGTGCGCGAGGCTGAAGGCAACGTCGGGCCGGGCCAGCGCCATGCGTGTCAAAACCTCGTCGCAATGCGCGTATTCGGTGCTCTCGGACTTGAGGAACTTGCGCCGCGCCGGCGTGTTGAAGTAGAGGTCGGCGACTTCGACGACCGTGCCGCGCTCCAGTGCGGCGGGTTCGCGTGGCGAAAGCGGCGTGCCGCCACCACTGACTTTCCACGCGTGGGGATGGGCGATGGTGCGGCTGCTCAGCGTCACGCGGGCGACGGAGGCGACCGAGGCCAGCGCCTCGCCGCGGAAGCCGTAGCTGGCGACGCGCTCCAGGTCGTCGAGGCTGGCGATTTTGCTGGTGGCATGGCGGGCCAGCGCCAGCGGCAGGTCGTCGGGTTCGATGCCGGCGCCGTCGTCGGCGACGCGGATCAGCTTGACGCCGCCTGCCTCGAGTTGAACGTCGATTTTCGTCGCACCGGCGTCGAGGCTGTTCTCGATCAGTTCCTTGAGCACCGAGGCGGGCCGCTCGACGACTTCGCCGGCGGCGATCTGGCTGACGAGCAGGTCGGGAAGCGGTCGAATCCTCATGCGGGGATTATAGGAGGCGTCGGGTACACTACGCCGCTCATGGAAATCCTCTCCCAATTCGTCGACATCGTTTTGCATCTGGACCAGCACCTGGCGGCGCTGGTCGCGCAATATGGCCTATGGATCTACGCGATCCTCTTCGCCATCGTCTTCTGTGAAACCGGCCTGGTCATCACCCCGTTCCTGCCCGGCGATTCGCTGCTGTTCGTCGCCGGTGCGCTGGCGGCTACGGGGGGAATGGACATCGGCGTGCTGATCGCCGTGCTGCTGGCTGCGGCCGTGCTCGGCGACAACACCAACTACTGGATCGGCCGCTGGTTCGGCGGCAAGGTCCTGCATTGGGGCGAATCGGCGCCTCGTTTCTTCAACCGCGGCGCCTACGAGAACGCCCATGCGTTCTACGAGCGCTGGGGCGGCCTGACGATGACTTTGGCGCGATTCATCCCGCTGGTGCGTACTTTCGCGCCCTTCGTCGCCGGGGTGGCGCGCATGACCTATTTGCGCTATTTCCTGTTCGATTTGCTCGGCGGCGTCGTCTGGGTGGTATCGCTGTGCCTGGCCGGCTATTGGTTCGGCAACCTGCCGGTGGTGAAGAACAACCTGACCCTGGTGATCCTGGCCATCATCGGCCTCTCGCTGCTGCCCATCGTCATCGGCTGGCTGCGGTCGCGCCTGGCTCGCCGGAGCTGATCATGCGCGCAATGCTGCTCAGCTTGATCCTGCTGCTGGGCGCTTGTGCCCAGGATGGTCGCCTGGCACCCGGCCAGCTGGTCAAGACCGATATCGACCGCGTGGTCGAGGCGCATCGGCGCGAGGCTTTCGCCAGCCTCAAGCTGCTCGCGGAAAAGCTCTACCGGCGCAATCCCGCGGAGTGGCGCAAGGGGGGCCAGCCGAGCATGGAAACGGCGATGGCGCAGCTGTTCGACCCGCAGCAGGCCTGGCGGCTGCCGCCGTTGGCCGGCAAGCGCGGCGTCGATGCCATCGTGGTCGGGCTGACCGCCGACTATCGGGGCGACCGCGTGATGGCGTTCGTCGGCGGCATGGGCGGCATGCTGCATGCGGCGTTCAACGAAAAGACCGAATTTTTCCTGCTCGACGATGTCGATCCGCAGACGCTGTACAACTGCGCGCGCAATTTCGAGATCGCCGCCTGGAAGCTGGCCAACGCCCGCGATGCCGCCGGTAACCCGCTCTTGCTGTCCAACGAAATGCACGGGCAGCACAATCTGAGCTTCGAGCGCGAGTTCGGCAAGCTGATCGGCAATCTCGACCTGCTGTCGCGCCTCGTCGCCGACAAGGCCAACCGCTCGGTGGTCAAGGTCATCCAGAGCGTGGCCACGGCCGTTTTTCTTCCTGTTCCCGGTTTGAAATGAAAAACTACGTCATCCTGATCTCCGGCCGCGGCAGCAACATGGAGGCCATCATCGACGCCCAGGTGCCCGGCCGTTGCGCCGCCGTCATCAGCAATCGGCCTGCCGCCGCCGGTCTCGCCTGGGCTGCCGCGCGCGGTGTGCCGACGGCAGTGGTCGATCACAAGGCCAGCGCCAGCCGCGAAGCCTTCGATGCCGCGCTGGCCGCCGAAATCGACCGGCACGCGCCGGATCTGGTGGTCCTGGCGGGGTTCATGCGCGTGCTGGGCGAGTCCTTCGTGCGGCGCTACGAAGGTCGCCTGATCAATATCCATCCCTCGCTGCTGCCCGCGTTTCCCGGCCTGCACACCCACGCGGCGGCGCTCGCCGCCGGCGTGCGCATCCACGGCGCGACCGTGCATTTCGTCACGCCGGCGCTGGATTCCGGCCCCATCATCATTCAGGCGGCCGTGCCCGTGCTGCCGGGGGACAGCCCCGATACGCTGGCGGCACGGGTGCTGGCACAGGAACACGTGATCTACCCGCGTGCCGTGGACTGGTTTCTCCAGGGCCGCTTGCGCCTCGACCAGGGCCGGGTCGTTCTGACGGACGAGCCGATGGGCGCCGGCGCGCTGATCGTGCCGGCCGGATGAGCGGTCGCCGCCGATTCGCGATGGCGCTCGCCGCGTCGGTATTCCTGCATCTGGCCGTGCTGCTGGGGCCCGTCGGACCCGGGTCCGCGCTCGACGAGAATAGCGGCCCGGTGCCGCCGCTGACGGCGCATCTGGTCCAGCCCGCCGCCGAACCCAGCCCCGTCGCGCCCGTGGCGGTCCCGCCGGCGCCGACGCCTCGCGCCAGACGCGTGAAGAAGGCGCCGCCCGACGTGGCCACGGCCGTCTTGCCGGCGACGACCTTGCCGCCGGCGCCGGCGCCTCCCGTGGACGTTCCGGTGGAGGCGCCGACGGAAACCGTTGCGCGGGCCGACGAAGCCGCGCCCTTGCCGCCGGCGGAGGCCGCCGAAGTTCGCGAGCCCGGCGGCGAATCGGCGCAATGGGTGGATCTGCCCAGGGCAGTGCGAATCCGCTACGCGGTGACCATGGGCGACAACGGTTTCGTGCTCGGACGGACGCTCCAGGAATTTCGTCAGGACGGCGCGCGCTACGCCATGCGCAGCACGGCGACCACGACCGGATTGGCCAACATCTTCAAGCCCGCCAACGTCGTCAATCTGTCGGAGGGCGAGATCGTCAAGGGCCGCTTGCAGCCGCGTGAATACCGGGCCGAGCGCGGCAAGGGGAAGACCGATTCGGCGCGCTTCAACTGGGAGGAATCACGGGTGGCCCTCGCCGACGGGCGCGAACTGGAACTGCGGGCCGCAACGCAGGACATGTTGTCGGTTTTCTTCCAACTGGCCTTGATGGTACCGACCGATGCTCCGGTCATTTCCGTGCCGGTGGTGACCGGACGGAAATTGGAACAATACGATTTCGAAGTGGTCGGCGAGGCAAGCATCGACACGCCGCTCGGGCCGCGCCGGACAATGCACTTGCGTACGCACAAGTCCGAAGGCCGCGATTCGACCGAGGTCTGGCTGAGCCTGGACGATTCGCGCCTGCCGGTGAAAATCCGCCATGTCGATCGCAAGGGCGAAGTCTTCGAGCAGGTAGCCGACAAGATCGACGTGGAGTTGCCACAGGAAAGGGCGCCATGATGCGCATCACCGATGATCTGGTGGACGCGGCGGTCGCCATCGTCACCGACATGCTGAAGTTCGACCAGCCCGCCGACGGCGTGCTGTCCGCGCGTTTTCGGGCGACACGGCTGGGCGTGCGCGAGCGCGCCTGGGTCGCCGAGACGGCCTACGCCGTGCTGCGACGCAAGCGGCTGCTGGAGCGGATCGTCGGCGATGGCGGCACGCCGAGGCGATGGGTGCTGGCGGCGCTGGTGCGCTTGCAGGGGCTGAGCCAGCGCCAGCTGGCCGAGGCCGTGTCGGCCCGCGAGACGGACTGGCTGGCCGAGATCAAGGCGCGGCCCGAGCCGACGCTGAATCTCGCCGAGCAGGCCGACCTGCCCGACTGGCTGGTCGAGCGCTTGCTGGCCCGCGTTGGCGAAGACGAACTCCTGGCGCTGGCGCGCGGACTCAACCAGCCGGCGCCGCTCGATCTGCGCGTGAATGCCGTGAAAGCCGGTCGCGAGGAAGTGCTGGCGCGCTTGACCGCCGAGGGGATCGCGGCCGAGGCCTGCCGGTACGCACCGCTGGGCCTGCGGCTGAAAGGCCGGCCGTCGCTGGCGCGGCACCCCTTGTTTCTGGAAGGCCAGGTCGAGGTGCAGGACGAGGGCAGCCAGCTGCTCGGCCTCCTGCTGGCGCCCCGCCGCGGCGAGATGGTGGTGGACTTTTGCGCCGGCGCAGGCGGCAAGACCCTGCTGCTCGGCGCCATGATGCGCTCCACCGGCCGGCTCTACGCCTTCGATGTGGCCGAGAAACGCTTGGCCAAGATGAAGCCGCGGCTGGCGCGCGCCGGCCTGTCGAACGTACACCCGGCGCTGATCAGCGGCGAAAACGACGTCAAGGTCAAGCGCCTCGCCGGCAAGATCGATCGCGTGTTGGTCGATGCGCCGTGCTCGGGGCTGGGCACCCTGCGGCGCAATCCCGATCTCAAGTGGCGGCAAACGCCAGTCTCGGTGGAGGAACTGACGCGCAAGCAGACCGACATCCTGGCGGGCGCGGCCCGGCTGGTGAAGCCGGGCGGCCGGCTGGTATACGCGACCTGCAGCATTCTCGTCGAGGAAAACGAGGCCATCGTCGACGCGTTTCTCGCCCGCCATGGTGAATTTTCCCGGCTGTCGGCGGCCGAACTGCTGAGCAAGCAGGACATCGCGCTCGATACCGGCGTCGATCTGCGCCTGTTGCCGCATCGGCACGACACCGACGGTTTTTATGCCGCGGCGCTGGAGCGCCGCACGTGAGGCTGGCGGCCATTCTGCTCCTGGCGTGCAGCGCACTGGCGTGGCATTCGCCTGCGGCGGCAGCGCC
>WBZU01001574.1_pt1 | contig 16974 bp, 11 predicted proteins | sample 5204311 | NCBI WGS metagenome assembly WBZU01 (sample SAMN12344359, study PRJNA552823) | activated sludge metagenome | biome: Activated sludge suspended growth; feature: Nitrification reactor; material: Wastewater; isolation source: activated sludge from nitrification reactor of wastewater... | reverse complement strand
GAGTTTGAACCAGCCGCGAGCGAAGCCTTTGCCAAAGTTCTGCGCATCAGGCACAACCAGCGCCTGATAGGTGGTGCTGCGGCCATCGGCGAGGGTGAACTTGCCGCTGACGTTGCCTGTGCTGTTGCTGATCACGCTGGTCAACGAGGGCGGCGTGGTCGTGCCGGTGATGACCGTTGCAGATGGTGATTTCACGACGAGATCCTGGGTGAGGGGCGCGCCCGGCAGTCCGCCTTCGGAGAAGATCAGTTGTGCGTTGGCCGGCCCGGTTGAAACGGGCAGCCCCATGATCACGGTGCCAGTAGATGCTGCATGATAGAGTCCGCCTGCCGGAGTGAGACCGATGCCGATGCCGTCAACATAGATGCGATCCGTGACTGCAGTGGGTTGCGCTTTCTTCACCCAACTCACACCATCGACTCCGCTGAAGTAGTGGAAATCCAGTGCCGCTTCGGTGACTTCGCCCAGGAGCGATCCGCGACCGGCATACAACGAGGTGTAGATGGGATGTTCGCCATGCGCGCCCATCATGCCGCTGAAGGTGAAGGCGGTGCCGTCTGGCAGCTTGCCGGCCCAGCGCGTAGCACCTGCGGTGGAGACGCTGACGGTCGAGAAGCCGGAGCCCTGGGGAGCGGATGCATCTCCGAGGCGGCCTGTCGAGATGTCGAGCACGATGTTGTGCATCCCGGAGTAATCGATCGCCGGCTTGGTTGTGGCATTCCACGCCGATCGTGCGGCGATGATGCCGGTGCTCGCCGTGATCACACTGCCATCGGCACTGAGACGGTAGAGCGTGCCCGTGAGACCCTGGCTGTTATCGATTGCGATTTCGAACTGCAGCAGCAGCGGTGTGTCGCCCTTGCGCTGGATGAGAACCGAGGCGGTGGGGTTGGGTGGCAGCGCGAGATTGGGGTCTTTGTAGGTGGCGTTGAGTGAGCCGCTGAAGGGATAGGTCTTGGGACCGAGCAGCAGCCTTCCGGTGAAGGTGGCAGCCTTGGTCGTGGTCAGGTCCAGCAGGCCGCCCAGGCCGTCATTGAGCCCTGGATCGGGCGCTATGCCGCTGTTGCGCCGAACGATGCCAAAGAAGCGGCCGATGGCGTTCGGTTGCGCGATCTCGAGCTTTTGCACGACGAGTGTCGTGGAGCTGGTGCTGACGACACCTTCGGCGTTGGTGACTTTGATGACGACATTGAAGGTGCCCCCCACGGTGGGCGTCCCAATGATGAGGCCGGTGGTATGATTGATGGTAAGACCCGCTGGCAGACCGGTGGCATCGTAGCGCGTTGGCAGTCGCGTGTCGGCGAAGTTGTAATCCGGCTGGTAAACGAAGGACTGTCCGACCGCGGCTTTTGGAAACACCGGCGGACTGGTCAACTGCGGGTCCTGCTGCACACGCACGGCGAAACTGATCGCCACGGATGGAGCGTTTCCCTCAGCCACTCCGACAAGGCATACATACTCGGCAGTGTCTGTTGGCTGACCGATCTTGATGTTGAGCGTCTTGGTGGTGACGCCATTGAGGTAAGAGGTGGCGTCTTCGGGTGTGATAAGGGTTCCGTTCTTATACCATGCGTAGGTCAATGTGTGTCCGGTGGCGGCAGTCGCCCGCACGCTGAGCGACAAATCGCTGGGAGTGCCGACGATGTAGCTGGTCTTTGCCGGCACCTCGACAACGCTCACCGGCACTGCGGTCGTATCCACCGGATTGACGCCGCTGCTGGTCAGGCGTGCTTTGTAAACTCCGGCCGTGCCGAGTGTTACTTTCGGAATCGAAAGCGTGGCGGCTGTCTTGCCGCTCAACGCGACGTTGTTCCGATACCACTGGGCCGTGATCGGCGGTGCTCCGGTTGCGGTGGTGGTGAGTTCCAGTGATTCATCAGTGCGCAGGAGCTTTGCCACTGGTTGCTTTGTGATGGTGGGAAGCCCTGGCGCCTTGAGAGCGAGACGAATGCCCACGTGCTTGTCGATGGTGCTGCGCGCAGCACGGGACTGTTGCTCGTTGAGGAGAGCGCCGGAGCTGTCGGCGTAGCTGCCGCCACGGATGTAATACTCGCCGGAGGGAATGTCTTTGTCCTGCACCCACTCGGCTACGTTTCCGCCGAGATCGTAGCATCCGAGCAGGCTGGGCTTGTAGCTGCCCACGTTACGCGGTCCTGCGGTCGCGCTCACTTGACCGAACCAAGCGAGTGAGGCGCTGATGGTATTGCCCGTGGGGTAGGGGAAACTGGCAGTGGGCAGACCGCGGGCTGCGGCTTCCCACTCCACGTAACCGGGGATGTAATAGCCATCGCTTGCATCGCTGAAGCTCCATGTGCCGGGGGTTTTGCCCGTGTAGGAATTCAGATGGTTGAACACTTTGGCGGCGAGGTAGGCTCCTTCCCAGCTGACCGCGCGCACGGGCAGGCTTGCTTTGGCGAGCGGAACCAGGAAGGTCGTGCCACGCGAATCGACCTGGATATCGGTGCCACTGTCGCCGCCGTAGCCAGCCAGGTAGCAGATCGTATTGCCCGTGCCGGCAGGATATCGCACCGCATAGCCGCTGCCGGCGGCGATGATGTCGATCTTCTCACCCGTTGGCATGGTGCTGATGGCATACTGGAGCACGGCGGCAAACTGGCGGTTGGTCAGCTCGGTGGTGGCAAGCCAGAAGGGATTCACCAGCCGGGGCGTGTCACCGTTCAAGCGATCAGGAAGCGTTCCCCCCAGGATGCGTCGCATGCGCAAATCGCCGAGCACCTTCGTCACCTCCTGTGTGGCAACGGCGTATTTGCTGGCAGGCGTGCTGCCGGGTAGTGCGGCATTCGATCCCAATTCGATCTCCAGTGAATCGTTGTAGCCGTCACCATCGGTGTCGGCGTTGGCCGGATTGAGTTTCAGCTGGATTTCCTCAGCATTGGTCAGCCCATCGTGATCATCGTCGGCGGCTGAATTGACCGCCAGGACCGCACCTGCGCTGTCCGTGAAATCACCGGTGCCGCTGGTCACTCGGACGGTGTAGGTCCCGGCACTGGCCGCAGTCGCGCCAATCGAGAAGGCGCGCGAGGTGGCACCAGGGATGTTCGTGCCGTCTTTACGCCACTGGTAGGTCAGAGGCGGAGTGCCAGTCGCGCTGACAAGGAAGCTCGCGATCACTCCGTAGGAGACTGTGCCGGGCGAAACGGGCTGAGTGACAATGACTGGCGTTTTGAAACTCAGCAGCGCGGGATTGCTGGTAGTGCTGGTGGCCTCGTTGGACACCGTGGCGCTGTAGGAGCCCAGGTCTGAAATGTGCACTCCTGTCAGAGTAAGAGTGGCGGTGTCCGCTCCCGTGATGACCGTGCCGTCGCCAGTCGTGATGTTTTGCAGCGCCACACCGTCTTTGCTCCATGCATAAGAGAGCACGCCGTCTCCCGTGGCCGTGACGGTGAATGTAGCGGTGTCGCCTTCGTTGATCGACTGGTTCAAGGGATGCTGCGTGATCACCGGGTAGTCAAAGGTATCCGCCACGGTCACCGTGAAGCTCTGAGCGGTCAGCCCGCCGTCGAGATCGGTGGCTGTGATCGTGATGTTGCTGGAGCCGGTCGCCAGACCTTCGATCTTCAGCTTGCCATCCACAATGCTGGCCACGGCGATGCCTGAGGCGGAACTCGTGGGCGTGGAATACTTCAGCACGTCGATGGGCACGACCTTTTGGATGGTGACCAGCCTCGTGGGATCGATGGTGGATGGCGCTGAAGCACCCGTGACGGGCCAGTCCGCAAATGGTCCTTGTGAACTGGTTGCTCCGCCGCGCGGATCGCGCAGGGTGAGGGTGTAGCTGCCCTTCTGCAAAGCATACACCGGATCGATCACATCCGCCATCGCCGTGCCAGCGACGCGTCCGAACACCGTAAAGCCGCCGTTTTGAGAGTCCAGCTGTGCGCCGTCTGGATCGGTGGAATTGCGGTCATCGAGATTGAAGAAGAAATCATGCGTGCCGCTGTTGGGATCGCCGCCCTTCTTCGCCAGGGCGATCGTGCCGCGCAGATTGGCGATGCCCGGTTCGTTGTTTGGCGATGAGCGCTCCAGCACGGGTGCAAACACCAGTGGATTGCCGGTCTCGGGCGCGGATTTGAAGCCGCCGCCCTGCACCACAAAAGGATACGTGATGGTCAGTGAGCTGTTGGACGGATCCGCGTGGCTGATGGTAGCCGCGCGGTGAAACGCAGTCCCGTTGTAGTCGCCTGCCAGTGCGTAGTTCAGGAAGTTCCTTACCGTTTCTGGAGTCAGCGAGCGGTAGAGAATCATGTTTACCTTTTGCTCGGCCCCGGTGCTGCCCTGCTTCAGCGTCAGCTCCACCGCCTGATCGGAATCGGGATCGGCGAACATGTCACTCAGCGAAATGTAAATGGGCTTCCCTTTGGCAATGGTGCGAGCCGAGATAGTGACTGGTTTGATCGGTGGTGCCGGTGGCGTGGTGATGCGCAGTTGCAGCGTAGCACTTGCAGTCTTGCCATCACCGAAGGTGGCGGACAGAACCGGGAAAAACGCGCCTCCCACGGTCGGAGTGCCGGAGATGACACGCGTCGTGTCGTTGTAGCTGAGACCGGCAGGCAGCCCGGTGACGCTGGTGGACGTGATCGAGCTGTCCAGACTGGTCGTTAGCGTGTAGGCCCCGCCGCCAGCCAAAGTGAAGGGTGCGTCTTTCGTGATGGCGGGATGCAGATCGCTGGTGATCACGTTCTTCGTGGCGACAGTCGCCGAATTGGTGCGATCGGAATACACGTTGCTCGGGCTGCTAGTGACGAGGGCGCGCACGGCAAACGTCACGTTTTGACCCGCTGGAAATCCGCTTGAGAGCGTCACGCTTGCAGTGCCACCAGACCCGGCCTTGGCGCTGACGGTGCCTAGCGATTGATCAGTGAGCGTTGTGGTGGAGTAGAGAATCTCAAACCCCGACTCCACCAACGAATGATCAATCCAGGTGAGCGTCACGGTCGAGGATGGATTGCCCGCATCGTCGTCGACCGTCACCGCCAGATCGGTGGGGGCGTGGAAGGCTGTGGTAACCGTTTGAATGGGCGCGCCGGTCGGCGACAAAACATAAACCGGCTTGTTGTTCGCATCGGTTCCCGTCTGCCGGGCCGCGACTACGCGCCATTCAAAAGGTGTGCCTGGTTCCACGAATGGGAACAGGGTCGCGCCTTTGGCATTTGTGCCGGCAGCCAGCGTCGCCGTCTGACCTGTGCTGTCAAAGTTGCCGCCGACGGTTCGATACTGAAGCAGGTAGTTGGTTTCGTTGAATGAATTGTCGTCCCAGGAAAAGTTGATCGTCAATTCCTGATCCGACACCGCCTGAAAGTGCGTGGGCGCCAGCAGCGCGGGAAAAGTGATGCTGGCATTGTTTGACCAGGCAGTGGTTTCAAACGAGCCGGAGGTCGATGTTCGGCGCAGGGCGCGTATGCGGAAGTCATAAGACACGCTGGGGCTGAGCGAGATAGCCAGCGTGTTGGTGTTGAGGTTGAACGGCCAGAAATACTCGGAACTCAGATTGAACCACGTCTTCAGCGTCTTCCAGTTCGCGTCGGTGTCCGCGTCGCTGCCGAGCTTCAACTGCAGTTCATAGCGATCCTCCTGGTCGGAGTTGTCCGTGAAAACGAATTTCAAATGGCCGTCATCGACCGCGGTTACCACCAAGTTGGTCGGCGCGGCAAACGTGGATGCTGCCGCCGGCCAGGTGATGGTCACAATGTTCGACAGTGCGGAGGACTCCGAGATGGCAAACCAGTCGCCGTCGGAGAAGGACCACAAGCCGCCTTTGTCATCCAAAGGATTGCGGCCCTCGTCGAACTTCCCTTTGCAGGCCGTCACGACAAACTGCCACGTGGTGCCCACGGTAAAGATCTTGTCGGAGATGATGCTACGGCTGGTGACATTCGGAGCCGTTGTCTCAGTCACGCGACCAAAGGCGCCGGTCGTTCCCTGGCGTGCATACACCATGAAGAAGTCTTCGTCGCTCGAGTTGTCCTCCCACTGAAGCAGGAACCCGCGGGCACCATCCACGGATGCGGAGGTGGGGGTGACGCTGAGCAGCTTCGGCGTGGCGGGCGCGGTCGCCCACCCGTTCAGAGCCGGGAGCAGGACCAAGCCAACGATGACGCAGGTGGAAAGAGAAAGTCGTCCGGGCATGGGGGAGCGGAAGCAGCAGGGGATGAAGGCGGCGAGACTAGGATACAGAGACGGCGATTGCACACGCAAAAACCACTCGTGTGCGTATTGACCATGCGACTACACGCGCGGTTCAATTTGTTCGCTTGTTTCTGCATTCGCCGGAGTCGGTCGCACCACACGCCAGCCCCACCAGAGCGCGAACAGAGCCGCACTCCACGTGATCAAACAAATGCCCCACCACACCCCCCACACGCCCCAGGCCAGGGTAAATGCCAGCAGGTGGAACACGATCAGCGGAGCGAGTATCTGCCGGTAGAGCCCCATCCAGAGCCCGTATGCGGGGCGCTTCAGCCCCTGTAGCAAGAACACGGTGACAAACAGAATCGGATACGCCGCGAGGGTCAGCGCGGCGATCAGCAGATAGTCCCGCCCGCTCGCGATCACCGCCGGGTCGGTTGAAAACTGGCGCATCGCCAGATCGCGCAGCATGAACACCAGCACGCCGCCGCCCACCATGAGACCGGCACCGTATTTCACGCCTGTGAGCCAGGCCTCCCGGACGCGATGATGCAGGCCGGCCCCGTTGTTCTGGCCCACCAGACTGAGAGTGGCAAAGTTCAGTCCGATCGTCGGCAGCAGCACCACCTGCTCGATGCGCGTTGCGATGCCGTAAGCGGCCACCACTTCCTTGCCGAAGTGCTTCACGAACCAGGTGATCACAAAGATGCCGAGCGCCACCGTCAGCATGTTCAACCCTGCGGGCACGGCCTGAGCCAGGATGCGATGCAGCAGATGCACATCTGGTTTGAACAGGGCAGCCGGCATGTCCCGGCACGGGTCTTGTCCGCGGATGCCGCGCCACAGAAAAATGCAGCCGCCGAATTGCACGATCACCGTGGCCAGCGCGATGCCGCGCACGCCCAATGCGGGCAGGCCCGCCCAGCCCCACATCAGCGCGGGGTTCAGCAGGCAGTTCGCGACGAATCCTGCGATCAGAAAGTCACGGTAGATGCGCGTGTTGCCCTGGGCATTGAGCGCAGCATTGAACGTCATCTGCAGGATGAAGAGCATGCCGCCGGCCATGATCACGTTCATGTAGTCGAGCGCTGTGCGCAGGTAGTCTCCCTCTGCGCCGAGCAGTTCAAACAGGGCGGGTGCCGCCAGGTATCCGATCAGGCTGAGCACCAGGCCAGCCAGCACGGCGAAGACGACAGCCTGCGCAAAAATGTGGCGCGCCTCATCCGGACGCTTCGCCCCGATCGCATTCGCCATCAGCGCCGTCGTGCCCTGGCTCAAGCCACTCCCTGCGGACAGCACGATGAAGAACACCGGGAACGACAGCGACAGCGCCGCCAGTGCATCCGTGCTGATGAGACCCGCGCAATACGTGTCCACGAAGTTGAACATTGTATTGAAAAAGAATCCCACGCTCGCCGGAATGGCGATGCGTCGGATCAGATGCGGAATGGGATCAGAAGTGAGAGCCACGGAGCGAAGCGGCGGTGACGGGACAAACGTCCCCAGCATCGTCGAGGGCGCAATCCGTCAAAAGATGTCCGCGTGCCGCGGCTTCTGACTGCGCACCGCTTCGGCGTATTTGGCACCGCAGGCCAGCCCGCGATAGCGTGCCAGTGTGGTCTTCGTCTGCATCGCTGCATCGTTTGCGGGATCGAACGGCGCGTTCTTCACGAAGGCCATCAACTGGCCCAGCCAGTCGGATGCGGACGCCCACTCGTCTGACACATCGACATAGGTGTCGGGTGTGAAGTCGATGGTGTGCCCGGGGCCATTGTCGAACCAGAACACCTGGCCTGCACTGCGCGCGTTCTCTCTGCCAAGCAAGCGCGCGGGCTGATGCAATGCCGCGTGCGCGATGGCGCTGGCGGCCTCGTGGTCGGGATGCCGGTCCCTGCTCCACAGCATGAAGGCGATGTCTGGCGCGACATCCGCCACGTGTTCGGCGGCCTCGCGTTTCGTCTGCAGCGTGGGTTCGAAGCCCATGCTGGCGTGCTTGAGGAAGCGCATCTCGATGCCGCGCTCCTTCGCCAGTTTCACACTCATTTCGAGCAGCGCCTGCTCGCGGCCCTTCACCGGCGGCCAGTTCGTGTAGTCGCCGATCAAATTGAGCACGACCACACGATGATGCTGGCGCACGGCTTTGAGCAGGATGCCGGGAATGCCGAAGGGGCAGTCATCGTAGTGGGCACCGATGGCGAGAATGGTTTTGGGCATGACGAGAGCAATACGCGGCTTGAATCCTCTTTCTCCAGCGTCACACTCAGTCGAATGAACATCCGTCCCAGCCGACTCCTCCGCGAACTCCGTGCCGGTGCCAGCGTGCCCGTGTTGAAGATGAACCTGATCGACCCGCGCGTGATCGAGCTGGCGGGCCTCGCCGGCGCCAGTGCGGCCTGGCTTTGCAACGAACACGTGCCCAATGACTGGCTCAATTTGGAGCATCAGGTGCGCGCCGCGAAGCTCTATGACATGGATACCATCGTGCGCGTGGCAAAAGGCAGCTACAGCGACTACGTGAAGCCGCTCGAACTCGATGCCACCGGTCTCATGGTTCCGCACGTGGGCAGCGCGGACGAGGCGCGCGAGATCGTGAAGATTTGCCGCTTCGGTCCGCTGGGCCGCCGCCCTATCGATGGCGGTAACATGGATGGCCTGTTCTGCCAGATTCCGACCGCCGATTACTGCCAGCAGGCGAACAGCGAGCGGTTCCTCATCTTCCAAATTGAGTCACCGGAAGCGCTTGAGCACGTGGATGAAATCGCCGCCGTGCCGGGCTTTGACATCCTGCTGTTCGGTCCTGGTGACTTCAGTCATCTCATCGGCAAACCCGGTCAGGTCAACGACCCGCAGGTGGTCGCCGCGCGCAAACGTGTGGCTGCCGCGGCTGTGAAGCACGGGAAATTCGCCATGATGCCCGCCATGCTCGATTCGCGGGAGAACCTGGAAGCCGAAGGCTGGCGCGCTTTCACTGTGGGCGCGGATGTCATCACGCTCGGTGCCGGCTTCAAACAGAAGGTGGACGACTTCAAAAACGCTGCGACCAAGGCTGGCGCAAAGCTTTACGAATGAGCTACGCAGCCATCGCGTCGCGCACCGATTTGAACATGTAGTAGCCCCATCCGCGCTCGGCGCTGCTCCAGTCTGGATCGTAGTGCGTGCTTCTGGCGATGAAGCGTTCCGGGTGCGGCATCAGTCCGAACACTCGACCAGTGTTGTCCTGCAGGCCGGCGATGCGTTCGCTGCTGCCATTCACATCGCTGGTGTAAAGCAGCGCTGCACGGCCGTTTTGGACATAGGTCGCAGCATCGTTGCCAACACCCATGAAACGGCCCTCGGCGTGTGCGACCGGCAGCTCGAACTCGTCTGGCAACTGGCTCAGGTAGGGACTCGCAGCATTCTTCTTCAAGCCCGCCCAGCGACAGATGAAGCGTCCGCTCTCATTATGAATTAGCGATCCGCGCGGCAGAAGGTCGAGCTGCGTGAGAATCTGGAAGCCATTGCAGATGCCCATGGCGTAGCCGCCCTTGTCCACGAACTGGCGTAGCTTGTCTCCCAGCTTGTGCTTGGTGATGAGCTGGGCGATGCGGCCCGACATGACGTAGTCACCGTAGCTGAATCCGCCCGCAAACAAAACCATCTGTGCCGAGTCGAGCTTGCCAGGTTCGAGCAGTGCGACCGGCAGCACTTCGGCGGTGAAGCCTGCGGCGTTCAGCGCGCGCGCGGTTTCAGCATCGCAGTTGGTGCCCGGGAATTTGAGAATAAGTGCGTGGGGTGTCGCCATGGAATCAATAGTAAGGTGTGAGCCCGCCCTGCCAGATGGACTTGAGTTCGGACAGGCCGGCATCGACAAGCTTGCGGCCTCGGTGATGGATGGTCAGCCTGCCGTCATCGGTCGTCTCACCGATCACGCGGAAGCCTGCTTCCACCGCGATCTTCGCATCTCGTGATGCGACTTCGAACACGATGCGTCCGGGTGTTTCGCCGAAGAGGTGCTCCACGTCAGAAGTCACATCCCACGTGGGCACGATATCGAGACTCACGTTCAATCCTGCTTTTCCGCTGAAGCCCATTTCCGCCAGTGCGACGGCGAGACCGCCTTCTCCAACGTCGTGCGCGCTCAGCACGATGCCGCGCTTCACCAGCTCATGGTAGGCGGCGTAGGCATCGAAGGTTTTCTCTTCGTCAAACTGCGGCGCATTGGGGAAGCTGACTTCGTCACGCGCGTTCTTCGTGATCACACGGGCGAGCACGCTGCCCGCCAGTCCGCTCGATGCACGGCCGAGCAGAACGATCTTGTTTCCTGGCCGGCGGACACTGGCACCCACGACGTGCTGCGCTTTCTCGATCACGCCGAAGCCGCTCACCAGCAGCGTGCAGGGGATGCTGATCGGGCCTTCGTCCGTCTTGAAGTAGTTATAGAAGGAGTCTTTGCCGCTGACAAAAGGCGCCGCGTAGGCCTCCGCGGTTTGTGCCATGCCCTTCGTGGTTTCCACCAGTGCGCCCAGCTCACGCTGATCGTCGGGATTGCCCATGCAGAAGTTGTCGAGGATGGCGATGCGTTGCGGGTTCGCCCCCATGGCGATGAGCTGGCGCACGCACTCGTCCACGCACGCGCGACCCATGAGATGCGGATGCGTCTTGCCCCACTCGGGGAGCAGCGCCACGGACAGCGCGGCATATTGATCGCTGCCTTCCACGTGGATGACCGAACCGTCCTGTGGAGCATCACCGCTGGCACCCGCGAGAGGCTTCAGCACGGTGTTGCCCTGCACCTCGTGATCGTATTCGCGGATGATCGGTTCGCGGGATACGACCGCGAAATCGGCAAACAGGCGGCGGAGGAATTCCGTGCCTTCGTCGACGCCTTCGATTTCGACGAGTGTGGATTCGCCTCTGGCAGGCGAAGTCCACACGGCGGTCATGTGCCGGCGCGGAGCCTCGTGCAGCTTGGAATTGTCCAGTCGGCAGACGACTTCGCCGTAGTGCATGACTTTGAGGATGCCGGTGCCATCAGCTTTGCCGAGTTTGCACAGCTCCGTCTCAAAGATGTCCGCAAGCTTTTGCAATTCGGGCAACGCTGCTTCTTCAACCGCGAGAACCATGCGCTCCTGGGATTCGCTGATGAACACCTGCCAGCTCTCCAGATCGGGTGCCTTCAATGGTGCATTCTCCAGCCACACTTCGCCGCCGACCAAGCTGAGCATCTCACCCGCCGCGCTGCTGAATCCGCCGGCACCGCAGTCGGTGACGAACTGAATCAAACCTTTTTCGCGCGCAGCCAGGATGAAGTCGGCGACTTTCTTCTCTTCGATCGGATTGCCGATCTGCACGGCGGTTTGATCTTCTTCATGGCTTGCGGTTGTGAGCGAGACGCTGGAGAAGGTGGCGCCCTTCAGCCCATCTTTGCCGGTGCGTCCGCCAGCAGCGATCAAGATGTGCCCCGGCTTCACTTCTTTCTCGATGTCTTTGATCGGAATCACTCCCATCGTGCCGCAGAACACGAGCGGGTTGTAAATGTAAGTGTCGTCGAACTGGATTGCGCCGCTGGTGGTGGGGATGCCCATGCGGTTGCCGTAATCCCGCACTCCGCGCACGACGCCGCGCATGATGCCGAGCGGATGAATCACGTCTTTGGCTTTGATATCCTCCTGCTTCGTGTCGGGCGGGCCGAAGCAGAAGACGTCGAGCGAGGCGATGGGCTTCGCGCCCTTGCCCGCGCCGAGGATGTCGCGGATCACGCCGCCGAGACCCGTGTTCGCGCCGGCGTAGGGTTCGATGGCGCTCGGGTGATTGTGCGTCTCGGCTTTCAGGCAGATCGCGGTCTGTTCATCGACTTTGACGAAGCCTGCATTGTCTACGAAGGCGCTGAGCACGAAGTCCGGCTTCTTCTCCATGATGCGATGCGTGACCGCGCGGATGAAGGTTTTGAACAGGCCGTCGATCGTTTCCTGCCTGCCATCGATCGTGTGCTCGATTCTGGCTCCGAAGATCCGGTGCTTGCAATGCTCGGACCACGTCTGCGCGATCACTTCGAGTTCCACATCCGTGGGCTCGCGGTTCTCCTCTTTGAACATGGCCTGCACGACCAGCATGTCCTCCCGCGAGAGGCTGAGTTTGTGCTTCTTGCTCAAATCGAGCAACTGGTCGGCGGTGAGGCCGGTGATGGGGACGTGTCGGTAAACGGCTTTGGACATTGAGTGATCGGGAAAGGAGTAAAACTAGGCCGCCCGCAAAACCTGATGCGTGTGGATGGCGGGGTTCACCACATCACGCACGAACTGCCCGGGTTCCGCGCCTTCACCGAACACGTAGATGCGTTTGCGCAAAGTCAGCTTTGTGATCGTGAAGCCTGGAGTGGTGAGCGTGCGGTAGTAGTTGAGGATCATTTCCTTCTCCAAATCGAGCGCCGCACCCTTCATGCCGTATTCGAGCACAAAGGCCGCGTCTGCGAAGAGAAGTTGTCCGCCCTCATGAAGATCCTGGCTGATCGGATCGACGAGCACCTTCTGCACAAACGCGTGCAGCGCCGCGGAGTCGCCCTCGAATTCCACCGTGTAGCACTGCGTCTCCCGATATTTCAGCGGCTTTGTCAGCAGGTTGTAGAGCAGCTTGTGGCAGTCGCTCTGGGTGTCGAACTTGCCGGTGATTTCGAAGATGGTCGTCATGGGCGCGCTCCTGCTACTAGGAGTGCGGCGGTGACGTGGCAAGGAGATTGTGCCACACTTCCGCGGGCGAAATTCCCGCATCCCGCAGCGAACGGATGGACCGCGCCTGATCGCGCTTCGCCAGGCGTCTGCCCTGTTCGTCGGTTATCAGCCGGTGGTGGCGCCAGCGCGGCACCGGCAGGCCGAGCAGGTGCTGGAGCAAACGGTGCAGGTGCGTGGCGGGCAGCAGATCTTCACCGCGAGTGACAAGCGTGATCCCCTGCAGCGCATCATCCACCACCACGGCGAGATGATAGCTGGTGGGCGTCTCCTTGCGCGCCAGCACCACGTCGCCGAAAACCTCAGGTGCGGCGGTGAATTCGCCGCGATCCAGGTCTTCCCAAATCAGCGTCGCGCCCACCATCGACGCAGCTTTGGCCACGTCCAGCCGCAGTGCATATGGCGCGCCGCCAGCCATGCGGGAAGCCCGTTCGTCAGCGGACAATGCCCGGCAGGTGCCCGGGTAGAGCGGCCCGTCCGGGCCCTGTGGCGCATTCGCCGCGCCAGCGATCTCGGCTTGAATTTCTTTGCGCGTGCAGAAGCACGGATACAGCAGGCCTTGATTCTCCAGCGTGGCGAGTGCCGCATGATAATCGTCAAAGTGCTCCGATTGCCGGCGCACCGGTGTCTCCCACGAAAGGCCCAGCCACGCCAGGTCCTCAAAAATCGCCTTTTCGAACTCCGGCCGCGTGCGCGTGGTATCGATGTCCTCCAGCCTGACCAAAAACCTCCCACCACTCGCCTCGGCCAGCCGATGCGCGAAGCCGGCGGCATACGCGTGGCCCAGATGGAGCAGGCCGGTCGGCGATGGGGCGAAGCGGGTGGTCTCGGTCATGCGTTACTCCAGCCGCATCGTATCCGATCCGATCGGAATCTCCGGCGGCACCTGGCCAACGAAGCGCGGCTCCAGGCCGATGTTTTCAAAGACGCGGGAGATTTGCCGCTGGCTGATGTCATGGGGGTCATCCAGCTCGAAATACACAATGTCGTGGTTCGCATCGATCTTGTAGCGGACACGCGGGACCATGTCCATCTGGCTGCGGAGTTGCAGCAGGTGATCATTGTGGCGGAGGCCGCAGGCATAGACTTCGAGTTCGATCATGATTCGATCGTATCGGCCTCAGCGGGATCGGGAAAGAAAATTTCTCGCGTCCACCATGCTGCCGAGTAGAAACGCCCCGCCATGAAGAAACTCGCCCTGCCCCTGCTCTGTCTCGCCGCTGTCGCCATGATGTGCCTCGTGGCTCCCGCACAAACCAAGAAGCACAAGATCTTGTTCTTCACCAAATCCAGCGGCTTCGAACACAGCGTGATTTCCTGGAAGAACGGCCAGCCGAGCTATGCGGAGAAAATCCTCCAGGAGATTGGCGCGAAAGAGGGCTGGGAGTTCACCTTCAGCAAGGACGGCAGCAAGTTCAGCCCGGAGTATCTGGCCCAGTTTGACTGCGTGTTCTTTTACACCACGGGCGATCTTTGCAGCGAGGGCACCGACAAGCAGCCGCCGATGTCGGCGGCGGGCAAGCAGGCGCTCTTCGATTACGTGCGCGGCGGCAAGGGGTTCGTCGGCACGCACTCGGCCAGCGACACGTTTCATACGGACAATGAGGCTGTGAAAGGCCCGGAGCGTTACCTGAATCATGGTGAGAAGGCGGACGCCTACGTGCGCTTCCTCGGTGCGGAGTTCATCATTCACGGCAAGCAGCAGGTGGCGAAGAACACCGTGGTGGATCGCAAGTTCCCGGGCTTTGAGGGCGCGGGCGAAAGCTATGCATTTGAGGAAGAATGGTATTCACTGAAGGACTTCGTGCCGGACATTCACGTGATCACCACCATTGATGCACCTGCGATGGAGGGTTCCATGTATGGCCGCCCCGCGTATCCGAACACGTGGGCGCGCAAGGAAGGCAAGGGCCGCGTCTGGTATACTGCGATGGGCCATCGCGAGGACGTGTGGACCAACCCGATCTTCCAAAATGCGCTCATCGGCGGCCTCAAGTGGGCCATGGGCGATGTCTCGGCCGATGTCTCGCCGAACATCAAAGAAGCGGCCCCTGGTGCCTACACCAATCCGCCGTATGTGCCGCAGCCGCCGAAAGCGGCACCGAAGAAGAAGTAGCGTCGCAGGCGCTACTTCGCCTTCCGGTAGAGACTGTCCACGACGTTGCGCACATACTGCTCGTCGCTCAGGCCGAAGTCCGCTTCGTCCGGGAATTTCACCTTGGCGCGGAATCGCCCGGCCATTTCGGCGAAGAGTTTCACCGCTGCCTCGGGTTCCAATTGATCCCGGCGCACAAGGGCTGCGAGTGCGAGCTGTGCTTCGTTAGGTGATGACTTCTGCCGCAATCGCGCCTCGAGGTGCGGGTGCTGCCTGAAGCTGTTGTATTTGCCGCCCAGAAGCGATTCTACATCCGGCGGCACCGCAGCGATTGTCCGCACCACGACGGTGCCGGCGGCCAGATCGCCCAGCCGCTGGCAGCGGCGGCTGAACCAGGCAAAGAGACCACCCACCAGATAGAACATGGGCAGCATGTCCACCACGCGCAGCAGGTTACGGATCAGCACCTGAGAGGGGCGCAGCTTGGTGCCCCGCTCATCCACCACCCGCAGGCGGAACATGCGTTTGCCGATCGACTGGCCGCCGAAGATCAGCTCGCACACGGCATTGTAGCCGAACATGACGACGAATTGAAAAATGAACTGCGCTGCGCCTGCCAGGTCCGCTTCGATCAAGGCGATCACCAGGACCACCATCGTCAGCACCTTCATGATCACCATGCACACCAGGCTGTCGATGAACACCGCCATGCCACGCGTGGCCGGACCCGCGAGCGGCAGGGAGAAGGAGACTCCCTCCGGCGTGGCGATATTCAGCACGGCTCCTCCGCGCGATGTGGCGGCGGTATTCATGCTGGAAGGGAGGCGGGATCCACGGGATCAGGCCGGCGTCCGCACCAGCCGTAAAAGGTGCAGAGCGCGGCGAGTTCGATGCAGCCGAAGGTGATCTTCACCCAGTAGGGCATGACCGGCTGGTGATACTGCGAGAAGCAGGCTTCGACTATACCGGCCCACACCAGCATCAATGCGACGCCACCGATTAGCGTGGCGAGATCCGGTGTGATCGTGCGCAAACGCGTGCGCACGCCATCGCGCGTGCCCCACCCGATCAGGGCTCCCGCCAGCACGAAGCCAGCCTGGCCGGCGATCAGAATGGCGGGAATCTCAAACGATCCGTGCGGCAGCAGCCAGCCGACCAGGAATACCGTTTGCCCGTCCATCATATAGTCGAGCGTGATCGCGCCAAGGATGACGCCATTGTAGAAGAGCATGATCACCGTGCCGACGCCGAAGGTCAGGCCCAGCGCCATGGTGAAGATGGCGACCTTCGTGTTATGCTGCATCAGGAATCCCGCGAAGGAGGACTTCCCTTCCTGGAGCTGTTTGAGGTGCTCCTTGGTTTCATCCGTCATCGCTTCCTCTTTGGCCACGCGCTCGGAAGGTGTCTGCAGCGCTGCATGGGGGAAGGGGGCCATCGTGATGCGCCGCCCGTCCGGCGACACGCGCAGCAGCATGGCGCCCACCATCATGCCGATGAGCGTGACCAAGGCGGAAAACATGAACGCCGTCCAATGCCTGCGAAACGTCCGCGGCAGCACCCGCACGAACCAGTGCACCGGGTGGAATCGGTGGGAGCGGTGATGCGCGGAGTGAATCTCCGCATACCCGCGCGCCACCAGGTTTTCCAGATACGTGCGCAGCTCAGGCTCGGCATTCGCGGAGCCGATTCGAGACAAGTCCGAGCACGCGCGTTGAAACAGGCCCAGCGCGCGCTGACCAGTTTTCAGGTCGGACAAATCCACGCGTTGCGCGGTCATGTCATCAAGGAGCTTCTCCAGCTCCTCCCAGAGCGGGCGTTCGCGTGCTACGAATCTGGCGAGATCGAGGATCATGGCGGTTTCGTGTGCGGTCAGAGCAGCTGGCGTTTCTTCACTTTGAGGTATTCGCTGATGACGTCGGCGACGAGGTTCTCCTGCAAGCTCGCGGTGAGATGCACGCCGGATTGCTTCAGCGAGCGGACCGTGCTTTGCAAATCGCTCCACAGGAGATGGCCGGCGAGGCGTGAGTA
>WBZU01001573.1_pt1 | contig 16975 bp, 11 predicted proteins | sample 5204311 | NCBI WGS metagenome assembly WBZU01 (sample SAMN12344359, study PRJNA552823) | activated sludge metagenome | biome: Activated sludge suspended growth; feature: Nitrification reactor; material: Wastewater; isolation source: activated sludge from nitrification reactor of wastewater... | reverse complement strand
TCCGTGCCCCTTACAATAAAATAAATCTGCAGTATCAGATTGATCAGAAGATTCGAAACTGTGATCACGGTATAAAGTACAGGCTTGCTGTTGATCCTTGCAACTGTCATAGGCATTATAAGCAATGACTCAAATACGGAGATCAGAAAACAATAGAATATCACATTCTCATAACCTGTTTCTTTGAGAATGAACTGCGAGAACTTTCCCGAGAAAACAATTCCGATCAGAAGAACCATGATCGAATTAATAATGAACAGCAGGAAAAAGTTGAATAAAATTTTTCTTCTCTGCGAATCATTTTTCTTTGAAGCGCAAAAACTTATTATCGCTGTTTCAAATGCGAACATACAGATCGTGAACAGATACTGCCAGAATGATTCAAGCAGATTTATATTTGCAATGGCATCCGAAGCGAATTTAGCAGTGTAAAGAGGTATAAGAACAAAGGAGATAAGCTTTGCAGCTACCCTGCTTAGTCCGTAAACAGCCGACTGGCTTATAGTATGTTTAATGTCTTTCAGCAATACTTTAAAATATTGACTTTAAATTTCATAAGAAATGAAAGAACATAAAAAATGCAGGGCTGAATTGTTCCTGCAAAGGATTTTTCCGGATATTTGCTTTTATATTTATCTTTCAAAATATTTATCAGAAAGTCAGAGAAATTGTATCACCGTTTCTGAAATCACCCGAAAGATAATACACTCCGTTAATTTCTTTTAAATCAGAATTTGAAGAGGATTTGACTTTGTCCGGTTTCGATTTGAGTTTAAAAGTTAAACCTTTGATCTCAGTATCTGCCGGAAGCACTATTTTAAGATCTGTTTCATTACCCGATCCATTTATTTCGACCGAGAGATCTCTTAATTTATTTCTGAATGCAGTTACTTCATCAAGAGAGGTCATCCAGCAGTTCAATACTTTCAGAGAGTCAATAAGTTTTATCAGCGGCTGCATAGTGATCTCGCTGAAGCAAGTGTAATGAGGGCTTCCTGAATAAACCATAAGTCCGTTATTTTTCTGAACATCATAACGATTGAAGTCATTTAAATAATTACCGAACAACTGTGCATCCTTTCTCTGATCTTCTTCGAAGTAATCTTTTTCAGTTTCAGACTTTCCGAAAAAATCCTCATCAGATTTACCGGCAGGGCATAATTCAAGAATATCAAGACTTTTGTAAAATGAATTCTGTGAAATGGAAATATTATATGGAATAACTGAACCTTCATAACCTGTGAGATGATCTGCGCCGATGGTTGATTCATAATTGTAACCGTTTCCGTCTGCATAAACGAATCCCCAGAAATTAGTTTTCCCTTTTGGAAATCTCAGTCCGTTAAATTTTCTGCCGTATAACTGTTCATTCATAAGAATCTCCTGTACGATCCTCGAATATTCCGCTTCACTCAGATCCATATTGGAAAAAAGACCTGACTGAATCGTAATATTACTGTTTTGCTCGAGAATTTTTTTCTGTTCCTGAGTTAAAGAAGAATCAATAAAAACAGTCGCCTGTAATTTTTCTTTATTCAGAAAATCTGTAATCGTCTTATACTGTTCTGGCGTACCATTAGAATTCAGACTGATGCAGAATGCAGAAGTCTTTGCAAAAGGCCAAGGATTAATTTCGACTTCGACTTTTTGAAAACTGTAAATTGATTTCAAAACATACTCGTAAAAATTTTCGATCTGTTCAATGCTTGAAATGCCTCCGGCGTTTGAAGGGTGAAGCAGATATGTTGATGAGATAAAATAAGCCGTGCCTTTTCCGAATTCGTTTGAAAATATAGCCGGATATTTCTCATCGTCTCTGACCCATTCGGCAATAACTTTTACTTTATCCGAAACAATTTCAGAAGGAACAAGAGCCCACTCGTCTTCATTATTTTTCTCCTTAATTGTACCATTCCAGATCTTCACATCTTTTTCCTCAATGCTGAATCCGTTCATATCTATCTCTTTCATTTTTATTCCGAATACATCGGATAGTTTCCAGTTGTCCCTGTTTAACTCACTTTTGTCATTCACCCTGTCAGTTTCATCCATTGTATTTCTGCCAATGTTCTCTTCAGTTATCAGCGTGCCGCCTTCCTTCACCCAGTTACTTATGTTTTCCATTTCATAATCGGAAAGATATGAAAGAGAATATTTCCTGTCTCCGTCATTATAACCCATTGAAGTCGGCATGATCATTATAGAATACTCTGAAAGCATCTTTGGCTGCATCAGAACATCTCTGTTATCAAGACGGACGAAATTTCCGTGCCTGCCGAAAGTCTGCAGAGCAACTATCACTCCTTCTGATATTTTTCCCCTGCCTTCATCCACACCTGAAGTTATAAACAGGACTTTGGGAATAACTTTTACATCTCCGGAGGATGTTAATAACTGCTGCTTGTTTCCTGATTTTAATAAACCCGGAACAAAAATATAGCCGAGTACGGCAAATGCAGATACTGAAATTATTAATATTAATATTTTTTTCAAAATTATTCTTCTGAGATATTTTCTATAATTATTTCTTCATTTGGCAAAACATTTATATAAACTTTATTATTTCTTGGATTGTAAATACCGTCATTAAGACTGTTGCTTACCTTAATGACTTTCCAGTCCGTTGTAAATTCTATTGTCAGTGGAATATTGAAAATACTTTTATCAAGATCATTTACAATTTTTAAAAGTATTCTGTTATCATGATCAGTAATTTCAAGTTTGGAGTTTTTTCTCTGCATTACATACCTTCCCACAGTGCTGACAGGCGCTATCCAGTGATCCGAATTTCTTGCAAGCCGCACCTGCCTTTCAAACATTGCCGGAGTAACAGAATAAGTGTTCGTTACTTTATGATACCTCAGAAGATTCATTTCTTTTGAATCATCAGGGAAAATGTGATGGTAGTTTAAGATAACCCATTTGTCATAAGCGCTGTCTATCTTTTCCTTGAATTCTTCCGGAGTGGGATTATTCTCATTGTAGATTGCTATTGTAGCCAATTTGGTGAAATCAAGATTGTCCTTAATGTTTGTCTGATCAGTTCCGGTTCGTGCAAACAAATATCCTGCTTTTACTGTCAAAGGAAACAGAAATGCCTTTGTTGATGAATAAGGAAACACAAAAGTATAAACAGGGTGATTTATGTTTTGTTCAATAGTCCGCTTTGAGTTAACCATCATATCTAAAACCCTTTCTTCCGCAATAGTATCCAGCTTCTCATGAATTTCATTATGTGAAGCAATTTCATTTCCTTTTTCAAGAAGTTCCTTCGCCTGTTTATATCCGAATTTTTCAATGGAGAAATTTCCTTTCTCTGCAGACAAAGAAGGATTTTCATTCATCCATTCGGATACAAGAGCAAATGTCGCCTTAATGCCGTACTTTTCCATAACCGGAACTCCTTCCGTGTACTGTGTCATGCTTGCATCATCAAACGATAGAGACAATGCGCCGTGTTTGTTTTCATACCAATCCGTAATTCTGAATGCAGGCGTTATCTTATTTTCTGCAGAATCTTCTTTAACTTCCAGCGAATGGAACAATTCCTTAAACATATAATAAGATTTTTTAAATCTTGTTTTGTATTCCGGAGTTTCCCATTTCTTCCATGAATAAAATTCGCTTTTACTTTCAGGAATCTGAATTACATTTTTATCCTGCTTGTCAGTAATGAAAGTATAAATATTGAATCCGTCGGTTTCAGAACTTTCAATATCACCCGTTCCCGCCTTGTCATCAAGTACATTGAGCGACGAAGGATCGCTTACATTAAGCAAATGCCAGGGAATTCTAATCTCAATAATTTTATCTTTTTCATTCCAGAACCAGTTCGAGTTTGAAGAAGAATATTCACCGCTGTTTCCGAATGTAAGAGAACTTCTGTCATATACTATTCTTTGCGTTTTATCTCCTTCAAGAGATTCTCTTTCCCTGTTGCTTAACAAAATCTGCCTGACAAATTTTCCGTCGCTGTTTTCCTTTGAAGCATATAGCGGCACATAGTCATTGTAAATATCCGAATAAACCGAATACTTTTCATCTACAAGAATTTCAGCGCTGTCTTTGTTAATAAAATTAATCAGGAACTCTGCGCCTCTGTCAAGATTTTTTTCGAGAAACGGAAGTTTGTGATCGCCTTTTTTCTTATCGTAAGTATCAATGGCAATGTGAATATTGCTTTTATCAAAACTGAATTCGGGCAAACTATATTTCATGTAATAATATTCAGCATCAGATGAAGCGGAAAATTTATATTTTCCCTCTTCGGAAATGAGCTCTTTGCTGTTCCAGTCATTTTCAATTCCGTCAATAGTTTTGCTCCTCTGCTCTACAGCCAATACTCCGAAATTCTGTTCCGGATTTTCCATGTTATGCCAGAATTTTCTTCTTTCAGCCGGAACTTCAAAATCAATCACAAGCCAGTTAAATTTGAACCATTCATCCATCCATTCAAAGTAGACTGCGCCGCCGCAGCCAGTATTATAAATATCTTCTGTTAATGTTTTATTTACTTCCGCCTGATCTTCTTCACTGTGACCTCCCTGATGAAATCCGAATGTACTGTAATGACTGTTACCTCTGCTGGAAGGAACACCGTATTCAGTTATAAGAAGAGGCATATCAGTACAATTCTCTTTCAGGTCTTTAAGATATCCGTAATAATTATCTTTTTTACCTGCTGCATTCACTGAGGATGAATACTTTTTATCAAGATAAATAAAATCAGGATAATAAGGGTAAGCGTGATAGGATGCAAAGATACCGGCTTTGAATAGATTTGTTGAATAAAATTTTCTGAAATCTATAGACTCAATATCATTGTCATACTCCCTGACTTTTTTATTTTCAATGAATTCTGAGTTGTGATACATTGGATCAGTCGGAAGCCAGTTAACAAATGAAACGGGACGCTGCTCTTCGTAGATCTGAGTTTCATAATGAACTGTGAAGTCCATCATTCCTGCAAGCCATACCTCCATTGGATTTCCCGCCGGCAGAGAAATAAAACTACCGTTATAATTTATTAAAGAGCTGTTCTTTTTATTTGTCGTAGTAACGGTAACAGGTTCCCATTCCCTTCCAAGGAGTATTGCTATAGTATATTGAGATATATCTCTTGAATAAATTCCGGATGCATGACCGCGCCTTTCGCTTATAACGGCTTTTCCGTGAATTACATCAATGACATCTTTGATCTCATTCTGAAATCTTTCCGAATATTCTTTTTCAAAGTAATTGTTGCTGTCTGTCTCATCAGCCCAGACACCCTGCATAAGGTACAAAGGTTTGTTACTGTTTTCCGAATTGTATTGTGCAAAAGCTTCATAAAATTCAGGAGGCAGGATTGTATAAGTTCTTACAGTGTTTGAATTCATAGCAGCTATTTTCCTGAGCCAGTCCATGTAAGTTTCGAATGTGGCTCTGAATTCCGAAGGATAACTCCCTGGAATTGCAACACCCATATTCACTCCTTTCAAAAAATAATTTTTCCATTCCTGCACCTGATTACCTTCTCTGATCTTCTTTTCCAGAACAGAAAAATATTTCTTACCTGCTTTAAAGAGATGTTCGGAGTTATCAGCTTTTTCTTTCAGCAGAGCATTGTTGATAACAGGAATGAGCTTTTTCTTTTCACCGCCTACATTGATCCTGACAATTCTCTGTTCGCGGATAGAATCTTCGAACTGCATCATTTTGTAAACAGTAAATCCGAGCAGGACTACAAAAGAAAGTATTACTAAATACTTTAATTTTGAAGAAGAAATATAAGACCGGGAAGTTGTTTCCATATAAATTATCGGAATATGTTATTCAGACTTTTTTTTAATTTAAAAAACTTTTGTCAAATTCAAAAATGCATTATAATTTGTATAATAAGGATCATCATATCTTCCGAATCCAAGCGATGCTGAAAATCCGTTGTTTTCGTATCCTACTTCAGAATCCGTATCCCATATAAAAATGTTTTCATTATCCACTCTTGCTCCCGCGCTGAGATACAGATAAAATTTACCTGCCGGTTTGTATAAATTTGCAAATAAACCTGTAAGTTTTCTTCCGCTTGGTGAATAATACAAAGGTGAATGATATTTGAAATCCCTTGCGCTGAATGAAACCCCGGCATTTAAAACCGGATCATACAGGAGTTTATACTGAACTTCAAAACTAAACAACGTATTTGGATTCTTCGCTTTATATTCATAACTTTCTATATAATTAAAATCAACCACTCCGAAATAAATCCCTGTTGAAACTTTAAAATCTTTATACTTAAGTTCAATATTATCATTCACAAAATTCTGTCCGATCTGATTCCAGTAATAAAAATAATCATAAGACATTGTAAGAAAATTTTTTATTTCAAAATTTTGATTTTGAATCATTGCATCATAAGTGAATCCGTAAGTTGTAATCACCGAATCGCTGATACTTGCTCCTGCAAAAACAGACAGCGTATTGAATTCATTAAATGAATACTGGGGTTTAATGTAAGTGTTATCAAACCATTTTTTAATTTTCTCTCCATCGTTTGATTCACGCTCTGCATATTCTATTCGTGAATTCAAACTTAACTTAAACTTATCGCTGAATTTTTTTGATAACTTGTAATTCTGATAAATTGTGGATGTAGTAAAATTTTCTTCGATCTCTTTCAGATAACCGGCTGTTATACCTGCCGAAAGTTCATTTTCCTGATCTTCGGAATGCAGACTTCCGCCTTCTTCAAACGAATTTACATCTGTAAAATTTTCTGAAAGTTTAAACTTATTCTTTTCAGTTAAACTACTTTTGTTTTTAAAATTTATATTCTGTAATCCGGAATTTTGTTTTCCTGATTCATTCAATCTAAAGTTTCCGATTTGAAAATAAAAATTCACAGGTTCAGAATTCAATTTCTGAGTATATCCGTCGGAGTATAAACATAAGACTGCGATAAATGTAATGATATGCTTTAGATTCAATTTACAGAATTAAGTTTAACCTCAGAAGTCCGTTGAAGATTTACCTTTCTTATGCCCCTTCTTTCAAATTTATTCCAGTCGCTTTTTTTTCTGATAAAATCCAATGTACCTTTTAACTGTGCCGTTATTTTAAAAAATGAATAAGAAAAATCACCGATTATACTTGAAATAATAAGTTTGATCCAGTCTCCCGCGGATTTGTATCTCAAAGCGTCCCTGTTACCTGTTGCCTGTTTTTCACTCCACCTTTCGATGAATACAGTAATGATGCTCGTTATAAGCGCAGTTGTGACTGTAATGAATAACAACATAAACATAACCCATTTCAGATTTATCAGTCCCTGAATCCCGACAAATGCTATGAATGCAAATGCAAATATTTTTATAACCGGTGAAAGGAATTCAAGAAAAAAATAATACGGAAAAGCCAGCATTCCGGTAGCTTTGTAACCGGGATCAAAAAACATCCTGCCGTGCATTGAAAGACATTCAGCAAGTCCGAGCTGCCACCTTGCTCTTTGTTTAAATAAATTTACTGAGTTATCCGGCACTTCAGTCCAGCATAATGGTTTCGGAAGAAACACAACTCTGCCTTTCTTTTTATTTTCAAGATAGTAACGGGAAAGTCTAACAACTATTTCCATATCTTCGCAGACGGTGCTTTTTTCTTCTTTGAAAATATTTCTGATATAACTGTGATTGTTTACAGATGTGAGAAATCCGCCGGTATTCAGCAGGTCTTTTCTTCTGTAAAGAGAAAAAGCTCCTGACATTATCAGAAGCGAATTGATCTTGCTTAATCCGATCCTTGAGACAAGAAATGATTTTATATATTCGGTAATTTGCCAAAGGACCCATATATTATGCGGCATCCTGAAATTTACTATTTTGTCATCCTCTATTACAGTTTCATTCGAAACCGCAAGCTGTCCGCCCGTTACAATTACACGGCTGTCCATTATCATAGGCGTGACAACCGCTTTAAGAGAATTCCTGTCAAGTATAGAATCAGCATCTATCGTGCATATAAATTCACCGGTGGAATAATTTATTCCTGCATTTATTGAATCCGCTTTCCCGCCGTTTATTTTATCAATAAATAAAATCTTTTCGTCCTCATTTGAATAAACATTTTTAATTTCTGCGGTATTAATTATATCGGAAATATTTTTTTCAATGACCTTGAAATCAAAATTACTCAGCAGAGTTTCTTTTGTTTTATCAGCAGAGCCGTCATTTACAATAATTATTTCAAAATCAGGATAGTCAAGATTGTTAAGCATGTGAATACAATGCAGTATCGAAACCTCTTCATTATACGCCGGCACTATTACCGATACCCTGTGCAGAGTATCTTCTTCTTTAAAACTCACATCATATTTTTTCTTGTCTGAATGAAAAGTTGCCAGGAATATTATGAAAAGAGCAATATCAATAAGAAAATAACCTAAGAAATAGAGAATGAATAATTTTTCAATTACTCTTATAATAATGTTTTCCAAATATCAGGGGATGTAAGTTATAAATTAAATACAGGCGAAAATTAACATCAGCAATTATTTTTATTGAATGACCGCAGTTAGATATTAAAAAATAGATAATATTTAGGAATAAATTGAATAAGTCACTTGGATAAACTATTTTACAATAATTAATTCTACTTCCAATTCTTTGAACAATTTCAATTAAAAAAATTAAACCACTTATTATTTTTAAATTGGTTTATTTTTTTGTAATTGCCGTTAATAATTTTGATAAAAATAGACTTATTTAAGTGTAAAAACAATTTTTTAATTTTCCCTAAAATCAATAATTATTATAAATGAAATATTTCTGTTTATTATTTTTTACTTCACTATTAGCAATGAATCCTGTCAATACATTTTGTCAGGTTAACAGGGAATGGACTTCCTATTTTAACAGTCCTTCAAATGACAACGATGAAGTTTCATCTATGACCGTAGATGTATCAGGAAATGTTTATGTAACCGGTTACAGTATTGTAAGCGGGAACAATAAAGACTTCATAACTATAAAATATAACAACGCAGGCGTTTCACAATGGACTTCGCGATACGATAATCCCGAAATGAATGACGATGATGAAGCTATATCCCTGACTACAGATGCTTCGGGGAATGTATATGTAACAGGATTAAGTACAGGCAGCGGAACATTTAAGGATTTTCTGACTGTCAAATATTCTCCTTCGGGCAATGAATTATGGACTGCAAGATATAACGGAACTGGTAACGATGATGACATTGCAGTATCAGTTAAAGTTACTAATGCCGGAAACGTGATCGTTACTGGTACAAGCGTAGGAGATCTTACAAGCGAAGATTATCTGACGATCATGTATAACAGCAACGGCGAAGAACAATGGACGGCAAGATATAATTATGATCTGGTGGATGATATTGAAATAGCCAAATCTATGACAGTGGATGGTTTTGGTAATGTTTATGTAACCGGATTCAGTTACGGACTTTCAAAAAATGAAGATTATGCAGTTGTGAAATATAATTCATCCGGAACTGAACAGTGGGTTGCAAGATATAACGGTTCTTCTGACAGTTATGATATTTCTACAGACATAGTAACGGATATTTCCGGAAATGTTTATGTAACAGGTTACAGTTTTGACAATGTTTCTCTTGAAGATTATGCCACAATAAAGTACAATTCATCCGGCGAGCAGCAATGGGTTTCAAAATACAACGGCGCTTCCGGAAGATTTGATATAGCCGCTTCCCTTACAACAGACAATGCCGGAAATGTTTTTGTGACAGGTTACAGTTATGATGCTAATACCTCGGAAGATTATGCAACAATTAAATACAATTCGACCGGCGAGCAGCAATGGGTGTCTCTGTACAACGGCACAGGCAATGACTTTGATATCGCCACTTCAATTAAATCGGATATAAATGGAAATGTTTATGTAGCAGGTTACAGTTACGGATCAGGTACTCAGGAAGATTTTGCAACCGTAAAATATAATTCAGCCGGCGAACAGCAGTGGGCTGAAATTTTTAACGGGAATGCAGACAGCAGTGATATTGCCGCTTCTCTTGCCATTGATCAGTCAGGTAATATTTATACTTCAGGATACAGTTATGTAACTTCCTCCGGATTTGATTTCACTACTATAAAATATTCGCAGACAGTAGGAGTAAATCAGATTTCAGGGAATCTTCCTGAAAAATTCTTACTTGAACAGAATTATCCGAATCCTTTTAATCCAAATACATACATCCGTTACACCATCGAAGAAGCCGGTTATACTTTACTTACTGTTTACAATTCCGTTGGTAAAGAAGTATCCACACTGATATCGGAAAACCTTCAGGCAGGCAGTTATTCTGCTGAATTCAATGCAGCGAATTATCCGAGCGGCGTGTATTATTATAAACTTTCTTCCGGTGATTTCACTCAGGTAAAAAAAATGATCCTGCTTAAATAAAATTTATTTTTTATAAGAAGTCATAACCATTGCTGTATGCAATGTGCAAAAGATTTTTAAATATCTTTTCTTCATCACCGTCTAACTTATACTTTTTAAAAGATTTGAAAACGGAAGCGATATCTCTTCTCAGCAGTTCTTTTGCATGAGGATTGCTTCTGATCTCTGTGACCTGCGGAAAGTCTATGAGAATCGCTTTTTCCTCATGCCAGAGAATATTGTAAGAAGAAAAATCTCCGTGAACCCTTCCTGCTGCAATAAGATCTTTAAGAATTGCGAGTGATTGTTCAAATGCTTCTTCGGCTTCCTGCTTTTCAAGATCTAGATCTGAAAGTCTTTCTGCAGCATTATCTTCATTTCCTATAAGCTGCATTAATATCACAAGACCTGAATTCGCTATAGGTTTCGGAACTGGAATACCTTTATCATAAAGATATTTCATCTGCCTGAATTCTTCATTCACCCATAAGATCTGATGAGCATCGAGTCCGAATTCCGAACCCTGATCTATTGCTTTTCTGGTTCTCATATTCCCTTCAAATCTTCCCTGTCTGTACAGGCTGTCTTTTCTGAATGATCTAACTCTTAAATCAGTATAAATTTTCACGGCAAGATATCCTTCTTCATTTTTTCCGAGATAAACTGATGCTTCCTTACCTGTTTTGATTATTGAAATTAATCCGTTTATATCACCTCTGGCTCTAAGAGCTTCGAGATCGGATGAGGTAAACATATTCTCTGATTCATCTGAGGAAACAAGTTTATTTAAATTCTGTTTCCCGGATAACTTTCTTTTCTTTGATGTGAACTTTTCAAAAGAATTATTTTCTTCTGATAATTCATGGATGTTTTGTAATTTAATTTTCAATTTAATTGAGTTTAATTTTAAAATGGATATAAAAAAACTGCGGTGCTTTTAAAGACATCCGCAGTTAAAAAACTCTGCTTATAATTGAAAAATTAACTTATGAAGTTATTCCAAGAGATCTGATAAGGCGGATGCCTGTTGCTGATATGTAATTTGTGTTTTTTCTCATAATGACATCCCTCCTTTCGGGCGGAAATTATTTTTAACAATATAAAACCATTATAAATAAATTTCAAGATACTGTCGATAATTTTTCAGATTACAATATTTATTACTTATTCTTAATTTTTCAAATAAGTATTTTAGTCAAAATAAATTTATGGAAAATGTTTCAGCCTCCGGCAAAGAAAATACTCTTGCATCGGAAGCAAAACCAACCGGACCCGCTCAGGAAGAAAGATATTTTCTGGAAGGTCCCAGATCCCGTATTGAGGAATTCAGATTTACACTAGAGGTTATGATCGAGTTCATAAAAGGATTCAGAGCGTTTCACTTTGTCGGACCCTGTGTAACTGTTTTCGGATCAGCCCGGACTCCGGATCAGCACAGGTTTTATGAATTGTCTATGGAAATGGGGAAAAGACTTGCTGAGTCGGGGTTTACAGTGATGACAGGAGGCGGACCCGGGATAATGGAAGCCGCTAACCGGGGCGCCCGGGAAGCAGGCGGAGTTTCTGTAGGATGCAATATTAAACTTGAATTTGAACAGGATCCGAATCCTTACATGGATAAGTGGGTAACATTTAAATATTTTTTTGTGAGGAAAGTTCTGCTGATGAAATACTCTTATGCTTTCGTTGTAATGCCGGGAGGTGCCGGCACGATGGATGAATTATTCGGAGCTCTTACGCTTATACAAACAAAAAAAATCTCGGATTTCCCTGTTGTTATTATGGGAAAGGAATACTGGAAAAACCTTACAGAGCTTTTAGATGACTTTGTAAAGAATAAAACAATAAATGAAGAGGACCTGAAACTCTTTATTTTGACTGATTCGGTTGAAGAGGCGATAGAACACATTAATAAAAACACTCTTGAAAAATATAAACTCATTAAGAAAAAATATCAGCCCGCTAAGGTTTTGGGCGAAAATAAATTTAAATGAAATTAATCTCCTTGTAAAAATATAAATTGAGTATGACTTTTAGTAAAAAAAGCAGAAAATTTTCTAAGCCGAAAGAAGTTAATGATCTCGGGATAGGAAGCAAAGTTTTGGATTCTGATCAGAGAATTGTCACTAAAGACGGCAGGTTCAATATCGAAAGAAGAGGAATAAGTTTTTTCAAATCTTTCAGCATATATCATTATCTGATATCAATCTCCTGGATGAAATTCTGTTCGCTAATTCTTCTGGCATTCCTTTTTGTGAATATAATATTTGCATTATTATATCTTGCAGGCGGAGTTGAAAATTTCGAGGGCATAGAAACGAATAACACTATTGACCGCTTCGTCAATGTATTTTTTTTCAGCACTCAGACCTTTACTACTGTCGGTTACGGCAGGATAAATCCGGTAGGAGTTTATTCAAATATTATTTCATCTTTAGAATCTCTTGCAGGTCTGCTTTCGCTTGCGCTTGCTACAGGACTTCTTTACGGAAGATTTTCAAGACCCGTTGCAAAAATTATGTACAGTGATAATGCAATCATAGCCCCATTTAAAGGTCTGAACGCATTTCAATTTAGAATTGCCAATATGAAAAATGATCATGATATGATAGATGTGGAAACTGAAATTATACTTTCAAAAGAAGAAAATAATTTAAGAAAATTTTTTAATCTGAAACTCGAATATCGCAAAATAAATTTTTTCAATGCATCATGGACAGTCAATCATGTTATAAATGAAGAAAGTCCTTTATATGGTTTGTCTGAAAAGGATCTGAAAGATTCCGATTGTGAATTTCTGATTCTGATCAAGGGTTACGATAATACTTTTGCCCAATATGTCAATTCAAGATTTTCTTACAGGTATGATGAACTTGTCTGGGGAGCAAAGTTTTCAAACATTTATGGCAGGTCTGAAGACGGCAGAGGCATGATTGAGCTTGACAAGATCAGTCTTATTGAAAAAGCAGAATTAAGTTAATATTATTTTTATTGTTATAAGTCAGATTTGTTTTTTTAAAACCAAAATTATTTTATTATGAAAATCTCTTTGTTTATTTTGTCAGTATCATTCAGTTTCGTTTTATTGTCCTGCGGATCATCAAACAATTCGAAACACATTTTAAATTCTCCTTTTGAGAATACCAAATGGATACTTTATAATATGGACGGAAAAGAATTCATTTCTGAAAACCAGTCATATATTGTATTCAATACCATTGACAGTAAGGTTACAGGCGCCGCTGCCTGTAACAATTTCTTTGGTAAATTCAAAAAAAGCGGAAGTTCACTTACATTCGAACCTTTAGCATCAACGAAAAAAGCTTGTCCAGAACTGGAAAAGGAAACTTCTTTCATGAAAGCCATAGAGAAAACTGCTTCTTATAAAATTTCCGGGAATAAGCTGTCTCTTTCTGATTTAAACGGCAATGTAATTCTTGTCTTTAAATCTTTGTGATCAGTAATTCGCGATAAAATATCAGATTCCTGATTACACTATAATTCATCTACTGTAAATGTTGAACTGGTGATAATATTTATTTGATCCTTTACCGGTAAAACGGAAATAGTATTTTGGGCAGATAAATCTAACTATAACATGATGTAATTGTATATTATATTTGAACAGTTCTAAATTTAATTCAAGGAGACAGAAATAATGAGCAGCAAGAAAGCAGATCTGGCAGGACCCGGAATAGGAAAGTATGAAGATCTTATAAACGTTCTGCCGGAAGATTACAATTCAATGTTAGACCCCAAAGAAACACAGCAGGCAATTACACAAATTAAACGATTCATCGAAGACGGATTATGCAAGGAACTGAATCTTATGAGAGTGGAAGTTCCATTGATAGTGGATGTCGAAAGCGGTTTCAATGATTACCTTGACAGAGACGGCTCGCGTACACCGGTTCAGTTTCATATTTCAAATGATTACGATAAGAATCCTGTTGACGCTCAGGTAGTTCAGGCGGCAACAAAGTGGAAAAGATTTTCGCTTAAAGAATTCAATATGCAGCCGGGGGAAGGCGTAATTACGGATATGAGAGCGGTGCGTAAGGATTATTTTCTTGACCATGATCACAGCGCTTACGTTGATCAGTGGGACTGGGAAAGAGTTATTACTGCGGATGAGAGAAACCTTAACTTCCTTACTGGTATTGTCAAAAAAATCTGGACAGTACTTAAAGTTTCGGAAAAATTTATTCAGGATCAGTTCCCTAAATTAAAAACAGATAAATATCCGGATCTGCCCGAAGAGATTACTTTTCTTCATGCAGAGGAAATTCTGGATATGTATCCTGACCTTCCGAGAAAAGAAAGAGAGACTGCAATTCTTCAGAAATACCCTGCGGTGTTTATTTACGGAATAGGATGGACTTTGAAAGACGGATATCCGCATGAAATGAGAGCTGCGGATTATGATGACTGGGTTACGGAAACAGTTTCTAAAGACGGTAAGCAAATGCACGGATTAAACGGCGATATACTTGTATGGAATCCGGTTACAAAAAGGAGACATGAACTTTCTTCAATGGGAGTACGTGTAAATCCTGAAACATTAAAACAACAGCTTGAAATGACAGGTCAGCTTGATATGCTAAAAATGCCTTATCATCAGATGATATTGAATAATGAAATTCCTCTGAGCATCGGAGGAGGTATCGGACAATCAAGAACTGTTATGTATCTTTTGAAAAAAGCTCACCTTGGTGAAGTAAGCGTAACAGTGTGGCCGAAAATATTAAAAGATATGTGCAGAGATAAAAATATCTTTGTACTTGAATAAGTAAAGAATTCATATTGAATAACTTAAAACCCTGAAAACTTTTCAGGGTTTTTTTTTAACCAAATTTTTTCAGATCCAGCTTGTCCTGTCAAGACTTCTGTACTGAATCGCCTCGCTGATACTGGAAGCGTTGATCGAATTCTCTTCGCTTAAGTCAGCTATCGTTCTGCTTACTTTTAATATACGGTCATAAGCTCTTGCAGATAATCCGAGTTTTGTGATTGCCATTTTCATCAGATTTTCGCAGTCAGAATCTATTTTGCAATATTCTTTTATTTCTTTTGATCCCATTGCAGAATTTGCATAAATTCCTTTCCTCCCGCTGAATCTTCTGATCTGTATTTCCCTTGCTCTGATAACTCTTTCCCTGACTTTCTCCGATTTTTCGGACTCTGTTTTACTGGACAGCTCCTGATACTTTACAGGATTAACATGTATATGAAGGTCTATCCTGTCAAGTATCGGACCCGATATTTTTGAAAGAAATTTCTGAATGTCAAAGTCGGAATACATTGATGCTTCTTTTTGCGAACCGGCGGGAGTAGGATTCATTGCGGCTATAAGCATAAAATTGCATGGATACTGTACGGTTATTTTAGATCTTGAAATCGTTACGATTCTGTCTTCAAGCGGCTGTCTCATTACTTCAAGTACATTTTTCTTAAATTCAGTAAGTTCATCAAGAAACAATACTCCGTTATGTGAAAAAGAAATTTCTCCCGGCTTTGCATTTGGTCCTCCTCCGACTAATGATACATCGCTCGCCGTATGATGCGGAGATCTGAAAGGTCTTGTGGAAATTATCGCCGTGTTTGAAGGAAGTAATCCGGCTATCGAATGAATCTTTGTAGTTTCAAGAGCTTCATCAAGCGTCAGCGGAGGAAGTATTGTCGGAAGTCTCTTTGCCAGCATTGTTTTGCCGGAACCCGGAAGCCCTATCATTATAAGGTTGTGTGATCCTGCAGCAGCTACTTCCATTGCCCTTTTGACTTCTGCCTGTCCTTTCACATCTGCAAAATCAACAAGATAATTTCTGTCCTGCTCAAACAGTTCTTTTACATTTATTCTGAACGGCTGCGGAGAAACTTCATCATTAAGAAAATCTATTACTTCTGTAAGTGTCTCAAAAGGAAAAATATCTATTCCCTCTACAATAGCCGCTTCTTTTGCATTTTCAACAGGCAGTATTATTCCTTTGAAATTATTTTTTTTCGCTTCAAGCGCGATCGGAAGAACTCCTGTTACCGGTCTTAGTTTGCCGTCAAGAGAAAGCTCTCCGACAAATAAGTAATTTTTTACTTTCACGGGATTGACCTGAGATGTCTCGCTTATAATTCCTATGGCTATCGGAAGATCAAATCCCGAACCTTCTTTCTTAATGTCCGCCGGCGCAAGGTTTACAGTATATCTTTTTATGGGGAAATGAAACAGAGAATTTTTAATTGCTGCTGCTACTCTTTCTTTGGATTCCTTGACTGCATTGTCAGGAAGACCTACTATTGCAAATGAGAATAAAGTGTTGTCAATGTGAGTTTCGACTCTTACAACAAATGCATCCACTCCGTATGTGGTGGCAGTGAAAACTTCTGTAATCATTTTATCAAAGTTTTGAATTGCAAATACTAAAAGGTGAATTAACCGTTATAATTAATTCTTTAAGTAATACCGGGGATAAATCTATAATTAATTTTTACTCTTGAAGACAAGCTGTATCGGAACTCCTTTGTATCCGAATTTTTCCCTGATCTTTTTTTCCAGAAATTTTTTATAATTATC
>WBZU01001571.1_pt1 | contig 16976 bp, 18 predicted proteins | sample 5204311 | NCBI WGS metagenome assembly WBZU01 (sample SAMN12344359, study PRJNA552823) | activated sludge metagenome | biome: Activated sludge suspended growth; feature: Nitrification reactor; material: Wastewater; isolation source: activated sludge from nitrification reactor of wastewater... | reverse complement strand
GGGGCTGCTCGAGATGCGCCAGGCCGGTGCCTGGACCATCGGCCAGGACGAGGCGAGCAGCGTTGTCTATGGCATGCCGCGGGAGGCAGCCAACGTCGGCGCCGTCGCCGAGGTGGGTTCCCTGGAGGGAATTGCAGGCAAACTTTTGGCTCATCTTCAACGACTTGACCGCAACTGAGCGAGGTATACTCGAAGCGGTTAGATTCATGGAGCACGGATATGCAGACCAACGTGACCAGCGGCGGCGGCCGTTCGGTGATTCGGCTTCAGGGCCGGTTCGACTTCAACGCGCATCGGGATTTCCGCGAGGCGATCGATGCATCGCTTGTCGACGCCGCGAATCGCGAAGTGATGGTCGATCTGGCCGACGTCGACTATCTGGATAGTTCCGCGCTCGGCATGCTGCTCATGCTGCGCGACAAGGCCAAGGCGTCGGGCAGGACCGTGTCTCTGGCCAACTGTCGCGGCGCGGTCAAACAGGTATTGGACATCGCCAACTTCGGCAAGCTCTTTGCCATCGTCTGATGACGGTCCGGGCGTGTTGATGTTGCCAACTATCCCTACTTCGGTCGACGTCCCGCCAAGCGCGGCGGGATGCGGGGCGTATGTCTGAACTGCTCAAGAATATCGATGCGCGCACCCGGTTGGCCGGGACCAACAAGCTCGAAATCCTGCTGTTTACGCTTGGCACGGACGCGCGCACGGGGCGCCACGAAACCTACGGCATCAACGTCTTCAAGGTGCGCGAGGTCATGCGCACCCCCGCGATAACCGCGGCACCGGACATGCCGCCGGCGGTGAAAGGGATGGTGTCCTTGCGGGGCATCTTGGTGCCGGTGGTCGACCTCGCGGAATACGCCGGAATCCAGCAGGATTCACCGCGCGACATCATGATCGTCACGGAGTACAACGGCCATACCCAGGGATTTCTGGTCGAGGCCGTGGATACCATCCTGCGCTTGGACTGGGCGCAAATGCGCGTGCCGCCCTCCATGCTGGCCTCGTCTACCCTGGGCGGCTTGGTGACGGCGATCACCGAGCTTCCCGACGGTCGCCTGGTGATGATGCTCGATGTCGAGCGCGTGCTCGCGGAAACGAACAAGGCCGACGACGATTTCCTCTTCACCAACATTCATTCCTTGGGCCGCGAGGATGTCACGGTTCTGTTCGCGGACGATTCGTCGATTGCCCGCAAGCAGATCGAGCGGACCCTTGCGGCGCTCGGCCTGCGCTATGTTGCCACCGTCAATGGCCGCATGGCCTGGGAAGAACTGCAACGTCTGGCCAACTACGCCGAATCGAACGGGCGCATGGCCAGGGACGTCGTACAGTTGGTTCTCACCGACGTCGAGATGCCCGAGATGGACGGCTACATCCTGACCAAGAACATCAAGTCGGATCCCCGCTTCGCCGGCATTCCGGTAGTTATGCATTCCTCGCTTTCCTCGCTGTCCAACCAGCAGCTCGGCAAGTCGGTGGGCATCGACGAGTACGTACCGAAATTCGAACCGCAGCGACTGGCCGAGTCGGTTAATCGGCTGGTGCTCGGCAAGACCACGCCGGTGACGGCCTGAGCGCGCAATGCCGACCAATTTTGCCCAGAACCGGCCCGGCAGCGCGACGCTGATGGAAAGCGTCGATGCCCGCACGAAGCTGGCCGGCTCGAATCGCATGGAAATCCTGTTGTTTTCCCTGGGCACGCACGAGATTTTCGGCATCAATGTCTTCAAGGTCCGCGAGGTCAGCAAGACGCCGGCGATCACCAAGGCGCCCAACATGCCGACTGGCGTCGAGGGGCTGATCAGCCTCCGGGGCAACGTGATTCCCGTGGTTTCGCTGACCAAGGTCATGCATCTGGCCGACGCGCCGACCGAACTTGGCCGGTCGATGATGGTGACCGAGTACAGCAAGCGGATTCTCGGTTTCCTGGTGCATGGCGTCGATCGCATCATCCGCGTTGATTGGGACAGGGTTCGGGCGCCGGAAGCGGTCGTCACCAGCGATCTCCATTCCTATATCACCGCGATCACCGAGTTGCCCGACGGCCGGCTGGTGTCCATCGTCGATGTCGAGCAGATCCTGGCCAATACGTTCGGCGATTCGGTCATTGGCCAGATCGACCGCGTGAATGCGGGCGACATGTACAACGTGTTCTTCGTCGACGATTCCGCGGTCGCGCGCCGCAAGATCGCCGAGGTCCTGGATAAACTCGGCGTCAAGCACAAGCATGCGCTCAACGGCCTGGAGGCGTGGACGCGGCTGTCGGGCATGGCCGCGCACTGCCAGCAATTGGGTCGCAACCTGCACGACGAGGTCAGCGTGATTCTCGTCGACGCGGAAATGCCCGAGATGGATGGCTACGTCCTGACCAAGAACATCAAGTCGGATCCGCGCTTTCACGGCATTCCGGTGATCATGCATTCGTCCCTTTCCTCCGAGGCCAATCGGGCGATGGGCAAGAGCGTGGGCGTGGATGCCTATGTGGCCAAGTTCGATGCGGAAGTGCTGGCCGACACCATCAGGCCGATGCTGACTTGACGGCACGAAACAGTTTTCCGGAGATAAGTTCCAATGCCAGCAGATCCCAGCAAGATCAAGTTCCTCGTAGTCGATGATTTCTCGACGATGCGCCGCATCGTTCGCAACCTGCTGAAGGAGCTTGGCTTCACCAACGTCGATGAAGCCGAGGACGGCGCCGTGGCGCTGCAGAAGCTCAAGGCGGGCAGTTTCGATTTCGTCGTCACGGACTGGAACATGCCCAACATGGATGGGTTGACGCTCCTGCAGTCGGTGCGGGCCGACCCCGCGCTCAAGCAATTGCCGGTGCTGATGATTACCGCCGAGGCAAAGAAGGAAAACATCATCTCCGCGGCGCAGGCAGGCGCTTCAGGCTACATCGTCAAGCCTTTTACGGCCGCGACCTTGAACGAAAAGCTGACCAAGATTTTCGAGAAGGTTGGACTCTGAGATGGGCAACCCGGTCAGGTTCGACGAATCCGGCGATTCGCAAGACTTGCAGGCCTTGTTCGACAGCATCGCCGCTGGAAACGTTGCGCCCGAGCCGCCGCCGTCGGCGCCCGGCAACGCCGGTGATACGGATGAACTGCAGGCGCTTTTCGACAGCGTCGCTGCGCAGGTGGATACGCCGGTCAACGAGAGCTTCGAGCACGGTGCTGCGTCGGCGGCGCACGATGGCGAGGGCGAGGTTTTCAATCGCCTTGGCCACATGGCCAGGCAGTTGCATGAGAGCCTGCGTCAGTTGGGCTACGACAAGGCCCTGGAAGAGAGTGCGCGGCAAATCCCCGATGCCAGGCAGCGTCTGGCCTATATCGTGCAGATGACCGAGCAGGCCGCCTCCAAGGTGCTCAACGCCGTGGATGTCGCCAAGCCTCTGCAGGACGAACTGCTGGCCGGCGCCGAGTCCATGGCGGGGCGCTGGGACAGGATGTTCGCCAACCAGTTGTCGGTCGAGGAATTCAAGGCGTTGGCCGCTGATACCCGGACGTTCTTCCAGCAGGCGCCCGGTCAACTCAAGGCGACCAACCAGCAGCTGACGGAGATCGTCATGGCGCAGGACTTCCAGGATCTCACCGGCCAGGTGATCCGGAAGGTGGTCGATATCGTCGAGGGATTCGAAACACAACTGCTCCAGGCGCTCATCGAGGCGCTGCCTGCCGAGCGCAAGGCCGAAGTGCCGGCGGGTCTCATGAACGGGCCCGTGGTGAACGCCGAGGGGCGCGTCGATATCGTGTCCTCGCAGGCGCAGGTCGACGAGTTGTTGGAGAGCCTCGGCTTCTAAGCCTCGGCTCGAGGGAGAAAAGGATGAGTGACTTTCAGGGCATGGAAGACCTGCTGCAGGATTTCCTGGTCGAAGCCACCGACCTGCTCTCGGGCGTCGATAACAAGCTGGTCGATCTCGAAAAAAACCCCGCCGACCGCGGTCTGCTCAACGACATCTTCCGCGGTTTCCACACCATCAAGGGCGGCGCGGGCTTCCTCAATGCCACCGAACTCGTCACGCTTTGCCATCTCACCGAGAACTTGTTCGACAAGCTGCGCAATGGCGAGATGGAAGTCAACAACGAGGCCATGGATGTCATCCTGGCGGCGACGGGCACGGTCCGGGACATGTTTGGCTACCTGGAGCGGGGCGCGCAGCCGGCGCCGGCGCCGGCCGACCTGCTGGCGAGCCTGCGCGCCGCCATTGCCGGGGAGCTTCGCGGAGCGGTCTCGGCGCAGGCCGCGACGCCTGCCCTGGCGCCATCCGCCGCGGCATCGGCTTCGGAACCGGACTGGCAGCAACTATTCCAGGCCGTGACCGCGGCGCCAGCCGCCTTGGCGACGGCAGCGGTCCAGACGGCAAGCTCGGTGGCTACACCTGTTCCGGACCCGGCGGCACAAGCCAATGCGGGCGCGCCGTCAGAGCAGATCGTCCAGCGCGCCATCGGGCGTCGCGCAAGCGACAAGCCAGGGTATCAGGGGCCCGTCGGCAGGCGCGACAGCGAGCGTACCCGCGACAATACCATCCGCGTCGATACCGCCAGACTGGATCAGGTGCTGAACCTGTCCGGCGAAATCGGCCTGACCAAGAACCGGCTGAATTCGCTGCGCTCGGACATTCTCAACGGCCGTTCCGACACCGACACGCTGCATGCGCTCGATCAGGCAGTCAGCCAACTCGACTTGCTGGTCTCCGATCTGCAAAACGCGGTGATGAAGACGCGCATGCAGCCGATCGGCCGGCTTTTCCAGAAGTATCCGCGCATCGCGCGCGATCTCGCGCGCGGGCTGGGCAAGGATGTCGAACTGGTGCTCGCGGGCGAGGAAACCGAAATCGACAAGACGATGATCGAGGATCTGTCGGATCCGATCATTCATCTGATACGCAACGCGGTCGACCACGGCATCGAGTCTCCGGCGGACCGGCGTGCCGCCGGCAAGTCGGAGAAATGCGAGGTACGGCTGGAAGCGCGCCAGGAAGGCGACCATATCATCCTGATCGTCGCCGACGACGGTCGCGGCATGAATCCGGAAAAACTGCGCGCCAAGGCAATCGAGAAGGGCCTCATCACCGATGACGAGGCCAACACCATGGACGAGCGGCAGAGCTTCAACCTGGTGTTCCTGCCCGGCTTCTCGACCAAGGATGTCGCTTCCGACGTTTCCGGCCGGGGCGTCGGCATGGACGTGGTCAAGACCAACATCCAGAAGCTCAACGGCTCCATCGACATTCGTTCCAGCGCCGGCAAGGGAACCACCTTCGTCATTTCCCTGCCCCTGACCCTGGCCATCCTGCCGGTGTTGCTGGTGCAGCTGGGCGAACAGCCTTTTGCCGTGCCGCTGTCGATGGTTCGGGAGATATTGCCGGTCGAGATCGCTGCCGTCCAGGAGGTGGGGGGGCGCGCCACCATGGTCGTGCGTGGCGAGGTCATGCCGATGTATCCGCTGTCCTACCTGTTGGGCTGGAGTTCCGAAGGCATTCCCGAGTATGGCGTGCTGATGCAGACCGCCGAAAGCGCTTTCATTCTGGCCATCGACGGCTTCATGGGCCGCGAGGACGCGGTGATCAAATCGCTTGACGATTTCCGGCCCAAGGGCGTCGCGGGAGTGACGACGCTGTCCAACGGCCAGATCGTGCTGATTCTCGATATCAAGGAACTGCTCGCCGCGCTTGGCGACAGCCGCGGCGTACCCCGGTCGGCATTCATGCCTCCGGCCGATATCGCCGCCTGAACGGGCGGGCGGGGCTACCCGAAAACACCCCGCCAATTACCGCTCTAATTCGACCGATGGGCCTTGACCGCGGCGGCAATAATTGCCGCCATGGAGAATGGTGCCCGTGGCTGAAGAGAGCGATCTCGAGCGAACCGAACCGCCATCGTCGCGACGCCTGGAGAAGGCGCGCGAGGATGGGCAAGTGCCGCAATCGCGCGAACTGATGGCTTTTCTGGTCATGGCAGCCGCGGTCGGCGGCTTCTGGGCGCTCGGCGGCTGGCTGACCCAGCGCGCCGGCGACATCCTTCGCCAAGGTTTGTCGTTCGAGCGTGACGCGGCCTTTGCTTCGACCGCCTTGACCGACGCTTTCGGCGCGCGGACCCTGGACGGCCTGCTGCTGGCGTCTCCCGTGCTTCTGCTGACCATCGCCGCGGCCGTGGCGACACCGTTCGTACTGCATGGCTGGCTTTTTTCCCCCAAGGCGCTGGCCCCGAAATTCGAGCGGCTCGATCCGCTGAAGGGGGTGAAGCGGATGTTTTCGCTGAACAGCATCAGCGAACTCGTCAAGGCGGTTCTGAAAGCCTTGCTGATCGGCGGCGTGATCTACTGGGTGGTGGTCCACCAGCAGGGCCCATTGTTCGCCCTGATCGCCCAGCCGATCGACACGGCCTTGCCGGCGTTCGGCCAGATGCTGATCTATGCCTCGGTGGCGCTGGTGGCCGGTCTCGCCGCGATTGCGGCCGTCGACGTACCGTTCCAGCTCTGGCGGTACTACCGAGGCCTGCGCATGACCAAGGAAGAGGTCAGGCAGGAAAACAAGGAGCTGGAAGGCGATCCCCAGCTCAAGGCGCGCATTCGCAGCCAGCAACGCGAAGTGGCGCGCCGGCGCATGATGGCCGACGTGCCTAAGGCCGACGTGGTCGTCACCAACCCGACCCACTTTGCCGTCGCCCTCAAGTACGATCGCGACAGGATGAGTGCACCGCAGGTGGTGGCGAAGGGCATGAATCTCGTCGCCGACAGGATACGCGGCCTGGCCGCCGAGCACCGCGTGCCGGTGGTCGAGGTGCCGCCACTGGCGCGGGCGCTGCATCGCCATGCCGAAATCGGGGACCAGATACCGGCGGCCCTTTATACCGCCGTGGCGGAAGTCCTGGCCTACGTTTATCAACTGGATCAACACATGGCCTCCGGTGGCCGGACGCCGCCACCCCTGCCGCCAAGCGCGATCGTCGTGCCGGACGGCCTCGATCCAGGCATTAGCGCCGTCACATGAACGACACGCTGACCCTGTCGAACTTCTTCAGCCGGGGCAATCTCAAGGCGCTGACGGCCCCTGGACTCATCATCGTCATTCTGTCGATGATGGTCCTGCCCTTGCCGTCATTTGTCCTAGACCTGTTCTTTACCTTCAACATCGCCATGGCCGTGATGGTGCTGATGGTTGCCATGTACACGCGCCGGCCGCTCGACTTCTCGGTCTTTCCGACGGTGCTGCTGATCACCACGCTGCTGCGCCTGTCGCTCAACGTCGCATCGACGCGGATCGTGCTCATCAATGGCCATACCGGTCCCGATGCCGCCGGCAAGGTGATCGAGGCCTTCGGGCACTTCCTGGTCGGCGGCAATTACACCGTCGGCATCGTCGTCTTCATTATCCTGACGATCATCAACTTCGTCGTCATCACCAAGGGCGCTGGCCGCATCGCGGAAGTGTCGGCCCGTTTCACCCTCGACGCCATGCCCGGCAAGCAGATGGCGATCGACGCCGATCTCAACGCCGGCCTGATCGGCGAGGACGAGGCGCGCACGCGCCGCAAGGAAGTCGCCCAGGAAGCCGACTTCTACGGCGCCATGGACGGCGCGTCGAAATTCGTGCGCGGCGACGCCATCGCCGGCATTCTCATTCTCGTCATCAACATCTTCGGCGGCCTGATCGTCGGCATTCTCCAGCACGACCTCGAAGCCGGGCAGGCCGCCAAGATCTACACGCTGCTGACGATCGGCGACGGGCTGGTGGCGCAGATTCCCGCCCTCATCATTTCCACGGCGGCGGGCCTGGTGGTGACGCGCGTTGGCGATACCGACGGCGATATCAGCGAACAGGTCATCGGCCAGGTGTTTGGCAATCCGAACGTCATGGCACTCACCGCCGGCATCCTCGGCGTGCTCGGCCTGATTCCCGGCATGCCGCACGTCGTCTTCCTGTTGCTGGCTTTCGGCATCGGTGCCCTCGCCTGGTCGATCATGCGGCGCGACGAAGCCGAGCGCAAGCGAGTGGCGGAAGCCGCGCCGCCCGCACCGCCTTCCCCGGAGGGGCTCGAGGCAAGCTGGGCCGATGTCGCGCCGGTCGATGTGCTCGGCCTGGAGGTCGGTTACCGGCTGATTCCGCTGGTGGACAGGAACCAGGATGGCGACCTGCTGAAACGGATTCGCGGCCTGCGCAAGAAGTTCGCCGCCGAAGTCGGATTCCTGTCGGCGCCGGTGCATATTCGCGACAACCTGGAACTCAATCCCAACGCCTATCGCATCACGCTCAAGGGCGCGGAGGTCGGTAGCGGCGAAGCCTATCCGGCGCTGTGCCTGGCCATCAACCCAGGCCGCGTCAGCGGGCCATTGAACGGCAAGCAGACCAAGGATCCGGCTTTCGGCCTGCCGGCGATCTGGATCGAGACGGCGCTGCGCGACCAGGCCAATGCCATGGGCTACACCGTCGTGGACGCCGGCACGGTGATCGCCACGCACATCAACCACGTGATGCTCTCGCATGCCTCCGAACTGCTGGGCCGGCAGGAGACTCAGCAACTGCTCGATCACGTCGCCAAGGATTCGCCGAAGCTGGTCGAGGATCTGGTGCCCAAGCAACTGCCATTGTCCACGGTCCAGCGCGTGTTGCAGAACCTGCTTGACGAAGGCGTCAGCATTCGCGACACCCGCACGCTCATCGAGCAACTGGCGGAACATTCCGCCCGCACGCAGGACGCGCTCGAACTGACCAGCCAAGTGCGCATTGCGCTCGGGCGCGCCATTGTCCAGCAGCTGTATCCAGCGGGTGCGGAACTGCAGGTCATGGCGCTGGAGCCCGGCCTGGAGCGCCTGCTGGGCCAGGCGGTGCAGGGCAGCGGCGGCGATGCTTCGGGCATCGAGCCCGGCCTGGCCGACACGCTGCTGCGCGAGACGGTGAAGGCGGCCCAGCGTCAGGAGGAAGCCGGCCTGCCGGCCGTGCTGCTGGTGCCCGGCCCCTTGCGCTGGCTGTTGTCGCGCTTCCTGCGGCGTGCCTGGCCGGCCTTGAAGGTGCTGGCCAACGCCGAGATTCCCGAAAACAAGACCATCAAGGTAACGACTGTCATCGGAGTTAAGACATGACCGTGAGACGATTTATCGCGCCGACGGCGCGCGAGGCCCTGCGCCGTGTCAAGGATGAACTGGGTCCGGATGCCATCGTGGTCGCCAACAAGCCGGTGGCCAACGGTGTCGAGATCACCGCCATGTCATCCGACAGTCTCGACGCGCTCGCCTCCCAAACGACGGCCCGCCCTACCTCGGAACCACGCTTGCGTCCATCGCCAGGCCCGGTCGAGGCCGACCCGTCCGGCGCGGACGACGACTACACGGTCACGCTGTCGGCGAAAGCCCACGCACAAACGCCGTTCCGGCCATGGCAGCCGCCGCCGCAGGCGCCGTCGATGGCCGAGCGCCCGCCGCTGCGGCCGCTGCCGCCCCGCGCCGAGCGTCCGGCGGCGTCGGCGTCGGCGGGACCGGCGGGCGCTGTTCCGAAACGTGCCGCCGGCGATACCGGCGTGCCGCCAAGACTGACTTCTGATCAGCCCCTGGGGAGCTTGCCGGCCGGCTCGGCCGGCGGCGCGGCGGCAGAACCCCCCGTCGCGCAACTCATGGCGGAGATGCAATCGATCAAGGCCATGCTCGAGCGGCAATTGGCCGGTTTCGCCTGGGGCGAGATGTCGCGCCAGAATCCGACGCAGGCCGTACTGCTTGGCGAACTGCTCGACGCCGGGTTTTCCAGTGCCTTGGCGCGGCGCCTGATCGACGAACTGCCCGGCACGCTCACTCCCGGCGATGGCCGCAAGTGGCTGGCCGGCGCCGTCAATCGGCGTTTGCGCACCCTGTCGGGGGATAGCGATATCGTCGATCAGGGCGGCGTGTTCGCGCTGGTCGGCCCCACGGGCGTTGGCAAGACGACGACGACCGCCAAGCTGGCGGCGAGATGCGTGGTGCGCTATGGCGCCGACCGGCTGGCGCTCCTGACCACCGACGGCTACAGGATCGGCGCACACGAGCAGTTGCGCATCTACGGCCGCATTCTCGGCGTGCCGGTCCACGTGGTGCGCGACAGCGAGGACCTTCGCCGCACGCTGGTCGACCTGCGCGACAAGCACATGATCCTGATCGACACCGTCGGCATGAGTCAGCGCGATCGCATGGTCGCCGAGCAGGCGGCCATGCTGACCCGGGCCGGCGAAGTCCGGCGGCTGCTGCTGATGAACGCCGGCGCACGCGGCGATACGCTGGACGACGTAGTGCGCGCCTATGCCGGCGAGGATCTGGCCGGCTGCATCCTGAGCAAGGTGGATGAGGCGGCGTCGCTCGGGCCGGCGCTGGACGTCGTCGTTCGGCACGGCCTGCTGCTCGCCTATGTTGCCAATGGTCAGCGCGTGCCGGAGGATCTTCACTTGCCCAATCGCAACTACTTGCTGCACCGGGCCTTCAAATTGCCGCCCGACGCTTCGCCGCATCGGCTCCAGGAAGACGACGTCGGCCTGGTGCTGACGCCGAGAGCGCCATCGACGCCGATGGGAGCCTCCCTTGGTTGATCGCAACCCCTGGGACTGCGATCAGGCCGACGGCCTGCGCCGCCTGTTCGGCAGCCGCATGCCGCAAGTGGTGGCGTTCGCCTCCGGCCGCGAAGCATGCGGCCGCACGACGCTGGTGGTGCAGACGGCGGCGGCGCTGGCCGCCGCAGGCCACGGCGTGGTGGTGGTCGACGAGAATCCGGCGCCGGACAATACGCTCGCCGCCTTTGGCCTCGCCGGGGGGCGCCACGATTTCTTCAATACCGTGCGCGGCGATCGCGCGCTCGCCCAGGTTGCGGTGAATGCGGCACCCCTGGTGCGCATCGTGCCGGCAGCGCGGGCGGCGCGGGAATTCGACCATCTCGACCTGGGTGGATTTCAGCGACTGGCCGCCGGCCTGCGCGAGATTCAGCGGGGCGCGAGCTTCGTGCTGATCGACAGCGCCAACCGACGGGGCGGCCGTCTGTCGGCCATCGCAGCATCCGCCCGCCACGTGGCCGTCGTCGTGGCGGCCCAAGGCCCGGCGATTACCCATGCCTATGCCTTGATCAAGCGCATCGCCCAGGATTATGGCCGCGATCACTTCCAGATCGTCGTTACGCGCGCGCGCTCCGCCGAGGAGTCGCGAGCCGTGTTCGACAATATGCGGCGCGTGGCCAGGGAACATATCGGTGTTCGTCTCGACTATCTCGGGGCGGCGGCGGTTCCCGTCACCGAGCATCTCGCCGAGGCGCTGCTGCACCGCTTGCCCGCGGTAGCCGAGGTTGGCGAGATGGGCGGTCTTGTTCCGACGTCGTTCGAGGCAAGGCGGCCGGACCTGGTGGATTCGGTGCTATAGTCGCGGGCAAATTCCGGTGCTCAACTCAGCCATCCCGCCCATGTACACTGCCCAGGGCGCGCCCGACAAGGAACAGCTCGTTCGTCAGTACAGCTCGCTGGTCAAGCGGCTCGCTTTCCAGTTGATGGCGAAGCTTCCGGCCAGCGTGCAGGCCGAGGATCTCATCCAGAATGGCATGATCGGCCTGCTGGATGCGATCGGCCGCTACGAAGAAGGCCTGGGCGCGCAGTTCGAGACCTACGCCGTCCAACGCATTCGTGGCGCCATGCTCGACGGCTTGCGCGAGAATGACTGGGTGCCGCGCGGCGTCCGGCGCGAGATGCGCCGGGTCGAACAGGCGATCCATCAACTCGAGCATCGGCATGGCCGGCCTCCCAGCGAGAGCGAGCTTGCCGCGTCGCTGGACATGCCGCTGGCCGATTACCAAAAACTGCTGCATGAAGCGCGCGGCCACCAGTTGATCTACCTCGAGGATCTATCGGGTGATCAGGAGGACGATTTTCTCGATCGCAACGTCGCTTCGCCGGCGCTCGATCCTCTCGCGCTGCTCGAGGACCAGGACATGAAAACCGCCTTGGTCCGCGGCATCGAAGCGCTGCCGGAGCGGGAAAAAACGGTCATGGCGCTCTATTACGATGACGACCTCAATCTGAAGGAGATTGGCGAGATCCTTGGCGTCACCGAGTCGCGGGTTTGCCAGCTGCATAGCCAGGCGATCGCGCGTCTGCGCGCCGCCACGCAGGTCGGCGCCGCGGCACCGGTGGCGAAGCGGCGAGGACGCAAGCCGAAAGCCCGCCCGGAAAGCTAGCCGCGGATGGACAAGATCAGCGTTGTCGGTCTGCTGGCAGGTATCCTGGCCATTGTCATCGGCCAGTTGCTCGAAGGCGGGCACATCGGCTCCCTGGTCCAACCCACGGCGTTTTTCATTGTCATCGGCGGCACGCTGGGCGCGGTGATGCTGCAAAGCCCCTGGCCGATTTTCCAGCTTGGCATACGGATGGTCCGGTGGGTGTTCTTTCCGCCGCGAATCATGCCCGAGGCAGTGGTGGCCGAGATCGTGGCCTGGAGCCATGTGGCGCGCAAGGAAGGCTTGCTGGCGCTGGAGGCCAAGATCCGGGAAGTGGATGATCCGTTCGTCGCGCGCGGCTTGCAACTGCTGGTGGACGGCGCCGAGCCGGAAGGCTTGAAGGACGTTCTGGAAGTGGAGATCGGCGCCTACGAGGCGCGGCTGAAGCTGGCGGCGAAAATCTGGGAATCGGCGGGCGGCTATGCTCCCACCATCGGCATCCTGGGCGCGGTCATGGGTCTCATCCACGTCATGGAAAATCTTTCCGATCCGGCCAAGTTGGGCGGAGGCATCGCGGTTGCCTTCGTCGCTACCATCTACGGCGTCGGCGCGGCCAATTTGATCTTCCTGCCGGTGGCCAAGAAACTCCTGGCCTATATTCATCAACTGGTGACCCTGAGGGAAATGTACGTGGACGGCCTGGTCGGTATTGCCAACGGCGATAATCCCAGGATCATAGAAAGCCGGCTGCAGGGCTATTTCGTCTGATCATGGCCCGGCGCAGGCGCGGCGACGAAGAGCATGAGAACCACGAGCGCTGGCTGGTGTCCTACGCCGATTTCATCACGCTGCTGTTTGCCTTCTTCGTCGTCATGTACGCCGTTTCCCAGGTCAACGAAGGCAAGTATCGCGTGCTGTCGGATACCTTGTCGTCGGCGTTTCGCCATATTCCGGGCAGCGCCAGCGGCGCCCAGGTCGCCATCAATCCCAATGCGCCCTTGCCGATGGCCATTCCCTTGCGCCGGCCATCGCCGTCGATGAAGACCGATGACAGGCAGCGCGTCAAGAAGGAGAAGATGCGTTCCATGGCGAAGGAGATCAGCGAGGCGCTGGCGCCGCTCGTCCGGGAAGGGCAGGTCCGCATCACCGAGGGAGCGTTGGCAGTGACCGTGGACATCAATGCCAGCGTGCTGTTTGCACCGGGCGACGCCCGGCTCGATGCCGCAGCCGTGCAGGCGCTGACCGCGGTGGCGCGCATCCTGGCGCCCACCGATTTCCCGGTGACCGTGGAAGGCCATACCGACAACACGCCGATCGCCACACCGATGTTCCCGTCGAACTGGGAGCTTTCGGGCATGCGGGCGTCCGCCGTGGTCAGGCTGTTTATCGATCAGGGCGTCGATCCGCGACGGCTGACCGCCACCGGCTATGCCGATCAGCGTCCGGTGGACGACAACGCCTCGCCGGAAGGGCGCAGCCGCAACCGGCGTGTCGCCATCACGATCGAGTCCAAGGCACCGGACAGCCCGATCGAAATCAAAATTCCCTAAGCTTGCCTGCGCGGGTTCGGCTTATCGTCGAGCCGCTGGCGGCAGGTGCGCGAATATCCGGTCGCTTGGACCGGCGGCAGCCGGGATTCAGGCCGAGCCGAGCGAGCGGCCGCCGGCGCCGGCCCGCTGTTGGCCGTCCGGACCGTAAGTGGTGGCTTGGTCGACCGCCGCCAGCAGCGTGTTGAGCGCCTGCTGGTTGTGCTGGAGGTGCACCGCGATCAGCTTGCCGTTGGTTTCGTTGAGCGCGCGCGCTTCGGCCGCGAGTTGCAGCAACTGCTGCCAGCGGCGCCGGCTCGTGGCGCCATCGGCGGACTTGTTGATCCAGTCATCCATGCCGGCGCGACCTGCCGCGTAGCCGCGCTTGTCCAGCGCCTCTTCGCGCGCCGCCGCCCGTAGCGCCAACTGCCCGCTGAGGCCGGATTTTTCCGCGGCCACGTCGCCGAGGGTATCCGGCTTGCCGTCGACGAGCAAAGACTGTTCGTGACGCAACAGCGTCACGAACGAATGGAGCAATCCGAGTTCCTGCGCCAGCAGATCGGCAAGCGCCGATCCGGGGGGAGTGGCCACCTTGCGGTCAGGCCTGCTTGGCCAGCATTTCCCGGACGCTGTCGAGCAGTCCGTTGGCGATACGCTCAGGCTTGATCTGGAACCGGCCTTCGGCTATCGCCTGCTTGATTTCAGCCACCCGGGAGATATCCATCACCTGCTCGCCGCTCGAAAGCGCACTGACCTGCTGCAGATTGGAGGACAACGCCGAAAGTTCGACCTTTTCACCGGAAGCCGACGCCTCGGATGCCCGATTCGCCTGTCCCGCCTGCGCGGCAGGCTTCGCCCGTCCGCTGGCCTGGCTGCTGCCTGTCGATGTAATGGTGCTGTTGATCTTCACGCTCATTCCCTTTCCACTCTGGATTGCCTGCTGTAACGGCCAGTCCCGTGAAAACTTGAGAAAATCTTGAATAATTATTCAACGCATTGATTTTACATTAGAAGGCAATTTCGACAATGCCGCTGGCGCGGGCGATGCCGCTGACGATCTGGCCGTTGCCGAGACGGACCTGGACGACCTGGCCGGCAAGACCGTTGTTGAGGGCCCGGCCTTCGTTGGCCACCTGGAATCCCGGTCCGCGGGTGACCACTTTCACTGTCTGATTCTGCTGGACCACCAACGGCTGCCGGAGCATGTCGCTACGCAAGGGCCGGCCTGCGGCGATCGATAGCTTGGCCGAGCGTCCCAGCGCCTGCTGCTCGTCGGTGAGAATGCCGGCCGGCAGATTGGACAGGTCGCCGCGCTGGCGCCCAAGATCGGCGGCGGTCAGCGACTGTCCCTGGGCGAGCGGGCGCGCCGCGATGAGGTAGTCGCCGAAGACTTTCACATGAACCGGCACGAACATCGACCAGGCTTGCTCGCCCAGACAGCGCACGGTGACGTTGCTGCGGCCCCACGCCCTGGCGCCGGGCGGCAGGCTCACGTCAAAGCCCGAACAGGGCGCCAGCTGGTTGTTGGCGTCGATTGCGCCGACGCTGAAACTGGCCTCGCCGGGCAAGCCGGCGACCTGGATGCGCAGGAACTCCTCGACGGCCCGCTTGACCGGTGCCGGATCCTGGCGCGCCATGGCCGTCGGCGACCACCAGGCGAAGATGAAGGCAACAATCAAGGCAAGGCATCGTGGCATGGCTGGATTGAAACATGGCCCCGGCGACCGGGCAAGCGGCATTCCGGATGGAGAAAAGTCAGCCGTGGCGGAACGCCGGCAAGAATTGCCGTGCGGCGGCCGTTTGCCGGCAAATTGCGCGAAAAGCGGGCAAAAAAATCCCCTGATCCAGCGTTTGTCGCCGGAGTCGAGGGGCGGCGGCAGGATGGCACGGTTGCTGCATTACGGTGTTCGCCTAGTTGACAGGATTCGCACCGAGACCGACATGCTCGACCGTATCGACCAGCAGATGGATACCCTGCGCACCGCCGCCAATCTTCGGGCGTATCGGCAGCAGCTGCTCGCCTCGAACATCGCCAATGCCGACACGCCCAACTACAAGGCCCGCGACATCGATTTTCAGGCGGCGCTGGACAAGGCGTCCTCCCAGCAAGGAAGCAGCGTCGCGATGGCGCGCACTTCGGCGCGCCACTTGACCGGCGCGGCCGGCGACGGCGCGCCCGCAGGTGCGCGGGTGATGTACCGGACCGAATATCAGTCGGCGGTCGATGGCAACACGGTGAACATGGACGTCGAGCGCAGCGCGTTCGCCGAAAACGCCGTGCATCTCGAGGCGACGCTGACCTTCATCCGCGAGAAATTGCGCGGCCTGCAATCCGCCATCCAGGGACAGTGACATGAGCCTGTTCAACGTCTTCTCCATCGCCGGATCGGCGCTCACCGCGCAGTCGGCCCGCCTCAACGCCACCGCCAGCAACCTGGCCAACGCCGACAGCATCGTCAGCGCCGACGGCAAGCCCTATCGCGCCAAGCAGGTGGTGTTCAAGGCGACTCCCGTGACCGGCGACGGCGGCATCGGCGTGCGGGTCGCCGGCATGGTCGATAGCGCCGCGCCGGGGCGGCTCGTCTATCAACCGAACAGCCCGGGCGCCAACGATCAGGGCTACGTCGAGATGCCGAACGTCAATGTGGTGGAGGAAATGACCAACATGATTTCAGCCTCGCGCGCCTATCAGAACAACGCCGAGGTCATGAGCACGGCCAAGTCCCTGCTGCTCAAGACCCTGGCCATCGCCCAGTAACAGGAGCGCCATCATGACCAGCACCAGCGCCGTTGCCGATTCGCGCCAGAGCCTGCTCGATTTCGCCAATGGCAGTTCCAGCAGCACGGCCAAGAATTCCGTCTCGGAAGCCGAGAACCGTTTCCTCAAGCTGCTGACGACGCAGCTCAAGAATCAGGATCCGCTCAACCCGCTCGACAATGCGCAGATGACGTCGCAATTGGCCCAGATCAGCACGGTCAGCGGCATCGAGAAGCTGAACGCCACGCTGCAGACCTTGCTCGACGGCATGTCGGTGTCGCAGACGACGCTGACGGCCAATCTGGTGGGGCATGCCGTGCTGGTGCCGGGATCGGGCCTGCAGCTGGCGAGCGGCGCAGCGGCGGGCGGCATCGAACTCGCCGGCAGCGCCGACCAAGTGAATGTGACCATCAAGGACGCCAACGGCCTCACCGTGAAGACGCTGAGTCTTGGCGCCCAGGCCGCCGGCGTACACAACTTCACCTGGGATGGCACCACCGACGATGGCAGAAAAGCGGTGGATGGCACCTATACCATTTCG
>WBZU01001326.1_pt2 | contig 16996 bp, 14 predicted proteins | sample 5204311 | NCBI WGS metagenome assembly WBZU01 (sample SAMN12344359, study PRJNA552823) | activated sludge metagenome | biome: Activated sludge suspended growth; feature: Nitrification reactor; material: Wastewater; isolation source: activated sludge from nitrification reactor of wastewater... | reverse complement strand
TCAGCATCGACTTCTGGAACGCGGCGAGCGCAGCGTTCTCGGTGACGCCGGCGGGGCGCTCCTTGATGCGGAGCACCTTGCGGACGACCTCGTCGGCCTTCGACCGCTGCGGAGCGGGGCGGGCGGCTCCGGCGTCGTGGGGGAACGGGCAGACACCCTCGGGCGCCAGCTTCGTGAGGCCGTGCGGGACGGGGCAACCGGCTGCGGCCGGCGCCGGCCCGGGTGCGGCCGCCGTCTGTTCGATCAGCTCGGATGACACGGGTGCAGTCTACGACCAGGCCGGGATCGCCAGCGATTCGGGGTGACGAACGGTCAGGCCCGTCCGGCGGCAGCCGTGATCGGCCATGGCAGCTCGCGTTCAGCGGCGAGGCCGACGTCGAAGAGGAGGTCGTCGGCGTGATGGCGTGCCAGCACCTGCATGCCGACGGGAAGCCCGTCGACGAGGCCCGCCGGGATCGACACCGCGGGGTTGCCGTAGATGTTCGACATGATGGTGAGGCCGCCCATCTCGAGCATCTCGGGCACCTTGGCGGTCACCTTCGCGAGCACGGCGGCGGGCAGGTTGGGTGCCGCACTGCCGGCGACGCGGATGGCGCCGAGTGCGCCGCGCATGCCGAGGCGGGCCGGCCTGCTCGACATGGCCTTGTCGGCGAGCGGGGGCAGCGGCTTGCTCATCTCGGCGGTGGCGGGGAAGGCCGGGCCGGGGTTGGTGGCGCCGATGACGAGGTCGACCTGGTCGAACACGTCGGCCATGGCGCGGTTGAGTAGGAGGCGCTTGTGCTCGGCGACACCGGCCGTGCGGAGGTTGTAGAACGCAGCGCTGATGCGCAGGCCGTCCTCGACGGACTGGGTGAGGTCGCCGGCGCACGCGGGCCAGAGGTCGCCGAGTTCGGCGAGCAGCGTGGACGTGTTGCCCATCATCCACTCGGCCGTGATGTTCGGCACGGCGAAGTCGAGGTCGACCTCCTTCATGCCGGTGGCCTCGATGAGGGCCGCTGCGTGTTCGCGGATGCGCTGCTCGACGCCGTCCTCGAGGGCGACTCCGCCGAGCCCGGGCACCACGGCCACCTTGAGACCGGCCAGGTCGTGGTTGCCCAGGCCGGCTTCCCAGCCGCCGGGGGAGGTGATGCTCAGCGGATCGATCGGATGGGGACCGGCGCAGACATCGAAGAAGCGGGCGGCGTCGCGCACCGAGCGCGAGAGGCAGCCTTGGACCGCCGTGTTGGGGCGGGAGAAGGCGGACGGGCCGCGGGGGATGCGCCCGAACGTGCCCTTCATACCGAACAGCCCGGTGTAGCCGGCCGGGATGCGGATCGAGCCGCCGCCGTCGGATCCGGTGGCGATCGTGACGAGGCCACCGGCGACTGCGGACGAGCTGCCGGCGGAGGAGCCGCCGACCGTGCGACCGTGCCGCCACGGGTTGTGGGTCACGCCGTTGAGCTTCGTAACGCTCACGTTGAGGCCGCCGAACTCACTGGCCGTCGTCAGACCGACGAGCACGGCGCCGCCGACGTCGCGGAGCCGTTCGACGTTGGGCGACGTGGTGGTGGCGATCCGGTCCTTGAAGACGAGCGATGCGTCGGTGTCGGGCCACCCGGCGACGGCGTCGAGCTCTTTGACGCCGGCGGGTACGCCGCCGAACGGCAGGTTGACGTCGGCGTGGTCGGCGGCGGCGAGGGCACGCTCGGGGTCGACGTGGCTGAACGCGTTGAGGTCGCTGGCATCGATCGCTGCGAGGGTCGCCTCGAGCTCCTCGCGGGGCGAGCGTTCGCCCTTGCGGAAGGCCTCGACGAGGGAGGAGGCGTCACCTTGCCACGGAGCGTCAGTCATGAGAACGATCTTCTCACTCCGCGGCCGACCCGCCCAAACGGGCGGCTCGACGGGATCGGGGGCGATGGGCGCGTGCGGGGCGGGCCCGGGTCAGGGCGTCGTCGTGGCCACCCTTCGACGCCGCTTCAGGCGGGAGTGCCCAGCGCGGCGAGGAAGGCAGCGACCTCGTCGAAGTCCTTCGTCCGCTTCATCGGTGGCAGGGCGTGGATGAGTTGCCACCGGTAACTCGGCTTCGTCGACAGGCGTGGGTCGAGCACCGCGACGACACCACGATCGGTCGCCGAGCGGATGAGGCGACCCGCGCCCTGGGCCAACAGGGTCGCGGCACGGGGCAGGTCGATCGTGGCGAACCCCTGAGCTGCCGCCTTCTCGCGGCGCGCTGCCAGGAGGGGTTCGTCGGGGCGCGGGAAGGGGATCTTGTCGATCGTCACCAGGCTCAGCGACGGGCCGGGCACGTCGATGCCGGCCCAGAACCCCATCGTCGCGAACAGGCACGACGCCTCGTCGCCGGCGAACTCCTCGATGAGCGCGGGCTTGGGCCGGTCGCCCTGGCGGAGGACGGGCAGGTCGACCCGCGCCGCCACGGCGTCGGCTGCTTCGTTCATGGCCCGGTGGCTGGTGAAGAGGGCCAGGGTGCGGCCGCCGGCCGCGGTGATGAGGCGGACGAGTTCGTCGGCCACGGCCTCGCCGTACTTGGCCGAGCGGGGGTCGGGCATGTGGGTCGCGCAGTAGAGGAGCGCGTGGTTCGCGAAGTCGAACGGGGTGCCCACGTCGATGACGGTGACCTCGTCGGGTGGGATGTGGAGGCGTTCGACGAGCGCGGTGGGGACGGTGGCGCTCGTGAACACGACCGTGTCGGGCAGCCCGAACGTCGGGTCGGTCTCGTCGCCGCCCCGTGCCGGCCCGGCGCCGAACGGCTCGTCGTCCACGAGGTCGATGGTCGGTCCTCCGGTCGGGCCGGCCGACGATCCGCCGCCGATGACGATCTCGAGGCCGTTCGGTTCGGGATCCCACAGCAGGGAGTCGAGCGTCGCACCCACGTCGAGGGGAGCCATCTCGATGCGCGGGTGGTCCTCGGTGCCGCCCACCCACATGACGGTGTCGCCGGGTGGGCTGACCAGCGCGTCGATGTCGAGCACGAGGCCTCCAACGGCTGTCGCCACCCGCGCCTTGCGGGTCGCCGTATCGCCCGATCCGCTGTCGGGGATCTTCTTGAGTGCTGCGGACGCCTCCATGACCCGCGCCCGCGTGGCGTTGAGGAGGTCGGCGGTCTCGGGCGGGAGGCCACGCCGGAGCCGAGAGCCGACGAGGGGAGCGAGTTGGCGAGTGAGCCGCGTCGCGTCGTCCTCGAGTCCGTCGGTGACGGAGTCGTCGGCGATCAGCCCCGAGATCGTGCGGGTGATCGACGTGATCGTCCCGGGGCCGAGTTCCAGCCCGGTCGTTGCCGAGATGATGTCCTCGACCTCGTGCGCCTCGTCGAAGATCACGACGTCGTGATCGGGGAGGATCGCGCCGCGTGACCCGAGGTTCAGGCCGTAGAGGTGGGTGTTGACGATGACGACGTCGGCGGCGGCGGCCATCGAGCGGGCCCGCTCGGCGAAGCAGTCCTCGCCACGTGGGCACTTCGCTGCACCGGGGCATTCCCTCGGCCCGACCGAGACGGCCGACCAGACCCACGGCTGGGGCTCGGTCGGGAGGTCGGCGCGGTCGCCCGTCGACGACGTCTCCGCAAACTTCTGGAGTTCCTTCAGCGTCTTGTCGGGGATGCGGCTGGTGCCGCCGGCAGCCTCGGCAACGCCGTCCAGGCCCAGCTGCGCCTCGGGTTTGGTCGCCTCGTCGAGTCGTTGGAGGCACAGGTAGTTCGAGCGACCCTTGAGCACGGCCCACGAGATCTTCTTGCTCATGTGCTTGGCCAGGAGCGGGAGCTCCTTGGTGGCCAGTTGGTCCTGGAGCGCCTTGGTGGCGGTCGCGACGATGGTGCGCCGGCCCGAGGTCAGCGCCGGGATGAGGTAGGCGAGCGACTTGCCGGTGCCCGTGCCCGCCTGGACGACGAGGTGCTGCTTCTCGCCGATCGCCGTGGCGATCGCCTCCACCATCTGGTGCTGACCGGGTCGGTCCTCGCCGGCGTCCATCGACTCCCGGACGCGGTCGAGGAGGTCGAGTGATCGGGTCGCCAAACTCACGTCCCTACTCTCGCATGTGAAGGAACGGTGGCTGGGCACGGGGGTCCACACGCCAGCAGGTACGGTGCGGGTGTGGAGCTGAGCGACCTGGACCCGACCTATATCCCTCGCCATGTGGCGGTCGTCATGGATGGCAACGGGCGATGGGCCCAGCAGCGCGGCTTGCCCCGCACCGACGGCCATGCCGCCGGTGAGGAGGCGCTCATGGACACGATCTGGGGCGCGCACGCCGCCGGCATTCGCTGGCTCACGGTGTACGCGTTCTCGACGGAGAACTGGAAGCGGCCGCTCGACGAGGTCCGGTTCCTCATGAACTTCAACGAGCGGCTCCTCCTCACCCGGCGTGACGAGATCCACGCCCACAACATCAAGATGCAGTTCCTGGGTCGCCGCGACTGGCGGGTGCCGCGCCGCATCCTCAAGCGCATCGACGAGACCCTCGAACTCACGAAGGACAACGACGCCATGACGGTGTCGATGGCCTTCAACTACGGCGGTCGCGCCGAGCTGGTCGACGCCGTGCGCAAGATCGTCGAAGCGGGTGTGCCGGCCAACAAGATCAACGAGAAGATGATCAGCGCCCACATGTACGACCCGACGATGCCCGATCCCGAACTCGTGGTCCGCACCTCGGGCGAGATCCGCACGTCGAACTACCTGATGTGGGAGTCGGCGTACTCGGAATGGGTGTTCACCGACGTCCTGTGGCCCGACTTCCGGCGCGAGAACCTCTACGACTCCATCCGCGAGTACCAGCAACGGGAGCGCCGCTTCGGCGGTCTCTCCAACGAGTAGCCGTGCCGCTGTACCGCGACGTCGGCGTGGTGCTCCGCACCTACAAGCTCGGCGAGGCCGATCGCATCGTCGTGTTCTGCACCCAGGGTCGCGGCAAGGTGCGCGCTGTCGCGAAAGGCGTGCGCAAGACGAAGTCACGGTTCGGGTCGCGGCTCGAGCCCGGCAGCCACGTGTCGCTGCAGCTCTACGAGGGCCGCGAGCTCGACATCGTGAGCCAAGCGGAGCTGGTCGAGGCGCAGCAGGCGTTGCGTGACGACCTCGACCGCATGGGTCGCGCCGCGGCGATGCTCGAAGCCGTCGACCAGATCTGCCAGGAGGGCGAGGTCAACCCTGCGCTCTACGACATGTTGGTGGGCGGGCTGCGGGCCGTCGCGAACTGGGACACCCCGCTCGTAACCCCGTCCTTCTTCTTCAAGCTGCTCGCAGCCGAAGGCGTCGGCCTGCAGGTCGACTGCTGCCTCGAGTGCGGGGCAGAAGACGATCTCGTCGCCCTCGACCTCGATGGGGGTGGGTTGCGGTGCCGCACCCACCGCGACGGACTCGCCGTGTCGAGCCAGGCCGTGACCATCCTCCAGCTGGTGTTGGGTGGACGGCTGTCGAACGCGCTCGCGCTCCCGATCGGTCCGGCGACCTTCGAGGTCGATCACCTGGCGTCGGTCGCCATGGAGCGGCACCTCGACCGTCGCTTGCGCTCGTTGCACCTGCTCGACCATCCGGGCTGACCCCGAAACAAGCCCGAACCAGACCCCGAACGCGGAACGACCCCGGGCCGGAGCCCGGGGTCGTTCGGTGATCGGGGTGATCGCTCGATCAGGCGGCGATCGGCTCGTTGCCCATCTGGCGGTAGAGGTTGGCCGTCAGGAGGGACGAGATCGGGTCGATGAACAGCCCGAGCAGTGCGGCGACGACAGCGCCACCAATGCCACCGGCGAACGAGCTGATGATGCCAACGACGATGCCGATCAGCACGAGCACGATGCAGGGCACCACGTTCGCCTTGACCGCGTTGAAGCTCCAGTTGAGCGCATCGCCGACGCCGGCCCCCTTGTCGAGGGCGTGGATCGGTGCGAACAGCAGGAAGAACGCGACCAGGAGGCCGGGGATGACACACAGCACGAGGCCGATCGCCGTCAGGATGCCGGACACGATCGCCACGACGATGTAGGGCACGAGGTTCGTGCCGGTCATCAGGTCGTTGAACGACGGGGTCTCGCCGCGGGTGACCCGGAGTGCGGCGCGGAGCAGGCCGATGCGGAGGAACGCGACGAGCAGGGCGATCACGATCGAGATCAGGATGCTGCCGATGATGCCGCTCCAGAAGTTGCCGTCGTTGACGAGCACACCGTTGTCATTGATGCGGAGGTCGTCGACGGAGGTCTCCGCCAGCTTCGATGCGGTGACGCCGCCCACCAGGTTGACGAGGAAGATCACGCCGGAGAGCGAGAGCAGCGGAATGAGGTGCTGCTGGAACTTCGCGAACGTCCAGCTGAACGCGGTGCCGATGTCGGCCTGGCCGCCGCCGCTCGGGAAGCCGCCGGGCTGGTACGCCTGGTAGCCGCCGGGAGGCGCGGGCGGGGGCACGTAGCCGCCACCGGGAGGTGGCGGAGCGTAACCACCGCCGGGAGGACCGGGAGGCGGAGGCGGGGTGTAGCCGCCGCCGGGGGGCGCGGGGGGGGGCGGGTGGGGGCGGGGTCGCCCCGGGACCGGGCGGCGGGGTGATGGCACCGCCACCGAACGGCGGCGGCGGCGGAGTGGCGCCTCCGGAGTACGGGTCGTTGGGATCGCTCACGAGCAGCTCCTTGGGCAGTGCTTGAGGAAGTAGACGGTCACGCTATCAACGGGGCTGCGCGAAACCGGGGAACGTCACACGAACGAAACGGTCGTCGCCGGTGGGTACGGGGCGTCAGGCGACCGGCGCGCCGAGGGGTACGTCGGCGTCGGGTGCGAGGAGGTGGACGGTGCCGTCAGGGGCGAGTCCACCGAGGACGAGGAACTGCGACTCGAAGCCGGCGATGCGCCGAACCCCGAGGTTGATGGCGCCCACCACACGCCGGCCGACCAGTTCGTCGCGGTCGTAGTTGGTCACCTGGGCGCTCGTCTCGAGGATGCCGACGACCGGTCCGAAGTCGACGACGAGCTGGTATGCCGGTTTCCGGGCCTCGGGGAAGCGGCGGACGTCGACCACTTCACCGACCCGCATGTCGACTGCGAAGAAGTCGGGGCCACTGATGTCGTGTTTGCGGGGGAGCTTCGACGGTTCGTACGGCAGGTTCTCGGGGTCGATCGAATGTTGGGCCATGTCGCGAACCTACGGCGGGGAACCAGGTGGGGGAGCACATCTCCCACCCGGTAACCTCGGCCTCTATGTCCGAAGCAGAGTCCGCCGTCGCCCCCGATCCCGAGATCTTCGACAAGATCGTCAACCTGTCGAAGCGTCGCGGTATCGCCTTCCAGTCAGCGGAGATCTACGGCGGGTTCCGCTCGACCTACGACTACGGGCCCGTCGGTGTGCTGCTGCTCCGCAACGTCAAGGACGCCTGGTGGCGCTCGATGGTGCAGATGCGCCACGACGTCGTGGGCCTCGACGCCGCGATCCTCGGTCCGCCGGCGATCTGGGAGGCCTCGGGTCACCTCGCCAACTTCACCGATCCGCTGGTCGACTGCACGGTGTGCCAGTCGCGTCACCGTCTCGACAAGCTCGAGGATCCGAACGTGTGCCCCACGTGTGGGTCGAAGGGCAGCTTCACCGAGCCGCGTGACTTCAACCTGATGTTCAAGACGCAGGCCGGCCCGGTCGCCGGCGCCGGTGCCGACTGCTACCTCCGCCCCGAGACGGCGCAGGGCATGTTCGTGAACTTCGCCAACGTGCTCAACAGCACACGCAAGAAGCCGCCGTTCGGCATCGCCCAGATCGGCAAGTCGTTCCGCAACGAGATCACCCCCGGCAACTTCGTGTTCCGCACCCGCGAGTTCGAGCAGATGGAGATGGAGTTCTTCGTGCCGCCGGCCGAGGCCGACGAGTGGTACCGCTACTGGTGCCAGGAGCGCTACCAGTGGTACCTCGACCACGGCATGCCCGAGTCGCAGCTGCGCTTGCGTCCGCATGACGCGGATGAGCTCTCGCACTACTCGTCGGGCACGTCCGACGTGGAGTTCCTGTTCCCGTGGGGCTGGGACGAGCTCGAGGGCATCGCCAACCGCGGCAACTACGACCTCACCCAGCACCAGACGCACTCCGGCCAGAGCCTCGAGTACTACGACCAGGCTGCCAACGAGCGCTACCTGCCCCACGTCATCGAGCCGGCAGCGGGTGCCACGCGCACCGCGTTCGCGTTCCTCATCGCGGCGTACACCGAGGTCGAGGTCAAGGGCGAGAAGCGCACGGTGCTGCGCCTGCACCACCGCATCGCGCCGTACAAGGTGGCCGTGCTGCCGCTCTCGAAGAAGCCCGAGCTGACGGGGCCGTGCCTCGAGATGCTGGCGACGCTGCAGGGCTCGTTCATGTGCGACTACGACGAGACGCAGTCGATCGGCAAGCGGTACGCCCGCCAGGACGAGATCGGTACGCCGTACTGCGTGACGTTCGACTTCGACTCGATCGAGGACCGTTCGGTCACCGTGCGCGACCGCGACACGATGGAGCAGGAACGAATCCCGATCGAGGGCCTCGTGCGGTATCTCCAGGACAAGTTCATCTGACCTTTGGAATGATCGTCGGCCATGACGGTCGATGACGAACGCTGGTACGGCGACAACCGGGACTGGTGGGACGAGAAGGTCCCGCTGCACGTCGAGGGCGAGTTCTACCGCGTCCGTGAGTTCCTCGACGGCGAGGAGCAGCTCCGGCCGTTCGAGCTCGCCGAGCTGGGAGACGTTGCGGGTCGGACGCTGTTCCACCCGCAGTGCCACTTCGGCCAGGACACTTTGAGCTGGGCCCGGCACGGTGCCCGGGTGACCGGTCTCGATTTCTCGCCCGCCGGCGTCGCCGCGGCGCAGCAACTGGCGGTCGACGCCGGCATCGCTGACGCCCGATTCGTGTGCGCCGACGTGTACGACGCTGCCGAGGCGGTCGGCGGGGAGCGGTTCGACATCGTCTACACCGGTCTCGGAGCGATCAACTGGCTCCACGACATCGAGCGGTGGGCGGCGACGATGGCGTCGGTGTGTACACCCGGTGGCACCTTCTACCTCGCCGAGTTCCACCCGGTGGCGTCGACGTTTGACGACGAACGCGACGATGTCGCCCTCGTTCCCCGGTACGACTACTTCGGCCACGAGTGGCACGACACGTCGGAGACCTTCACCGGGAGCTACGGGGCGCAGGACGCCGTCACCGAGTTCAACAACACCCACGAGCGGGTGTGGACGCTGGGGGAGGTGGTGTCGGCGGTGACCGGTGCGGGGTTCCGCCTCGAGTTCCTCCACGAGCACGACTACACGCTGTTCGATTCGCTGCGGTTCCTGGTGCGGACCGGGCGCGGGTACGAGCTGCCCGAGGGTTTGCCCCGCATCCCGATGATGTACTCCCTGCGAGCCACCCTCACCTGACCTGACCTGACTGCGCCCGACCCTCACCTGTTCTGTCCTGCCGATTCGCCCCTGGAGGGGCGGAACCGCAGGACAAATCCGGCGAGGCCGGCGGCAAGGCTGGCGGCGGGATCGTTGTCAGGAGGGGCCGGGTAGTGTCCGGGGTGCCATGACCGACCCGATGCAGGCCATCGACGCGGCGGTCGCCTCGGTGACCGATCCGTCCGACAGCGCCCAGATCGCCGCGGCCCTGCGATCGGTGAGCCCGGCACTGGTCGACGACGTGATCTTCGGGGTCGCGTCGTCCACGGTCGGTTCGACGGCCGACGGTGTTCTGCTCGGGGTGGGCCTCGCCGCATCGCCCGGCGTCGGTGTCGGACAGATCGCCAGCGACCCCGCGGCGGCGCTCGATGCCTGGGAACGGGGCACCGACGTCGTACTGCTCGTCGACGAAACCCGCCCCGAGGACGAGCCGGCGATGCGGGTCGCATCGGCGATCGTGTGCCGGCGCGGTGGGGTGGCGAGCCACGCTGCGATCATCGCCCGCCAGTGGGGCGTTCCCGCGGTGTGCGGTATCGGCGAGCTCGAGGTCGCCGAGGGCGACCGATTGCTGGTCGACGGCGCGACCGGCGAGGTTCGCCGTCTCGACGACGTGACCACCCCGACCGAGCGGGCGACGGCCGAGCCCCATCGTCCGCTGGAGGAGATGCCGGCAGGTCTGGTGACCCTGCTCGACTGGGCCGATGCCGTGGTCGGGTCGAAGGTCGCGGTCATGGCCAATGCCGACCAGGCCGCCGACGTGGTGCTCGCCCTCGCGCTCGGCGCTCGAGGCGTCGGGCTGTGCCGAACCGAGCACCAGTTCCTGGGTGACGACGCCGGCATCATCTCCCGCAGCCTGACCGGCGACGCCGGAGCGCTCGGCGAGCTCACGTCGTTGCAGCGCTCCACCCTCGGGGCGTTGCTGCGCGAGGTCGGGCAGGCGCCGGTGACGGTGCGACTCCTCGATGCTCCCGTGCACGAGTTCGGTGCGGAGCACGTCGAGCACAACCCGATGCTCGGTGTGCGCGGGGTCCGGCTGTCGGTGAGCCGTCCCGACCTCCTGGTTGCGCAGGCCGAGGGCATCGCCCACGCGATCGCCGACAACGTGCTCGCCGCCGACGGGCCCACCACACGCCCCGACGTGCGCGTCCTCGTGCCGATGGTGGCGCTCGCGGATGAGATGAAGTGGGCCCGTTCCGTGCTCAGCGACACGTTCTTCCGCGTCGGTATCGAGCGGGGCGTCGACCTCGATGTCCCCATCGGCACCATGATCGAGACGCCTCGGGCCGCGCTCATCGGGTCGGCGCTCGCGACACACAGCGACTTCTTCGCGTTCGGCACCAACGACCTGACGCAGCTCACCTACGGCTTCAGCCGTGACGATCTCGACCACCAGCTCATGCCGGAGTACCGCCGCATCGGGTTCGTTGCGCGCAGTCCGTTCGAGACGCTCGACGGCTCGGGCGTCGTGCGGCTCATGGCACTCGCCACCGAAACCGGCCGCGCCCAACGCCCCGACCTCGGTCTCTCGATGTGTGGTGAGCACGGAGGCGACCCGGCGTCGATCTCCATCGCCATCCAGCTGGGCCTGCACGAAATCTCGGTCTCGCCCTACCGGGTCCCGGCGACCCGTCTGGCTGGGGCCCACGCTGTGCTCGGCCCCGCGGCGCCCGATGGTCCCGGGAGCGCCGGCTGATGGGCATCGTCGACGAGGACATCGCCCGGGTGCGAGCGGCGAGCGACATCGTGCAGGTGATCAGCCAGCACACGCAGCTGCGCAAGGTCGGCCGGCAGTGGTCGGGCCTGTGCCCGTTCCACAACGAGAAGTCGCCCTCGTTCTCGGTGAACGGTGCCGAGGGCCTGTACTACTGCTTCGGCTGCCAGAAGTCGGGCGATGTGATCACGTTCGTGCGCGAGATCGAGCACCTCGACTTCGCCGCCGCCGTCGAGTGGTTGGCTGGCCGGGCAGGCATCACGCTCACCTACACCGACCCCGACCAGGGGGAGGGCCGCAAGAAGAAGGCGAAGCTCTACGCGGTCATGGAACGCAGCGTCGACTGGTACCACCAGCGCCTGCTGACGGGCGCCGACGCCGGTGCGGCCCGCGCCTACCTGCGCTCTCGTGGGTTCGACAAGGACATGGTGGCCGAGTTCCGGGTCGGGTGGGCGCCCGATCGTTGGGACGATCTGGTGAAGACGCTCAAGGTGCCCGACGCGGTGCTCGTCGACACCGGGCTCGGCATGCGCAACAAGGCCGGACGCCAGCAGGACTTCTTCCGGGGTCGCATCCTGTTCCCGATCTTCGACGATCAGGGCCGTCCCGTCGCGTTCGGCGGTCGCAAGCTGCCCGACACCGAGGGGCCGAAGTACCAGAACTCCCGGGAGAACGCGCTCTACAACAAGAGCGCGACGCTCTACGGCCTCAATTGGGCGAAGGCCGACATCGTGCAGTCCAACGAGGTCGTGGTGTGCGAGGGCTACACCGACGTCATCGGCTTCTTCCGTGCGGGCATCCCGCGAGCCGTCGCCACGTGCGGCACGGCGCTGACCGAGGATCACATCCGTTCCCTCAAGCGGTTCACCAAGCGTGTCGTCCTGGCGTACGACGCGGATGAGGCCGGCCAGAACGCTGCCGAGAAGGTGTACGCGTGGGAAGAGCGCCACGAGATCGAGATCCACGTGCTGGGGCTGCCCAAGGGCGCCGATCCCGACGAGATGAGCCGCACCGATCCTGAGGGTCTGGCGAAGGCGGTGGCCGAGGCCAAACCGTTCCTGGCGTTCCGCGTGTCGCGGGTACTCGACGCAGCGAACGTGTCGACCCCGGAGGGTCGGGCCCGTGCTGCCGCAGCGGCGATCGAGGTGGTGCGCGAGCACCCGTCGACCTTCATGCGCGACCAGTACGTCATGGAGATCGCCGACGTGTGTCGCGTCGATCCCCAACAGTTGCGCGAGCAGTTGGCGCGGGCGCCGCGCCCGAAGCCACAGGCCGACGACCGCCAGCAGCAGCGACGCCGTCGCGACGTCGACGACGATCCGGGCCCGGGCTTCGGTGGCGGTGGCGGTGGCGACGACGATGCTCCGCCGATCGGCGACGAGCATGCGAGCTACCAGTACGACGACGACGATCTCGGTGGGCCGCCGGTGCCCCGACGATCCGAGCCGATCGGCGACAGTTCCGAGGTCGAGGCGCTCCGCCTGATGATCCATCGGCGGGCGGAGATCGAGGGCTGGTTGCGGCCGGTGTTGTTCGCCGATCGGCGCACGCGGATCGCCTACGAGGCGCTCGCCGCGGCCGATTCGGTGGGGGAGGCGGTGGCGGGTGCGTCGCCGGGCCTGGCGTCGTTCCTGTCGCAGCTGTCGATGGAGGAGACCCCGAGCGATCCGCTCGACGTCGCGCAAGGCGTGCTGCGGGCGGCGGCGTCTCGGGCCCTGTCGGCGGCAGAGGCCGATTCGCGGCGTGCCGAGGATCCGTTGGCCTACGCGGAGGTGATCAGCTGGCTAACTCTCAGGTTGTCCGAGCTCCGTGACGATCATTCCTCCATGGAATTCGCACCTGAGTTGCTAGCCTGGCTCGAAGAGAACCCCACGGAGTTCTCACGATGATCGATACCGATGTGTTGCCCGAGATGGCGGTTCATCCCTGGAAAGGACCGGGTGTGGTGCTCTTCGAGAGCGTTCCCGAGCGTGACCTCAGCGATCTGCTCGAACGCGGCAAGGCGGCCGGTGTCCTTCAGCTCGACGATGCCCTTTCGGTCCTGAAGGTCGAGATCAGCGTCGACGTCGTCGAGGAGCTTCGTGCCTACTTCGAGCCGCACGGCGTCCGTATCGACGACACCGTGGAGCTGCACGACGATGCACTCGAGTCCATCTTGGGTGATGAGGTTCCGTCGGCTCCGGCCGAGGCCGAACCGTCGCACGTGAGCGCAGTGGTCGAGGCCCCCGCTGAGGCCGAGGCCGAGGAAGACACGTCGTTGCGTGCCGGCCGGCGTGCGTCGGGCAAGGTGATCATGCCGAGCCTCGCGGTCGGCAGCGGTGGCAGCTCCGACCCGGTGCGTATGTACCTGCGTGAGATCGGCCAGGTGTCGCTGCTCACCGGTCCTGAGGAAGTCGCACTGGCCAAGCGCATCGAGGCCGGAGTCATCGCCGAGGGCCAGCTCGCAGATCTGGCCGCGTCGGGCGAGGAGATGGATCTCGCCGAACGGCGCAAGATCCAGCGCACCGTTCGCGACGGCGAGCGCGCCAAGCAGGAGCTGACGCAGGCCAACCTCCGCCTCGTCGTGTCGATCGCCAAGCGCTATCTCGGCCGTGGGCTCGCCATCTTGGACCTCATCCAGGAGGGCAACCTCGGGCTCATGCGCGCAGTCGAGAAGTTCGACTACACGAAGGGCTTCAAGTTCTCGACGTACGCCACGTGGTGGATCCGCCAGGCGGTCACCCGTGCCATCGCCGACCAGGCCCGCACCATCCGGATCCCGGTGCACATGGTCGAGTCGATGAACAAGGTGCATCGTCACCAGCGCCAGCTCATGCAGGAGCTGGAGCGTGAGCCCACGATCGAGGAGATCGCCGCCAAGGTCGGGCTGCCGCCCACCCGCGTGCGCGACATCCTGCTCATCAGCCAGGACCCGCTGTCCCTCGACTCGCCGGTGGGCGAGGAGGACGACAGCTTCCTCGCCGACTTCATCGAGGACGCCCAGGCGATCGCCCCGGCCGACGCCGCAGCGCAGCGCATGCTGGGTCAGGCGCTCGTCGAGGCGCTCGGCGAGCTCAACGAGCGGGAACGCCAGGTTGTGCGCCTGCGCTTCGGGCTCGAGGACGGTCAGGCCAAGACGCTCGAAGAGGTCGGCAAGGAGTTCGGCGTGACCCGCGAACGCATCCGCCAGATCGAGTCGAAGACGCTGGCCAAGCTTCGCCACCCGCACCGCAGCCAGAAGCTCCGCGACTACCTCGACGCCGAGTAGCCGCCGGCGTTCTCTGGCGTTCTCTGGCGTTCTCCCGACGTGGAACCCGCGTCTGTCGGGTTCCACGTCGTCGAATCGCTCCTCGCCCACCCCGCCTGACGGTTCACGGCACCCTCGGCCCGCTCGGGTCGGACGAGCCGCCGAAACCGGTGTGCGGAAGAGGAGGGGTCCGCTGCTAGGGTGGTCGCTCGTTCGCCCCAGGGCGGGCAAACAATCCGGGGTAGCTCAGCTGGCAGAGCAACTGACTGTTAATCAGTGGGTCGTGAGTTCGAGCCTCACCCCCGGAGCCTCAGAGGTCGAGACGAAACCCCCGAGAAATCGGGGGTTTCGGCGTGCCAGGGGCGTGCGGCGTGTGCTTCAGGTCCGCAGCACCGCCCACCCATCGCTCGGGCGGTCCGAACCGGGATGGACATTGGCTGTCGAAATGTCGCGGGTCGCTCTGCGCTGCGAGTTCGGATTCGCACGGCCGACACGCCGTCCGGCGCGCCAAGAGGTCACGGCCGTTGGAGCGTCTCCAAGATGTGCTTCCACTGCTCGTACCCGGAGCGAGCGTCACCTGCGGCGTGGCGGTAGTCGATCTCGGCGATCGCCCGCTCGGCGACGCTCACCCTTCCGAGTGGCCCGGCGAGCTGCAGCATCCCGAGCTCCTGGAGGTCGATCTTGCCGGCCGTCCACAGGTCGTTGGACACGGCATTCATCTCGGCTCTCGAGATGTTCGTGACACCTCCCGTATGAACGCTCGGCGTTATCGGTGCTCCTGGTGCGCTGATCGCGCGAAACGGGGTGTACCGTGCGAGGTGAGCGTTACTCCGGCCCCCGGTAGCGCGACGTACGTCGCACACCACAGGGAGCTGCAGCATGAGCACACTGGTCATCGACCCGCCGACGAAGTGCCCACCATTCGACAACTCGCAGCGCATCGTTGCGATCGGCGGCGAACACGACATGTCGACGATCGAGGGTCTGTCGCTCCTGTTCGCCGACGCGATCGGTGACGGCGCCGATCCTCTCGTCGTCGACCTGAGCGCCGTCTCGTTCATGGACGCGTCGGTCGTCGGCATGCTCGTTCGGACGCGAGCACGCATGGCAGAGGATGGGAAGGCGCTGATCGTTCAGGCACCGTCACGCCAAGCCCGCCGCGTCCTCGACATGTGTGACGAAATCAACCCGCTGGGACTCGTTGTCCGCGACTGCGCCGCGTTCAGGCCGTGACGACATGACGGCCGGCCAGCGGACGCTCGCCATCCAGGCCCGGTTCACCGACAACGTGAGCAGTCTCGACTCCCAGCGAATGTGCGAGATCTGCGCCGACGTCGCCCAGGTGAGCGGCGCCGGGATCATGATGATGTCGGGCGACATCCAACGGGGATCGCTGTGCACCACCAACAAGGTGAGCGCTCGCATCGAGGAACTCCAGTTCTCGCTGAGCGAGGGACCGTGCCTCGACGCCTTCCACCAAGACCGACCGGTGCTCGAACCCGACCTGGCCCATCCAGCGGACGTCCGTTGGATGGCCTTCAGCGGCGCGGCGTTGGACGCAGGGGTCCGATCGATCTTCGGGTTCCCCATTCATGTCGGACCGGTGAAGCTCGGCGCACTCAACCTCTACAACGATGCGCCGGGCCCGCTCACGCCACAACAACACGCCGACTGTCTGGTGCTCGCCGACGTCGTGGCGCGCTCGGTGATCCTGATGCAGGCACACGCGACACCGGGGCAGCTCGCGAAGGAGTTCGAAGCCGGCGGCGAGTTCGAACTCGTCATCCATCAGGCCTGCGGGATGGTCGCCGTCCAACTCGGCGTCGGGGTCGCCCAGGCCCTCATCCTGATGCAGGCCCACGCGTTCGGGAATGACGAATCCCTGCGAGCCGTCGCCAGGTCGGTCGTCGACCGCTCGCTGCGATTCGACCCTCCGACCACCGTCACGACGAGCGAGGACCGATGAGAGAGACACTGCTGATCAACACGTTCGTCGAGCTGACCGACGTGCTCGTCGACGACTTCGACGTCGTCGACCTGCTGACCCAGCTTGCGGGTCGGTGTGTCGAGGTCCTGGATGTCGATGCTGCGGGCATCATGCTCGCCAGCGCCGACGGCGAACTTCGTGTCGTCGCCTCGTCGAGCGAGGCGATGCGGACGCTCGAATTGTTCGAACTCCAGGCCTCCGAGGGCCCGTGTTTCGAGTGCTACAACACCGGGGAACCCACCGCGAACATCCAGCTGACCGACATCGGTCAGCCGTGGCCGCAGTTCTCGCCCCGGGCCGTTGCCGCTGGGTTCCTGTCGGTCACGGCGTTACCGATGCGGCTCCGAGGTCGCACGATCGGAGCGCTCAATCTGTTCCGGTCCAACCTCGGCGACCTCGGCGATCAGGACCTCGTCGCTGCTCAGGCGTTCGCCGATGTTGCGACCATCGGCATCCTGCAGCATCGCGCCGTCGAGGAGGCTCACACCGTCAACGACCAGCTCACGTCCGCGCTCAACAGCCGAATCATGGTCGAGCAGGCGAAGGGGATGGTGGCCGAGCGGACGGGGCTCGACATGGGAGCGGCGTTCAACCGGCTCCGGAACCACGCCCGCCGGCGCAACCTCCTGTTGTCCGATCTGGCTCGGCACGTGGTCGCCGGTGAGGTGGGCCCCGACTCCTCGATGTGGAGCCGG